>Ga0160485_100035_pt1 | contig 164989 bp, 130 predicted proteins | sample DIDnMG_2_FD_108224 | JGI IMG/M metagenome (GOLD analysis project Ga0160485, IMG submission 108224) | Enriched soil microbial communities from UW Madison campus, WI, USA - DID2878_E24_Lignin MG | ecosystem: Environmental > Terrestrial > Soil > Unclassified | place: USA: Madison, Wisconsin...
CACCGGTGGCAGCGCAACCGTCGAAACCGCTGAAGGCGTCGCAGACAGCGGCAAGAGCAGCTTCGTGGGCCGTGAAGTGACCAAGAGCGACCGCCCCGAACTGACGGCCGCCAAGATCATCGTTTCGGGTGGCCGTGCGCTGGGAAGCGCAGAGAAATTCACCGAAGTGATGACGCCGCTGGCCGACAAGCTGAACGCGGGCCTGGGCGCCAGCCGCGCAGCCGTCGACGCGGGCTACGCCCCCAACGACTGGCAAGTGGGCCAGACGGGCAAGATCGTCGCGCCGCAGCTGTACATCGCGGCGGGCATCTCCGGCGCCATCCAGCACTTGGCCGGCATGAAGGACTCGAAGGTCATCGTCGCGATCAACAAGGACGAAGAGGCGCCGATCTTCTCGGTGGCCGACTACGGCCTGGTGGCCGACCTGTTCGTGGCAGTGCCCGAACTGGTGAAGGCGCTGTAAGAAAGAGGCCGCTGCAAGATGAAGACCCGCATCACCGAACTGCTCGGCATTCGCTACCCCATCATCCAGGGCGGCATGCAATGGGTGGGCCGTGCCGAGCTGGCCGCGGCCGTGTCAAACGCCGGCGGCCTGGGCATCGTGACCGCGCTCACGCAGCCCACGCCTGACGACCTGCGCAACGAGATCGCGCGCACGCGCACGCTCACGGACAAGCCCTTCGGCGTGAACCTCACGATCCTGCCGGCGGTGAAGCCGCCGCCGTATGCGGAGTACGTGCAGGCCATCATCGACAGCGGCGTGAAGATCGTGGAGACCGCGGGCAACAGCCCGAAGGATTTCATCGAGACGCTGAAGCGGCATGACGTGAAGATCGTGCACAAGTGCACGTCGGTGCGCCATGCGCTGTCGGCGGAGCGCAATGGCGTGGACGCGGTGTCGGTGGACGGCTTCGAATGCGCGGGCCATCCCGGCGAAGACGACGTGCCCGGCCTGGTGCTGCTGCCGATTGCGGCGCGCAAGCTGCGCATTCCGATCATCGCGTCGGGCGGCATCGCCGATGGTCGCGGCATGGCCGCTGCGCTGGCGCTGGGCGCCGAGGGCATCAACATGGGCACGCGCTTCTGCGTGACGAAGGAGGCGCCCATTCACGACAACATCAAGCAGGCGCTGGTGGATGCGACCGAGCGCGACACGAAGCTGATGTTCCGCACCATGCGCAACACCGCGCGCGTGTTCCGCAACGCGATTTCCGAAGAGGTGGTGGCCACGGAGAACCGGCCCGGCGGCTGCGAATTCGAGGAAGTGCGCCCGCTGGTGGCCGGTGCGCGCGGCCGTGCGGCGCTGGAGTCTGGCGAGGTGCAGAACGGGGTGGTGTCGGCGGGGCAGTGCATCGGGCTGATCGACGACATTCCTACCTGCGCTGAGCTGCTGGAGCGCATGGTGCGTGAGTGCCGGGAGCATCTGGAGCGGGCGCGGTCCTTGATGGGCTGATTCCTTTTGGATTGCATTCGCGGGGCGCTCACGCCGACGGGGTACCTTGCTCCGCGAATGTCCCCCGGCCTTCGGCCTCCTCCTTTATTTCGCTGCGCAAGGCACCCCGCCGGCGTGAGCGTTCAGTGCTGCTGTGGAAGCTGCATTTGTTGGCGCTCTGCGGGACTTCTTGCCGCTTCGGGCGGCTGCTTTGCGCAGTTCTTCTCTAGAGTGGATGCCCCTGTCACTCCACACCCCACCAAGGGAAGCAACACACCCCACCACTTCTTAGATGTTTGAAGGCTGCTTGCCTCGCGGCAGGTCGTCGGTGCGAAAGCAGCGATGCAGATGCGAGGTATCAAAAGGCGACGGCCGAGGTGTTCTCAGCACCCCGACCGTCTAACCAAGTTCGTGCAACACCTTGGAAGGACAGCACAAAAATGGCTACCAAGACTATAGCCCGGCCAACTACGCCGGTAGCTTTCGAAGACAACGCCCAAGATGCGGCGGATCTTCTTGAAAACACCCTCTCTCAACTCGAAGCTCTACTGTGGGTTTGCCACGGGGAGGACATTGACTGGTGCAGCGGGGATGGGCCTCGACGGCTGGACAACCTGCTTTGGCTTGCGGCTGAGCTGGCGCGCAAGGCTGGGGAGTTGTTTCAGGTGAGTGAGATGGCGCGGCGTGGTGTGCCTGAGGATGGCGATCAGGGCTAGTCTGCGGGCCGAAGGTTCGCGGCCTGCCAGGGGAATGGACGAAAGACAATGCAACCATTCGCTTTGCAAGAGAAGCCGTCATCACCGGAAAAATCTTGACCCACTGGCAGCTATGTGATGCGCCCGCGAGCGCTTTCGGAGGCAGCCGTGTCACTGGAATTCGCGAGTTGGTCGCAGCGACTAAGCCCTTCTCCGCTTTTCTCATGAGTGCTATAACGCTGGCCGCTCAACAAGCTGGTGCTGACTCATGATTCAAATGGAAAAAACTGAGGCGGGCGAGTACCAAATGCGCCAGACTTTGTATGAGCCCGTGGTGTACATGGACCACTGGGCAGTACGTAAATTCTCGACTGACAAAGCGCTCAGGGACAGATTCATAGCCGCACTTCACCGCTCGGGCGGCACGCTGCTCCTGTCGCTCCATAACTTCGGGGAGTTCAGCGGTGTGAGCGTCGAAGAGCAGGCAGTTGCGGCAGAAGAGTTCTTCGACTTGGCACTTCCTCACATGTTCGTGGCCGATTTCGGCGCCGACCCTGGGTTCATCCAGCTTCAGGGCCACCCCACGGCGGATGAGAGGCCAACAAATCTCATTCTTGTAGCAATGGCCAAGCGCTGGCTGGAAAATGGTCACCAGTTCACCATGGCAGGCCTTGTCAACGACTCGGAGGAGAACCGAGCGATTGTCAGCAGGGCGCTGAAAGACCTACAAGTTGGCATTGCAAAAGCCGTCAACTCAGTGAAGGCTGACCCACAAAAAGTGGAGTTGGCACGGGCGAACAAGAAGCCGCCCGGAGCAACGCTGCGAGATCTAGTTCAGAACGCGTTCCTTCGAGATTTCGTGATAAACGAAGGAGCTGTTTTCGGAGAGCATGATGCCTCCGACTTTGTACATGCCTTAGGTTCGGTTATGGCAAGCAACTTTGTGCTCTTGGACGGCCGCTGGGCGCACATAGTCAATCAAGCCGACAAGCAACTTAGAAAAAAGGGAGTGACGCACCGCTTACCCAAGGCCTTTCCCGAGCGGGAACTACCACAGTTCATGGACGCGCTTGAGGCATGCCTCGGATCGACTGGGGCGCGCAAAGCGAAGGCAATCGTTGGGTGAAAGGCGGCCCTGTCGACCGCTTCTTGCTGGTGCGCTGAAGAGTTGTTCATTTTTTTCAAGCCACATCTACTGTCAACGCCGCAAATGCACTCTTGCGAACGCCAAGCATGAGAACTCCAAAAGCTAGCATCGATAGCGCATTCACTGGCCTATGGAGCCGGGCTAGCACCTACGTTGCCGGAGGAAGGGAGATCTCGGCTGCACTCCTCTCTCAATGGGCAATGGATCGGGGACTATCAGTGACCAACGCCGAAAATGGCGCGGCTGGGACTTTCAACCCTATTCCCGCTGTGTTGCTGGACATTGAAGGACGAAAAGCTTGCTTCCCTATGATCGGAAAATCTAGTTCCGAATGGATTGCCAGAAGGGATACGGCTGATCGAACCGCAGAACTCTGGAAGAAAGTCGAATGGTTCTCCCCTCTTTGGGTTCCCATCAAAAAGCTCAACGAACTCTTGAAGTCAATTGAGCACCGTACCGGAAAGGATGCGATGCAGCATTTTGATTACCACCTGTCCACCGCGTATACGCTGCCCTTCCAAGCAGTTTGCATCGCACAGCTGCTACCGAAAACACGTAGCCTTTCTGTGTTTGCACCTTTGGCAAGAGAGGCCTATTTGGCCTTTTACAGCGGACACCGGGCTTCGAGTGTTGCAGCACTGATACCCGTCATAGAAGGTGGCATAAGAAGGATCGCGAGCGCTACGCCCGATCTGAACCCCCTGGATGCTATCGACAAGGTCGTCGATCGCGCGTGTGAACTGGCTGCGGATATATATTTCGACGGGATGTGGGTGCCTCACTCCTACCGTTCCATCGATTTTCTGTTTGGCCAGGACGAACGAGTATTTGTATTCGATACGTTTCGTCGTTGGCTTCGAGAGAATTTTTTTCAGCGTACTGACCACTACAACGGTGTCACCTCACTGAACCGCCACCTTTTTGCCCATGGTTCCACCACCGATTGGCAGCAACCGTCGAACTTTTCACGACTGATAGTTGCCATCACAACTTTGGGAGTCATTGAGTCATGGCATGACAGGACCAACGCAGTGCCAGTCTTGTTCCCGACGATGAATGAGGATTCGACCTTGCTGTGGCAGCAGGCGCTTCTGCGAGGCCAACTGCAGATGACTTTGAATCTGCAGGAACAAGCTCACTTTCAAGCTCATGGCCGCCTTGTTCCAGAGCTGCCCACGGACAGCGGCAGAGGCCTTCGCAAAGCCCTCTTGGCGGACGATGCCATCAAAGATCTTGTGCGCCCCCTCAGGGATGCAGGATGGAATGTCCAAGTGACCGAGCCTGATGAGGAAGCACTTTTCGTAGTTGCCACCGCCACTTGTGCCGACCGTCGCTTATCGGTAGCGCTGCTCTACAGTTGTGCGACTTCGAATGAAATTTATCGAGAGCTTGCCAGCAAATCTGATGTCATTCTCTATCGAGGGGCACCCTATCAGCAGTCCAGTTTCGCGCACGGCGTAACAGTCCACGTCGGTCCTGTCGCAGGATGGCAGCCTCCACGTGCGTCGACCAAGATTGCTCGAAGCTAGAAGCCGGACTAGGTCTCTTGCATGCGGCTAACTGCGGCAAAGCATCACTCAACAGTGCAATGACCCAGGTCCTGCATGAATCTGAAGCGAACCCGAGCAGTCGTACCAAAGTCACCGCAGACGACACCAGCCCTTCGGACCTCTGCGTATCCATCGCCCGTCTCCCGCGAAGACTCAGTGGTTCGTCCCCGCACTTCCCTCCGCAATTCGCCGCAGCAGTCAAACCGCCAATCCCACAGCCGCCCTCCTCGTGCGCAGGGCGCCGGGTGCTCCCCGCAGCGAAATAAAGGAGGAGCCCGAAGGGCGGGGGACATTCGCGGAGGGGAGTACCCGGCGGCCTGCGCACACGCCCCGGAAAGGCAAGGCAGCTAAGGAAACCCCCGATACATGAGTGGTCATCGACCACCTAGCATCGACGGCTGTTTCCCTGTCGAGGTGTACGGAACGCGTCCCGGCGTCCGCCCGGTGACATGGCTTTTGGCCTCACTGACCTTCCTGCGATGACAACTCCACCCGAGTCCGGCCCCACGCTGGACGCCGCCAGCCCCATCCCCCCCGACATCGAAGCCGCCGACGAACCCACCAAGGTGCCACTGGCCATCGAAGACTGGCTCACCGTCATCATCATGGGCGCCCTGGCGCTCATCACCTTTGCCAACGTGCTGGTGCGCTACTTCACCGATTCGTCCTTCGCGTGGACCGAAGAGTTCTCGGTGTTCCTCATGATCATGCTGGCGCTGGTGGCCGGCTCGGCCGCCGTGGCGCGCGACCGGCATATTCGCATCGAGTACTTCTCCGAAAGCGGCTCGATGGCGCGGCGCAAGCGGCTCGCGCAGTTTGGCGCGCTGATGATCGCCATCCTGTTCACCCTCATCGGCGCGCTCAGCATCCGCATGGTGTGGGACGACTACCGCTTTGAAGAAACGACGCCGGGCATCGGCCTGCCCGCGTGGTGGTATTCGATCTGGCTGCCTATCGTGTCCTTCGCCATCGCGCTGCGCGCCATCGGCCTCATGGTCCGCCGCGGCCGCAAGAAAAACTACAAGTCAGAAGACACCAAGTGATCGCTACCCTGCTCTTTGTCGCCTTCGTCGTGATGATGCTGGTGGGCGTGCCCATCGGCGCCGCACTGGGCCTGGCGGGCGCCGCCTGCATCGCGCTGGCCAACAGCGACGCCCAGTGGTTCGGCCTGCTCGCCGTGCCGCAGAACTTCTATGCCGGCCTGGGCAAGTATCCGCTGCTGGCCATTCCGATGTTCGTGCTGGTCGGCTCCATCTTCGACCGCTCCGGCGTGGCGCTGCGCCTTGTCAACTTTGCCATCGCCATTGTGGGTCGCGGCCCCGGCATGCTGCCGCTGGTGGCGATTGCGGTGGCGATGTTCCTCGGCGGCATCTCCGGCTCCGGCCCGGCCAACGCGGCGGCGGTGGGCGCGGTGATGATCGCGGCCATGTCGCGCGCCGGCTACCCGGCGGCGTTCTCCGCCAGCGTGGTGGGCGCGGCGGCGGCCACCGACATACTGATTCCGCCTTCGGTCGCCTTCATCGTGTATTCGGTGCTGGTGCCGGGCGCCTCGGTGCCGGCGCTGTTTGCGGCCGGCATGATCCCGGGCGTGATGGCCGGCCTGGCGCTGATGATTCCGGCCGTGCTGCTGGCCCGCAAGCACAAGATGGGCGCTCTCGAATCGACGCTGCCGCGCCCACCGTTCTGGAAGAGCTTTCGCGAAGCGACCTGGGGGCTGGCGGCGCCGGTGCTCATTCTTGGCGGCATGCGCGCCGGCTGGTTCACGCCGACCGAAGCGGCGGTGGTGGCGGTGTTCTACGGTCTGTTCGTGGGCATGTGCATTCACCGGACCATCAAGGTGCGCGACCTGTTCGTGATCTTGCGCGAGTCGGGCGAACTCTCTGCGGTGATCCTGCTGGTGGTGTCGCTGGCGGGCATCTTCGCGTATTCGCTGTCGACGCTGGGCGTGATCGACCCGGTGACGCGCGCCATCGTGAACTCGGGCCTGGGCGAGTACGGCATCCTGGCGCTGCTGATACTGCTGCTGATCACCGTGGGCATGTTCCTGGACGGCGTGTCGATTTTCCTGATCTTCGTGCCGCTGCTGCTGCCGATCGTGCAGTACTACAAGTGGGACCCGGTGTGGTTCGGCGTGATCCTCACGCTGAAGGTGGCGCTGGGCCAGTTCACGCCGCCGCTCGCGGTCAACCTGATGGTGTCGTGCCGCATCGCGAATGTGCGCATGGAAGAGACGGTGCGATGGGTGGGGTGGATGCTGTTCTCCATGTTCGTGGTGATGGTGCTGGTCATCGTCTTCCCGGAGCTGGCCTTGTGGTTGCCTCGCAAGTTGGGGTACTGATGTTTGTCTTGCGTGGCGGCCGCTGTTCGGGGTGCGCTCACGCCGACGGGGTACCTTGCTCCGCGAATGTCCCCCGCCCTTCGGGCTCCTCCTTTATTTCGCTGCGCAAGGCACCCCGCCAGCGTGAGCGTTGCGAAGAGCAGTCGTTGATCGGTCATGCACTAGCAGCGTGCCCTGTGCACAGGGCGTCGGGTGCTCCCCGCAGCGAAATAGAGGAGGAGGCCGCAGGCCGGGGGACATTCGCGGAGGGGAGTACCCGATGGCCTGTGCACGCGCCCTGAACAAATAGTTTTCGGTCCCAGTAAGTGTTTCGAACAATAAGGAGAGCTCTCATGAAATTCCGCCGAACCCTGCTCGGGCTCGCCGCAGCAGCCACCGCCCTCGGCATGTTCTCGACCGGCGTCATGGCGCAGGCCGCCTACAAGCCCGAGTACAAGATGTCCCTCGTGCTCGGCCCGCCCACCCCCTGGGGGCAGGCCGGAAAAATCTGGGCCGACATGGTCAAGGAGCGCACCCAGGGCCGCATCAACATCAAGCTGTACCCCGGCGTCTCGCTCATCCAGGGCGACCAGACCCGCGAGTTCAGCGCGCTGCGCCAGGGCGTCATCGACATGGCCGTCGGCTCCACCATCAACTGGTCGCCGCAGGTCAAGCAGCTCAACCTGTTCTCCATGCCCTTCCTGATGCCCGACTACGCGGCCATCGATGCGCTCACGCAGGGCGAGGTCGGCAAGGAAATGTTCAAGACGCTCGACAAGGCCGGCGTGGTGCCGCTCGCGTGGGGCGAAAACGGCTTCCGCGAAATCACCAACTCCAAGAAGCCCATCAGGTCGCCCGCCGACATCAAGGGCATGAAGATCCGCGTGGTCGGCTCGCCCATCTACTCCGACATGTTCACCGCGCTCGGCGCCAACCCCACGCAGATGAGCTGGGCCGACGCACAGCCCGCACTCGCGAGCGGCGCGGTCGACGGCCAGGAGAACCCGCTGTTCCTGTTCACCGTGCTCAAGATGCAGACCGTGGGCCAGAAGTTCGTCACCACCTGGGGCTACGTGGCCGACCCGCTGGTGTTCGTGGTCAACAAGGAAATCTGGGCCTCGTGGACCCCGGCCGACCAGGCCATCGTGCGGCAGGCCGCCATCGACGCGGGCAAGGAAGAGATCGCCATCGCGCGCAAGGGCCTGGTGGAAGCCGACAAGCCGGTGCTCAAAGACATCGCGGGCATGGGCGTGACGGTGACCAGCCTCACGCCGGCGGAGCGCGAAGCCTTCGTGAAGGCGACGCGGCCGGTGTACGACAAGTGGAAGTCGACCGTGGGCACGGACCTGGTGGCGAAGGCCGAGCAGGCGATTGCCGCGCGCAAGAAGTAAGCGATTAAAAAGAGGGGGCCGCGGCCGCATCAACCGCGATAGCGGCTCGGGTTGGCCCCCGCCATCTTCTTCATCAGGCGCCGCAGCGCCGTGGCGTCCTGGTAGCCCACCGCGCCGGCCACCTGCTCGACCGTCATGCGGCTGGTTTCGAGCAGCGCACGGGCGCGCCGCAGCCGCACGCTCTGCACCAGCGCCTGCGTGCTCTTGCCGGTGGCCTTGCGGATGTGGCGTGACATCGTGCGCTCCGACATGCAGAACTCGCGCGCCAGCGCACTGACGGCCGGTGCGTCTGGCAGCGCCGACTCGACGCGCGCGGCCAGCCGCGCCACCAGGTCGTTGCCGTTGGCCAGCACCTCCGGCACCACGAACGGCGCCTGTGCCTGGCGCCCATCGATCAGCAGCATGCGCGAGACCAGGTCGGTGAGCGCACTGCCGCAGCGCTCGCGCAGCAGGTGCAGCATCAGGTCGGTCTGCGCGAACGCTGCGCCGGCCGTGACCACCGGGCCGTCGGCGCACACCATGCGGTCGGCATCGACGGTGCAGCCGGGCGCCATGCGCGCGAGCAGCGGCGCATACCACCACGAGGTGGTCGCGCGCCGGCCCTGAAGCAGCCCGGCCGCGTTGAGCAAAAACACGGCCGAGCACGAGGCCGCGACCTGCCCGCCGCCCTTTGCGTGCCGCACCAGGCCCGCGACCGCCTTGGCTGCGTCATCACTCTCGAGGCAGCGGCGGATGTCGCCCGGCGTGTTGAGGCCTAGCCCCGGCACCACCCAGGCCGAGCGGTCGTCGCGCGGCCGTATGGGCAGGCGCGCGGTGTCGATGGTCATTCCAGCTTGCAGCGGCACCGGGCCGCCCCGCACCGAACACAGCCGCCAGCGCGGCGACGCCACGCCGGCACGCGGAGCCAAGGCCTGCGCGGCACCGAGGATGTCGAGCGTGACCGCGACGCTCGAATTGAAGGCGCCGGGCAGCACCAGGATCGTGAAGTCGTGCATTCTTGGGGCTGTCTGATTCAGCCTCTAAACAGTCAAATTGGACACTGCCATTCTGGCGGCGCGAAGGGCCCAATACAACCATGCCCAACATCCTCGTGAAGATTCCCCAAGGCGCCTTTCCCGGCGAGAACCGCGCCACGCTGGTTCGCAAGATCAATGAAGCGGCCGCGGCCGTCGAGCAGATGCCGGACGAGCCCCGTGCGCGTTTCATGTGCTGGGTGCTGGTGGACGAGGTCGCTGCCGGCGGCTGGACCTGCGGCGGCGCCGACGCCACCGCGCAATACCTGCCGTGCATGGCGCGGGTGCTGCTGCCGGCCGGCGTGCTCGACGACGAATCGCGCAGCCTCTATGCCGCGCGCATGCATGCCGCCTTCGCAGAAGCCATGCCGGTGGACGACCGGCGGCGCCTCATGACCTCCGTGGTGCTCGACGAAGTGCCCGATGGCGCCTGGGGCGTGGGCGGCCGGATATGGACGCTGCCCGACTTCGCTCGCAACGCGGGCTATGCCCATCTGCAGCACCTGGCGCGCAGCCCTGCATGAGCAACGAGGACAAACGCATGACGACGACGCCCCGCCCCCTGACCGAAGACGACCCGCTCGACGATTTCACCGCGCGCCGGATCACGCTCGACGGCGTCGAGAAGAAGGTCTACGTGCTCGGCGAAGGCCCGGCCGTGATCGTGATGACCGAGATGCCCGGCATCAGTCCGCATGTGGCGCGCTTTGCACGCTGGGTGCGCGACGCGGGCTTCACCGTCTACATGCCGTCGCTGTTCGGCCGCGACGGTGCCGTGCCCGGCGCGGAAGAAGGCGTGGCCGTGTTCAGGCGCGCCTGCGTGAGCGCGGAGTTCCGTGCCTTCGCCGCCAATGAATCGAGCCCGGTCACGCAATGGCTGCGCGCGCTTGCGCGGCTCGCGCATGCCGAGTGCGGCGGCCCCGGCGTGGGCGCCATCGGCATGTGCTTCACCGGCAACTTCGCGCTGTCGATGATGCTGGAGCCCGCGATGCTGGCGCCGGTGATGTGCCAGCCTTCGCTGCCGATGGACAACCCCGCCGCCACGAACATGGCGCCCGAGGAACTGGCCGCCGTGCGCGAGCGGCTGGAGCGCGAAGACCTCACGGTCATGGCCTACCGCTTCGAGGGCGACAAGCATTGCCGGGCGCAGCGCTTTGCCGCCTTCTCCGAGGCGCTGGGCGAACGCTTCGTGGCCCGTGTGCTGCCGGACAGCGCGGCCAACACCGACACCCCGCCCTTCTTCGCGCGGGTGGTGGCGAGCCCGCACAGCGTGGTGACGGCACACCTGATCGACGAGGCGGGCCAGCCGACGCTGGCGGCGCGCGACGAGATCCTGGCGTTTTTCGCCAGGCGGCTGCGGCAGCGCTGAGCGGCGCCCCCGCTCTGGCAGACTGGCGCCGCAGGGGTGCGCCGTTCGCGCCCGCCAGGAGCCCTTTTCATGCCGCCGCCGAATCCAGCAGACACCGCACACACCGAGCCTCACACGCTCATCATCGACACGGACCCCGGCGCCGACGACGTGATCGCGCTGCTCTTCGCGATGGCCGCGCCCGAGCGGCTGAACATCCAGGCGCTGACCACCGTGGCCGGCAACGTGCCGCTGGCCAAGACTTCGCGCAATGCGCGCCTGGCATGCGAATGGGCCGGGCGGCCGGACATTGCGGTCTACGCGGGCGCGCAGCGGCCGCTGAAGCGCACGCCGATCTACGCGGCCAACATCCACGGGCGCGAAGGCCTCACCGGGGTCGACGTGTATGAACCCGCGGCGCCGCTCGCGGAAGGCAACGCGGTCGACTACCTCGTTCGCACCTTGCGCGCCGCGCCGGAGAAAAGCGTGACGCTGGCCATGCTCGGCCCGCAGACCAACCTTGCGCTGGCGCTGGAACAGGCACCCGACATCGTGCGCGGCCTGCGCGAACTGGTGCTGATGGCGGGCGCGCATTTCAACGGCGGCAACATCACGCCCGTGGCCGAGTTCAACGTGTTCGCCGACCCGCACGCGGCCGAGGCGGTGCTCCAAAGCGGCGTGCCGATCACCATGCTGCCGCTGGACGTGACGCACAAGATCCTCACGAGCGACGAGCGCATCGCGCGGCTGCGCAAGCTGGGCAACCGGGCCGGCGCGTTCGTCGCGGACATCCTCGACGCCTACGCGCCGCACGAAATGAAGCACTACGACATGCCCGGCGGACCGGTGCACGATGCCACGGTCACGGCCTACCTGCTGCAGCCTTCGCTGTTCAAGGGCCGGCGCATCCACGTGGAGATCGACAGCCGCGAGGGCATGGGCTTCGGGCAGACGGTGGCCGACTGGCATGGCAGCCTGCGCCGGCCGGCCAACGTGAACTGGATCATCGACGGCGATGCGCAGGGCTTCTTCGACCTGCTGACCGAACACATCGCGCGGCTGCCTTGAGTCCGGTCAGTTCGCGGTGATCTTGCGGTCGCGCACGATCGCGCTCCACTTGGAATCCTCTTTCCTCATGAAGTCGGTGAGCTCGGCGCGGGTGGTCGGCTGCGGGGTCAGGCCGTGCTTGTTCAGCGCTTCCTTCACGCCGGGATCGGCCAGCACCTTGACGATGGCATGGTTCCAGCGATCCAGCAGGGCCGCGGGCGTCTTGCCGGGTGCCATGAAGGCGTACCAGTTGAGGGCTTCGAAGCCGGGGTAGCCCGACTCCGCCACCGTCGGGATGTTGGGCATGTAGGCCGGGCGGGTCAGGCCCGTGCTGGCCAGCGGAACCAGATTGCCGGCCTCGATCTGCGGCAATGCAGTCGGCGGCGCCGAAAAATACGAGGCGATGCGCTGGCCCAGCAAGTCTTGCAGGGCCGGGGCGCCGCCTTTGTAAGGCACATGCACCATGTCGATGCCGGCTCGCTGGTTGAACAGTTCTCCGGCCAGATGGGATGCGGAGCCGGCACCGGTCGAGGCGAAGTCGACGCTGCCGGGTTTCTTCTTCGACAGGGCCACGAACTCGGCCAGGGTCTTCACGCCCAGGCCCTTGTGCACCACCAGCACATTGGGAAAGTTGACGCCGCCGGAAACCGCGGCCAGGTCCTTGAACGGGTCGTAGCTCACCTTCATGACATGCGGGGCGATGGTCAGCGGCCCGACGGAGCCGAGCAGCAGCATCGAGCCGTCGGCCGGCCCAGTGGCCACGTACTGGTGGGCGATGTTGCCGCCCGCGCCGGCCTTGTTGTCGACGATCACCGTCTGGCCGATGTCTTCGCCGAGCTTCCGGGCGATCAGGCGTGCGGCGGCGTCCGCCGCGCCGCCCGGTGCGAAGCCGACCACCAGCGTGACGGGCTTCTTCGGCGGGAAGTCCTGGGCCTGCGCATGCCCCGCCAGGAAAAGGGTGGCGGCCAGGGCCGCGAGGTGCAGAAGTTGTCGCTTTTTCATTGGAGTCTCCTTGGGGTTGTCGTGTTGTCGTTTTGTCGTGTTGCCCGTCAGTCCGAGCCGAGGCCGACGGGGTTAGGCAGGCGCTTCTCGACCGCATGGCGCAGCAAAGCGGCGCTGCGGAAGATGCCGTGGCCGAACTTGCCGTAGGGCATGGTGGCGAACAGCGCCATCACGGCCCCCAGGTGCACGCACAGCAGCAGGGCCAGGGCGGGAGTGCCGCGGCCGAGCCACAGGGCCAGGCCGCTGGCGCTGGTGAGGAACAGCAGCGCAATGAAGCCCAGGTCCATGGGCTTTTGAGCCGGGTCGCCGTGCAGCGGATGCCGCTTGCGGTTCAGGTGCCACAAGCCGGCGGTGCCGAGCATCAGGCTGATGCCGCCGGCCACGCCAAGCAGTTTTGGCAGGCTGGGCAAGGCGTAGGGGGCGGCCCAGCCGAAGGCGTAGTGATACAGCGTGGCCACGCCGGTGGCCGCGAAGCACAGCATGAAGCCGTAAAAGGTGAGATGGTGAAAGCGCCTGCGTGCCAGCGTGTAGGCGTCGTCTTCGTTGTGGCAACCATCGCCGTGGCCGCCGTCCAGATAGCTGAGGCGCAGTGCCGCGTCGGCGGCTTCCGCCGCGGCGGGTCCGTTCAGCGGCGCGCCGCTGGTGGCGGGCGTGATGTCGCGCCAGAAGCGCCGCACGCCCAGGGCCAGCGCCAGGGTTGCGAACAGGAACACCGGGGCGAACAGGGCGACCAGCAGGTTGTGCGGAAACACGCTGTAGAAGTTTTCGCCCGGTGCCGTTCCCCACAGCCCGCCCTTCATCGCCACGGCGAGCGCCAGGAACAGCGCCAGCGCGCCGGCCAGGGCCAGCGAAAGCGTGAGCCCGTTGCGTTGGTAGAGCGCGCCGAGCGCGGGCGGCCAGGCGTAGTCCATGTAGGTCTGGCCGCGAACCTCGGCCATGGCCCTTGGCACGTTGACGGCAAACTCGTGCGGCGGCGCGTACTGGCAGGCATGCAGGCAGGCGCCGCAGTTGTGGCAGAGGTTGGCCAGGAAGTGGATGTCGGCCTTGCCGAATTCGAGCCGGCGCGTCATGGCCGGGAACACGGCACAGAAGCCCTCGCAGTAGCGGCAGGCATTGCAGATCTGCATCTGCCGGCCGACCTCGCTCTCGGCGGCCGAAAGAATGGGAATGACGCGGCGCGGACCGTCCGCGAGCGCCCCCCCCTCGCGTGCCAGGGCTTCAAGCGTTTGCATGGTGGATTTCTTTCTGCTTCAGGACCGCGGCCGCGGCCTGCGTGCCGGCAATGCGGCCGAAGGCGGTGCCGATGCTCATGCCGACGCCGGCGGTGTAGCCCTTGCCGAGCACGTTGCCGGCCATCATTTCGCCGGCCACGAAGAGGTTGGGGCTGGGCCGGTCGCCAAAGCGCACGGCGGCGGTGTCATCCACCTTCAGGCCCAGGTAGGTGAAGGTGATGCCGGGGCGCAGCGGGTAGGCGTGGAAGGGCGCGGTGTCGATGGGCCGCGCCCAGTGGGTCTTGGCGGGTGACAGCCCTTCGGTATGGCAGTCATCGAGCGCCGTGTGGTCGAAGCGGCCGACACGGCAGGCGGCGTTGTAGTCGGCAATGGTGCGCAGGAAGGTCGCCTCGTCCAGGCCGAGCAGGCGTGCCAGCTCGGGCAGCGTGTCGGCGACCGCGCCCGGAAACACGGGAGGCATGAAGCGGCCCACCGCCTTCTGGTCGATGATGGAATAGCCCATCTGTCCCGGCTGCTGGGCTACCAGCCGCCCCCAGATGGCATAGCGCTTGGGCCAGAAGTCTTCGCCTTCGTCGTAGAAGCGGCGCGCCTCGCGGTTGACGACCACGCCCAGCGACACGCAATCGATGCGGGTGCAGATGCCGCCGTCGTAGAGGGGCGCGCGGGCATCGATGGCCACCATGTGGCCCTGCGAGGGATCACCGACGGAGTCCGCGCCGGCATCGATCAATTGCCTGAGCAGCACGCCCTGGTTGAAGCGGGTTCCACGAATCAGGAAGTTGTCCGCCGGCCATTCGCCGCGTTCGTTGCGGCCCCAGGCCTCGCGCAGCCATTCGCGGTTCGACTCGAACCCGCCGGCCGCGAGCACGCAGCTTCTCGCGGTGATCCGTTCACCGCCCTCGGTGCGCACCGCGGTGAAGCGCAGGCCGTCGAGCTCCACCGAAGCCACGGGCGTCTCGTAGCGGATCCGAACCCCGAGGCGCTCGGCGCTGCGGTAATAGGCGTTCACCAGCGCCTTGCCGCCACCCATGAAGAAGGCGTTGGTGCGCGCCACGTGCAGTGCGCCGGAGAGAGGCGGCTGGAAGTGCACGCCGTGGCTGCGCATCCAGTCGCGGCAATTCGACGAAGCACGGATGACCAGCCGGGCCAGGTGTTCGTCGGTCAGGCCGCCGGTCACCTTGAGCAGGTCCTGCCAGTATTCTTCCTCGGGGTAGGCCTCCACGAGTACGTCCTGGGGACCGTCGTGCATGCAGCGCAGGTTGCGCGTGTGCTGCGAATTGCCGCCGCGCCACGCCTTGGGCGCGGCTTCGAGCAGCAGGACGCTGGCGCCCGCCTCGCGTGCCATCAGCGCGGCGCAAAGCGCGGCATTGCCGCCGCCTACGACCAGCACATCGACCTGTTCATCGCTCACTTCTCGTCTCCTTGTGGGTCGGGAGACTGTAGGCAGGCCCCCCTTCAGGCGACAGGCCGGATCGGGCAACAGGTGTTCAGTTTTCGAGAAGACTCGCGCCAGCCCAGCGGCCTTCGCGCACCAGCATGCGCGCGGTGTCGGCCATCACCACCCGGGTGGCCAGCGCGGCCGGCGACAGTTCGTCGTCCGACAGGCTGACCAGCAGGCTGCGCCGGCCCACGTGGTTGTCGGTGATCTGGCTGCTGAGCACATCGTCCGCCGGCTGCCGCGCGATGGCGGCACCGGGCTGGATGGTGGCGCCCAGGCCGGCGCGCACGGCATCCATCAGCAGCGCCAGGCCGTCGATCTCGGCCACCACCAAGGGCTCGATGCGGGCACGGGCAAAAGCGGAAGTGAGGCTGGCGCGCAGGCCGTGGCCGGCGCTGGGCATGATGAGCGGGACGCCGGCCAGCTGGGCCAGCCGCACCTTCGGACCCGGCGGGCGCTGCGCCAGGCCGACGGCCGCGAGGACGAAGAGCTTTTCATCGAGCAGCGGCTCGATGCTCCAGCGGCGCGGCGTGGCGGTCTCGAACAGCACGGCCAGGTCGAGCTGGCGAGACTGCAGCATGCTGGCCAGGTTGCCCGACAGCGACTCCACCAGATGCAGCCGCACGTCGGGGTAGCGCGCACGCATTTCCCGGATCAGCGGCAACCCGAGCACGGAGGCGGTGGTTGGCGCCAGGCCCACGCTCACATGGCCGGAAAGGCGTGCCTGCTGCGCCGCGCGCACGGCCTCGTCGGCATGGCGGAGCGTGAGCTGGGCCTGCTGCAGGAAGGCCACGCCGGCGTCGGTGGGAGTGACGCCGGTGCTGCTGCGTTGGAGCAGCCGGGTGCTGAGCTCGCCTTCCAGGCGGCTGATCTGCTGACTCAGCGCCGATGTCACCACGCCGAGCTCGATGGCCGCGCGGCCCATGCTGCGCAGTTCGCAGACTTTCACGAAATAGCGGAGTTGGCGGAGTTCCATCGCAAGGGGCCGGCAGTCGAGGGCCGGGCATCGAAGAAGTCATCGCGCAATGAAAAAAGCCACGCTGCGGAACAACGTGGCTTGTCTTTCCTGCGCGGCGGATCAGTGCTGCAGGATCTTGTTGAGGAAGTCCTTGGTGCGCGGCTGGCGGTTCTCCGGGTGTCCGAAGAACTCGTCCTTCGGGCAGTCTTCCAGGATGCGGCCGCCCACGTCGATGAAGATCACGCGGCTGGCCACCTTGCGGGCGAAGGCCATTTCGTGCGTGACCACCATCATGGTCATGCCTTCCTTGGCCAGGGCCACCATCACGTCGAGCACTTCGCCGACCATCTCGGGGTCGAGCGCCGAGGTGGGTTCGTCGAACAGCATCACGATCGGGTCCATCGACAGCGCGCGGGCAATGGCCACGCGCTGCTGCTGGCCGCCCGAGAGCTGGCCCGGGAACTTGTCCTTGTGCGCCATCAGGCCCACGCGGTCGAGCATCTTCAGGCCGCGGGTCTTGGCTTCGTCGGGCGAGCGGCCCAGCACCTTGATCTGCGCGATCGTGAGGTTCTCGGTCACCGACAGGTGCGGGAACAGTTCGAAGTGCTGGAACACCATGCCGACCTTGGAGCGCAGCTTGGGCAGGTTGGTCTTGGGGTCGTGCAACGGGATGCCGTTGACGGTGATCTCACCCTTCTGGAAGGGCTCCAGCGCGTTCACGGTCTTGATGAGCGTGGACTTGCCGGACCCCGAGGGGCCGCAGACGACGACCACGTCGCCCTTGGAGATGTTGACGGAGCAGTCGTTGAGCACCTGCACCGGGCCGTACCACTTGGATACGTTCTTGATTTCGATCATTTTTTCGGACATTTTCAAACTCCTGTGAGCAGGTTCATCGCACCGAATGCAGTCGGGGAAACGCCGTGGAACCGGCTTTGCCGGGCCACCGGCGTTGCCCCCTGGAAGGGGGTTGGCGAAGCGACACGAAGTGCGCGAAGACTGGGGGTCATCTGATGATGGCGATTTTCTTGTGCAGGCGCTTCACCAGCCAGGAAAGGGCATAGCACATGACGAAATAGACGACGGCCGCCAGCAGGTAGGCCTCTTCCGGCCGCCCGAAGTTCTTGCCGGCGGTCTCGAAGCCCTTGAGCATGTCGTACGCGCCGATGGCGTAGACCAGCGACGTATCCTGGAAAAGGATGATGGTCTGCGTGAGCAGCACCGGCAGCATGTTCCGGAACGCCTGGGGCAGGATCACCAGCTTCATGTTCTGGCCGTAGGTCATGCCAACGGCCATGCCGGCGGAGACCTGCCCGCGCGGGATCGACTGGATGCCGGCACGCATGATCTCGGAAAAATAGGCGGCCTCGAAGCAGACGAAGGTGATGACCGCCGAGGTCTCCGCCCCGATGGGCCGCCCGATGATGAACGGCACCAGCAGGAAGAAGCCCAGGATCACCATCACCAGCGGCACGGAGCGCATGCCGTTGACGTAGGCGGCCGCGGGAAAGTCCAGCCACTTCTTGCCCGACAGGCGCATGAGCGCAAGCAGGGTGCCGAAGAAGATGCCGCCCAGCGTGGCCACCACCGTCAGGATCACGCTGAAGTAGAAGCCCTTCAGCACATAGGTGCTGATCAGGCTCCAGTTGTAGAAGGAAAAGTCGAGATTCATCATGTCAGTGGCCTCCCGTGCCGCCGGCGGCAACGAAGCCCGGCACGCGCACCTTGCGCTCGATGAAAGTCAGGATGCGGTTCACCAGCATGGCGCTGATGACGTAGAGAGCGATCACGCCGATGTAGATCGGGATCTGCGCCGAGGTCTCTTCACCGGCCTGCAGGTAGAACTGCGTGAGCTCGGGAATGGACACCGCGAAGGCCACCGACGAGTTCTTGAAGATGTTCATCGACTCGCTGGTCAGCGGCGGCATGATGATCCGGTAGGCCATCGGCAGCAGCACGAAGCGGTAGTACTGCGGCGTCGTGAAGCCCACGGCCATGCCCGCGTAGCGCTGGCCGCGCGGAAGCGCCTGGATGCCCGAGCGCAACTGCTCGGCGATACGCGCGGACGTGAAGAAGCCCAGCGCGCAGACCACCAGCACGAACGGCGGCAGGTCGCGCATGGGCGGAATGATCTTCGGCAGCACGAAGTACCAGATGAACACCTGGACCAGCAACGGGATGTTGCGGAACAGCTCCACCCATGCGTTGCCGAGCCGAACCAGCCAGGGACTGTCGGGCAGCGTGCGCAGCGTGCCGATGATCGAGCCCACGACGAGCGCCACGAGCAGGGCCGAGAGCGACACGCCCACGGTCCAGCCCCAGGCGTTCAACATCCATTGCAGATAGGTCTGGTCCGCTCCTCGCGCAAAGCAGCTTGCGACCACTTCATTGGTGAGCGTGTCCTGGCAAAAGACCGACATGTCCAGGTTCAGCATCCATCCTCCTTCGCGGGTAAGGGCCCGCGCCCATTGCATCGAAAAGCCCGCGTCGGCAGGGTGCCGCGCGGGCTTGGCTTTTTCAGGTCTGGCGCCGCCTTACTTGGGGGCGTAGGCTTCCATGGGCTTGTCGTTCGGGCTGGCCCAGGCGGCCTTGGTACCTTCCGACACCGGCATGTTCAGGTTGACGTTGTTCGGCGGGATCGGCTGGGTGAACCACTTGTCGTACAACTTGGCGAGCGAACCGTCCTTGATCTGGCGCACGATGCTGTCGTCGACGGCCTTCTTCAGCTTGGCGTCGCCCTTGGGCAGCATGCAGGCGATGGGCTCGACCGACAGCACTTCGCCGACGATCTTGAAGTCCTTGGGGTTCTTCGACTTGGCGGCGTTGGCGGCCAGGATGGAACCGTCCATCACGAACGCGTCGGCGCGGCCCGACTCGAGCAGCAGGAAGCTGTCGGCGTGGTCCTTGCCCATGACTTCCTTGAAGTCGACGCCTTCGGCGCGCTTGTTCTTGCGCAGCGTCTGGACGGAAGTGGTGCCGGTGGTGGTGGCCACGACCTTGCCCTTCAGGTCGGCGATGCCGTTGATGCCCGAATTGGCCTTGGTGAGGATGCGCACTTCTTCCACGTAGGTGGTGTAGGCGAAGTCGACGTCCTTCTGGCGGGCCGTGTTGTTGGTGGTGGAGCCGCACTCGAAGTCGATGGTGCCGTTCTGCACCAGCGGCACGCGGTTCTGCGAGGTGATGACCTGGTAGTTGACGGTCAGCGGCTTGCCGAGGTCCTTGCTCAGGTCCTTGATGATGTTCTCGGCCATTTCAGTGTGGAAGCCGACGTACTTGCCGCCGCCCAGCGTGTAGGCCAGGCCGGACGAATCGCGAACACCCAGGTTCACTGCACCGCGCTCCTTGATCTTGGCGAGGGTATCGGTGGCCTGCGCGAAGGCGCCGGATGCCACGAATGCCGTCACGGCCAGCGCGAGCAATTGCTTTTTCATCAGAAAACTCCTTGGGAAATTGAACAGAAAGAAATACATCGAAATTCTAGACACACACTGTTGTTGGGCGCATTGGTAACCACCCCGGTGCACGGTGCACTGAAACCAGTGCTTTCGCGCAGGAGCGGGCGCCCGTCTGGTGCATGAGACCCGTCATGGCGCCGGAGGCAATTGATTAGCAGCCTCCGTGCCCGTCGGCATGGCCGCGGCGGAAACAGATGCTGACAATCTTACAGGTTGCGTCAGGTTTTCCGGCACGAGCAGCGCTTCCATCTCGGCGCGGGTCATGATGCCCAGCGACTCGGCCACCAGGTCGATAGGCCCGCCGGTGGCCAGCGCGGTCTTGGCGATGAGCGCGGCCTTCTCGTAGCCGATGAGCGGATTGAGCGCCGTGACCAGCGTGACCGACGCGCGCACCTGCCTGGCAAGGAACTCCCGGTTGGCCTCGATGCCCTCGACGCAGTTCTTCTGCAGGGTGTTGCAGGCCCGGCTCAGGTGCTGGATGCTCTTGAACAGGCTCCAGCCCATGATCGGCTCGAAGGCATTGAGCTGCAGTTGGCCGGCCTCCGAGGCCATGGTGACCGTGATGTCGTTGCCGATGACCTCGAAGGCCACCTGGTTCATCACTTCCGGGATCACCGGGTTGACCTTGCCCGGCATGATCGACGAGCCCGCCTGCCGCGCCGGCAGCCGGATCTCGCCGAAGCCGGCCTGCGGGCCGCTGGAGAGCAGGCGCAGGTCGTTGCAGGTCTTGCTGAGCTTGGTGGCCACGCGCTTGAGCACGCCCGACAGCTGCACGAAGGCGCCGGTGTCCTGCGTGGCCTCGATGAGGTTGGCGGCCTGCTTGAGCGGCACGCCGGTCTGCTCGGCCAGGTACTGGCATGCGAGGTTGGCGTAGCCGTGCGGTGCGTTGATGCCGGTGCCGATGGCGGTGGCGCCGAGGTTGATTTCCTCGATGAGCGCGCGTGCCTCGCCGAGCCGCTCCTCGTCCTCGCCGATCATGATGGCGTAGGTCAGGAACTCCTGGCCCAGCGTCATGGGCACGGCGTCCTGCAGCTGGGTGCGGCCGATCTTGAGGATGTCCTTGAACTCGAGCGCCTTGGCCTCGAACGCGCGGCGCAGCGAGGCCATCGACTCCAGCAGCCTGCCGATGGCGAACCACAGCGCCAGCCGCACGGCGGTGGGGTACACGTCGTTGGTGCTCTGCGAGGCGTTGACGTGGTCGTTCGGGTGCAGCACGTCGTAGCGCGCCTTCTCGTGGCCCAGCTTTTCCAGCGCGAGGTTGCAGATGACCTCGTTGGCGTTCATGTTGGTGGAGGTGCCGGCGCCGCCCTGGATGACGTCGACCACGAACTCGTCGAGCAGCTTGCCGTCGATGACGTCCTCGCAGGCCAGGATGATGGCGGCGGCGCGGTCGCGGTCGATGGCGCCGAGGTCGGCATTGGCGCGGGTGGCGGCCTTCTTCACGTAGGCCAGCGCGCGCACCAGGTCGGGCATGGCCGAGATGCGGGTGCCGGAGATGGCGAAGTTCTCGACGGCCCGCGCCGTGTGCACGCCCCAGTAGGCGGCGGCTGGAATCTGCTTCTCGCCGAGGAAGTCGTGTTCGGTCCTGAAATTGGTGCTCATACAGGTTCCTCGGCTAAAAAAAAGCACGCGGGTGGCGCGTGCCGTAAAGCTTGCTTGTGACAGCGGCGTTAAAAAACTGCCGCGACTGTAGTGGCCCGGGCCCCGCCGTGCCAATGCCGTTTGCGGGGACGGTCATGCGCGTCATTTATAGATTGTGCGGTGCACAAAAACGCCGTCAGCGCGGCGGCTGGGTGCCGACCAGGTAGGACCACAGCGCGTCCGCCGTGCCCTTGGGCTGCATGCTGTCGAGCGACGACGACTTGGCGGCGCGGCCGGACGCGCCCTTGACCGGCGCCGGCGCGCTCGGCCGCTCGCGGTAGGCGCGGATTTCCATCGTCGCCTCCAGGCTGTCGATCTCGGGCGGCAGCGCGCTCACCAGCTTGCGCGCCTTGATCTCCTTGCGCACCGCGCTCTGCGGCAGGAAGGCGATGCCGTGGCCCTCGAGCGCCATCACCTTCAGGCCCTCGGCCATGTCGGTTTCATAGACGCGGTCGAGGTGGATGGCCGTGCCCGACTCCTTCAGCAGCTGGTCGACGACGCGCCCCAGGTAGGCGCCCGGCGCATAGCCCAGGTACGGCAGCGGCTGGCCGGGGCGGCCCGGCAGCCGGTAGCGCGGCGCGCCGTCGGCGTCGGCCTTGACCCAGGGGGCGACGGTTTCCTCGCCGAGGCTGACCATCTCGTACTTGTTGGCGTCCAGCTGCAGCGGCTGCGAGGGGTGGTGGTAGGCGATCAGCAGGTCGCAGCTGCCCTCCACCAGCCGCAGCACCGCGTCATGCACGTTGAGCGCGATGAGCCGGCTCTTCATGGGGCCGAAGTGCTCGCGCAGCGACGTGACCCAGGCCGGGAAGAAGGTGAAGGCCAGCGTGTGCGGCACCGCGAACTCGATCACGTCCTGCCCGGCGGCCGAATGGCCGCGCAGCATGGCGCGCGTGCTCTGCAGCGACTGCAGCATCTCGATGGCCTGGCTGTAGAGCGTCTGCCCCGCGGGCGTGAGGCGCGTCGGGTACGAGCTGCGGTCGACCAGGTCGGTGCCGGCCCAGCCTTCGAGCGCCTGGATGCGGCGCGAGAACGCCGGCTGGGTTACATGCCTCAACTGGGCCGAGCGGCTGAAGCTGCGCGTTTCCGCAAGGCTGATGAAGTCTTCGAGCCACTTTGTTTCCATACGCGGCGATTATGCGAGCGCCGCGCCATACTGGGCGCCCCCTCCTTTTCCCGCACTCGCCATGCCTTCAGCCGACCTGCTCGACCTCAGCGCCACCGAACTCTCCCGCCGCATCGCCGCGCGCGACGTGTCCTGCCGCGAGCTGATGGCCGCCTCGCTGGCGCGCATCGAGGCGCTGAATCCGCGCTTCAACGCCATCGTGTCGCTGCGCAATCCGGCGCTGTCGCTGGCGGAGGCCGACGAGCGCGATGCCGAGCTGGCGCGCGGCGAACGGCGCGGCTGGATGCACGGCTTTCCGCTCGCGGTGAAGGACCTGAGCCACGCCGCCGGGCTGCCGACCTCGATGGGCTCGCCGCTGTCGCCGCGCTCGCCGGCGCGCACCGACAGCCTGCACGTGGCCCGCGCCAGGGCCGCCGGCGCCATCGTCATCGGCAAGACCAACACGCCCGAGTTCGGACTCGGCTCGCACACCTACAACCCGGTGTTCGGCATCACGCGCAACGCCTATGCGCCCGAGCGCAGCGCGGGCGGCAGCAGCGGCGGCGCGGCCGTGGCGCTCGCCCTGGGCATGGTGCCCGTGGCCGACGGCAGCGACATGATGGGCTCGCTGCGCAACCCGGCCGCCTTCAACAACGTGATCGGCATGCGGCCTTCGCGCGGACGCGTGCCCGGCGACCCCGAGCAGGAGCTGTTCTTCCAGCAACTGGGCATCGAAGGCCCGATGGCGCGCACCGTGGAAGACGCGGCGCGCCTGCTGGCGGTGCAGTCGGGCTTCGACGGCCGGGTGCCGCTGTCGTCGGCGCACGCCCTGCCCTCGCCCGACGCGCTGCAGCTCGACGGCGACGGCAAGGGCCTGCGCATCGGCTGGCTGGGCAGCATCTGGCCCGACCTGCCGCTGGCGCCCGGCGTGCGCGAGCTCGGCGAAAAGGCGCTCGGCACCTTCCGCGACATCGGCTGCGAGGTCGAGCCCTGCATGCTCGACGTGCCGCGCGAGCACAACTGGAGCGCCTGGCTGCGCCTGAGGCAACTGCTGGTGGGCGGCAAGCTGGGCGCCTACCTGAGCGACCCGAAGCTGTTCGCTCAGCTCAAGCCCGAGGCGCAATGGGAAATAGAGCAGAGCCGGCACCTCGACGCGGCCTCGCTCTACCAGGCCTCGAACTACCGCTCGAACGTGTACCGCGCGTTTCTCAAGCTGTTCGAGCGCTTCGACTTCGTGCTGGCGCCGACGGCGCAGGTGTTTCCGTTCGACGCCGAGCTGCACTGGCCGGCCGAGGTGGCCGGCGTGAAGAGCGACACGTACCACCGGTGGATGGAGATCGTCACGCCGTTCACGCTGGCGGGGCTGCCGACACTGAATGTGCGCGCGGGGTTCGGGGAAGGCGGGTTGCCGATGGGGCTGCAGCTTGCCGGGCCGATCCATGCGGATCTGGATGTGCTGCGGCTGGGGCATGCGTATGACCTGGCATGCGGCTGGGGCGCCAAACGCCCCCCGGTATTGGCTTGACTCCCTCCCCTTCCGGGGGAGGGCCGGGGTGGGGGCAAGCGGCGCTCACCGCAGGCGCCCTGCCCGCCCCCATCCCAACCTTCCCCCAGAGGGGGAAGGAGCAAGAGATCAGACGGGCGTGAGCACGCCCCGCCCCGCGAAGTGCCCTTCGGCATTCGCAAGGAAATGGTCCACCGACTTCTGCGTCGCCTCGGGCGACCATCCGGCCATGTGCGGCGTGAGCAGCACGTTGTCCAGGCCGACCAGCTGCTCCGGCCGCTTCGGCTCGCTCTCGTACACATCGAGGCCGGCTCCGGCGATGCGGTTCTCGCGCAGTGCCGCGGCCAGCGCGTCGGTGTCGACCACGCTGCCGCGCCCGATGTTCACCAGGTAGCCCTGCGGCCCCAGCGCGTCGAGCACTTCGGCATTGACCAGGTGCTTCGTTGCCGGCCCGCCCGGCGCGGCCAGCACCAGGAAGTCTGCCCATGCCGCCAGCGACTTCAGGTCGTCGAAGTAGCGCTGCGCCACGCCTTCCTTCGGCTTGCGGTTGTGATAGCCGACCTCCATGTCGAAGGCCGCGGCGCGCTTGGCGATCTGCTGGCCGATGGTGCCCATCCCCAAAATGCCCAGCTTCTTGCCCGACACTTTCGGCGGCTGCGGGATGGCTTCGCGCCACACGCCTTCGCGGCACAGCCGGTCGAGCTTGCGGAACTCGCGCACGATGCTGATCAGCAGGCCGAAGGCGTGGTCGGCCACGCAGTCGTCGTTGGTGCCGGCGCCGTTGGCCGTCACGATGCCGCGCGCGCGCGTCACCTCGAGCGGCAAGCCTTCGTAGCCCGCGCCCATGCAGCAGATCAGCTCCACCGCCGGCATGGCCGCAATCTCCTCGGGCGTGATGCCGATGACGCCGATCGTCAGCACGGCGCGGAATTTCTTGCCGTGCTCGGCAATGGCGGCTGCGCGCTCGGCCGCGCCGAAGGCGTAGGTCATGTCGTAGACCTCGCCGATCTGGGCCTGGTGGGCGCTCGAGAGGCTGCTGAGCACCAGCAGGGGAATCTTGGTCGACACGTATGAACTCCTGGAATCGATGGAAAAGTGACGAATGATCGCGCTAGAGCATCGGAACCGCTTCGCTCTTCTGCAAAGCCCACATCTGCGCGTAGCGGCCCTGCCTGGCGAGCAGCTCGGCATGCGTGCCGCGCTCGACGATCACGCCCGACTCCAGCACCAGGATCTCGTGCGCGTCCACCACCGTCGACAGGCGGTGCGCGATGACCAGCGTGGTCTTGTCCTGCGCGGCGCTCTTGAGCTCCGACTGGATGGCGCGTTCGTTGGCCGAATCGAGCGCAGAGGTGGCCTCGTCGAAGATCACGATCGGCGGGTTCTTCAGCAGCGTGCGCGCAATGGCCACGCGCTGCTTCTCGCCGCCGGAGAGCTTGAGGCCGCGCTCGCCCACGGTGGTGTCATAGCCCTTGGGCGTGGCCACGATGAAATCGTGGATGCGCGCGGCTCGCGCCGCGGCTTCCACTTCTTCGCGGCTCGCGCCCGGGCGGCCGTAGGCGATGTTGTATTCGACCGTGTCGTTGAAGAGCACCGTGTCCTGCGGGACGATGCCGATGGCGCGGCGCACGCTGGACTGCGTCACTTCGCGGATGTCTTCCCCGCCGATGGTGATGCGCCCCTGTTGCACGTCGTAGAAGCGGTACAGCAGCCGCGCCAGCGTCGACTTGCCCGAGCCCGAAGGCCCGACCACCGCCACCGTCTTGCCGGCCGGGATCTCGAAGCTCACGTGCTTGAGGATGGGCCGGGCGGGCTCGTAGGCAAAGCTCACGTCCTCGAAGCGCACGGTGGCGTCGGCGCCGGCCAGCGGCTGCGCACCGGGCGCGTCGCGCACCTCGCGCTCCTTTTCCATCAGCACGAACATCTTGTCGAGGTCCGTCAGGCTCTGCTTGATCTCGCGGTAGATCACGCCCAGGAAGTTCAGCGGAATGTAGAGCTGGATCATGAAGGCGTTGACCATCACCAGGTCGCCCAGCGTCATGCGCCCCTCCACCACGCCCGAGGTGGCGCGCCACAGCATCAGCACCAGGCTCACCGCGATCAGCAGCTGCTGCCCGGTGTTGAGCATGCTCAGCGTGCGCTGGCTCTTGATGGCGGCCTTGCGGTAGCGGTCGAGGCTGGCGTCGTAGCGGCCGGCCTCGAAGTCTTCGTTGTTGAAGTACTTGACGGTTTCGTAGTTCAGCAGCGAATCGACCGCGCGGCTCTGGGCCACGGAGTCGAGCTCGTTCATGGTCTTGCGGAACTTGGTGCGCCATTCGGTCACCGTCACGGTGAAGGCGATGTACAGCACCAGCGCGGCGGCCGTGATCCAGACGAACAGCGAATCGAACTTCACGCCCAGGATGGTGAGCACCAGCACCAGCTCGATGATGGTCGGCACGATGCTGTAGAGCGACATCGAGATGAGCGAATGCACGCCGCGCGTGCCGCGCTCGATGTCGCGCGTCATGCCGCCGGTCTGGCGCTCCAGGTGAAAGCGCAGGCTCAGCGCGTGCAGGTGGCGGAACACCTCCAGCGCGATCTGCCGGGCCGTGCCCTCGGTGGCCTTGGCGAAGATCAGCTCGCGCAGCTCGCCGAACAGCGAGGTCGAGAAGCGCAGCAGGCCGTAGGCCAGCAGCAGGCCGATGGGCACGATGAGCAGCGCCTGGGCCATGTCCGGCTTGGGCGTCATGGTGTCGACCAGGTTCTTCAGCAGCACCGGCACGCCGACGTTGGCCACCTTGGCGCCCACCATGAAGGCCAGCGCGGCGGCCACCCGCCACTTGTACTGCCAGAGGTAGGGAAACAGGCGGCGCAGCGTCGCCCAGTCGGAACGGTCGCTGCGCTCCGGCGGGTGGCCGGAGACGGGGTGGGAGGGGGGAAGGGCTTCGCCGCTGCGGCGCATGGGAGACAATCGTGGTTGCTTGTTTGTTCCAGATTGTGCCCATGTCAGATACTTCCAGCGCCGCCGCTGCCGCCACCCTCAAGAGCCTGCCCACCGACATGGAGCTGGTGCTCAAGGTCATTCCGATGCCGGCCGACTGCAATGCCAACGGCGACATCTTCGGCGGCTGGGTCATGGCGCAGTGCGACCTGGCCGGCTCGGTGATCCCCGCGCGCTACGCCAAGGGCCGCCAGGCCACGGTGGCGGTGAACGAGTTCATCTTCAAGCAGCCGGTGCGGCTGGGCGACATCCTCTCGTTCTATTCGAAGCTGGTGCGCATCGGGCGCACCTCGGTCACGGTGACGGTCGAGGTGTTCGCAGAGCGCTTCCGGGCGCAGGGCGAATACATCAAGGTGACGCAGGCGACCTTCACCTACGTGGCCATCGACGACAACGGCCGCCCGCGGCCCATCGAACAACAGCCCTGATCGGGCAGGCTCACAGGCCCGGGTCGCGCACCCGCTCGAAGCGCTCGAACTCGCGGTTGATCCAGCGCCCGTCGCGGCGCTCCACCCGGCGGATGTACACGGTCTGCACGATGTCCCTCGTATGGGCGTCGATCTCGACCGGCCCGCGCGGGCTGTCCAGCCTGAGGCCGCGAAACGCATCCACCAGCCGCTCCCCGCCCGCATTGCCGCGCGCGGCGGGCGAGCTCATGGCCGCATCCACGGCCGCGAGCGCATCGTGGGCCGCCACGGCGAAATAGCCCGGCCGCAGGTGGCTGCCGTACTCTGTTTCGAACACGCCCGCGAAGCGGCGGTTGGCCGGCGAGTCGTGCGCGAACGAATAGTGGTGGCTGGTGACCAGGCCATCGGCCAGCTCGCCGATGCCTTCGAGGTAGTGGTCGTCGGTGGCATCGCCCGTGGCAAGCAGGCGGATGCCGGTGTCGGCCATGCCGCGGTCGCGCCAGAACTTGAGGAAGGTGGCCGGCATCTGCCCTGAGGGCAGGAAGAAGAACACCGCCTGCGGCTTGAGCTCGCGCAGCCGCAGCATGTAGGCCGAGTAGTCGAGCGTGGCCAGCGGCACCCGCAGCATCGCGCCGACCCGCCCGCCGCCCGCGGTGATGCCCGAGACGAAGGCGCTCTCGGCATCGACACCCGAGGCGTAGTCGGCCACCACTGTGCACACGTCGCGCAGCCCCTGCTGCAGCGCCCATCGCGCCAGCGGCAGCGTGACCTGGGCGATGGTGAAGGACACCCGCACCGCGAACGGGCAGCGCGACGTGATGCCGGAGGACGCGGCGTTCATCACGATGAGGGGCATCCTGGCCTGCGTGGCGACGGCGCCCACCGCGTAGGCGTTGGAGCTGAAGTCGAGCCCGCCCAGCAGGTCGACCTGTTCGCTCTCCACGAGGTCCTGCGCATGGCGCCGCGCCTGGTCGGGCGCGCTGCCGGGCACGTCGCGCCGCAGCAGCTCGACCGGCCGGCCCGCGATGTGATGGTTGTGCGCGGCCAGCCAGACCGCCATGCCCGCATCGAACTGGCGCCCGCCGCCCGCATAGGGCCCGGACCACGAGCCGATGACGCCGATGCGCAGCGGACGCACCCGCGCCAGAACCAGCGCGGGCGCCGCCAGTGCGCCCGCAAGCAAACCCAAAGTACGCCGGCGCACCGGCTGGAATGCTACTTTTTCAGTAGCATCACTCGCCCGCTGGCCGGGCGCTAGGAGAGTTCTGACCCCTTGGATTTGCACGCCGGACAGTTTAAGCGCGCAGGTCCGGAAAGCGCGTCAGACCTTGGAGAAATCAGGCTTGCGCTTCTCCATGAAGGCACCGAAGGCCTCCCGCGCCGCCGGCTCGCGCAGCATGCGACCGAAGCTCGCGCCCTCCTCGCCCATGCGCTCGAGCACGGCGGGCATCTGGCCCTTCTTCAGCAGGCGCTTGGTCTCGATCAGCGCGCTCAGCGGCTTGGCCGCGAGCTTGCGGGCCTGCATCTGCGCGATGCCGTTGGCTTCGGTCGGCGGCACCACGCGGTTGACCAGGCCCACTTCGAGCGCGGCCTCGGCCATGAAGGGCTCGCCCAGCAGCAGCGCCTCGGCCGCGCGGTGGTAGCCCAGCATCTGCGGCACCAGCAGGCTCGAGGCAGCCTCGGGGCACAGGCCCAGGTTCACGAAGGGCATCGAGAAAGCCGCGTTGTCGCCCGCGTAGACCAGGTCGCAGTGGAACAGCATGGTGGTGCCGATGCCCACGGCCGGGCCGCACACCGAGGCGACGATGGGCTTGGGGAAGGTGGCGATGCCGCGCAGGAAGCGGAACACCGGCGACTCCTGCGTCGACGGCGGGCCGTTGAGGAAGTCGCCGATGTCGTTGCCCGCGCTGAAGATGGTCGGGTCGCCCTGGATCAGCACGCAGCGCACGGCGGCTTCGCTCTCTGCGGTGGCCAGCGCGTCGGCCAGCTCGGCATACATGCTGCTGGTGATCGAGTTCTTCTTGTCGACGCGGTTGAAGGTGATGGTCATCACGCCGGCTTCGGTGTGGACGAGGATGTCGCTCATAAAAAATCCTTGAATGGAACGGGTGGTGCCGCCCTCAGGCGGCGGCAAGTGCTTCGCGTACGAAATCGAGCCGGTCCTGGCCCCAGAACATTTCGTCGCCGACGAACATGGTGGGTGCGCCGAAGACGCCGCGCTCCACCGCTTCCTGCGTGACGGCCTTCAGGCGGTCCTTGGTTTCCTGCGCACCGGCCAGCGCGAGCAGGCCCGCGGCGTCGAAGCCCGCATTTTGCAAGACGGCGCCGACGGTCGCCGGGTCGTTGAGGTTCTTCGGCTCGACCCACATGGCGTGGAAGACCGCATCGACGTAGGCGCCGAAGCGCGCCGGCTCCTTCATCTGGATGCCGGTGGCACCGCGCATCAGCAGCAGCGTGTTGATGGGGAAGTGCGGGTTGTGCGCGAAGGGCACGTCGTAGCGCCTGGCGAAGCGCTTCAGGTCGGTCGTCATGTACGGACCCTTGGGCTTGATCTCGGCCGGCGAATGGTTGCCCGTGGCCTGGAACACGCCGCCGAGCAGCATGGGCTTCCACACCAGTTCGGCACCGGTGTCGGCGCAGATGTGCGGCAGCTGCGTCGCGGCCAGGTAGGCGGCGGGGCTGCCGAAGTCGAAATAGAAGTCGACGGATTTGGTCATTGGCGTTGTCTCCTTCGCGGAATTCTTCAGAACTTCTCGGACCAGGGCCGCAGGTCGAGTTCATGCGTCCACGCATCGCGCGGCTGCGAATGGAGCATCCAGTAGCTGTCGGCAATGTGGTCGGGGTTCAGGATGCCGTCGCTTTCCTTCAGCGCATAGCGCTCGGGGAAGTTGCTGCGGATGAACTCGGTGTCGATGGCGCCGTCGACCACCACGTGCGCCACGTGAATGCCCTGCGGACCCAGTTCGCGCGCCATCGACTGGGCCAGCGCGCGCAGCGCCATCTTGGCGCCCGAGAACGCGCCGAAGTTCGCCGCGCCGCGCAGCGATGCCGTCGCGCCGGTGAAGATGATCGTGCCGCGGTGCCCACCCTCGGGCATCTCGCGCGCCACCATCCGCTTGGCCACCTCGCGCCCGTTGAGGAAGCCCGAGAAGCAGGCCATCTCCCACACCTTGAAGTACTTGCGCGCGGTCTCGCTGAGGATGCTCTCGGGCACGTTGGCGCCGATGTTGAACACCATCACCTCGATCGGCCCGACGGTCGATTCGATCTGCTCGACGAGCGCGACCACTTCTTCCTCCTTGCGCGCATCGCAGGCAAAGGCATGGGCGCGGCCGCCGTCGGCCTCGATCTGCGCGACCAGCGGCTGCAGCTTGTCGAGGCTGCGCCGGGTGACGCAGGTGGCGAAACCCTCGCGTGCGAAGCGGCGTGCGATGGCACCGCCGGTGGCGTCTCCGGCGCCGACGATGAGCGCGGCTTTCTGCAATGCGGCCATGTTTCTCTATTCCTTGTAGTAGACGATCTGGTTGGAGGTGGCCAGCAGCACGCCCTTCTCGCTCCACAGATGCGCCGTCTGGTCGAAGAAACCGTTGAAGAACTGCTGCCCCGCCGCACGGCCCAGCAGGTAGCCCGTGCCGACCTCTGCCAGTTGCGCCGGGCCGGCGTGGAAATAGGTGGTGATCGACACCGTGCCCGCCGGCACGTGCCTGGCGCGGCGCAGCCACACGCGCGGATAGAACACGTCGCTCATCGCGGCGAGCGAGGCGAAGTCGAGCGGGCGCGCTTGGGCGTCGCGCAGCCAGATGCGGGTTTCGCTGTGTTGCAGGCTGCCGTCCCACTTCGCGGGAATGCCGCCGCTGAAGGGGCGCATCTCGTACTGGTCGATCCACGCCACGCCCGATGGGCCGATGCTCATGCGGTCGACGGTCTCGGGCCGCGGCGCCTCGGGCATCGGCATGTCGCCCTCGCCCCAGGTGTCGCGGCGCGCGGCCGTCACCACGGTGGCGGTGGTCGTCATGTTGGGCGCGCCGCCGGGGTCGGGCTGCGTGACCTGCACGGTCCAGTGCTGTGTCGAGCGGTTGGTGCGCACGGCCGTGGCCTGGATGTCGAAAGCGCCCGCTTCGAGCGCGGCGGCGTAGTTGACGGTGAGCGCGATGGGCGTGCCGAGCACGTCGGGGTGCTGCATCACCGACTGCAGCACCAGCGCCGCCGTGGTGCCGCCGAACGGCCCGACCATGTTCCAGTAGTCGGGGCTGGTGGTGCCGGTGAAGTGCCCCACGCGGATGTCGCTGTGGTGGATCCTCAGGGCTTTGTCGAAGGGGTGCGTGCTCGTCGTCATGATCGGCAGTGTGCCTCCGGTGGGTGCGCTCGCGCAGTCGTGTGCGGGACGCCCCTGGCTGCGGCGCGGCACAGCCAGGGGGTCATGCTCAGACCCGCTCGAAGATCCCGGCGGCGCCCTGCCCCATGCCCACGCACATCGTGACCATGCCGTATTTCAGGTTCTCGCGGCGCAGCGCGTGCACCACCGTGGCCGAGCGGATGGCGCCCGTCGCACCCAGCGGATGGCCCAGCGCGATGGCGCCGCCCATCGGGTTCACCTTCGACGGATCGAGCCCCAGCGTGTTGATGACGGCCAGCGACTGCGCGGCGAAGGCTTCGTTCAGCTCGAACCAGTCGATGTCCTCGTGCTTCAGGCCCGCATAGCGCAGCGCGGCGGGAATCGCTTCGATGGGGCCGATGCCCATGATGTGCGGCGGCACGCCCTTGCTGGCAAAGCTCACGAAGCGTGCGAGCGGCGTCAGGCCGTACTGCTTCACGGCCTTCTCGCTGGCCAGGATCAGCGCGCCGGCGCCGTCCGAGGTCTGCGAGCTGTTGCCGGCCGTGACCGTGCCGCGCGCGGCGAACACGGTGCGCAGCCTGGCCAGGCCTTCGATGCTGGTGTCGGGGCGCGCGCCTTCGTCGAGGCTGACGGTGCGCGTCTTCGCAATCGACTCGCCGGTCTCCAGGTCGGGCGTGCGGTCGGTCACTTCGATGGGCGTGATCTCGTCGGCGAACTTGCCGGCCTTCTGCGCGGCCAGTGCCTTCTGGTGCGAGGCGAGCGCGAACTCGTCCTGCGCCTGGCGGCTCACCTTCCACTGCTGCGCGACCTTCTCGGCGGTGAGGCCCATGCCGTAGGCGATGCCCACGTCGCCTTCGCGTTCGAAGATGGAAGGCGACAGCGAGGGCGAGTTGCCCATCATCGGCACCATGCTCATGCTCTCGACGCCGGCGGCGATCATCACGTCGGCCTCGCCCACGCGGATGCGGTCGGCCGCCATCTGCACGGCCGACAGGCCTGATGCGCAGAAGCGGTTGACGGTGATGCCGCCGACGCTGGTCGGCAGCCCGGCGAGCACCGCGCCGATGCGCGCGACGTTCAGGCCCTGCTGCGATTCGGGAATCGCGCAGCCGCAGATGATGTCTTCGATGGCCTTGGGGTCGAGGCTGGGCACGGCGGCCAATGCGGCACGCAGCGTGGTGGCCAGCAGGTCGTCGGGGCGGTAGTTGCGGAAATAGCCGCGGTGCGACTTGCCGATGGGGGTGCGGGTGGCGGAGACGATGTAGGCGTCTTGGACTTGTTTCATGGATGACTCCTGGATTGGGCTCCTTCCCCCTCTGGGGGAAGGTTGGGATGGGGGCAAGCGGCCGTCAATTCATCCAGTCGATTGACGATCACCTGCAGCACCCCTTCAAGATTGACGAACGGATCGTTCGAGCCGAAGCGAAGCACTTCGAATCCCTGCGCACGCAGGAAAGCGTCTCGCCGGGCGTCGTAGCCTGCCTGTGCCTGGTGTTGCGATCCGTCGAGTTCGACGATCAGCTTTGGCTCGAGGCACGCGAAATCAGCGATGTAGTTGCCAAGCGGATGCTGTCTGCGGAACTTCACTCCCAGCTGTTCGCTGCGCAGCCCACTCCAGAGCTTGCGCTCGGAGTCAGTCAGCTCGCGCCGCAGGGTGCGGGCATTCTGCTGGGCGTTGGGAGTGGATTGGTTTTGCATAGGCTGCTTGCCCCCATCCCGGCCTTCCCCCAGAGGGGGAAGGAGGAAGAGGAAGACGAGCGTCAGTTGCGCACCGGCTTGCCCGTGCTCAGCATCCCCATGATCCGCTCCTGCGTCTTCGGATGCACGATCAGCGAGCAGAACGCCTTGCGTTCCAGCGCCATCAGGTATTCCTCGGTCACGAGCGAGCCCGCGTCCACGTCGCCGCCGGTGACCACGTTGGCGATCAGGCTGGCGATGTGGAAGTCGTGGGCGCTGATGAAGCCGCCGTCGCGCATGTTCACGAGCTGCCCCTTGATGGTCGCGGCGCCGCTGCGGCCCGCCACGCGGAAGCTGCGGCGCAGCGGCGGGCGGTAGCCGGCGTCGGCCATGGCCTTGGCCTGCTGCAGCGCCACGTACAGCAGCTCGTCCTTGTTCGGCACGATCACGTCGCTGTCGAGCAGGTAGCCGAGCTTCTTCGAGTCGAGCGCGCCGGTGCCGACCTTCGCCATCGCGGCGGCGGTGAAGCCTTCGGTCAGGAACGGCAGCAGGTCGGTGCCCGTGGAAGCCGCGGCGTTCTCGGCCGCGCGGCGAGCGATGTAGGTCAGGCCGCCCGCGCCGGGAATCAGGCCCACGCCCACTTCGACCAGGCCGATGTAGCTTTCCATCGCGGCCACGCGCTTCGCCGAATGCACGGCCAGCTCGCAGCCGCCGCCCAGCGCCATGCCGCGCACGGCGGAGATCACCGGCACGTTGGCATAGCGGATCTTGAGCATCACGTTCTGCAGCTCTTCTTCGGCACCTTCGACCGCGCCGATGCCGGCAACCACGAAGGCCGGCAGCATCGCCTGCAGGTCGGCGCCGACCGAGAACACCTCGTCGGGCGACCAGATCACCAGGCCCTTGTATTCGGCCTCGGCCAGCTCCACCGCGGCGCCCAGCGCCTCGGCCACGTCGGGGCTGATGGCGTGCATCTTCGAATGGATGCTGGCGATGAGCACTCCTTCGAACCCTTCCTTATCCAGCGTCCACACGCGCACGTCGCCTTCGTCGCTGATCGTGGTGCCGGCCTTGTTGGCATCGGCGGCGTTAGCGCCGAGCACGCTCTCGGGGAACAGCTGGCGGTCATGCACCGGCAGCCTGCGCTGCGGCACGAACTTGTTCTGCGATGCGCTCCAGGAGCCTTCGGGCGTGTGCACGCCGCCGGCCTCGGCCACCGGGCCTTCGAACACCCACTTGGGCAGCGGCGCGCTGCTCAGCGCCTTGCCGGCGTCGATGTCTTCCTGCACCCACTTGGCAACCTGCGCCCAGCCGGCTTCCTGCCACAGCTCGAACGGGCCCTGCTTCATGCCGAAGCCCCAGCGCATGGCGAAGTCGATGTCGCGCGCGCTCTCGGCGATGTCGGCCAGGTGCACGGCGGCGTAGTGGAAGCCGTCGCGCAGGATGGCCCAGAGGAACTGGCCCTGCGGGCCTTCGCTCTCGCGCAGCAGCTTCAGGCGCTCGCCCGCGGGCTTCTTGAGCATGCGGCCGTACACCTCGTCGGCCTTGGCGCCGGCGGGCACGTACTCGCCGCTCTTCAGGTCGAAGCGCAGGATGTCGCGGCCGACCTTCTTGAAGAAGCCGGCCTTTGTCTTCTGGCCCAGGTTGCCCAGCTCGAGCAGCTTGGCCAGCACCGGCGGCGTCGCGAAGTTGGCGTAGAACGGATCGGTCTCGGCGTCGAGGTTGTCCTGCAGCGTCTTCACGACGTGAGCCATCGTGTCCAGGCCCACCACGTCGGCGGTGCGGAAGGTGCCCGAGCTGGCGCGGCCCAGCTTCTTGCCGGTGAGGTCGTCCACCACGTCGGGCGTGAGGCCGAACTTCTCGACTTCCTTCAGCGTGGCCAGCATGCCGGCGATGCCGACGCGGTTGGCGATGAAGTTGGGCGTGTCGTGCGCGCGCACCACGCCCTTGCCCAGCGTGCTGGTGACGAAGGCTTCCAGGTCGTCGAGCACCTGCGGCTGCGTGGTGGGCGTGTTGATCAGCTCCACCAGGAACATGTAGCGCGGCGGGTTGAAGAAGTGGATGCCGCAGAAACGCGGCTTCAGTGCTTCTGGCAGCGCTTCGCTGAGCTTGGTGATCGACAGGCCCGAGGTGTTCGAGGCCAGGATCGAATGCTTTGCGACGTGCGGCGCGATCTTCTTGTACAGATCGAGCTTCCAGTCCATGCGTTCGGCAATGGCCTCGATGACGAGGTCGCACTCGCCGAGTTTGGCCAGGTCGTCTTCGTAGTTGGCCTGCTCGATCAGCACGGCGTCGGCCACGTCGCCGAGCGGCGCGGGCTTGAGCTTCTTGAGGTTGTCGATGGCGCGCGTGACGATGCCGTTCTTCGGGCCTTCTTTTGCGGCCAGATCGAACAGGACAACGGGCACGCGCACGTTGACGAGGTGGGCCGCAATCTGCGCGCCCATCACGCCGGCGCCGAGCACGGCGACCTTCTTCACTTGAAATCGGGACATGTTGCTTGGTATGTGTTGTGGGAAACCGTGCGCCGCTACTTACTGCACACGGTTCCAGGTTTGGGTGCGCCAGAAGGGGCCCAGGTAGCCGCGCACTTCGAGCTTCTTGCCGCCCTCGATGGGCGTGAAGCTCGCGCGGTATTCCTTGCCGTTCTCGGGGTCGAGGATCTTTCCGCCTTCCCAGACGTCCTTGCCCTCGGCCTTCTTGCCGCCGCGGATGATGTCGAGGCCGACCATGGGCTTGTCCTTGCGGTCGTCGCTGCATTCGCTGCAGACCGCGCCGGGCTTGGCGTCCTTGCCCAGCGCTTTCTCGATGCGCCCTGACAGGCCGCCGCCGGTCTCGGCGATGCTGATCTCGGCCTTGACCTCGCCCGTCTTGTCGTCCACGTTGCGCCACAGCCCCACCGGCGTGCTCTGGGCCATGGCCGAAGAAGCGGCGGTGGCGGCGAACAGGAGGGCTGCGAGTGTTGTCTTCATGATCGGCGAGTCCTGGAAGTTGAGGAAAGACGAGACGGTACTACCGCTCAGGCCAGTGCCGCGTCGGTGTCCATCAGCACCTTGCTGCCGGCACGCGCGGTGCGCATCAGCGTCGCGGTCTCGGGGAACAGCTTGGCGAAGTAGAAGCGCGCGGTCTGCAGCTTGGCGACGTAGAACGGGTCGGTGTTGCCGGCCGCGATCTCGCGCAGCGCGACCTGCGCCATGCGTGCGAACAGGTAGCCGAACACGAAGTGGCCGGCCACGCGCAGGTAGTCCACCGCGGCGGCGCCCACTTCGTCGGGGTTCTGGAAGCCCTTGAAGCCGATCTCGGTGGTGAACTTGGTGAGCTGGTCGCCCAGGCCCGCGATCGGGTTGATGAACTCGGCCATCTTCTCGTTCACGCCTTCTTCTTCCACCAGCCTGGCCACGAGCTTGCCGAACTTCTTGAGCGAAGCGCCGTTGTTGCCCAGCACCTTGCGGCCCAGCAGGTCCAGCGACTGGATGGTGTTGGTGCCTTCATAGATCATGTTGATGCGGTTGTCCCGCACGAACTGCTCCATGCCCCATTCCTTGATGAAGCCGTGGCCGCCGAACACCTGCATGCAGGCGTTGGTCGAGATGTGGCCGTTGTCGGTGATGAAGGCCTTGACGATGGGCGTGAGCAGCGCGACGAGTTCGCCAGAGTCCTTGCGCACCTTCTCGTCGGGATGGTTGTGCTCCTTGTCGAGCAGCAGCGTGCAGAAGATCTGCAGCGCGCGGCCGCCTTCGGCGTAAGCCTTGGCCGTGAGCAGCATCTTGCGCACGTCGGGGTGCACGATGATGGGGTCGGCTTCCTTGTCCTTGGCCTTCACGCCCGACAGCGAGCGCATCTGGAGGCGGTCCTTGGCGTAGGCCAGCGCGTTCTGGTAGGCCACTTCGGTCAGGCCGAGCGACTGGTTGCCCACGCCCAGGCGGGCGGCGTTCATCATCACGAACATCGCGGCCAGGCCCTTGTTGGGCTCGCCCACCAGCGTGCCGGTGGCGCCTTCGATCACGATCTGCGCGGTGGCATTGCCGTGGATGCCCATCTTGTGCTCCAGGCCGGCGCAGAAGATCGGGTTGCGCTCGCCGAGCGAGCCGTCGGCCTTGACCTTGAACTTCGGCACCACGAACAGGCTGATGCCCTTGCTGCCCTTGGGCGCGTCGGGGAGGCGGGCCAGCACCAGGTGGATGATGTTGTCCGTCATGTCGTGCTCGCCGGCCGAGATGAAGATCTTGCTGCCGGTGATGCGGTAGGTGCCGTCGGCCTGCGGTTCGGCCTTGGTGCGCAGCAGGCCGAGGTCGGTGCCGCAATGGGGTTCGGTCAGGCACATGGTGCCGGTCCACTCGCCGCTCGTGAGCTTGGGCAGGTAGGTCTTCTTCTGCTCTTCGGTGCCGTGCGCGACCAGCGCCTCGTACGCGCCGTGCGAAAGGCCGGGGTACATGGTCCAGGCCTGGTTGGCGCTGTTGAGCATCTCGAACAGGCACTGGTTCACCACGAACGGCAGGCCCTGGCCGCCGAACGCCGGGTCGCACGACAGCGCGGGCCAGCCGCCTTCGACGTACTTGGCGTAGGCGTCCTTGAAGCCCTTGGGCGTCTTGACTTCGTGCGTGGCCTTGTCGAGCGTGCAGCCCTCTTCGTCGCCGCTGATGTTGAGCGGGAAGGTCACTTCGGCGGCGAACTTGCCGGCCTCTTCGATCACCGCGTTGATGGTGTCGGCATCGGTCTCGGCGTGGGCCGGAAGCGCCTTGAGCTCCTCGGCGACGTTGAGCACTTCGTGCAGCACGAACTGCATGTCACGCACGGGCGGGTTGTAGGTAGGCATCCGGGACTCTCCTGGTCGAAGCTAGATAGAAAAAAGAAAAGGGAAAACGAAAAGGGAACGAGCCGCGCGCCCGGGTCAGCGCACGGTCTTGAGGCGGCGGCCCGCCGGCGCGGCGGCCGCATCGGGCTTGGGCGCGTCGGGCGTGGCGGCGCGCGCGAGGATGTTGTCGAAGCCGACATTGGCGCGGCCGATGGAGCCGGGCACCTGCAGGAAGCGGGCTTCGTAGTGCAGCGCGAGGATCAGGCCGTGGATCTCGAACGCCAGCTGGCGCTCATCGGCGTCGGCGCGCAGATGGCCTTCGCTCTGCGACTGCACGATGGCGCGCAGCACGGCCGCCTGCCAGATGCTGACCGACTCGACCAGCGCGTCGCGCACCGGGCCCGGGCGGTCGTCGAATTCGGAAGCGCCGCTGATGTAGATGCAGCCCGAGTCGATCTCGGTCGAGGTGCGCTTCATCCAGTTGGCGAACATGGCGCGCAGGCGGGGCAGGCCGCGCGGCGCCTGCAGCGCGGGGAAGAACACTTCCTGCTCGAAGCGCGCATGGTATTCGCGCACCACCGAGATCTGCAGTTCCTCGCGCGAGCCGAAGTGGGCGAAGACGCCCGACTTGCTCATCTTGGTGATTTCAGCCACCGCGCCGATCGACAGGCCCTCCAGGCCGATCTGCGCGGCCAGCGCCAGCGCTGCGTCGACGATGACGGCCTTGGTCTGCTGGCCCTTCTGGGCAGCACGGGCGGGCTTGGCGGGGGCGGCTGAAGCGGACATCGTGGAATTCCCGAATAAAACGAACGGTCGTTCTATTTTGCAGGGACTTCGCACTTTGGTCCGCCAAAGACCTTCAGCGGGAGAAGGTTAATTGATGCGCAAGAGGGCCGCAATCGGGCCCTCCCCGCATACCGCCTTTCAGAACTCCTGCGACACCGGCCGCAGCACCACTTCATTGATGTCCACGTTCGCAGGCTGCTCCACCGCATACACGACCGCGCGCGCCACCGAGTCCGCCGGGATCTGGTTGGCGTCGTAGAACGCCTTCACGCCGGCGGCGCTCTCGGCGTCGCTGCTGCCGAACTTCAATTCCGAGTCCACCGCGCCGGGCGACACGACGGTCACGCGCACGCCGCTGTTGCCCATTTCCACGCGCAGCCCTTCCGAGATGGCGCGCACCGCGTACTTGGTTGCGCTGTAGACGGTGCCGATGGGCGTGAACACCTTCAGCCCCGCGATCGACGCGATGTTGACGATGTGCCCGCTGCCCTGCGCCTGCATGCGCGGCAGCACGGCGGCAATGCCGTACAGCACGCCCTTGATGTTGACGTCGATGGTGCGGTCCCACTCGTCGACCTTGAGCTTCTCCATGGGCGACAGCGGCATCACGCCCGCGTTGTTCACCAGCACGTCGATGCGGCCGAAGGCCTCCACCGTCGCGGCGGCGAGCCTGTCGAGGTCGGCGCGCTTGGCCACGTCGGTGGCCACCGCGATGGCCTCGCCGCCGGCTTCGCGGATTTCGGCGACGACCTTCTCGAGCCGGTCGGTGCGGCGGGCGGCGAGCACCACCCTGGAGCCGCGCGCGGCCAGGTGGCGCGCGGTCGATTCGCCGAGCCCGCTGCTCGCGCCGGTGACGATGGCGACCTTGCCCTTGATGTTGTCTTGAACGGATGTCATGGCTGCTTTCCTTCGCTGGGGTGTTGAAGAGATGCCCTCAGTGTGGAAAATCCGCCTGTTCCCGTAAATGAAACTCTGGCGACTTCAAAATTCCTGAAAAAGGAACACTCCAGCTCCCATGTCCAACCGCCTCGAAGCCCTGCGCGTTTTCTGCGCCGCCGCCGACGCCGCCAACTTCCGCGACGCGGCCGTGCGCCTGTCGGTGTCGCCTCAGGTGGTGACGCGCGCCGTTCGCGAGCTCGAAGACCAACTGGGCGAGCCGCTCTTCCACCGCAGCACGCGCGGCGTGCAGCTCACCGACTTCGGCCGGCAGCTCGCCGAGCGTGCACGCGTGGCGGTGGGCGGCGTGGACGAGCTGTTCCACCGCACCGACCGTCGCGCGCTCTCGCAGCACGAGGGCACGGTGCGCGTCACGGCGCCAGGCATCTTCGGCCGGCGGCTGATTCCGCAGGCGCTGGCGCCGATGCTCGCCGCGCACCCCGGCCTGGTGCTGGACCTGCGCGTGTCGGAAGAGCATGCCGACGTGGTCGACCAGCAGATCGACATCGGCGTGCGCGTGGGGCCGCTGCGCGACGCGCGTTTCGTGGCGCGGCCGGTGGGCAAGATGGCGCTGCACGTGGTGGCCGCGCCATCGCTCATTGCGCGCACCGGCGTGCCGAAGAAGATAGACGCGCTCGCGGGCCTGCCGCTCACCGCGCTGATCGACCGCATGTCGGGCAGGCCTTGGCCGATGCTCTTCAGCAAGGGCCGGCAACTGGCGGTGACATCGCCCGCCTTCGTCACCGACGACTTCGATGCCGAGGGCGCGGCAGTGCTCGCCGGCCTGGGCTTCGCGCAGCTGATCGGCTCGCTGGCGGAGCCCTGGCTGAAATCGGGCGCGCTGGTGCCAGTGCTGGAAGCCGACGCGCCGGAGCCGTGGCCTGTCTACGTGTACCGCCCGCAGCGCGCGCCGGTGCCGGCGCGCGTGCGGCTGGTCTACGACGAACTGGTCCGCGTGCTGCGCTGAACGCTCAAAGCTTGAACGGGACCACTTCCTGGCGCTGCTCGCCCAGGCCTTCGATGCCCAGCGTCATCACGTCGCCCTTCTTCAGGAACAGCGGCGGCTTCATGCCCATGCCCACGCCGGGCGGCGTGCCGGTGGTGATGACGTCGCCGGGCATCAGCGTCATGAACTGGCTCACGTAGCTCACGATCTTGGCCACGCTGAAGATCATGGTCCTGGTGCTGCCGGTCTGCACGCGCTGGCCGTTCAGGTCGAGCCACATCGAGAGCTTCTGCGGGTTCTCGATTTCGTCGCGCGTCACCAGCCAGGGGCCGATGGGGCCGAAGGTGTCGCAGCCCTTGCCCTTGTCCCAGGTGCCGCCGCGCTCGATCTGGTATTCGCGTTCGCTGATGTCGTTGATGGTGCAGTAGCCGGCCACGTAGTCGAGCGCGCTCTTCTGCGACACGTAGCGCGCGCGAGTGCCGATGACCACGCCGAGCTCGACTTCCCAGTCGGACTTGACCGAGCCCTTGGGCAGCATCACCGGGTCGTTCGGGCCCTGGATGCAGCTGTTGGCCTTGGTGAACACCACGGGCTCCTTGGGCACCGGCAGGCCGGATTCGGCCGCGTGGTCCGCATAGTTCAGGCCGATGGCGATGAACTTGCCGACGTTGGCCACGGGCGCGCCGAAGCGCGGCTTGCCCTTGACCAGCGGCAGCTTGTCGACCTTCTGCTTGCGCAGCCTGGCAATGGCGGCATCGCCCAGTTGCTCGGGGCCGATGTCCTTGACGACGGCGCTCAGGTCGCGCAGCTTGCCGTCGCTGTCGATGAGGCCGGGCTTTTCCTTGCCGGGGTTGCCATAGCGGACGAGTTTCATGCTTTCCTTTCAGTGCATTGAATTGATCAGTACGTGGAGCGGCCACCGGAGAGGTCGAAGACCGCGCCGGTGGAGAACGAACAATCTTCGGTGCAGAGCCAGCCGACCATCGCGGCCACCTCTTCCACCGTGCCGAAGCGGCCCATGGGAATCTTCGAGAGCATGAAGGCGATGTGCTCGGGCGTCATCTGCTCGAAGATGGCCGTCTTCACAGCCGCGGGCGTCACGCAGTTCACGCGGATGCCGGTGTCGGCCAGCTCCTTGCCGAGCGACTTGGTCAGGCCGATGACGGCCGCCTTGCTCGCGCTGTAGGCACTGGCGTTGGGGTTGCCGTCCTTGCCGGCCACCGAGGCGATGTTGACGATGCGGCCGTAGCCCCGGTCGCCCTGCTTGCGCATCTGCGCGACCACCTCGCGGCAGCACAGGAACACGCCGGTGATGTTGACGTCCATCACCTGGCGCCAGTCGTCCACCGGGTAGTCCCACAGCTTGGCGTTGGGCCCGGTGATGCCGGCGCTGTTGACCAGCGCATCGATGTGCGGCACCTGCGCCAGCGTGGCCGCCACGGCCTTGGCGACCGACGGCTGCTGCGACACGTCGACCTTCAGCGCGAAGGCCTTGCCGCCGAGCGACTCGGCCGCCCTTTGCACCGCCTCTTCGTCGCGGTCCCACAGCGTGACGCTGCCGCCCGAGGCCAGCAGCCGTTGCGCGATGCCGAAGCCCAGGCCCGTGGCGCCGCCGGTGACGACCGCATGGCGGCCCGAGAAATCGAGCTGGTTCATGTCGTGATGCCGATGGCTCCTCGTGTCTTCGGGTTAGGCCCGATGATGGCCCGGGCGGTGTATCGTATTCTGAATTGGCCTTACCACTTGGCCAATTCAGGACAACCCTTAACCCACCTTCCCGACCTCGTGCCCCTCCAGACCCTCGAACCCCAGCGCCTCTACCGCCAGATTGCAGACCAGCTCCGCGGCCTGATCGCCGAGGGCGAGTTCGACGTCGGCGCGCGCATTCCCGCCGAACGCGACCTCGCCAAGCAGCTGGGCGTGAGCCGCCCTTCGGTGCGCGAGGCGCTGATCGCGCTGGAGGTGGAAGGCTGGGTCGAGATAAGAACCGGCTCGGGCGTGTACGTGCTGGACCGCTCGCACCGCACCGGTGCCCCCACGGCCGGCACCGAGTGGGGGCCGCTAGAGATCATCCGCGCGCGCCGCATGGTGGAAGGCGAGACCGCCGCCACCGCCGCGCAGCACGGCAAGCGCAAGGACGTGGACGCCATGCGCCGCGCGATCCGCATGATGCGCGAGACGGCCGCGCGCAACGAGGTGCCGCACGAAGGCGACCGCGCCTTCCACCTGGCCATCGTCAACGCCTGCGACAACGTGGTGCTGACCGAGACGGTGCAAGGCTTCTGGGAATCGCGGCACGGGCCGATCTTCGCGCGCATGATCGATTACTTCGAGACCATGGAATCGTGGCAGGCCGCCATCGGCGAGCACGAGGCCATCGTCGATGCCATCGCGGCACGCGACGCGGCAGCCGCGCGCGACGCGATGCACCAGCACATGGACAAGTTCCACCAGAGATTCAGCGCGAGCTGGCGCCGCGCAAAGGCCTCCTGACAACAAACAAGCGCCGGCAGACACCCCACCATGACCCCCTACATCCGACTCCACCCCGCCGACGACGTCGTCATCGCGCGCTCCCAACTGCTCGGCGGCACCACGGTCGAGAACGTGGCCGTGCGAGGCCTCATTCCGCCGGGCCACAAGATCGCGATGCGCGACATCGCGCAGGGCGAACCGGTGCGCCGCTACAACCAGATCATCGGCTTCGCGAGCCGCCCCATCGGCGCGGGCGAGCATGTGCACACGCAGAATCTGGACATGGGCCCGGACAAGGGCGACTTCGAACGCGACTACGCCTTCGGCGCCGACGTGAAGCCCGCCCCCGCGAAGCGCGAAGCCACCTTCATGGGCATCAGGCGCGCCGACGGCCGCGTGGCCACGCGCAACTACATCGGCGTGCTGACCAGCGTGAACTGCTCGGCCACCGCCGCGCGCGCCATTGCCGACCACTTCTCGCGCAAGACCAATCCGCAGGCGCTGGCCGCGTTCCCGAACGTGGACGGCGTGGTCGCCCTCACGCATGGCACCGGCTGCGGCATGGACACGCAGGGCATGGGCATGCAGATACTGGAGCGCACGCTCACGGGCTATGCCACGCACCCGAACTTCGCGGGCGTGCTGGTGGTCGGCCTCGGCTGCGAGGCCAACCAGATCAACGCCTGGCTCGCGACCGGCCACCTGGCCGAGGGCGAGAACTTCCGCACCTTCAACATCCAGGACACGGGCGGCACACGCAAGACGGTCGAGAAAGGCGTGGCGCTCATCGAGGAGATGCTGCCGCGCGCCAACGCGGTGAAGCGCGAGCCCTGCAGCGCGGCGCACATCACCATCGGGCTGCAGTGCGGCGGCTCCGACGGCTATTCGGGCATCAGCGCCAACCCGGCGCTGGGCGCGGCGGTCGACCTGCTGGTGGCGCATGGCGGCACGGCCATCCTGAGCGAGACGCCCGAGGTGTACGGCGCGGAGCACCTGCTCACGCGCCGCGCGGTGAAGCGCGAGGTCGGCCAGAAGCTGGTGGACCGCATCAAGTGGTGGGAGCACTACACCGAGATCAACCAGGGCGAGATGAACAACAACCCCTCGCCCGGCAACAAGGCGGGCGGGCTCACCACCATCCTCGAGAAGTCGCTGGGCGCGGTCGCCAAGGGCGGCACCAGCAACCTCGAGGCGGTGTACGAATACGCGGAGCCCGTCACCGCGCACGGCTTCGTCTACATGGACACGCCGGGCTACGACCCGGTGAGCGCCACGGGCCAGGTGGCCGGCGGCGCCAACCTCATCTGCTTCACCACGGGGCGCGGCTCGGCCTATGGCTGCGCGCCCTCGCCCTCGCTCAAGCTGGCCACCAACTCGGCGCTGTGGCAGCGGCAGGAAGAAGACATGGACATCAACTGCGGCGAGATCGTCGACGGCACCGCGTCCATCCAGGAGATGGGCCAGCGCATCTTCGAGCTGGTGCTGGCCACCGCATCGGGCGCGCACTCCAAGAGCGAGCAGCACGGCTACGGGCAGAACGAGTTCGTTCCGTGGCAGGTCGGCGCGGTGATGTAGGCCCACCCACGAGCACGAGGAGCAGCATGGCCACCCTTCCCTTCGGCTTTCTCGAGGGCACCGGCTTCGAGCACCTGGACCCGCGCTTCAAGCCGCGCATTCCCGGCCCCGAGCGCCTGCAGCGCCTGTGGACAGGCGCGCGCTGGTGCGAAGGCCCCGCGTGGTTCGCCGCGCACCGCACGCTGGTGTGGTCGGACATTCCGAACAACCGCATGCTGCGCTACGACGAGGTCAACGGCACGGTCGGCGTGTTCCGCGAGCCGGCCAACAACACCAACGGCCACACGGTCGACCGCGAAGGCCGGCTCGTGAGCTGCGAGCACCTCACGCGGCGCGTGACGCGCACCGAGCACGACGGCTCCATCACCGTGCTGGCGTCTCACTGGCAGGGCAAGCGCCTCAATTCACCCAACGACGTGGTGGTGCATTCGGACGGCGGCGTATGGTTCACCGACCCGAGCTACGGCATCCTTTCAGACTACGAGGGACTGAAGGCCGACAGCGAGATCGGCGCCTGCCACGTCTTCCGCATCGACCCCGCCAGCGGCGAAGTGCGGCGCATGGCCGACGACTTCGTGAAGCCCAACGGGCTGGCGTTCTCGCCAGACGAATCGCTGCTGTACATCGCCGACACCGGCGCGAGCCATGCGGCGGACGGGCCGCGCCACATCCGCCGCTTCAGGGTGGGCGCCGACGGCCGCAGCCTGAGCGGCGGCGAGGTGTTCGCCGAATGCACCAACGGCCTGTTCGACGGTTTCCGGCTCGACACCGAAGGCCGCATCTGGACCAGCGCCGCCGACGGCGTGCACGCCTACGACCCCGACGGCACGCTGCTGGGCAAGATCCTCGTGCCCGAGCGCGTGGCCAACGTGTGCTTCGGCGGCCCCAAGCGCAACCGGCTGTTCGTCTGCGCCACCACCTCCCTCTATGCCATTACGCTGAACGCGAAAGGAATCTGATCCATGTCCAGAACATTGCCGGCCGACCACCTGCAGGCCACCGTCGCCAGCATCCTGCAGGCGGCGGGCAGCGCGCCCGCGGAGGCGCAGCAGGTGGCCGCGAACCTCGTGCTCGCCAACCTGAGCGGCCACGACTCGCACGGCGTGGGCATGCTGCCGCGCTACATCGACGCAGTGGCCGAGGGCGGCCTGAAGCCGAACACGGCAGTGAAGATCAACCTCGACATCGGCACGCTGATGGGCCTGGACGGCCAGCACGGCTACGGGCAGGTCGTGGGCGTGCAGGCAATGGAGCTGGGCATCGCGCGGGCCAAGCAGCACGGCAGCTGCATCTTCACGCTCTCGCATGCGCACCACCTGGGGCGCATCGGGCACTTCGCGGAAATGGCGACGGCGCAGGGGCTGGTGTCGATGCATTTCGTCAACGTGCTGTCGCGCCCGGTGGTCGCGCCCTGGGGCGGCGGCGACGGGCGCTTCGGCACCAACCCGTGCTGCATCGGCGTGCCGCTGGCGGGCGCCGAGCCCTTCGTGCTCGACTACGCCACCAGCCGGGTGGCGCAGGGCAAGATGCGCGTGGCCCACAACAAGGGCGAGCGCGTGCCCGACGGCTACCTGATCGACGAGAACGGCGCGCCCACCAACGACCCCGGCGTGGTCGTGGTGCCGCAGGGCAACGGCCTGTTCGGCGCGCTCATGACCTTCGGCGAGCACAAGGGCTACGGCATGGCCGTGGCCTGCGAACTGCTGGGCGGCGCGCTCACGGGCGGCGGCACCTGGCACCGGCAGGCGGACACGGCGCGCACCGTGCTCAACGGCATGCTCACGGTGCTGATCGACCCCGAGAAGCTGGGCACGCAGAAGTCCTTCGACGAAGAAGCGCGCGAATTTGTCGAGTGGCTGCGCCGCAGCCCGCCGGGACAGGGCTTCGACGGAGTGCAACTGGCCGGCGAGCCGGAGCGCAAGGCACGCGCGGCGCGGCGCAAGGACGGGATCTGGGTGGACGACGCGACGTGGGGGGAAATCGTCGCGGCGGGAGCGAAGGTGGGCGTGGCCGTGGCGGCCTGATTCGCCGCACGCCGCACAGGAAGCCCGTCAGACGATCAGCGCGATCGTGGCTTCCAGGTGCTCCGACGGTGCGCGCCGGAAGCCCGAACGCGCAAAGCGCTGCAGCTGGCCCACCACGAAGGCGGTGAGCGCGGCGGCGCGCACCTGGGCATCGACGCTCGGCGTGGCCGAACCGTCGGCGCTGGCGGCGCCGCGCAGCACCTGGCGCAGCGTGGCCTCGATCTTGTCGAAGAACTGGTTCATGCGCTGCTGCAGGCGTTCGTTTTCGAACACCAGCGCATCGCCCACCATCACGCGTGTCATGCCGGGGTTGCGCTCGGCGAACTGCACGAGCAGCGTGAGAATGCGCCCGGCCTGCTGGGCACCGGTGGCGCCCTCGCGCTCGAGGATCTGGTTGACGAGCGTGAAGACGCTCTGCTCGATGAAATCGATCAGGCCCTCGAACATCTGGGCCTTGCTCGCGAAGTGGCGGTACAGCGCGGCCTCGCTCACCTCGAGGCGCGCGGCCAGCGCGGCAGTGGTGACCCGCTCGGCACCCGGCTGCTCCAGCATGGAAGCAAGCGCCTGCAGGATCTGCACGCGCCGCTCGCCCGGCTTCGGGCGCTTGCGCGCCGGCGGGGTGAGCGTTTCAGCAGGGGTCTCTACGCCGGAAGCACTGGTCGTCTCTTCGTTCTGCATGGGAGCGCGTGCAAAGATGTAAACAATTGATTCTCGCACAAGGCAGTGAGCGCGCACCCATGCAGCCGAGTCCGCTCACTCCTGCGTCTTGCGCGCGGCTGCTAGGCGAACAGCAGCCGGCGAAGGCGCCGCAACGGGCCGGTCAACCGCCAGGAACTGGAGGCATGCAGCGCGTCGATGTGTTGCGACAGGGCCGCGATGTGGTCACGCAGATGCTGGCTCTCCGCATCCTGCCTGTCACGCAGATGCTGGCTCTCCGCATCCTGCCTGTAGACCACGGCGTCCAGCGCCGACGCCATTTTCTGCAGCTCGGCGCGCGCGGTGTCGCGCTCCCAGATGGCGGTCCTGCGCAGCGCGGCCAGCGTCTTGCTCAGCGTCAGGACCTCGCTTTGCGATTGCGCGAGGGCAGCGCGAAGCCGGTGGTTTTCTTCGCGGGCGTCGTCGAGCTCGAAACTCTTCCTGGACAGGACGGCACCGCCGCCCATCGCGCCCGATTCACGGTCGATCTTCATTTTTTCAATTTCCTTGATCTTTGTTTCCAGCGAAGCGGCATAGGTCTCCGCACCCTTTCTCGCCCGGTCCAGCGACGCGGCATAGGCGGTCGCCTCCTCCATGGAGGCCGAGACCGCCTGCAGCGACGATGCGATGTCTTCGGCTTTCTTTTCGGCGGCGTTCAGCGCGCCGTCCAGGCCGGTGTTGGCCACGGCCAAGGCCATGGCAAGGCGGCGCGGCGGCGTGATCGTCACGGTGTCCTCGCCCGTCACCCATGCGCGCAGCTGTTGCTTGCGGATCTTCTCGTCGGCCGCCACGACGGCGCCTTGCGTCTCGATCAGGCGGCGAACCTCGTTCCGGTTCGTCCAGCGCTGGATCGCCATGTCCGCCAGACGTCCGTCGCGAACGTCCGCAAAGACGCATGCATCCGCGGTGCGATCGTAATGCGCGAGCGCGCCTGTAAGCTTCACCCCGGTGTAGCGGTCTGTCGGAATTGCCACGCAAGGCACACCCGCGGACAGTGCGAACACGATGGGGTGGTAGCGGGAGCTGATCACCATGACGGCGGCACGCGTCAGGCTCGCGACGTCGCGCGACATCATGACCGGCAGCACATGCAGCACGCCGCGTCGCATGCGGCGCGCAATGGCGTGCCCGACGTCTTCGTCCGACCAGGGCGCCCCCAGGTCGGGTGCGGCCTTGGCATGCGGGATGAACACCATCGGGCATCCGGCGTGCTCGGCGACGGCGTCGAGCTGGCGCGCCAGCGTGTCGAGCAGCGGGTCCTGGCCCATCGGGTCGACCAGCGGATGGAAGGTGACGGCGATCCACGGGTCCTTCACATTGAAGGCCACGGCGGGCGGCGCCCGGTCCGCGCCCAGCAGCGCAGCGTCGTCGAGCTGGTAGGACAGGCTGGACCGCGATGCGCCCAGGTCGAGCGCGAGCGCAAAGGAGTGTTCCTCGCGAACGCCGACCCACGATGCGAGAGCGAGCATTTCGGCCAGCATGCGCCGGTGGTGCGGTTCGAGCTTCGGCCCGAAAGTCTGGCCCAGGAAGATGATTGGCGCCCCCGTGCGAGCGGCGCGCCGACAGAAGGCGAGCCGCTCGTAGATGCAGTTGGGCCAGGGGCTGGTCAGGTTGCCGCCGCCCGAGATGACAAGGCCGTCACCGTTGCCTTGCAGGCGGGCAAAGGCCTCCGGCGCGTGGTCGCCATCGGCCTGGTCGAGCCGGGCCAGCAGCGCCTCGCGCTCCTCGTCGTTCACGCAGGCATCGAAACCCAGCCGGGCGGCGGCCTCGACGTCGTAGGCGGCGGCACTGAACCCGGGGTCCGCGGAGACGACGTTCAGCCCTGCATGCGGCGCGATCTCCCGAAACAGCTCGAGATTCGCCTCCATCATGGCTTCGTCACCGACATGGAAGCCGTCCCAGGCGCCTACGTCACCGACGAAAGTCCAGCGTTCGACCCTGACCCGATCGGGCTTTGGATGCTTCGATGCGGTTTCAGAATTTCCGGCAACGTCCGTCATGGCCGCCCTTCTATTTCCGAAAGCCGCTGCGCCAGCGCACGCGCGCAAGCGTCCTTGCCGAATGTCCGCGCAACGAAGTCTCGCGCCGCGTCGGCGCGCTTGTGCGCTTCCGCACGATTGAAGACCACCTGCCGCATCTGCCACGCTGCGTGCTTTTCGTCGGGTTGCGCCCAGATCTGGCCTTCCGGAAAGACATACTGGTTGGGTTCTACCTTGACCATCTTGAAGTCGACCGGCCATCCGGTGCCAGCGGACACCAGTTCGGTGGTTGCGGAGTAATCGGTAGCGATCACCGGTATGCCCAGGACCATGGCCTCCGCGACCAGAAGGCCCAGGCCTTCGCTGCGGTGCAACGACACCACCGCATCGCAGGACGAAATCAATTCGAGGGTGTCTTCCCGGCTCAGGGTCTTCTCGATCAGTATGATTTCCGGATCGGCCCGCAACAGATCGCGCATGGCATGGCCATGCTCGCCCACCACTTCGGCATTCAGGGCCTTGATCACCACCTTGATGTTGCCGCGCTCCGTCGCATCGAAGGCCTTCTTGTAGGCATTGATCAGGCCCATCGGATTCTTTCTTTCGACGTACGACAGGAAGTCGAACGCAAAGAAGAACAGGAATGTGTCTTCAGGCAAACCGAACTTGGCCCTGTCCACCGACGCCGGTGCGTCGAAGCTCAAGGGCAGCGGCATGTGGATCACCGGCTTGTTCAGCCTTCTCGCCAGCATGGACTGGATGAAGCGCGTCGGCGCCCAGACCTCGTCGACCAGATCGAATGCGGCCAGCCAGGGCTCGGGAAACTCCTCGAGTTCCCAAAACGGCATGACGATCCGGTACGCATCGCTTCGCAGCCGCGGCCCCAGGTGCTCGATGACGTGCGGCAACTGGTCGGCATTGACGTTGAAGATCTCGATCGGCGCGTTGGAGCTGTCGCGCAGATTTGCCTCGAGCGATGCGTCGCAGGTCTCCGACTTAGAGTTGATGCTGATCGGCACGCCATGGACATGGTTTTTCAGCGGCAACAGGCCCTTGAGGATCTGGCGGCCGGCCTCGCCGACACCCAGGGCGAGCCGCAGGTAGCCGATCACGCACACATCCGACTCCTCGGCCGAGCGCTTGGCCGGCGGCTTTCGCGCCAGCGCGCCGCCGGATCCCGCCGCCTGGATGGCCACCGGCTCAACCAACCGCCGGTCTTTCAGCAGGGCATAGGCATGCTTGATGTACCAGTTCCTCAGATAGATACCGTTTCCTTCGCTGGGCGGAGAAAAGGTCTGGTTGAGCCACGGCTCGGTTTCATGCAGGTAATGCATGAGGTTGGTGACCGGGGCCAACGGTGAGCCAAACATGGCGCTATGCGGCAGGTGCAGGAAGTCTTCGTAGGATTCGAAAGGATCGCCGACCCACGCGAGGTGCCTGTCCCGGAACATCTTGCGGACCTGGACTGGAATGTAGGTTCCGGATGTAAATCGGCCATAGGCATATGCGGCATCCGGTACGCGGCCATAGCCGTTTGCCAGCGCCTGGTTCGCGTAGTGCGAAAGGAGCAACTTCAGCGAGTCCGAGATCTCCGCCCCGCGAAATGCCTGCGAATACTTCGAAAGGCGCGAGGTATCGAACGGCGACATGCCGCTGAAATGGAAGAACCGAAGCGGCTCGCCATCGATCTTCCAATGGCCATCGCCGCCGGTCAATTCGCGCTGGAACAGATTCCAGTAGGCGACGTTGTAGGCGGTATGGCGCAGCACACGCGCGTTTTCCGCGAAGCCGGGCACCAGGTCGATGAATTTCTGGTCGACGAATATCCCGCTGGCGGGTTCGTTGACGCACTGGTAGAGCAGCCGGCGCGACCACCAGCGCAGCACGCCCTCGGCTTCGTCGCCAGCGCCGACAGCAATGAATCCGAGGTTGTAGATGCCAGCGCGCATGATGCCGATATCGTCGGGAAATGCATCGCGCTCCGCCGGCTGGGTCAGGTGGGGTGTCAGGACAAATGAAGCACCCGACTCCAGCAGGGCAAACACATGGTCGACCGGTGCGAATATTTCGATGTCCGGGTCGAAATAGACCACGTTGGCGTGGCCCTTTTGAAGCAGATGACGAATCATGAACGGCTTGATTGCCGTATTGAATTCCATGATGTCATAGCGGAAAGAGAAGGCCTTGAAATCCGGAATGCCGAGGTCTTTAGCCAGAACAATTTCTACGCCTTCGCCAGGATAGAAATCCGGTTCACAAAACTGCTCGTCGGCCAAGCACAGATAAATACTCGCCTCCGGATGATGCCGCCGGGCGCTGTCCAGCAGGATCCTGGCCATGGCCACGTAGTTGTTAGAGCAGATGGTGAATAGGGCGCGAGGAGTTGCTGAAACTGATGTCATCACATTGTGGCAAGGCTTGCCAGGAAAAGAGGGTCCGCTACATCGCAGGCTGGCCGCGGTCCAAGTAATGCCAATTTCTTAAATTTGACATCGAAGTGGTGTAGGGCTCCTTATTTTGCCCAAACTTTGCATACATATAGGAAAAAGCGCCAAACTTTTGCAGTTGGATGTGTAAGCGATGCCCCGTCAAATTAAAGGGACTTCATGCGCGCTATGCAGCGCCAGTGATGCAAATGAATGGCGCACCGCCAACAGATCAGCATCCTTGGCGGGGCACTTTCGTTGCGAAACGAGAGCCCGCTCGCGGCAGGCGATGACGCCGCGCAACCGGCTGGGCGCCAATCGAGGCCGCAGGAAAGCACAAGCAGGTGGCCGTGGCGGCCGGCTGCCGCGAGTGACCGCGCAGGACTGCGCGTCTCGCCGAGAAGGCGTTGCATCGCACGCCCGGCCCCTGGGCGCGCGATGCTTTCAGATGCGCAGGCCTCAGCGGGCGCGGATCATCGTCCCGTAGGCCTGGTCGGTCAGGATCTCGAGCAGCATCGCGTGCGGCACCCGGCCGTCGATGATGTGCACCGCGTTCACGCCGCTCTTGGCCGCGTCGAGCGCGCCTTCGATCTTCGGCAGCATGCCGCCGGAGATGGTGCCGTCGGCGAACAGGTCGTCGATCTCGCGCGCGCTCAGGTTGGTGAGCAGCTTGCCGTCCTTGTCGAGCACGCCGGGCGTGTTGGTCAGCAGCATGAGCTTCTCGGCCTTGAGCACGGTGGCCAGCTTGCCGGCGACGACGTCGGCGTTGATGTTGTAGCTCTCGTTGTCCTCGCCGAAGCCGATCGGGCTGACCACGGGAATGAAGGCGTCGTCCTGCAGCGCCTTGACCACGCTGGGGTCGATGGAGACGATGTCGCCCACCTGGCCCACGTCGTGCTGCAGGTTGGGGTCGGCACGGTCGGCCAGCTTGAGCTTCTGCGCGCGGATCAGGCCGCCGTCGCGCCCGGTCAGGCCCACGGCCTTGCCGCCGGCCTGGTTGATGAGGCCCACGATGTCCTGCTGCACCTCGCCCGCGAGCACCCACTCAACGACTTCCATGGTCTCGGCGTCGGTCACGCGCATGCCCTGGATGAAGCTGCCCTTCTTGCCGAGCTTGTTGAGCGCCGCCTCGATCTGCGGGCCGCCGCCGTGCACCACCACCGGGTTCATGCCGACCAGCTTGAGCAGCACCACGTCTTCCGCGAAGTCGGCCTGCAGGGCCGGGTCGGTCATGGCGTTGCCGCCGTACTTGATCACGATGGTCTTGCCGTGGAACTTGCGGATGTACGGCAGCGCCTGGGCCAGGATCTCGGCCTTGTCGCGCGGGGGAATGTTGAGGACGGGGTCGGTCATGGGCGGTCAGGCTCCAAAGCGGTGGACGATAAGGTGAAGCTCAAATTCTCGCGCAATCCTGGCGACAGCCAACTGACTGACCGCACGGGAAACACCGTGGACCGGCTTTGCCGGGCCACCGGTGTTGCCCCCTGCAAGGGGGTTGGCGCAGCGACACGAAGTGCGCGGAGACTGGGGGTGTTCCCATTCACGGCCGCAGCCAGCGCGGCACCTTGAAGCGCACGATCATCAGGTACGAGCCCACGTAGGTGGTAATGAACACCAGGCAGAAGAACATCAGCACGTAGGTGTTGTTCCAGAACAGCACCGCCGGCACCACCGACATGGCGGCAAACATCCACAGGTAGGGCGAAGTGCGGTTGTTGCGCGCCAGCAGCTGCCGGGCTTCGTCGTCCGCGAAGGCCACGCGCACGATGCGCCGGAAGATCAGCTGGTGGAAGTGCAGCGCGTCGGCCGTGCCGGGCGACTGGCCGCGCGCCAGCTTGCGGTAGATGGAGAACAGCGTCTCCCACACCGGGTAGATCAGCAGCAGCATGGGAAACCACGGCGACACCACGCGGTGCCGCTGCACCAGCGTCACGCAGGCCACGGCGATCACCATGCCCCAGACGTACGCGCCGCCGTCGCCGGCGAAGATCTTGCCGCGCGGGTAGTTCCACACCAGGAAGCCGAAGGTGGCGCCGACCAGGCACACCACCATGGCCGCCAGCTGGCGGTCGCCGACCTGCAGCGCCACGTGCGAGATGGCCAGGCAGACCAGCACCGCCACCGTGCCCGCGAGCCCGTTGTAGCCGTCGATGATGTTGAAGGCGTGCGGCAGGCCGCCGATGGCGAGCGCCGCGAACAGCACCGTGGCAAAGGGAATCATCGCCAGCCAGCCGTCGACCGTCTCGAAGCCCGTGCGCGCCACGCCCAGCCCCAGCAGCCAGCACACCAGCAGCGCCGAACCGATGGTCAACCCGAGCCGGTAGCGCACCTTCACGCGCTGGGTGACGTCTTCCACGATGCCGCCGAGCACGGCCGGCGCAATGCACAGCAGCGTGAGCATCGAGGTGGTGACCGGCCAGGACACGTTGAACGGGTCGGTGCCGGTGATGCCGGCCGCCAGCCAGGCCACGCCCATGCCCAGCAGGATGCCCGCACCGCCCAGGCGCGGCACATGGCCCTTGTGGAAGCGTTGGGGCATGTCGGCGCCGTAGATCCGGGCATGCCTGCGCGCGCGGCGCATGAACACCTGGACCGAGAAGGCGGCGACGAAGAAACTGATGACGATCAGAGCAATCATGTGTGGGGGTTGGGGAACCCTAGAATTCCCGAGCGAAATTAGACCATGCCGACACCCCCCTCCCCCTTCCCCGCTTCGTTTGCCCCGATCACCATTTCAATCGTGAGCCACGGCCAGCTCGCGCTGGTACTGCCGCTGCTCGACCAGCTGGACCGCTACAGCCGCGAATCGACCGCCAAGGTGGTGCTCACGCTGAACATTCCCGAGCCGGACTTGCTCGCGGGCCGGAACTGGGGCTTCGAGGTGGAAAGGATCGAGAACGCGAGCCCCAAGGGCTTCGGCGCCAATCACAACCAGGCGTTCGAGCGCTGCGCCACGCCCTGGTTCCTGGTGCTGAACCCGGACATCCGCTTCGACCGCGACGTGCTGGCGCCGCTGCTCGCCCAGGCCGCCCCCGATGCCGGCCTGCTGACGCCGCGCATCCTGGAGCCGGGCAAGAACACGCCCGAACCGCACAGGGCGCTGCTCACGCCCTTCGAGATCGTCGGGCGCAAGAAGCCCGGCTACGTGCGCCCGAAGGTGCCGGCGTGGATTCCCGGCCTGTTCATGCTGTTTCGCAGCGAGGCCTACCGGCAGGTGGGCGGCTTCGACGAGAAGTTCTTCATGTACGGGGAAGACTTCGACATCTGCGCGCGCACCCGGCTCGCGGGCTGGAAGCTGCAGGTGGGCGAAGACCTGACGGCCCGGCACGACGCCCAGCGCGACAGCCACCGGAGCAAGAAATACCTGTACTGGCACGTGACCAGCCTGCTGAAGGTGTGGCTGTCGGGGTCGTTCTGGCGCTACCGGCGGCTCGCGGAGAAGGCGCCAGCGCGCTGATCCCAGTTAGTCAGCCGCGCTCGAGCAGGTCCTGCGCGATGGCATGGCCGCCCCGGCCGAAGAGGGCGTAGCGTCCGCGAGCAGCCTCGGCCAGTATCGGAACCACACGCAGCAGGCGCGCCTTTGGCAACCCGGCCCTGAAGCGCTGGTGCGCCACCTTGGCGCGCTGCGCCTCCAGCCAGGCGGCCGGCACCCGGTCGCCAAGCTGGAGCAGGCGCTGCAGCAGCGCATCGGCGCGATGCAGCCGCGCCAAGTGCTTGTCGCCGCGCTCGGCAAAAGCCTTGGCGATCTTCTCGGACAGCGTGAGCCGCCGCGCGCCGATCTGGTTGCTGGCGTGCTGGCGGTAGTCGATGGTCGGCTCGGGCAGCACGTCCATGCGGCCCGTGGCCGCGGCGATGGCGGCCAGCCACTCGTCATGCACCCACTCGGGCGCGAACGGGAGCGCGGCGTCGAGCAAAGTCCTGCGGAACATGGTGGTCGCGCCCGTCACCAGGTTGCGCCGCAGCAGCACGCTGAAGGCGTCTCCGCGCGAAATGGCCTCCAGCTCGGCGGGCTGCACTTCGAGCGCATGGAAGAGCGTGGAGCCCAGGGGCTGCAGGTCGGCATCGACCAGGCGCGCGTCGGTGTGCAGCAACAGCAGATCGGGACGAACCTCGAATTGCGCCGCCATGCGCGCGAGGCGGCCGGGGTGCCAGACATCGTCCTGGTCGCACAGCACGATGAGTTCGTGGCTGCAGGCGCGCACGGCCTGCTCGAAATTGCGCGTCACGCCCAGCGGCGGCATGTTGCTGAACACCCGCAGCGCGATCCGGTCCGCCACGCCGCACAGCGCGATCGTGTCGCGAACGACGGCCAGCGTGTCGTCGGTCGACCCGTCGTCGGACACGATGATCTCGCGCGGCAAGGGCTCCTGCGTGCAGATGCTGCGGATCTGCGCGGGCAGGTAGCGCGCGCCGTTGCGGGTGCAGAGGGCGACGGAAATGTCTTGCGTCATCAGGCCGGAGGCACGCGAGGGGGCCAGGCGTAGCTGAAGTCTTCGCGGGCGAGCATGAGGTTGGGGCTGTAGGCGGGGTCGTTCTGGATTAGGGCGCCCCAGCGCTTGTGCATGTAGGCGGACTCTTCCTGGAATTGCGCCTGCCGTTTCGGGGACATGTTCTTGGAGCGCGTCGCGGACTCGTAGTGGAATAGTTCGGCGTAGGGTGTCCAGACATTGCGCAGACCGGCCTCGCGCAGGCGCAGGCAGAAATCGATGTCGTTGAAGGACTCCTTGAGGTTCACTTCGTCGAGCCCGCCCACCGCCAGGTAGTGCTGCTTCTGGATCACCAGGCATGCCGCGGTGACTGCCGAGAACGACTGGATCAGCGCTGCACGGCCTGCATAGCCTTCGCGGCCCACAGGCATGCCTCGGTGCGCGTGCGCGGCAATGCCGCCGATGCCCAAGATAACGCCCGCATGCTGCAGCGTCCTGTTCGGATACCAGAGCCGTGCCCCCACCGCACCCACGCCCGGCTGCACCGCCAGGCTGACCATTTCACTCAGCCAGTCCGGCGTGATGATCTCGATGTCGTTGTTGACCAGCGCCAGGAGTTCGCCGTTTGCAGACGGAACTGCACCATTGTTCAACGCCGAATAGTTGAAATCGCGATCGTCGCGCAGCACGCGCACATTCGGCTTTTCAGCGGCAATCTGCTTGAACCAAGCCAACGTGGCGGGGTCGTCGGAGCCGTTGTCGACGATGATGATTTCGTAGTTCGAGTAGGTGGTCTTCGAAAGGATCGACTCGACGCACTGGCGCGTGAGCCTCAGCGCGTTGCGCGTGGGAATGATCACCGAAACCAACGGCAAGACATCGGGCAAGGCGTAACGCACGCGGTAGCCGAAGTCGAGGTGCTCGGCCGTAGCGCGCACGCCGGTGCGCTGGAAGTGTTCGTTCAGCGCGCGCTCTCCAGCTATTGCCGCGTACGGCTTGGCGCTCATGGAGCGGGCGGTGCTCTCGCTGTGCACGCGCCAGTGATACAGCACGCGGGGGATGTGCTTGATTTGTCCGGGTTCGACGCGCTCCATGCAGCGCAGCACCAGATCCCAGTCCTGCGACCCCTCCATTCCCACACGGAATCCGCCCACAGAGCGCATCAGTTCCGTCGAAAGCACGCCCAGATGGCTGAACATGTTCTGCGAGCGGAAAAGATCGACGTTCCAGTCGGGCTTGAAATAGGGGCCGAAACGGAAGCCGCTTTCGTCGGCCTTGTCCTCGTCTGAGTAGATCAACTGCACGCCGGGATTCGCGGCTATGCAGTCGGCCACCCAGAACAGCGCGTCGGCGGGCAGCAGGTCGTCATGGTCCATGAGCGCCACCCAGCGGCCGGAAACCAGTTCGAGCGCACTGTTGGAGGCGGCCGAGATGTGGCCGTTTTGAAGGCGGAACACAACCTTGATGCGCGGGTCGCTCTCGCTATATGACTTGAGGATAGCGCGCACCTCAGCCGAGGGCGACGCGTCGTCTGCGATGCAGAGTTCCCAGTTCGGGTAGATCTGGGCGCGCACTGACTCGATGGCCTCGCGCAGCCATGCGGGGTTGGGGTTGTACGTAGGCATCACGACCGAGATGAGCGGCTGGCCTTCCAGGGCAGCCGCGCGTTGGGCGATCCTGTTGCGGCTCTCGGGGGTCAGCGTGTCGTAGCGGCGCACCCAGGTTGTGTAATTGTTGTAGCCGCCAATGCGCCGCCCCATCTCCCAGCGAATGCCCGGCCAGCCTGATTTCTTGAACATGCGCCAGGCCCGCTGCACGCGCCCCATCAACCCCGGGCCCCTCCCGAAGGCGGCCAGAGCAACAAGAAATCGGTAGATAGCATGCATGGATTGCGACCCGCGAGGCGGGTGAAACGAAACTTTGGGTCGGGAAAGGAAACAGACAGCGGCAAAGCTCGTGAGATGGCGCCGCCCGGCGATTATCTTCGCAACAGCCCCGGCCAAGCCGCGTCTGCGCAGGTGGGGGGCCCGCGCCGCCCGCGGCAGGAGCTGCCCGTAAAATTGGCCGGGTCAACAAGCAAAAGGAAAACAATGAGGCTGCTCTCAGTGGTGCTCTCGGGAGGCGCCGGCTCCAGGCTCTGGCCTGCATCGCGCCAGGCGTTCCCCAAGCCGTTCATGAAGATCGGAGACTCCACGCTGCTCCAGCAAGCCATCGAGCGCGGCCAAGCCTGCGGCACGGGCGACCTGATGATCGTAACCAACAAGGACCATCTGTTTCTGACCCGCGACGTGCTCCAGCACATGAGCGACCCGCCAGCTACGACCTTCTTGCTCGAGCCCAAGGGGCGCAACACGGGCCCTGCGATCGCGCTGGCTGCGCTGCAGTGCGCACGCCAGTTCAGTGCCGACACTGTGATGCTCGTCCTGTCGGCAGACCACTTGGTGCCCGATGTGCACGCCTTCGTGGCCAGCGCGACGGAAGCCTTCCGCCTGGCACAGGAGGGCAAGCTCGTGGTGTTCGGCGTCAGCCCGACGAGCCCCGACACCGGTTTCGGCTACATCGAGGTGGAGCATGTCTCACGCGAAAGCCAGGGCGTCAAGCGCTTCGTCGAGAAGCCCGACCTCGATACCGCGCAGAAGTACCTGGCCACCGGCCGCTATTACTGGAACAGCGGCATGTTCGCCTTCACGGCAGAGGCCATCATCGCGGCCTTCGAGTCGCATGCCCCCGAGGTGATCCGGGCAGCGCGGCACGCCCTCGAGAACGCCAGGACGTCCGGCGCATCGGTCAACTTCGACTTGCATGCATTTGGATTGCAGCCGGACATCAGCATCGACTACGCGGTGTTCGAACGCGCCTCGAACGTTCACGTGGTTCCTGCGAAGTTCAGCTGGAGCGACGTGGGCTCCTGGCCCGCTGTCTCCAACGCACTGATCCCCGATGCCAGCGGCAACACGCTGCCCGACGACGTGGTCGCGCTGGACACCACCGGAACGCACGTGCAAGTCGAAAGCTTCGGACCGAAGGTCGTGGCGACGGTGGGCGTTCACGATCTCGTCATCGTGGACACCCCCGACGCGCTGCTCGTGCTGCACAAGGGAAGCGCGCAGAAAGTGAAGCAGGTCGTCAATGCGCTCAAAGCCCGCAAGCACGACACGGTCCATCAGCCCACGCTGGTTCATCGTCCGTGGGGCACGTACACTTCGCTGAAGGAAGAGGAAGGTTACAAGGTCAAGCGCATCACGGTCAGACCCGGCGAAGCGCTCTCGTTGCAGTACCACCACCAACGCGCCGAGCATTGGGTCGTGGTGCAAGGCCACGGCATCGTGCAGATCGGAGACGTCGAACACGAAACCTTCCCCGGACAGTACCGCTACATCCCCCTGAAAGAAAAACACCGCCTGACCAACACTGGCGACGAGGAGCTCGTGCTCATCGAAGTCCAGTGCGGCGGATACCTTGGCGAGGACGACATCGTCCGCCTCGCAGACACTTACGGCCGTACATGAGTCAAGTTCACTCCAATCTCCATCGAAGCGCCTGGGCGGACTGGTGGCAAGGCACCCGCCGCACCGACATCTGGTGGACCCTCGCCTGGTTCGACATCGTGCTGCGCTATCGCCGTTCGATGCTCGGGCCGATCTGGCTCACATTGAGCATGGGCCTGATGATTGGCGGCATGGGGCCGCTGTACAGTTCCCTTTTCGGCACCGAACTGTCCAGATTCTTCCCGCACCTGGCACTGGGCATCATCTTCTGGGCGTTCTTCTCGAGCGTAGTGACCGACGCCTGCAATGCTTTCGTCGGTTCGTCCAACTACCTGAAGCAGGGCTATTTTCCGATCAGCCTGTTCGTCTGGCGCAGCCTGGCACGCAACCTGATCCAGTTCGCCCACCAGATCGTTCTCTACATTCCCGTGGCGCTCTGGGCCGGCATCTCGCTGTCGTGGTCGGTGCTGCTCATCGTGCCGGCCTTCCTGATCCTGATCGTCAATGCGCACGCCCTGGGATTGCTGCTGGGGCTGGTTTGCACGCGGTACCGCGACGTCACCCAGATCGTCACCAGCGTGATGCAGATGCTGATGTTCCTGACACCTGTGTTCTGGCTGCCCGAGAGCCTTCCGGGGCGCGCGAAGTACGTGTTGTGGAATCCGCTGGCCCAGATGCTGGACCTTCTTCGCACCCCGCTGATGGGCGGCGTCGCGCACATCCACAGCTGGCTGGGCATCCTGGTGTGGACGGCCATCTGCTTAGTCGCCTCCATCGTGCTGTTCTCGAAGTACCGCCGCCGCGTCGTCTACTGGCTCTGATCCATGGCATTCATCTCTCTCAAAAACGTCGCCGTCAACTTCCCGATCTACGGCGCCGGCGCCAACTCGCTCAAGAAGACGCTCGCGGCGTCCGTCACCGGCGGACGCTTCGGCAAGGAAACCGGAGTGACGGTCGTTCAGGCGCTCAGCGACATCAACATCGAACTCAAGAGCGGCGACCGGCTGGGCCTAGTGGGTCACAACGGCGCGGGCAAGTCGACCTTGCTGCGCACGCTGGCCGGGGTTTACGAACCCTCGTCGGGAGAGCTGGCGCGCCAGGGCTCGGTCGCCAGCCTGATCGATCCTTCGCTGGGCATCGAAATGGATGCCACCGGCATCGAAAACATCATGCTGCGCGGCCTAGTGATGGGCATGAGCAAGAAGGACATCGACCGACTGACGCCCGACATCTGCGACTTCAGTGGACTGGGCGAGTACGTCAATATGCCCGTACGCACTTACTCGACCGGCATGATGATGCGCTTGGCCTTCTCCATTTCCACCAGCGTGGAGGCGGACATCCTGCTCATGGACGAATGGCTGTCGGTGGGCGATGCGGAATTCACCGAGAAGGCCGAGAGGCGCATGAGGGATGTGGTTTCGAAATCCGGCATTCTCGTGCTGGCATCGCATTCGCCGGAACTCATCGCCAAGGAATGCAACCGCGTGATTCACCTCGAACACGGGCGCATCGTCGAACGCTAGGCAAGGTGCGCGCTCACGCTCAGGTACCGCCACCTGCGCCAGGACCGCATGCGCCGGCACGCGTGTGCCGGATCTCTTCGAGCCGTTGCGCGATTCGACGCCCCGCCACTTCCAGAGACAGGCTTGCCGTAGCGCTGTGCATGGCGACCTGCCCCAACGCCGTCGCCTGCGCCCGATCCTCATACAGCCTTCGCATCAGCTGTGCGGCATGCGCCTCGGACGGGTTGGCCCATTCCAGCTCCGCGCCATATGGAGGAATGTCGTGCCCGAGTGGAACAAGCTCGCAATCGACAAGCAGGCTGTTGGTATCGTCCATGAAGTCCACGTTGCCCGAATGGCGCGTTGCAATGACCGGCTTGCCCATCAACATCGCCTCGGCCATCGTCAGTCCGAGTCCTTCGCTGCGATGCAGCGACACGTAGGCATCGCAGGCATCCATGAGCGAAAGGATCTCGTCCGAGCTGTACAGCTCGTCGATGATGTGAATGGAGGCGTCCTCCACCGCGTCACGCATTTGCTGCAGCTGCTGCGGATGCCGGTCCCCGAACGAACTCTTTAGCACCAGCGACACGGGCTCGTCCGGGCGAAATGCCTGGCGGAACGCGCGGATCAGTCCCAGCGGATTCTTGCGCTCCATCACGCTCATCATGTTGAAGGTGAAGAGGAACGTGTAGCGCCCGGCATCCAGGCCGAAATGCGCCAAGCCGCGCTTTGTGTAGGGTGCGAGGCTGACGCCAGGCATCAACGTTCGCACCGGCTGGCGGAACCGTTCGCGCAATCCGCGAGCGATGAACTCCGTAGCCGTCCAGATCTCATCGACCTGCTCCGCGAGATCGGTCCACTCCTGGGGCACAGTTTCGAATTCCCAGTACCAGTACACAACCCGGTAACTGCGAGGCGACCGTGGCGCGAGGCCGCTGCGTTCATAAGCGTGCCTGAAGTGCGGCTCGGGCTGCACGTGAACCACCGTCACGTCGTACGCCTCCATGTCGTGGAAGCGCGCGTGCTGTGGCTCGTCCCTGTCGTCGATATTGACGTCGCGCAACGAAAGTGCGACGCCGTTGAGGGCCAAGGCCTTGGCCAGCGACTGCACCGACACCTGCAGGCCCGACGGGTAACAGAAGTGGCCCAGCAGATTCGCGCCAGGCGCCGTCAGCTCGGCGCCGATCCGATCGACATCGAGCGAGCGGCACCACTGCCGGGTGGACTCGGGAAGGGCCGACGCCGACGAACTCAGCCAGTCAATCCACCGCTTCGCCTGATCGGCATCGGCCAAGGCATGCGGCCAGGCCTGCCTCCAAGCTTCGCGCGCCCAGTAGCCGATGCGCAGGTCGACCGCGGGCTCTGTGGGCAACGCCCATGTCGAGGTATCGACCCAATCCGCCTCGACACCGTAAGTTCGCGCAAACCAGGCCGCAAATCGGTCTCGGCCAAACACCGTCAATCCATCCGGAAACAACTGTTGCCACTGGGGTGTGAAACGAAACGCTTCCTGCAGCTCCCGCACTGGATCCTCGGAGGCTTGAAAGAAAAGCCACCAAACCTCTTCCAGGCCCAGGCGCGCGATCTTTCGTCCGCGGCGAATGAACCACTCGAGCAGCCCGATCCGTCCCGCTGGGGTCAGGCCATGCGGCAGCACCCCCATGACCTCGTGCGACGTCAGAAATGCCTGGCGCGCATGGCGAGAGAAATCGCTGGCCAACAGTTCGACGATCTGGGCTTGCGCGACGCGCGACAGACCGAGCCTGTTGGCACCCGCATCGGACATCCATCGGGCGAAAGCGCCATCGCCACCCTCGGAGAACGCGGTGGGAAATTGCTGGCGAAGATCGGCCCGAGCGCGCAGCAGGTCGATGCAGAAGCGGGCCGCACTCACGCGGTCGGCAATGGCGTCCGGCGGCACCGGCATCCACGATATCGAATCCACGCCGACACCGATAGCGCGCGCAATTCCTTGCAAGTCGAACAGATCCACCGTCGCCGTTTCAAGGCTGCCGGCAGACACGCATCGAAGCTTGTCTTGCTCTCTCTCGAAGAGACGCTCAATGGCTTGTTGCTCTGCCTGGGCCTCGCGCCTTTCTCTCACAAAGCGCAACCGTTGTTTCATTCGCCAAGGGGTGACCAGCCACCATACGCCCCTGGCTGCGCGCTGTGCGTTCAAGCGCATCGAAGCAAATATCAACCGGTTCTTGTTCATGCGTCTGGCGACCTCGTGGGATCTTTGTGCCTCTCTCTGTTTTCAGGCAGTGTAGTGTCAGGATTCACGCATCCGGCCCCTTGGCTTGCCCCTCAATCCGGGACAGGTCACTGGGGCACAATACGCATCCCCTTGAACTGAAATCACCTGAATCATGAAAAAACGCGCTGTAGTGACCGGCATCACCGGACAAGACGGGGCCTACCTCGCCGAACTTCTGCTGAGCAAGGGCTATATCGTTTATGGCACCTATCGCCGCACCAGCTCGGTCAATTTCTGGCGTATTGAAGAACTGGGCATCCAGAATAATCCCGACCTCCATCTCGTGGAGTACGACCTCACCGACCTGGGCAGTTCACTCACCCTGATCAAGGACGCGGCCCCCGACGAGGTCTACAACCTGGCAGCGCAGAGCTTTGTCGGAGTCAGCTTCAACCAGCCCGATGCCACGGCTCAGATCACCGGCATGGGAGCGCTCCACCTGCTCGAGGCGATTCGACTGACCAACCGCAAGATCAAGTTCTATCAGGCCTCGACGTCGGAAATGTTCGGCAAGGTTCAAGCCATTCCGCAGAAGGAAGACACACCGTTCTATCCCCGCAGCCCGTACGGCGTCGCCAAGCTGTTTGCACACTGGATGACGATCAACTACCGCGAGAGCTACGGCATCTTCGGTTGCAGCGGCATTCTTTTCAATCACGAGAGCCCGCTGCGCGGCCGCGAATTCGTGACCCGCAAGATTACCGACTCGGTGGCCAAGATCAAGCTTGGCAAGCTCGATGTGCTCGAACTGGGCAACATGGCCGCCAAGCGCGACTGGGGCTTCGCCAAGGAATACGTCGAAGGCATGTGGCGCATGCTGCAGGTCGAGGAGCCGGACAGCTACGTGCTCGCCACGAACCGCACCGAGACGGTCCGGGAGTTCGTCAACATGGCCTTCAAGGCCGCAGGCTATGAACTCCGATTTGAAGGGTCCGAAGAAAACGAGATCGCCATCGACGTCAAGACCGGCAAGACCCTGGTGAGCGTCAATCAAAAATTCTATCGCCCTGCAGAAGTCGAACTCCTCATCGGCGACCCGTCCCGGGCCAAGGAGAAACTGGGCTGGGAGCCGACTACCAATCTGGAACAGCTGTGCGCCATGATGGTCGAGGCCGACCTGCGGCGCAACACCGAAGGTCATTCGTTCTGAGTTGAGGTCCCGGGGCAGCTGCCGCCTTGCCGGCGTGCTGCAAGGGCCTCGAGGCGGGTTGCGATCGTCAGCAAAGAGCCCAGGCCGATCAGGACCCCGAACCACAGCGTGACCAGCCGTGCGGCGATCGCCGCCGTGATGGCCACAACGCTGCTGGCTCCCTGGCCCATCAGTTGCACGACCAGTGCGGCCTCCATGGCGCCCAGCCCGCCCGGCAAGCCGCTTGCCGCACCGAGCAGCGTCGCGGAGACGAAGATCTCGATGGCCTGGAACAACGGCAGCTCCATCCCCAGCGCACGGCAAAGTCCCGCAAAGACCAGCGCCTGGATGCCGTATGCGGCACCGGCCAGGGCCGTGAACAGCATCACGCGGGGCAACGACCAGATGCGCGCCCATTCGAACGCGGCGTCGCCGGCGAGACGACCCCAGCGCTTGCCGCACCGCGCAAGAAAAATGGCAATGCGCGCCCAGAGCGATGCATGCAAGACCAGTTGGCGAAAGACGAAGCTGCCCACCGTCAACATGGCCAGCACGGCCGCGAGGTAGGACAAGCGCTGGCCGTTCATGGCCGCGGCGATCACGCCGAGCGCGCACACGCCGAGCACGTCCGAAAGACGGTCTGCTAGGAAGGCTGCCAAACTCCTTCGGGCAGGCACGCCGAAGGGCGACAACAAAACAGTGCGCATGAGCTCGCCGACCTTGCCGGGAGAGGCCGTCAAGGCCAACCCGGACATATAGATGCCGAGATTGGCCCTCACGGGAACCTCGCTGCCCATCCAGCGAAGAATGAGGTGCCAGCGGCAGAAGCGAACGAGGTACGCGGAACTGGCAACGACCGCTGCCGCCAGCAGCGGACACGGCCCGAGCCGGGCGAAAGCCCTTGCCACCTCCGTCCAGCCGCTCCAGAACACACCAGCCAAGTAGATTGCGGCCCCGGCGAGCACGAACAGCGCCAGCCACCGGACGAACCCCGGGTCGAGGGTTCGTCCGGGCAGGCCCTCGCTGGAAGGCGCGCCGCTCACTTGAAGGTCAGCAGTCGATGACCGAAATAGCTGGTGACCACGGGCACCAGCACACCGACCAGGTGCGCGATGGCTTCTGCATGGTCGACGATGCCGAAGCGTGGCAGCAGCCAGCGAGCCAGCAGCAGGCTGATCAGCAGGGTCTGCAATGCCGCCAGCGCGTTGACCGCCACGAACTTGACGACCTGAGGGCCCAGCGCGCGTTCGTGCGCATCGAAGACATGCTGGCGCATCAGCACGAACGCCACGGCCATGCCGACCAGGTAGGCCAGCACGATCGAGACGCCGTAGCCCAGCCACTGGCTGAACACGAAGCGTGAGCCGTAGTTCGCGGCGGCGGCGATGCCGCCGGCCACCAGGAAGCGCAGGAACTGGGGCGTCATGCGGGCAGCGACGCCACGGCGGCGGACTTGGCCAGCTCCCGGCCGAAACCGATGCTCTCCGAGATGCCGCGGTCCTCGGGGTAGTAGTACGACGTGTCGGCAACCCAGAGCCCCGTGACTGGAAGCGCGGCAGGCGGCAATCGCTCGAGGTACCCCGGATCGCAGATGGGCTGCGCGTAGCGATATCGGCTGGCCCGCATCTCGATGAAGTCCTGCTCGACCAGGCTCGGATTGATCTTCATGCAATAGCGCCGCACCTTGTCCAGGAACACATCGTCGGACTCCTGGTACTTGGCGTGCTCGCCCGGCATATAGAACGGGACGTACAGCACATGCGGATCGAGCGGGCGCAGGTTGCTGTACTCGACCAGGCCGGGGATGTCCATATCCGGATCGTTGATGTTCAGCCAGAAGTTTTCCGTGAGCCGCTTTCTCAACTTGACGATCACGCACACCACGGCGATGTTCTTCAATGCGCCGAACTGTGCAAGCACCGCGGGGGGGAGGCCTGGCATCAAGCGCGGCACATAGGGCAAGGGCACGGTGCTGACCACCTTGTCGAAGGCCTCTAGACCGCTGTCGGTCAGGACCCCCTTGACGCGCCCCTGCTCGATCACGACCTGGCGCGCCGGCGCGGACAATCTGATTTCGCCGCCCTTTGCCTCGATCGTGGTCTTGAGCGCATCGAGCAGCGTTTGGGAGCCGCCCTCCAGGTAGCCCAGCTTCTCCTTGAACAGGCTGTAGCGCGATCTGCCGATGCGGCGGATGCGGCTCCAGATCCAGGCGGCGGAGAGGTTGCTGCTGTAGTCGTAGAACTTGTAGTCGAACAGTCGCCGCCACAGCACCTCGTACGCCTCGGCCCCCACCCATCGCTGGATCCAGCCGGTCGCCTCGACATGGTCGAGCGGCTTCCAGTCGTTGCGCTTGGTCGACAGGAATGCGTGCAGGCCGTAGCGGAACTTCGCCATCAGCCCTAGGCCCTTGAACGTCAGCAAGGCCATGGGATTTCCCCAAGGCTGCAGGCGGTTCTGGTACCAGTAGCCCATCTTGGTCGCGACCCAGTGCATGCGCGAGCCCAGGCCGAGTTCGTCGAGGACCTGCAGGAACGCGGCGTCCGAGATGCAATGGAAGTGGTAGTAGCGCTCGATCTGCAGGCCACCGAAATCGAATGCGGCGGTCATGCCGCCCACGCGGTTGTCTGCCTCGAAGACCACAGGTTGGTGGCCGTCCAGCGCCAGCTGGTAGGCCACGGCCAACCCCATGGGGCCGGCGCCGAGAACGGCGATGCGTTGTTGCGAACTCATTTCAGAACTCCAGCGCGATCTTGCCGTAGACGGGATCGTTGAACGTCTCGTCGATGGCTTGCGCGAACGGCGTGCACGGCACGCCAAAAATGCCCGGCCAATCGATCACCTCGAACTCGTCCTTGGCGACCAGCGCCTGCAGCTGTTGCGTGGTGAAGGGTGGCTTGCGGTCGAACAGCGCCCATGTCCACAGCAGCGCATAGAACAGCCCGTAGGGAATCTTCACGATCCGCGCCTTCGCGCGCGTCACCCGCTTGATCTGGCGAATTATGTCGATGTAGTCGACCTGCTCGTGGCCGGAAATATTGAACACGCCCTTGCGAACATCATGTTCGATGCAGCTGATGATGACATTGCAGAAGTCACCCACGTACAAGGGCTGACGCATGAAGCGCCCGTCGCCCGGAACGGGAAACACCGGTACCTTGGCCATGAAGCGCGACAGCCAGCCAAGATGCTTGCGGTCGAACCAGCCGAACATCAGCGTGGGACGAAGGATCGGGCATTCGATGCCACTGTCGATCACCATCTGCTCCTGGTCTTTCTTGGTGTTCGTGTAGAAGTCGTCCGCCACCGACTCGACGACCGAGGAACTGATATGGATCAGGCGTGCACCGGGATTCCTGCGGACCTCTTCCAGAATGCGCTCGGTCGCCGTCATGTTGTTGTCGACGAACTCTTGGTAGTCGATGCCGCCGATCTGGGCTTGCAGCATCACGACGACGTCGGCACCGACGAAATGCCGCTGCCAAGCGCCCGGCTTCGACACATCGGCAAGTTCAACGACGACATCGGGCTGGGTCTTCTTGAGAATCGCCAGGTTCGCTTCATGCTTGTCGATGACGACAATGTCCGCGTACCCCTTCGCTCGGAGGCGCGCGACCAGGTTCTGGCCCACCAGGCCGGCTCCGCCGGGCAAAACAACTTTCATGCTCACACTTTCATTCATATCAATTTCGCAACAGGATCGGGTCCGCGGATCGATCAGAGGTTGAGGCGCTTGAAGATCACCTCGGGTATCTGGCGAATGATCAACATGATGAAGCGCCAGAACCACGGCGTGTAGAGGACACCGGTCTCTCGTTCGACGGCGCCGGTAATGTCCTGCGCAACCCGCTCGGGTGTCGCTGTCAGCTTGGCTGGCAACTTCAGGTCTGCCGTCATCGGCGTGGCGACGAACCCCGGCTTGACGAGGAGCACGTTGACGCCGACCTTGTAGAGCTTCGCGCGGAGTCCGGACGCGCAGGCCTCCACGGCGCTCTTGGCGCTGCCATAGAGGAAATTGCTGGGCCTCCCGCGGTCGCCCGCCACCGAGCCGATCACGGCCAGGGTGCCCTTGCCCTGCCGCTCGAACCGCGCGGACAACGCGAGCATGCAGAGCACGGCGCTCTCGCCATTGACGCGGAAATGCTCCACCGCGTAGGCAAGGTCTTCGGCGGCGCGCGCCTGGTCGGGCAGGGTGCCATGCGCAATCAGCGCCACGTCGACCGTCTGAAGCACATCCCACGCGAACGCGGCCACGCCGGCCAATCCAGCGGTGTCGCTGGCCTCCCACACCCGGGTACGGACAGAAGCAGCGCCGCGCGCGACGAGATCTGCGGCGATCACGTCCAGCTTTTGCTGGCTGCGCGCCACCAGAACCAGGTTGCAACCCTGGGCGGCATAACGGCGCGCAACCGCTTCGGCGATGCCGGAGGTAGCGCCGATGATGAGGATATTTGGGGTTGTCATTGAAATTGATTCACTGAGTTACGCGACGCCAGAAGCGCGACATCAAGAAGGGATCGCGCAACGCTTCGAGTTGCGACCACCGCGGATAGGCCCGTTGAAAATCGACTGCGTTCATGTGCGCATCTTTGGCAGGGTAGAGCCGCCCCCCCGCCTCATGCACCAGGGCGTCCAGTCTTGCGAACAGTCGGGTGTTGACCTCGTCGCGCTGCGGAAAGTCAAGGGCGAGCGACACGCCCGGCAGCGGAAAGGACAGCAGGCCCGGGGACGGCACATCGCCGCACCGCTTGAGCACTGCCAGAAACGACCCCGTGCCGCTGCGCGAGATCTCGCCGAGCACCGCTGCGATGGCCTCGCGTGCATTCGCGTCGGGCACCACGCATTGGTACTGCTGGAACCCGGCGCGGCCGTACATGCGGTTCCAGTCGAGCAGTTTGTCCAGCGGGTAGAAGAAGGCGTCATACCCGACGGTGGAAAGCACATTCTTGCTGCGCTGGCGGTGGTAGTAGAGCGTGTTGAATGCGCGCAGGCTCACCCCGTTGACCAGCGAGATCGGTGGGTTGATCGGCATGCGTTTGGCCTTCGGCGGCGTTGCGTCCAGAACGCCGTCGCTCGCGTGATCTGCGACGATGTAGTGTCCCCTGCCCGCCTGACGACCCGCGGCGAGGCAATCGATCCACGCCACCGCATACTCGTGCCGTGCATCGTAAGTGGCCGACAGGTCGAAGAACTCATCGAGATTGCCGAACCGGATGCTGCGCTGGGCCATGTGGGCGGACGCCACACGGCGCAAGCGAAGGTCGACCGTCAACACGATGCCGGTCAATCCAAGGCCGCCCACGGTGGCATTGAACAAATCGGCGTTGGCATCGGGCGAGCACTCGACCACGCCTTCACCCGTGCGGTAGAGCGTCAGTCTTTCGACGTGGCGCCCGAAGGTGCCCATGACGTGGTGGTTCTTGCCGTGGACGTCGTTCGCAACAGCGCCACCCAAGGTCACGAACTTGGTTCCAGGCGACACCGGAAGAAACCAGCCGCGCGGCAAAGCGATGGCGATCAACGCCGCCAGGGTCAGGCCGGCCTGGGCCCGAATGACGCCCGTCTCCCAGTCCGCCGCCACGACCCGGTCCATTCCCCGCATGGCGACGACATGGTCCGACTCGGCCATGCACGAATCGCCGTAGCTGCGGCCCATGCCGAAGGCCAAGCCGCGCCTCGCGCCATTCAAGCTGATCGCATCGACCGTACGGCCGACTTCGTCGGGCCAATGAACGGGATGGGCCGTCTGGGGATGTCGGGGGTACCGGCCCCATGAGAGCAACATGTTCGCGCTCAAAAGGCCGCCAGCACAAATACCAGCGCGAACAGCACGCCCACCCAGCGGCTCACCCGGTCGCGCAGCGCAAAGACGATGGGGTCGTCGTTCATCTGGCCACGATGCGCCAGCAACCACACCCGGCTCAACCAGAACAGCAGCAACGGACACGCGACCCACATCCATTTCGGATGGGAATACAGCGCCTGGGAAGCACCGTCGTTGATGTAGAGGGCCAGCACCAGAACCGACAGATAACCGGCCGATCCTCCGAGGGAAGCCAGCAATTCGAAATCCTGCACGACGTAGCCCCGCCCGGGCGCGGCGCCGGACCGGCCTCGCTCCTTGGCCTCGTACAACTCGGTGTAGCGCTTCACGAACGCCAGACTGAGAAAGATGAACATGCAGAACGCCAGGATCCAGAAGGTCAATGCCGTCGCGATCGCGGCGGCACCGGCCACCACACGCACCGTGTAGAGCAGCGCCAGCGTGACCACGTCGAGCATCACCACGCGCTTGAGCCAAAGCGAGTACGCCAGGGTCAGTACGTAGTAGGCCAGCAATACCAGCGAAAAGCGCGCGGGCAGCCAGATCAATGCGGCGCCGAACGCAAGTACCAGCAGTGCGGGCATCCACACCATGGCCTGGAAGATCGGGAAGGTGCCGGCGGCCAGGGGGCGATGGCGCTTCGTGCGATGCTGGCGATCGTCCTGCAGGTCGAGCAGGTCATTCAGCAGGTATACGCTGGAAGCGCAGGCGCCGAAACACAGGAATGCCAGCGCGCTGTCGAGGAGCAACGGAACCTGCGTCAGCTTGTGGGCGGCACACAAGGGGATGAAGATCAGCAGGTTCTTCGCCCACTGATGCAGCCGCAGCGCCTTGCGCAGCACTCGCAGATAGCGGGTCCTGTCATCGAACATTTCGCCCATCCGGCCGATGCGGCGGGCGCCGTTGAGCACATTGAGTTCCGGATTGACCACATGGACCCGGCTCGCGGCGGGCCACACCTTGAGGTCGGCGCGGGAATTGCCCACGTATTCGAACCCTTGCTCGCCATAGCGCTCCACCAGCGCCAATCGCTTGTTGGACGAGGCCAGGTTGGCGCCCTCGGTTCCAAGCACGTCATCGAAAATCCCGAGGTGCTGCGCGATGCCCTGCGCGAGCCGGACCTCCGAGGCGGTCGCAAGCACTAGGCGCGCTCCACTCGCCTTCTGTACACGAAGCCACTCGATCAGGGGCATGTTGTAGGGGAGCGTCTCGGGGGCCGGCGTCGCGATATCCGCAACCCGGCGCTTGAAGTACGCCTTGCCCCGGAAAAGCCACGCCAGCGCGCGGAAAAAGAGCAGCGGCTGATACCTCAGGAGCAAGAACACGCTTTCGACCAGCAGATCGGAGCGCACCAGCGTCCCGTCGAGATCGACGGCAATGGTGCGCGTCTCATTGGAAACGGCTGTCTGTGTCAATTGGGAACTCGCTGGCTTTCGGCACGGCAGATCGGCACCGCTGGGTAGGGCATCACGGAGTGGGGGAGCAGGATAGACATTCGGAGAGTGATCACAAGGACAACAACTTGCATGCAAGCGACTCGCCGTCGATCAGCCCATAGGCCGCGGACGGCATGCCAGACGCACTGTATCCAGCCCACCCCGCCGTCAGCGCCCTTGGCATGCGAAATGCGATCGCCACGTCGTTTCGCGGCACCGTCTCGGAGGCGAATCCGATCACACGGTTGGAGGGATCGACGAGCAGCACGTGTGAAGGCCTTCTCTTCGTTCGCATGTCCCATGCCCATCCGGTGACCCGCGCGGGCGAACCGGCATTCGTGTGGCCGGCCACGGGCGTCGCATCGTCGATCCGGCCTGCACACCGCCCTTCAGGCGCCACCGGGATATCGACGCCGACCGTGCGTCCGAACAGGGACCACGGACGCGCAGAAAAAATCGACAGGTGCGCCGACTTCAACCACCGCACCCCTTTTTCAATGACTTCGGCATTGTCGTAGGTCATGCCGTAGACCCGAAGATCCCGCACGCCGGCCGCAATGGCATCGGCGCTCATGTCGGCGCGCTGATGCCGCCCGGCCATTTCCGCCTTGTTGCGCACATGGTTTGCAAAGACCAGCACCAACGAACCCAGCAGGAGAAGCGCCAGGCCGCCATTTGTCGCGATTCGCTTCCCACGCGCTGTCGAGCCGGCAGGACCGCTCGTGCGCGCCAGCGACAGCCATGCGAAGGACAGGCTGACGAGAAAAATGCTCGACGGCGTCACATAGCGCCCGGCGAGCGCTTGCTCGACGCCGAAGCTCACTCGCCCGATGGTCGTAATACCCGCCGAAATCAGGACAAAGGCAGCAACGCCCCAGAGTGCCCAGAATGGCGGGGACTGTTTGTCGAGGTTGCGCACGGCCTGCAGCGTCAGGACGCCGAACAAGACAGCGGCAATTCCCCCGACACACATGGCGAGACTTGGCCGGCCCAATCCACCCGCGCCACCAAGATAGACCAAGAGATAGCTGACGAAATCGACGGGATGCATCAGCCCATACGAGGCGGAAGTGTGCCTTTCGATGGATTTGAAATCGAAAAGGTAGGCGCCAAGGGAAAGAAAAAATCCCGAAGCGTAGGTGAAGGCGGCACCCTTCTTCATTTTCAAGACCAGCGCGAGCCCCAAAAGCACGAGCCAGATGAACAGTCCGTTCGCCATCATCAGTGTCGCCGTCATCGCCATAAGGCAGGCCGGCACAATCCAGCGCTTCATCGCGAAAATGCACGCCCAGATACTGGCGGCATAGACGCCGACAAATTGAACCTGGAACCCCCAGATGAAATTTTCCGCCTGCGCGGCGGAAAAGAGGACTGCCAACGCCAGCGCCATTGCGGTCACCCTGTCAAAAGGGTTGTGCAACCTCGACCGGACCAGCACGCAAAGGCCAGCCCATGACAGCGCCTGAGCCGTGACATTGGCAATCACCAGGCCGGTATTCCGGCCGTGAAGCCATGCCAGATCGGCCATGAAGAAAAGCCGTGGCACTGCGATTCGATGCTCGTTGTGCTGGCTGAAGAAAAAATTCGGCCACGACCGTCCACCGTCTCGAACGGAAGAGTACTCGAGCAGGAACGCCCACTGATCCCAATGCGGCAGCGGGTGCGAGAAAGCGCGAAGCCAGACGATCAGCGAGATGAATACGGCACTTGCGAACAGAACGGAAAGAAGGGCAACGAATCTTCGCCCCGGAAGATGCCTGGCAATCACTTCAGAAATTTTCGGTAGACATAGCGGGCCACACGGAAACCGAACGGAAACCGGGCACGAAGCCGCTCCAGGCGCATCGCCAGGACTTCAGCGGGCGTTGGCGCCGGCAGCGCTTCCTCGTCCGGCCCTCGCGGCGGAGGAGGATTCACCGGATAGCGGCGATCGCGAACAATGGCTCTCGCCTCGCAACGTTGCGAAAAGTCGAAAGCGGCCACGGCGTTGTCGACCACCGAGAGAATCCGCCGCGCCGTTGCATTCCAGTTCATTGGCGACGTGGGCGCGGCCTCCTTCCATTCGGGAGGGTTGTCCAGAAGCGCCGCCAGCTCTGCGGCCGTTCGGTAGAAATGCATGTTCTGTGCGATGGGGCCGAGCAAGCCCTTCAGTTCCTGGTACAAGGGCGAGTGGCGGGCAATGACTGGGCGCCCGAAGTGCAATGCCTCCATCAAGGGCAACCCGAAACCCTCGTAGTACGACGGGTACAGGACGAACCGGCACGACGAATAGAGCCTTGTGATCTCGCTCTGCGCCAGGCTGCCCGACTTGTAAACGGCAACCCTCTCGGACACCTCCAGCGGCGAGTCGGTCAGCACGTCGAATTTCAGCGAATGGGAGGCGCTGCTTCCGGCGATCAACTCCATCGTGTGGGCGATGTCCTTGTGCGGGAACTTGTTGCCGACGACGAGGACCCGGGCATCCGCAGCAGCAGGCGTAGGGGGTAGCGAAGGGCCGTAGTCGTCGACGTCCAATGAAGGATGGATCACGTGCAGGCCCGCGCCACGCACGGGGTAACGGGCAGCGAAAGTCCGGCGCGAGGCATCGCTGATGAAGACGACGTTGCGGAATACGTGCGTCAGGTCGTACCAGACGGCCTCGGTCCGAGGACTGCGAAGGCTCGGAATGTCTTGCGCAATGGTGTCGAAGAAGATGTTGACCGAGCACACGCTCTTTTCGAGCGCCCGCCCGAGTATGTCGGGCTCGAACGGCTGCGCGACCCGAAGCAGGTTGAAATGGGGGGCCAGGGTCTGCGGATCGTGGCAGAACCTAAGCCGCGTCAAATGATGAAGCTGCATCAGCTCGAAGACATCCTTGCGAATGAGCACCGTCACGACGCGCGAGTCCCGTTCATTGCAGGTGTTCAATGCGCAGATCAGATCGCGGGCATAGATCGTGGTCCCGTTGAGCACAGGGGGAAAGCCGAAGCAATCGACCACCAAGTCGTTCGAGTGGTAGGCCTGGTTGCAGATCTGGTAGACCGCCTGCTCTTCGGACTTTTCGTAGTCCTGAACGATTCGCTGGAAATACGGATGCCGGTTCAGCAGCATCCGGTGATGCTTCTCCTTGAGCGATCCGGCCTTCTCCGAAAAGCTGCTGCTGGTGGCATGTTGCACCAGCGTATGGTTGGCAAGCGCGGCACGAAAGCCTACCGCTCCTGCTCGCAGGACGAAATCGTTCTCCTCCTCATAGCCGGGAGAAAACAACTCGTCAAACCCTTCGAAGCGATCGAGAACGACATCCGAAACGAAGAGGAAATATCCAACCGCCGTCGGTGTGAACTGATAGCGCGGCAGGATTTTTTTCCGGAGTTCCGCTTGCGCTGCAAGGATGCCCGTCATGCCGAACAGCGGATCGGAATCCGCGCGCGGAAACACGAAGCCGATCTGGTTATCCAGTTGGCTTACTGCGACGACTTCCTGCAGCACAGTCAAAGTGAACTTGACGTCGGAATTGATGCAGACCAAGTGCGTTCCGCGGCCTTTTGCATAGCGATAGGCCTGGTTGATCGCCTTGGTATAGCCCAAATTTTCCGGATTACGCACCAAATTTATTTTTGGCGTTCCTTGCAATTTTTCGAGGCGCTGCGCCAGAAGCAGATCATCCGGCGAATCGTTGATCAGGACGATCGAGTCGATCATCTCGGACACCAGCAGTTGCGGAAGCACTGCCTCGATATTCTCGACAAGCTGCGGATTTTTATAGTAGGAAATGCCGATCGTCAGCTTTTCCGATGCCGGCGAGACGTCGACCTCGTCTCGCTTTTGAAGGATGAAATGGCAATCGAAGCGCTCGGCGCCGTAGCGCGCTTCAATGATCTTGAATTCAAAATCCAGGAACCGCTGCGCATCGGAAAAAATCCGGGTCCACCCTTCAGGCGGGTAGGTATGCTTATGAATGGCGAAACGGTAAGTATTGTCTTTCGAATCCTTGGCAAGGAGTTCGCGAAAATCAGGCTCGTCGAACCTCGCAGCCCCCGTCGAGCCCGGCGCATCGTGAAAAACCTGATGGTCTCCCGACGGGTTGCTCAATTCGGGATGATTCCGAAGCGCACTCAGTGCGGCACGGTCGTGGTCGGCATCGTAGATTCCCGGACTCCGGATCTCGTCGATGTGGTGCTCGATCGGAAAATCCGCCATCCACTCCTTGTCCACCAGGTAGCGTTTGTCCGGAACGACCACGTAGGCAATTCCGCCCGGCTTCAGCATTTCCATCAGATGCTTCAAGGCGTCCAGAAAAACATCAGAATGCTCGAGCACGTGCGAAATCACGGCGAAGTCGAACCGACCCTTGAGTTCGGCAGGGACAGGCGCATCGATGGAGTAGCGGATGCTGACATCGCTCGCCCCGAAAATCCGGCCGCCCCCATCGATATCGGCATACACGACGGTAGCGTCGCCGAACACCGGCGTCGGTGAACTGCCGGCTCCAATTTCTATGCCGACGCCGCGCAGCCAGCGCATCGAGAGATATTCACTGGTCGACGAAGTAGGTGCGAAAACTCGCCGCTCCATGTGCCCGTGCCGCAAAAAGTGATCTCGCAGTTGCTCGTCCGAAAGACCCAGTTCGGCCAGATCGAGATTGAGTTTTCTGTAAGTCGCCACATCGAAGCGATCGACATCATTTGCGTTCATTGATCGAGCCCTAACAATTAAATCTCTTGTACCGCAAAAGTATGCGAGTTATTCCGAGGTGCACGGCGTCCTCGATGCAATGGTTCGCAGGCCACCCGCACCCGGCCTGCCGAGCGCGACGCCTGCACAAGCCAAATGGTGCCTCCCGCGGGAATGCGGTTTGCATCCACGAAAAAGCATTTCGGACGAACGTAGCTCCGATCTCGAAACGGCAATCCGATAGGCAGCCGCCGGATTCAGTCGAATACTTCGGCCTGCTTCAAAGGCAGACCTTTTGCGTCCTTTGCCGAGAGCAAGGGTTGCAGTCCGGCAGGCCACTGAATCGCCAGATCTGCGTCGTCCCAAAGAATGCAGCGCTCGTGTGCCGGCGCGTAGAAGTCGGTCGTCTTGTAGAGGAAGTCCGCGGTTTCACTCAGGACCACGAACGCATGAGCGAAACCCTCCGGAACCCACAACTGCTTGTGGTTTTCCTCGCTCAGCTCGACGCCGACCGACTTGCCGAACGTAGAGGACGAGCGCCTGATGTCCACGGCCACGTCGAACACGCTGCCGCGCACCACGCGCACCAGCTTTCCCTGGGGTTGCTTGATCTGGTAGTGAAGTCCGCGCAACACGCCCTTGCTCGAACGAGAGTGGTTGTCCTGGACGAAGTCGACATGGCGGCCGACCGCTGCATCGAAGACGGTCGCGTTGAAGCTCTCGTAGAAGAACCCGCGCGCGTCGCCGAAGACCTTGGGTTCGATCACCATCACTTCAGGGATGGATGTCGGAATCACGTTCATGAGCGCACCTCTTCATTCAGCAGACGATTCAGGTACTTGCCGTAGCCGTTCTTTTGCAACGGCGCGGCCAGCCGCGCCAACTGCGCCTTGTCGATGAAGCCGTTGCGCCACGCGATTTCTTCGGGGCATGCGATCTTCAAGCCTTGGCGATGTTCCAGCGTCGCAATGAACTGCCCGGCTTCCAACAGGCTTTCATGCGTGCCGGTGTCCAGCCACGCATAGCCGCGCTGCATGATTTGCACGCTCAGTTGGCCAAGTTCCAGATAGGCCTGGTTCACGGCGGTGATTTCGAGCTCGCCGCGCGCGCTCGGCCTCACCGCCCTGGCAATGTCGATCACTTGGTTGTCGTAGAAGTACAGGCCGGTGACCGCATAGCTGGTCTTCGGCTCGACGGGCTTCTCTTCGATGCTGCTGGCGTTGCCATTGGCGTCGAAGGCCACGACGCCATAGCGCTCGGGATCGTGGACGTGGTACGCGAACACGGTGGCCCCCGACGGCTTGGCGTCGGCCCCTTCGAGCAGATGCGCAAAATCGTGGCCGTAGAAGATGTTGTCGCCCAGCACCAGCGCACTGGGCGACTTGCCCAGGAACTTGTCGCCGATGATGAAAGCCTGCGCAAGCCCGTCCGGGCTCGGCTGCACTGCGTACTGCAGATTGATGCCCCACTGGCTGCCATCACCCAGCAGTTGCTGGAACCGCGGGGTGTCCTGCGGCGTGCTGATGATCAAAATGTCGCGCATGCCGCCGAGCATCAGCGTGCTGAGCGGGTAATAGATCATCGGCTTGTCGTACACCGGCAGCAGCTGCTTGCTCATGGCAAGCGTGGCCGGGTGCAGGCGGGTGCCCGAACCGCCGGCCAGGATGATGCCTTTGCGTTGCGTCGTCTTGGTCATGCTTCTGTTTTTTCGTGGGTGTTCTTCAAAGCGTCTCGCGCAGCATGCGCGCAACGCCTTCCTGCCAGGGCGGCAGGCGCAGGCCGAAAGTGGTCTGCAGCTTGGTGGTGTCAAGACGCGAGTTGTGCGGGCGCTTCGCCGGGGTCGGGAAGGCGCTGGTCGGCACGGCCTCGACAGCCTGCGGGCCGGCCGTGAGCTCGACACCGGCCTGCTGTGCCATTTCGAGCACGAAGCGCGCATAGCCGTGCCATGTCGTTTCACCGCCCGCAATCGCGTGATAGAGCCCGGCCTTGGCCGGATCCTGCAGCGTGGCGCGGACGGCATGGGCCGTCACGTCGGCCAGCAGCTCGGCACCTGTGGGCGCACCGAACTGGTCATCGATGACGGTCAGCTTGTCGCGCTCCTTGGCCAAGCGCAGCATGGTCTTGGCGAAGTTGCCGCCACGCGCCGCGTACACCCAGCTCGTGCGGAAGATCAGGTGGCGCGGGCAGTGCTGCGCCACCAGTTGCTCTCCTTCGAGCTTGGTCTGACCGTACACGCTGAGCGGGCCGGTCGCGTCGTCTTCCTTCCAGGGTTTGCTGCCGCTGCCATCGAAGACGTAGTCGGTCGAGTAGTGCACCATCAGCGCGCCGATCTGCTGGGCGGCTTCGGCCACCACGCCGGGCGACGTGGCGTTGAGCTTGCGCGCGAATTCGGGTTCGCTCTCGGCCTTGTCGACGGCCGTGTGTGCTGCGGCATTCACGATCACGTCGGGGCGGACCTTCAGCACCGTCTCGGCCAATTGCTCCGGCCTGCTGAAGTCGGCGTGGAAATCGGTGCTGTCGAAATCGAGCGCCACCAGTTCGCCCAGCGGCGCAAGGCTGCGTTGCAGTTCCCAGCCGACCTGTCCGCCCTTGCCCAGCAGCAGCAGCTTCATGCCGCGGCCTTTGCGTCGTATTGCTTCTCGACCCACTCGCGGTAGGCGCCGCTTTGCACGTTGCGCACCCACTCGCTGTTCGCGAGGTACCACTCGACGGTCTTGCGGATGCCGGTGTCGAAGGTCTCGGCGGGCTTCCAGCCGAGTTCGGCTTCGAGCTTGCGTGCGTCGATGGCGTAGCGGCGGTCGTGGCCGGGGCGGTCGGTGACGTAGGTGATCTGTTCCTTGTAGGGCTTGCCGTCTGCCTTGGGGCGCAGCTCATCCAGCAGCGCGCACACGGTATTGACGATCTCGATGTTCGGCTTCTCGTTCCAGCCGCCCACGTTGTAGGTCTCGCCCAGTTTGCCGGCCTCGAGCACGCGGCGGATGGCGCTGCAGTGGTCCTTCACGTAGAGCCAGTCGCGCACCTGCATGCCGTCGCCGTACACGGGCAGCGGCTTGCCGGCCAGCGCGTTGACGATCATCAGCGGGATGAGCTTCTCGGGGAAGTGGAACGGGCCGTAGTTGTTGGAGCAGTTGGTGGTGAGGACCGGCAGGCCGTAGGTGTGGTGCCAGGCGCGCACGAGGTGGTCGCTGGCGGCCTTGCTGGCCGAGTACGGGCTGTTGGGCTCGTACTTGTTCTCTTCGGTGAAGGCCGGGTCGGTCTTCGAAAGCGAGCCGTAGACCTCGTCTGTCGACACGTGCAGAAAGCGGAAGGCCGTTTTCTGGTCGGCCGGCAGCGCGCTCCAGTAGCCGCGCACGGATTCGAGCAGGCGGAAGGTGCCGAGCACGTTGGTCTGCACGAAGTCTTCGGGGCCGTGGATCGAGCGGTCGACATGCGACTCGGCGGCAAAGTTGACCACGGCGCGCGGCTTGTGCTCGGCCAGCAGGCGGTCGACCAGGGCGCTGTCGCCGATGTCGCCCTGCACGAAGATGTGCTGTGGGTTGTTCTTGAGCGATGCGAGCGTCTCGAGGTTGCCGGCGTAGGTCAGCTTGTCGAGGTTCACGACAGGCTCGTCGCTGTTCGCGATCCAGTCGAGTACGAAATTGGCGCCAATGAAGCCAGCGCCGCCGGTAACCAAGATCATGGGGTCCCCTGAAGTTGAAAGTCATCGCCGTGTCGCAATGAACATTAACGTTCGATTATCCCATTGGGCCAATTGGCGGAAACACAAGACGTTACCGTTCTGCCCTCGGCGTGTTTACAATCGTTCGCGATACCGCAGGAGAGCGGGCCACCCCGGTGGCCCTACCGAAGGCGCAAACTCCCATAAACGCTCAGGTCGGCCCGACGAAGTCTTGGATTTCGGCAAGGGGTCAGTACTGCATCAACTGAAACGCCGTCTGGAGAGACGCCACTTCACGTGGCGCACCGAAGGAGCAAATTCGTTGCAATGGCGCAACGAATGAATCTCTCAGGTACCGAGGACAGGGGGAGCGGCAACTTGGACAGCGGTCGTCCGGTTGCTTGCTATTAATTCAATAGTATTCACCCTCGCCCGCCGTTCAAGCGCAGCACCTCAAAGGTACTTGAAATGCGCGTGATCGTTCTTGGCGCCGGCCTGCTCGGCGTGACCTCGGCTTACTACCTCCAGCAACTCGGCCACGAAGTGACCGTGATCGACCGGCAGGCCACCCCGGCCGCCGAAACCAGCTTCGCCAATGGCGGCCAGATTTCCGTCAGCCATGCCGAACCCTGGGCCAACCCCAGCGCGCCGCTCAAGGTGCTGCAATGGCTGGGCAAGGAAGACGCCCCGCTGCTGTTCCGCATCCGCGCCGACATGCGTCAGTGGCTGTGGGGCCTGCAGTTCCTGCGCGAATGCACGCCGGCGCGCACCCGCCACAACATCGAGCAGATCGTGCGTCTTGGCACATACAGCCGCTCGATGTTGCAACAGTTGCGCCGCGACACCGGCATCGCCTACGACCAGCGCACCCAGGGCATCCTGCACTTCTATACGACGCAGAAGGAATTCGACGGTGCCCTCGCGCCCGCCGAGCAGATGCGCGCGCTGGGGTGCGAACGCCAGGTCATCTCGGCAGACGAGGCCGTGAAGATCGAGCCCGCCCTCGCCCACATCCGCCCCAAGCTGGCCGGCGCCACCTACACGGCCGAGGACGAATCCGGCGATGCCAACCGCTTCGCGCGCGAACTCTCCCGGCTCGCGGCCGAAGCCGGCGTGAAATTCCTCATGAGCCACACCGTCACCGCCCTGCGCGAGGCCGGCGGCAGCATCGACCACGTGGAGGTCACCGATGCCGAAGGCCGCTTCCAGCGCATTCGCGGCGACGCCTTCGTGATGGCGATGGGCTCGCTGAGCCCGCTGCTCGCGGCGCCGCTGGGCATCCGCCTGCCGATCTATCCGGCCAAGGGCTATTCGGTCACGCTGCCCGTCAAGGACGCCTCGAAGGCCCACCAAGTCTCGCTGACCGACGACGAATTCAAGCTCGTGTTCTCGCGCTACACCTCGGAATCCGGCGACCGCCTGCGCATCGCCGGCACGGCCGAGCTCAACGGCTACGACCGCGACCTGAACCGCGTGCGCTGCGAAGCCATCGTGCGCCGCGTCGAAGAGCTGTTCCCCGGCGCCGGCGACACCACGCAGGCGCAGTTCTGGACCGGCCTGCGCCCCGCCACGCCAAGCAACGTGCCGCTGATCGGCAAGACGAAGCTTGCGAACCTGTTCCTCAACACCGGCCACGGCACGCTCGGCTGGACGCATGCCTGCGGCTCCGGCAAGTCGATCGCGCGCATCGTGAGCGGGCTGGCGCCGGAGGTGGATTTCGCGTTCACGGGGATGCCGGCGCCGCAGCCACGCATGCTGCAGCCGGCGTGATCCGCGGCTGAAAGGTGTTCAGTCGTTGGACGTGAACACCGTCAGCACCCCCGTATAGCCATACAGGTGGTGCCGCGCGATCTCCCCGGCGGCGAAGAAGCCGACCAGCGGCACGTCGCCCAGCGCGTGCCGCACGATCTGCAACTCGGCGCCCGGCGCGCCGAAATGCGGGCCGCCACGCCCGGAACAGCTCACGTACACCGCACCCGCGATGCGCCGCGCCGGATGCGGCGCCGCCTCGGCCTCGCCGGCAGCCACGGCGCGCGCGGTGGCCAGCGTCTGCTCTTCGGGCTCCAGCTCTTCGCGGATCTCGGCGCAGATGCGCATCAGGTCGGCCCGCGCCGCCTGCGCATTGCGACGGCAGAAGGTCAGCCGCATGCCGGCTTCGGCCGTGTCGGCAATCGCGATGCCGCGCCGCGTCGGGTCGAGCCCGATGATGTGGCGCACCAGCACGTCGGCGCCCAGGTCGCCGGTGCGACGGATGCCGTCGCTGCCCGCGTCGGCCAGCCCGACCAGCGTGTTGCGCACGGCGTCGATGGCTTCCTGCGGCCTCTCCAGCGACACCTGCAGGTCGGCCAGCAGCACGTCCAGGGCGGGTTCGCCGTCGAGCCTGAGCAGCAGGTTGCCGTCGGCTTCGGTGATCTCGCGCTCGCGCACCGCGCCCGAGCGCAGCGGCTGGCAGCCCTGCGTGACGCGCGACACCAGCCGCACGCCGTCGCCGAACACCACGCCCGACAGGCCGCCCGAGAACACACCGCCCGCCGCCCCATGGCCGCGGATGTTGCCGTTGCCGCCGACCGCGAACTGCAGCGCGCCGCCACGGCCCGACGAGAGCCCGCCGAACAGGTAGCCGGTGTCGGTGCGGCCCGCCATCTCGGCGATCAGCTCGGTCAGGTCGGGCGTGGCCGGGTCGGCGTGCACCAGCGCGGTGTGGGCCTCGAAGCCGCTCATTTCGGAGTTGCCCAGCGGCGCGACGCCGGAGAACACGCGGTACTGGTCGCTCGGCAGCGCGCAGAGCATCAGCGTCATGCCGGGCTCGTCGAAGTATTCGGCGTTGTTGGCCGCCACGCCGATGCCGACGGTGCCCGACCAGTCGGTCACCTCGGGCAGTTCGGCGCTCAGGTGGTCGAGGATGTCCTGCGCCTCGGCGGCGTAGTGGTCGGTGATGTAGAGCAGCCCGAGCGTCGGCGACGGCGCGTAGTCGGGCAATGCCATCTGTGCGCGCAACTGGGCCAGCACGAGGCCGGCCGCCATGCGCCATTGCGGATGGGTGGCATGACCGGAGGGAAACAGTTTCATGATGCGTGCCAACCCGTTCTTTCCAAAAAATGTATGGGTATGACGTCAGCGCCGGCTGGAGGTTCGCTTGCGCGCGGCGGTCGACGTCTTTTTCCTGGCGGCCGGAGCCGCCGCCTTCTTTGCCGCGGCAACGGGCTTGCGGGCCTTGGTTGCCGCCGGCTTGCCGCCCATCGCCTTGCCGACCGCGTCGGCCAGCGGCTGGGCCATGGCCGGCACCTTCAGCTGCGCAGCGTCCTGCAGCGCCGAGCTGGCGATCTGCTGGAACTGCTCGGTGAGCGAGCCCCACCACTGCATGGGATCGATCACGCCGGCGCCCTCGCCGGCCTTGGATTTCGCGGCGGCGGGACGCGCGCTCGTCTTCGTCTTCTGCGGCGCCGGCGCTTCCTCTTCCTCGGGCAGCTCGTCTTCTTCCTCGACCTCCTCGGGCTCCGGCTCGACCGGGGCCGCAGGGGCTGCTGCCGCGGGCGCCGGGGCCATGGCAGCAGCCTGCTTGGTGAACGCGCTGGCGATGTCTTCCATGCGCACGTTCATGCCGCGCAGCGTCGACAGCGTCATCTTCTGCACCTCGAGCGCCTGGATGGTGGCCTTGAGCGCATGGCCGTTCTGCTCGAGCCAGTACTGGACCGTCTTGAGTTCCTGGATGCGCTTGTCGACTTCTTCCACGCTCAGCGTGGGCGCGACCCAGCTCGCGAGGCTCGGAATCCCAGGCACCGAACCGGCACCGGCACCCGCCGCGGCACCGCCGGCGAGGTTCTTCAGGAAGTCGAATCCGGGGACGAACTGGCTGAAGTCGAAGGGCTTGCTGGCGTTGCTCATGCGGAAGGTCTCCTGGGAGGGTTTTCTTGTGCTCCCAGCTTACTCCAAGCCCTTGCCGTCCGGCCCGGCCGGCGCGGGGATTTACCTGCCGTCAGAGTTCGTCGCGGACCTTGCTGAAAACCTTCCAGAAAGTGGCGTCCTGCGAGGTCGCGAAGTTGATGCGCATCATGGTGCTCGGCGGCCGGCGCGCATGGAACAGCGAGCCCGGCGCCAGCAGGTAGCCCTGGTCGAGCATGCGCTGCGTGAGCGCGTCGGTGTCCACGCCCGTGTCGACCCAGCCGAACAGCCCCGCCGGCTCCGACGCGAAGGTGCAGCCGTGCGACATGGCGAGCTTCACCGCCCGCCCGCGCGCCCCGTCGAGGCGGATGCGCACCCGCTCCGAATGCCGGCGCAGCTGGCCCTGGTCGATGCACCACGACAGCGCCCGCTCGAACAGCGTGGGCGAGGTCAGCGTGGCCAGCAGCTTGGTCTCGAGCAGCCGCTCTTTCAGCGCGGGCGGCGCGGCCAGGAAGCCGATGCGCCAGTTGGGCGCCAGGATCTTGGCGAAGCCGCTCACGTAGATGGTGCGCTGCAGCCCGTCGAGCGCGCTGAGCCGGGTGGCGTGCTCGGGCGCGAGGTGGCTGTAGGTGTCGTCCTCGACGATGTGGAAGTCGTGCTCGTTCGCCAGCTTGAGCACGCGGTGCGCGCTGCCCGGCGTGAGGCTGTAGCCGGTCGGGTTGTGCAGCACGCTCACGCTCACGAACAGCTTGGGGCTGTGCAGCTTGCAGTACTGCGCCATCACCTCCAGGTCGGGCCCGTCGGCGCGGCGCGGCACCGGCAGGATGCGCATGCCCAGCGCCTCGAGCCGCGCGAATTCGAGCGCCCACCCCGGCTCCTCGACCATCACCGGGTCGCCCGGGCGCAGCAGCGTGCGGCTCACGATGTCCAGCGCGTGGGTGGCGCCGATGGTGGTCACGATCTGGTCGGGCGTGGCCGGCACGTTGATGCCCACCAGCTTCTGCGACAGGCTGCGCCGCAGGCTCATGTCGCCGGCGGGCTCGCCGTACTGGAGCGACAGCTCCTGCAGGGCGGCCGTGCTGGTCATGCGCCGAACGGCCGTGGGCATGAAGGTCGACGACATCCAGTCGGGCGGGAACACGCCCATGCCCGGCTGCGGCTTGTCGCTGGGCCGGTGGAACATGCTGCGGATCAGCGAGCTGGCGTCCGCCGGCACGCGCGAGGCCATCATCTGCACGGCGATGGCCGCCGGCATGCCGATGGCATCCGGGCCATTGGTCCCATGGGTGCCATTGGTGCGATTGGCCAGGCGACCTTCCTGTACCGGCGCGGCGTCGCGCACATAGAAGCCGCGCTGCCGGCGGGCTTCGACCAGCCCCTGCGCCAGGAGCTGGTCGTACGCGGCGACGACCGTGTAGGGGCTCACCCCCTGCTGCCGCGCGCAATCGCGCACGGAGGGCAGCCGCGCGCCGGGCGGAAGCAGCCGGGTACGGATGCGTTCGGCCAGCCGGTCGGCCAGCTGCCCCGTGAGCGACTGGGTGGAGGTTCTTGTCAGCATGCGTGCCCGTGTTCCAGAAGAGCCTTGTGGGCTCTGTGCCGAAGGAATGACCAATACAGTTTCAGTGTTTGTTTGATCATCTGTACTGGAACTGTAATGGTCTCAAGTTTAGAGTGTGTGTCATGAACTGGCAAGAATTCACCGCGCTGCTGGTGCTGGCCACGGCGATGAGTTTCTCGCCCGGTCCCAACACCACGCTCTCGACCGCCCTGGCGGCCAACGGCGGCCTGCCGCGCGCAATGCGCTTCGTGGTCGCGGTGCCGGTCGGCTGGACGCTGCTTCTGGTGCTGTGCGCCGCAGGCATCGGCGCGCTGGTGGTGGCCGTGCCGCCGCTGCGGGTGGCCATCAAGGCCTTGGGCATCGGCTACCTGCTGTGGCTGGCCTGGAAGCTCAGCGGCAGCGCAACGCTCGGCAACGCCGACAGCGCCAGGCTGTCGGTCGGCTTCGGCCAGGGCGTGATGCTGCAGTTCGTCAACATCAAGGCCTGGCTGCTGGCGCTCACGCTGGTGGCCGGCTGGATCGCCGGGCAGCCCGATGCGCTGCGCCGCTTCGCCATCGTGGCGCCGGTGATGCTGTTCTTCGCCTTCGCCAGCAACTTCGCCTATGCGCTGGTCGGTGCCCTGCTGCGCGATTGGTTGTCCAAAGGCGCGCGGCTGCTGTGGTTCAACCGCGCGATGGGCCTGGTGCTGGTGCTCACCGCCTGGTGGATGGTGAGCGTATGAGGCCGGGCATCAAGGACGAGACGCTGGGCATGTGGCTCGGCGTCGTCGGCGTGGCCATGTTCGCCATCACGCTGCCGATGACGCGGCTGGCCACCGGCTCTCAAGACGCGCCGCAACTGTCGCCCTGGTTCGTCACGCTCGGGCGCGCGGCGCTGGCCGGCGTGCTGTCGGCCGTCTTCCTGCTGGTGACGCGCTCGCCGCGCCCGGCCCCGCACCAGTGGCGGCCGCTGGGCATCGCGGTGCTGGGCAATGCCGTCGGCTTTCCGCTGCTGCTGGCCTACGCGCTGCGCGTGGTCACGGCCAGCCATGCGGCGGTGGTGACGGCGCTGCTGCCGCTGGTCACCGCGGCCGTGGCGGCCTGGGTGCTGCACCAGCGCGCACGGCTGGGCTTCTGGCTCTGCGCCATCGCGGGCAGCCTGCTGGTGGTAGTGTTCTCGGTGCTGCGCGCCAGCCAGGCGGGGCACGGCTTCGGTTTCGAGTGGGCCGACCTGCTGCTGGTCGGCGCGGTCGTGGCGGCATCGTTCGGCTACATCTACGGCGCGCAGGTCACGCCGTCGCTGGGCGCCGAGCGCGTGATCTGCTGGGTCTGCGTGATGGCGCTGCCCGTCACGCTGCCGGCCACGCTGGCGCTTTGGCCGCGGCAGCCCGTTGCCACCTCGGCCTGGCTCGCCTTCGTGTACGTGGGCATGTTCTCGATGTGGATCGGTTTCTTCGCCTGGTATCGCGGCCTGGCGCTGGGCGGGGCGCTGCGTGTGAGCCAGACGCAACTGCTGCAACCATTCCTGTCGATCCTGGCGTCGATCCCGCTGCTGGGCGAGCCGCTCGACGTGGTGACGCTGGGCTTCGCGATCGCGGTGGTGTCCACCGTGGTCGTGGGCAAGCGGCTGTCGCAGCCGGCCAGCCCCGCCACCAACCCGGCACAGGCCGCAGCGCCGAAAATGACGCCTGCCGCCGCCCGCAAGGCCAGCCCGCACGGACGCTGATCCGCCGTACCCTCTCCTTCGAATCTCACCTCACCGCCTGAAAGAAGAAAGCCATGAACTGGAAACTCGCCGCCCGCGCCGCAAAGATGAACCCCTCGGTGCTGCGTGAAATCCTGAAGGTCACCGAGCGCCCCGGCATCATCAGCCTGGCCGGCGGCCTGCCCTCGCCCAAGACCTTCCCGATCCAGGCGTTCGCCGACGCCTGCGCCGAAGTGCTGCACAACGACGGCCAGGCCGCGCTGCAGTACGCCGCCAGCGAAGGCTACGCGCCGCTGCGCCAGGCCGTGGCCGACATGCTGCCCTGGGACGTCGACGCCTCGCAGGTGCTCATCACCACCGGCTCGCAGCAGGGGCTGGACCTCGTCGCCAAGGTGCTGATCGATCCGGGCAGCAAGGTGCTGGTCGAGACGCCCACCTACCTCGGCGCGCTGCAGGCCTTCGGCCCGATGGAGCCGAACCCCGTGGGCGTGGCCAGCGACGACGAAGGCGTGATCGTCGACGACCTCGTGGCCAAGGCCAAGGACGCGCGATTCGTCTACCTGCTGCCCAACTTCCAGAACCCCACCGGCCGCACCATGACCGAGGAGCGCCGCGCCGCCGTGTCCGCCGCCGCCGCGCAAGCCAACCTGCCGATCGTCGAGGACAACCCCTACGGCGAGCTCTGGTTCGACGAAGCCCCGCCGCTGCCGCTGGCCGCGCGCAACCCCGAAGGCGTGATCTACCTGGGCTCGTTCTCGAAGGTGCTGGCACCCGGCCTGCGCCTGGGCTTCCTGGTGGCGCCCAAGTCGATCTACCCGAAGCTGCTCCAGGCCAAGCAGGCGGTCGATCTGCACACGCCGATCTTCACGCAGCGCATGGTGTCGGCCGTCATGAAGGACGGCTTCCTGGACCGCCACGTGCCCACCATCCGCGCCCTCTACAAGCGCCAGCGCGACGCGATGATCGCAGCGCTCAAGCGCGAGATGGCCGGCCTGGACGTGAAGTTCAACGCGCCCAAGGGCGGCATGTTCCTGTGGGCGCGCCTGCCCGAGGGCGTCGACACCGTCACGCTGCTGCCCAAGGCGGTGGAGCGCAACGTGGCCTTCGTGCCGGGCGCGCCGTTCTACGCGGGCGAAGGCGATCCGCGCACGCTGCGCCTGTCGTTCGTGACCGCGAGCGTGGAAGAGATCGACACCGCCATCGCCGCGCTGGCACAGACGCTGCGCGAAGAATTGGTGCTGCTCGGCGACAAACGGCTCGCAGCCGCGCAGATCTGAAAGCCCCACAAGGAGCCCTCCCTTGATCGGCCTCGCGACGCTCTCGCTCTTCCTGCTCGCGGTACTGGCGCTGTTCCTGTCGCCGGGCCCGAACATGGCGTTCGTGCTCTCGCACGGCGTGGCCCATGGTCCGCGCGGCGGGTTCGCGGCGGCCGTCGGCATCTCGGCGGCCGACCTGGTGCACACGCTGTTCGCGGCCACCGGCGTCACCGCGCTGGTGGCGGCGTGGCCGCCGTCGTTCGACGTGCTGCGTTATGCGGGCGCGCTGTACCTGGTGTGGCTGGCGGTGCAGGCGCTGCGAAGCGGCGGCGGCTTTCGCGTCGGCGCGCGGGCGCAGCCTGCCGGCTTCGGCCGCATCGTGCGCATGGCGCTGCTGAACAACCTCGTCAATCCGAAGGCGCTGCTGTTCTTCATGGTGTTTTTGCCGCAGTTCGTCGACCCCTCGCGCGGCAGCGTGCCGCTGCAGTTGGTGCAGCTCGGCGTGGTGCTGTCGATGGCCGCGCTGGCCTTCAACACGCTGCTGGGCGCGTGCAGCGGCCAGATCGGCCGCTGGCTGCACGACCGGCCCGGCGCGGCGCGGTTCCAGAGCGGCCTGCTGGCCGCCGTGATGCTGGGGCTGGCCGTGCGCCTGCTCTTCCTCGATCGTCCTTCACCTCGCTGAAGAGGGCTTGCCATGAACGTTCTGAAGATCGCGGCCTTCTCCGATGGCGAGACGGGCGGCAACCCCGCCGGCGTCGTCATCGCCGATGCGCTGCCGCCCGCGGCGCAGATGCAGCGCATTGCCGCGGAAGTCGGCTTTTCGGAAACCGCGTTCGCCGCCCGCGCCGATGACGGCGGCTGGCGCGTGCGCTACTTCGCGCCGCAGTCCGAAGTGCCCTTCTGCGGCCACGCGACGATCGCGCTGGGTGCCGCGCTGGCAATGCAGCAAGGCGACGGCGTGTTTCCGCTCGCGCTCAACAATGCGCGGATCACCGTGGAAGGCCGGAGCAGCGGCAGCCTGGTCGAGGCCGCGCTGCAGTCGCCGCCCACGCGCAGCGCCGCGGCGTCGCCCGAGCTTGTGGCCGAGGCCCTGGCCCTTTTCGGCCATGCCGGGCAAGACCTGGATCCGCGCATCCCGCCGGCCATCGCCCACGCGGGTGCCGACCATCTGGTGCTGGCCCTGAATAGCCGCGCGGCGCTGTCGGCGATGCACTACGAGCTGGAGGCCGGCCGCGCGCTGATGGCCCGCGCCGGGCTCACGACCATCGTGCTGGTCTTTGCCGAGACCGCGCAGCGGCTGCACACGCGCAACCCTTTCGCGTCCGGCGGCGTGTACGAAGACCCCGCCACCGGCGCCGCCACGGCCGCGCTGGCCGGCTACCTGCGCGACATCGGCTGGCCGCACGGCGGCGCCATCGACGTGGTGCAGGGCGAAGACATGGGCATGCTGTCGCGCCTGCACGCCGACATCTCGCCCGTGCGGGGCAGCTCCATCCGCGTGTCGGGCACCGCGCGCATCATGCGGCCCTGAGCCGCCGAAGAACCAGCAAAAGAAAGAACCCGACCATGCTCAATATCTGGGGCCGCATCAGCTCGATCAACGTCCGCAAGGTGGTGTGGTGCGCGCAGGAACTCGGGCTCGACTTCCAGCGCACCGAGGCCGGCGGCAAGTTCGGCATCGTGCAGACGCCCGAGTACCTGGCGATCAACCCGAATGCCATGGTGCCCGCCATCGACGACGGCGAAGGCGCCGAGCGCGTGACGCTGTGGGAGTCGAACGTGATCGTGCGCTACCTCTGCGCCAGGCATTCGCACGGCAATTTCTACCCGAGCGAACTGCCCGCGCGCTTCGACGCCGAACGCTGGATGGACTGGCAGCAGACCACGCTCAACCGCGCGAGCCGCGACGCCTTCATCCAGTGGGTGCGCACGCCGCGGTCGGAACGCCAGAGCGCGCTCATCGACGCCTCGGTGCGCGAGAGCGAAGCGCTGTTCGCGATTCTCGACGCGCACCTGGCCAGGCGCGCCTATCTCGGCGGCGACAGCTTCACCATGGCCGACATCCCCGTCGGCTGCGAGGCGCACCGCTGGTTCGGCCTGCCCGCGGCCGAATACCGCCGGCCGAGCTGGCCGAACGTGGAGCGCTGGTACGCCGATCTCCTTTCCCGCCCCGGCACGCGCGGCGTGCTCGATCTAAGCCTCGAATGAAACTGATGAAATCCCGCCCCTTCAAGCAAGTCGACGTCTTCACGGCCACGGCCTACCGCGGCAATCCGCTGGCCGTGGTGATCGACGGCGACGGCCTCGACGACGCCGCGATGCAGCGCTTCGCGCAGTGGACCAACCTGTCCGAGACCACCTTCCTGCTGCCGCCCACCGAACCGACGGCCGACTACCGCGTGCGCATCTTCACGCCCGGTGGCGAGCTGCCCTTTGCCGGCCACCCGACCATCGGCAGCTGCCATGCATGGCTGCAGGCCGGCGGCAAGCCCAAGGCGCCCGGCATGGTGGTGCAGCAATGCGGCGCGGGGCTGGTGCCGCTGCGCCGCGAGGGCGAACGCCTGGCCTTTGCCGCGCCGCCGCTCAAGCGCAGCGCGCCCAGCCCCGCGCTGCTGGCCAAGGTGGCCGGCGCTCTGGGCCTGAAGGCGCAGCAGATCATCGCCGCGCAGGTGCTCGACAACGGCCCGGTCTGGTTCGGCCTGCTGGTCAATGACGCCGACGCCGTGCTGGCGCTCACGCCCGACCACCGCACGCTCAAGGAGCTCGGCGTGAAGGCCGGCGTGGCGGGCGTTCCCGCGGCCATCGACACCTCGCCGCTGATCGGCCGCTCCAACCGCGAGGCCCGCGCCTTCGGCAACCGCCCGGCCGCCGAGTACGACGACGGCGCGAAGATCGACCTCGAGGTGCGCGCCTTCGCCGAGCCCGTCGGCGTGCAGGAAGACCCGGTCACCGGCAGCCTGAACGCGAGCCTGGCCGAGTGGCTGATCGCCGACGGCCACATGCCCGAGCGCTATCTCGCGGCGCAAGGCCAGTGCCTCGGCCGCGCAGGGCGCGTGTACATCGAGCGCGACGCCGAAGGCCGGATCTGGGTCGGCGGCGACGCCGTGACCTGCATCGACGGCCAGGTCACGCTGTAGGCATGACGCCCGCCATGCGTGCGCGACTCGACCACCTCGTGATCGCCGCGGCCTCGCTCGACGAGGGCGTGGCGTGGTGCGAAGCCACGCTCGGCGTCGTGCCGGGGCCGGGCGGCACCCATCCGCTGATGGGCACGCGCAACCGGCTGCTGAATATCGCGAGCGATGCATTCCCAGCGGCCTACCTGGAAATCATCGCGATCGAGCCCGGGCGGCAGCCCTCGCGGCCGGGCACGCGCCGCTGGTTCGACCTGGACGACCACGAACTGCGGGCCGGCCTGGCCCGGCAGGGGCCGCGGCTGATCCATTTCGTCGCGCGCGTGCCCGACGCGCATGCGGCCATGCGCGCCCTGGCGCACGAAGAGCATGCGCACATCGACCGCGGCCAGTTGCTCGAAGCCTCGCGCGACACGCCGGCCGGCCGGCTCGAATGGCAGATCACCGTGCGCGACGACGGCCAGCGGCTGTTCTACGGCGCGTTGCCCACGCTGATCCAGTGGGGACCGGTGCACCCCACCGACGCGATGCCGGCGTCCGGCCTTGCGATGCGCGCGTTGCGGGCCACGCACCCGCGCGCAGCCGCCCTCGCGGCGGCCCTGTCGGCCATCGGCATGCAGGACATGCGCGTCGATGCCGGCCCGCCCAATCTCGTCGCGCTGCTCGACACGCCGCGCGGCCCCGTCACGCTCGATTCCAAAGGACTCTGACGATCATGCTGACACTCACGGAAATCGCGTGGTTCGCCCTCGCCTCCCTGCTGCTGGCGCTCACGCCGGGGCCGAACATGATCTATTGCGTATCGCGCACGCTGATCCAGGGGCGCCGGGCCGGACTCATCTCGCTGGGCGGCGTGCTGGCGGCTTTTCTGGTGCACCTGTTCGCGGCGGCGCTGGGCCTCACCGCGCTGCTGCTGGCCGTGCCGCTCGCATTCGACGCGATCCGCATCGCCGGCGCGGCCTACCTGATGTGGCTGGCCTGGCAGGCCGTCAAGCCCGGCGGCAACGCGCCCTTCGAGGCCCGCGCGCTGCCGGCCGATCCGCCGGCCAGGCTGTTCCGCATGGGGTTTCTTACGAACCTGCTGAACCCGAAGGTGGCGATGTTCTATCTCTCGTTCTTTCCGCAGTTCATCCATCCCGAGCGCGGCTCGGTGCTCCTGCAGAGCATGCAGCTGGGCGCCGCCCAGATCGCGACCAGCGCGGCGGTCAACACCGTGATGATCGTCGGCGCCGCCAGCATCACCGCGGTGTTGTCGCAAAGCGCGGGCTGGCTGCGCACGCAGCGCTATGTGATGGGCAGCGTGCTGGCCGCGCTGGCGGTGCGCGTGGCGCTGACCGAACGCAAATAGCCAAGGACCTCCGATGAGATTCACCCGAGAAGAGATCGAGGCCGCGCAGCGCACCGTGCGCTCGGCCATGCCGCCCACGCCGCAGTACGCATGGCCGCTGCTCGCCCGGCGCCTGGGTGCCACCGTGTGGGCCAAGCATGAGAACCACACGCCGGCCGGGGCATTCAAGATCCGCGGCGGGTTGACCTACTTCGAGACGCTGGCGCGCGAGCAGCCCGGCGTGCGCCATGCCATCAGCGCCACGCGCGGCAACCACGGCCAGTCGGTCGGCTTCGCCGCGCGGCGCCATGGGCTGGCCGCGACCATCGTGGTGCCGCACGGCAACTCGCTCGAGAAGAACGCGGCCATGCGCGCACTCGGCGTCACGCTGGTGGAGCACGGCGACGACTTCCAGGCCGCCGCCGAACACGCGGCGCTGCTGGCCGAACGCGACGCGCTGCACCGCGTGCCTTCGTTCCACCGCGAACTGGTGCGCGGCGTGTCCACGGCCTATGTGGAGTTCTTCGACGCACTGGCGCACACGCCACCGGAGGTGATGTTCGTGCCCATCGGCCTGGGTTCCGGCTTTGCCGCCGCGGCTGCGGCGCGCGCGCATTGCGGGGCCAAGACCAAGCTCATCGGCGTGGTGTCCGCGCACGCCACGGCCTACCGCGATTCCTTCCACGCCGGCAAGCCGGTCGAGTCGCCTGTGACCACGCGGCTGGCCGACGGCATGGCCTGCCGCACGCCGGTGCCCGAGTCGGTGGAAGTGATCCTGCGCGAAGCCGACGACGTGATCGCCGTCACCGACGACGAAGTGGCCGAGGCCATGCGCATCCTCTTCAGCGACACGCACAACGTGGCCGAAGGCGCGGGCGCGGCGGCGCTGGCGGGTGCGCTGCAGCAGCAGGAGCGCTGGCGCGGCAGGACGGTGGGTATCAGCGTGAGCGGCGGCAATGTCGATACGGACATGTTCGCCGGGGTGCTGGCGCGCGTCGCTTCCTGAGCCGCGGGGCTACGGCAGCGGCCCCGTGTTGGCGGTGCTCAGCGGCAGCCGCGATACCTCGGCCAGCAGCAGCGCCAGTTGCCGCGCGGCCGCATCGATCACGGCCTGGCCGCTCTCGGGCGTGGCCGCGGCCGCGTTGCCGGCGGCGCCGTGCGCGTTGTAGTCCTCCATCGCCCAGCCGAGCTTGGCGCTCTTGCCGTTGCCCAGCAGCGCGTAGTCGGCTGAGCGCTGCTGCGACGTCGAACTGAAGTCGCGCGCCTCGCCCATGCGCACCAGCTGGGGCGTCAGCGCCAGCATCATCGAAGTCTCGATTTCGCCCGCATGCACGCCGAAGCGATGCTCGTGCGCGCTGAAGCGCTCGCCGGCCTCGCCCAGCGGCAGGTTGAACCAGCTCACGCTGTAGACGATGAGCCCGTGCGCCGCGCGCAGCTCGCGCGCCACGATGTCCATGGCGCCCACGTGGCCGCCGTGCGCATTGAACAGCACCAGCTTCTTCACGCCCGCGCGCGCCACGCCGGCGCCGATCTCGTTCCACATGCGGATGAGCGTTTCCGCCGAAAGCGTGAGCGTGCCCGCGAAACGCGCGTGCTCCGGGCTCAGGCCGATTTGCTGCGTGGGCAGGAACAGCACCGGCAGCCCCGCCGGCAGCAGCGGCAAGGATGCGGCGACGATGCCGTCGGCCAGTACCGTGTCCACGCCCAGCGGCAGGTGCGGCCCGTGCTGCTCGGTCGCGCCCAGCGGCAGCACCGCGACGGTGGAAGCCGCGTCGAGCCCCGCGAAATCGCGCGTCGTGAGCTGGGACCAGTAACGGGGCAACGAGGAGGCCATGGATGCGTTCATCACGCGATCTTAGGCCGTGCGAGCCGCCGTTTCCGAGCGCGCTTGTCTGACAGAACCTGTCAACGCTGACCCCAAAAACGCCAATCTATTCACATTTAGAACCGTTTCTTGGCACTTAAGTTTGCTTTTGTTAACAGTTCTATCTAGAGTCGATTGCAGATTCAATTTTTCATGGAGCTTTCGGTCCTGACGCATTCGGGGCCGGGAGTTCGGCTTTTGCGGCGGCCCCAGGCCGCGCAAAAGGCGCAATTTAAGGGAGCAGAGTGTTCATCCAGAAAAAAGCTGGAGGCACGGTCTTGGGTGGGCGTCCGTCGGCGCTTGCCTGCGCCTTGTCTCGTCACCTCGAACAAGCAGCACGAGGATTTCCCCCGATCGTTTGCGCGCTGGCCATGGGTGCTTCACCCGCGGCCTTCGCGAATCCGCCCATCGCAGCCACCGCACCCGCGGCCAACCCATCGGCCGCCTATGGCGCGCAGCAGCACGACGCCTTGATCGCAGCGCGCCGTGCCGGCCGCATCGGCGCCGCGCAGGCTTTGCAGCAGTTGAAGGACTGGCTCGCCGCGCCGCTCACTGACGCCGAACGCCGGCGCGTGGTGTCCGACGCGGTGGCCATCGCGGCGGCCGACAGCCAGTTCGCCGAAGCCATCGCGTTCGCCCGCCAGGTTCCGCTCGCCTCGCTGAACGACTATGCGCTGGGCCCGCTCGCGCTGGCCGCGCGCCGCACGCATGACCTGTCGCTGCAGGGCGAAGTCATTGCCCGGTGGCGCGCACGGCAGCCGCAAGCGCGCGAGCCGCGCATCCACGAAGCCTTCTGGAAGCTCGACAGCGGCGATGTCGCCGGCGCCAAGGCGATCTACGACGCCCTCGCGCGGCAACCGGTCCCGCAGGTCGAAGACCGCGTCGCCCTGCTCGAACTGCGCGGTGCCGTGGCGCGCGCCGAAAAGCAACCGCTGCAGGCGCTCGCCGCCTACACCGAGGCCGGCGCGCTGCGGCCCGAGCGCCGCGACCTGCGCCGCGAAACCGACTTCCTGCTCGCGGACAGCGGCGCCGCATCGACCGCGTTCGACGACGCCGATGCCGCCGAGCGCGCGCATCCCGGCAGCTTCTCGCCGCTGGCGTTGTCGACGCTGCAGCAGCAGGCGCTGGCACAGCGACTGCGCTGGGCCATCGAGGAACGCGACCAGCGCCTGGGCGCGGCACGCCTGACGGCACTCGACCGCGTGCTGGCCGACGAGGAAACCGCGCTGGCCCGGCTAGACACATCGGCCGCCCAGGCCGCGCCGGAAGATGCCGACGCATGGCGCCAGTTGCGCGTGCGGCTGCTGGCCGACCGGCTGCTGGCGCTGGTGGAGCGTGGCCGCCCCGCGGATGCCATCGCGCTCTACGAATCGCTGCGCGCAGCCGGTACCGACCTGCCTTTCTGGGGCCTCGGTGCCGCGGCCCGCGCCTTCGCGCAGGAGCGCCGCTCGATCGACGCCGTGCCGCTCTACGAAGCGGCCGTGGCCAAGGGCGGCGCCGACCTGCCGATGCCCGACGACCTGTATTTCGGCCTGATCTACGCCTACCAGGACACCGGCCGCTTCGAGGACGCCGAGGCGCTGCTCGAGCGGCTCGAAGAAGCCACGCCGGCGCTGATGCGCCTCTCGCCCGAAGCCGGCCGGCCCAACGGCCAGTACACCGACGTGAGCGGCATGCGCGGCCTGCTGCAGCTCTACACCGACCGCGCGGCACTCGCGCAGCAGAGCTTCTCGACGCTGAGCGGCGAAGCGCCGCTGAACGCCGGCTACGCCTACGGCGCGGGCCAGACCGAGCGGCTGCGCGAGCACCCCGAGGCCGCCGTCGCGCGCTTCGAGGCACAGGCCGCCGACCAGCCCTACGACATCAGCGCGCGCGCCGGCCATGTCGAGGCACTGCTCGACGCCGGTGAATTCCGCCAGGCCCGCGAGCGCGCCGAATCGCTCGCGGCCGACGTGCCCGAGGCCGCCGAGGTGCGCGACGTGGAGCGCAAGCGCCGCGCCGCGACCGGTCCGCGTCTCGAAGTCGACGCCGAGGCCTCGTCGGGCGGCGCGGCCATCGCCAACCGCGAGTGGCGCATCGACAGCCGCCTCAGCTCCGGCCTCATCGACGACCAGTGGCGCGTGTTCTACGACCAGACGCTGGGCCGCGGCACCACCGACATCGGCAACGCCAACTGGGCGCGCGGCGGCCTGGGCCTGGCCTGGCAGCAAGGCCGCTGGCTGGCCGAGGGCGTGCTGCAGCATGCGAACAGCGGCCCCTACCGCAACAGCGTGGCGGGCCGCGTCGACTACCGCGCGGGCGACGCATGGCGCCTCTCGGCCACCTACGACGGCGACAGCAAGGAGCTGCCGTGGAAGGCCCGCGTCGCCGGCATCGGCGCGCACGAGACCGGCGCGAGCGTGGGCTACGTGGTGAACGAATCGCGCCGCTTCGACCTGCAATGGCAGCGGCTGGACTTCAGCGACGGCAACCTGCGCAACGGCCTGGAGCTGGGCTGGCGCGAACGCTGGGTGAGCACGCCGCGCTTCCAGCTCGAGACCCGCCTGGGCGCCGGCACCAGCCGCGGCCGCGACATCGACACGCCCTACTTCAACCCGTCGAGCGACAGCACCGTGCAACTGGCGGTGCGCGCGCAGTGGCTCAACTGGAAGCGCGACGACCGCCAGTTCTTCCAGGCCGTGGAGCTCACGGGCGGCAACTACCGCCAGGCCGGCTTCGGCAGCGGGCCGCTGTGGAGCCTGCGCTACGAGCACCGCTGGGACCTCGGCCCCAAGTTCACGCTGCGCTACGGCCTGAGCATTTCCAGCCATCCCTACGACGGCGTGCGCGAGCGACAGCGCGGCGTCTTCCTGAACCTCTCGATGCCCCTGCAGTGATGCGAACGACCGACAACAACCCCATGACCTTCCTGCGCGCGGCCATGCTGTGGCTGGTGATCGCGGCGGCATCCGCGCTGGCGCTCCCCGCCTTCGCGCAGCCATTGCCGCCCGCCGACCCCGACGACGGCCTGAGCTTTCGCGTGCTGTCCTTCCACGACGTGCGCACCGGCGTGCGCGCCAGCTTCGAGCAGTCGCCCGACGAGACCGCCGTGGACGACAGCACCCTGGCCGAGGTGTTCGCCTGGCTGCAGTACAACGGCTACCACCCGGTGAGCCTGCAGCAGATCGTCGACGCGCGCGCCGGCGGCAAGCCGCTGCCTTCGCAGCCCGTGCTGCTGACCTTCGACGACGGCTACCGCAGCGCCTACACCAAGGTGTTTCCGCTGCTCAAGCGCTTCAACTACCCCGCGCTGTTCGCGCTGGTGACGAGCTGGCTCGACGTGCCCGAAGGCCAGCTGGTGCACTGGGGCGACAAGCCCGCGCCGCGCGAGAACTTCCTGCTGTGGCCCGAGGCGGCCGAGATGGCGCGCTCCGGCCTGGTCGAGTTCGCGAGCCACACCGACGCGATGCACACCGGCGTACTCGCGAATCCGCAGGGCAACATGCTGCCGTCCGCGGCCACGCACCGCTACGACCCGAAGACCGGCCGCTACGAGGACGACGAGACCTACGTGCGCCGCATCGAGGCCGACCTGCGCCGCAGCCGCGAGATCATCGAGGCGCGCACCGGCGCCAGGGTGCGCGCCACCGTGTGGCCCTACGGCGCCTACAACACGGCCGCGCTGGAAGCCTCGAAGCGCGCCGGCATGCCCATCACCTTCACGCTCGACGACGGCGCCAACACGCAGGCCGTGCCGCTCACGCGCATCCGCCGCGCGCTGGCCGCATACGACAACAAGGCGCCCGACTACGCGCAGCTGCTGCGCAGCCCGGTGGGCGGCGAGGTGCGGCCGGTGAATCGCGTGATGCATGTCGACCTCGACTATGTGTACGACCCCGACCCCGCCCAGCAGGAGCGCAACCTGTCGGCGCTGATCGACCGCGTGGCCGCCGTGCGTCCGCGCTCGGTGTTCCTGCAGGCCTACGCCGACCCCGACGGCGACGGCGTGGCCGACGCGCTGTATTTCCCGAACCGCCACCTGCCGATGCGCGCCGACCTCTTCAGCCGCGCCGCCTGGCAGCTGCGCACCCGCACCGGCGTGAAGGTGTACGCATGGATGCCGGTCACGGCCTTCCGGCTGCCGGCGTCGAACCCGCTGGCCACGCACACGGTGATGGCGCAGGGCGGCACGATGCCGCCCGGGCGCTACCACCGCCTCACGCCCTTCGACCCCGCGGTGCGCACGCTGGTGGGCGACATCTACGAAGACCTGGGCCGCCACGCATTCTTCGAGGGCGTGCTGTTCCACGACGATGCGACGCTCTCCGACGACGAGGACGCAAGCCCCGCCGCGCTCGCGGCCTATGCGAAGTGGGGCCTGCCGCCCGACGTGGCCGCGATCCGCGCCGACCCGGCGCTGGCGGCGCGCTGGAGCGCCGCCAAGACGCGCTACCTGATCGACTTCACGCACGAGCTGGCCGCGCGACTGGGCGCCTGGCGGCCCGCGCTGGAAACGGCGCGCAACCTCTACGCGCGCCCGGTGCTCGAGCCCCAGGCCGAGCAGTGGTTCGCGCAGAACTACGAAGCCTCGCTCGCGGCCTACGACTACGTCGCGCTGATGGCCATGCCGCGCATGGAACAGGAAGCCGACGCAAACGCCTGGCTCGCCCGCCTGGCGCGCCGCGCGGCCGACACGCCAAGAGGCCTGGACGGCACCGTGTTCGAACTGCAGGCGCGCGACTGGCGCACCGGCAAGCCCGTGGCCGATGCCGAACTGGCCCGGCAATGGACGCTGCTGCAGCGCGCCGGCGTGCGCCACCTGGGCTACTACCCCGACGACTTCCTCAACAACCAGCCCTCGCTCGACGTGGTGCGCCGCGCCATCTCGGTCCGCACGCTGCTGCCGCGGGCCCTGCGCGCGTCGGCCGCCGAGACCACGCCACCCCAGGCACCACAAGCATCACCACCGGCGCACGGAGAGCGGACCCCATGACCACCAGCCACTTCCTTGCGCAGACGCTGCCGTCGCTGCTGTTCGGCTTCGTCTTCTATTACCCGTTCTTCATGGCCTACGTGTGGATGGCGGGCGGCCTCTCGCATGCCTGGGTGTTCGAGCGCAAGCGCGACGTCGATGTCAATCCGCTCGACCTGCTGCCCTCGCGCCCGCTGGTGACGGTGGTGGTGCCCTGCTTCAACGAGGCGCCGCACCTGCGCGAAGTGATCGAGCAGCTCATGCGCACCCGCTACCCGAACTACGAGGTGATTGCCGTGAACGACGGCAGCACCGACGGCACCGGCGAGCTGCTCGACGAGATGACGAAGGAATACAGCCGGCTTCGCGTGATCCACAACGCCAGCAACCAGGGCAAGGCCGTCGGGCTCAACACCGCCTGCCAGCTCGCGCGCGGCGAATACATCCTGGGCATCGACGGCGACGCGCTGGTCGACGAGGACGCCATCGCCTGGATGCTGCGGCCCATGCTGGCGTCGGAGCGCATCGGCGCCGTCACGGGCAACCCGCGCATCCGCACCCGCACCACGCTGCTCGGGCGCATGCAGGTGGGCGAGTTCTCTTCGATCATCGGCCTCATCAAGCGCTCGCAGCAACTGGTGGGCACGCTGTTCACCGTGTCGGGCGTGATCGCGATGTTCCGCCGCCGCGCGGTGATCGACGTGGGCTTCTGGAGCCCCGACGTGCTCACCGAGGACATCGACATGAGCTGGAAGCTGCAGCTCGGCGGCTGGAAGCTGCGCTTCGAGCCGCGCGCGCTGTGCTGGATCCTGATGCCCGAGACCTTGCGCGGTCTCTGGAAGCAGCGCCAGCGCTGGGCCATCGGCGGCATCCAGACCATGCTGCGCAACACCACCAGCATCCTGAAGCCGCGCAACTGGCGCATGTGGCTGGTGTATGCCGAGTACATGACCAGCGTCGTCTGGGCCTATGCGATGGCGGTGGTGCTCGTGGTCAGCCTGGCGCGGCCGTTCCTGCCGATCGAGTCGGCCTGGCACTCCGCGCTGCTGCCGCACTGGCAGGGCACGCTGCTGGCCATGACCTGCATCCTGCAGATGCTGCTGAGCCTGTGGATCGACCGCCGCTACGACCGCGACCTGATGCGCTATTTCGCAGGAACGATCTGGTACCCGATCGCTTTCTGGACTATCACGATGGCGACCACCGTCATCGCCCTGCCCAAAGCCCTGATACGCCGCCGCGGCAAGCGCGCGGTGTGGACGAGCCCTGACCGAGGAGTTTCCGATGCCCCATGAAGACACAATGACCCACAGCCGCTTTCCCGATACCGACCACGACACGCCGCCGCCGAGCCGCCGCCCCTCCTGGGGCCAGCCTGCGGTGGAGGAGCCCATCATCGATGCCGCGCGCATCTCGCTGAGCGCCTTCGGCAACGGCCGCTCGCGGCAGCGCACGATGGCCATGTACTTGTGGCTGCGCGTGCTGCGCCCGGCCGTGACCATCGCGATCTGGTTCTGCGCCATCTGGTACGCATGGCCCTATGTGCTGGGCGCGCGCTCGCAGCCGGAGGTGCTGCACCTGCTGGGGCTGTACGCGTTGGTGATCGGCGCGATCCTGGTGTCGATGCTGGCGATGGCGCCGTGGCGCCGCCGCCAGCAGAAGCGCGAGTCGCCGCCCGACCAGGAGCAGTCGTCGCTGTTCGCGCTGGCCTCTTACATCGAAGTGCCGCCCGCGCGCCTGTCGACCTGGCAGCGCACGCGCCAACTGCTGGTGCACCACGACCGCGACGGCCAGCTGCGCGACGCCACCGACACCGCGCCCGGCGCGCTGGAGCCCGAGCCGCTGCGCCACGCGGCGGCACGCCGCTGAGCAAGTTGGCCGGAGGTCCGCAAGGCGCGGCATAGGGCCGCGCGCGTGCAGGGGTTTAGTGGCGGTGCTTCAATCGCGCCACCCCCCTCCACCAAGGACCTCTTCATGGATCTCCAGCTCCAGGACCAGCACGTACTCATCACCGGCGGCAGCAAGGGCATCGGCCTGGCTTGCGCGCTCGGCTTCCTGCGCGAAGGCGCCCGCGTGAGCCTCGTCTCGCGCGAACTCGGCAACCTGGAGCGGGGCAAGAAGACACTGATCGACTCGTTCGCCCAGGCCGACGGCCGCGTGTCGGTGCATGCCGCCGACCTCAAGGACCCGGCCGGCGCCGAGGCCGCGCTCGACGCGGCCGAGCAAGTGTTCGGCCCCGTCGACGTGCTGGTCAACTCGGCAGGCGCCGCCCGCCGCACCCCGCCCGACGAGCTGACCGCCGCCTCATGGCACGACGCCATGGACGCCAAGTACTTCACCTACGTCCACATGATCCACCCCGTGGTCAGGCGCATGGGCCAGCGCGGCCGCGGCGCCATCGTCAACGTCATCGGCCAGGGCGGCAAAGTCGCGAGTCCCGTGCACATGGCCGGCGGCGCCGCCAACGCCGCACTGATGCTCGTGAGCGCGGGCATGGCCGCCGCCTATGCCGGCAAAGGCGTGCGCGTGAACGCCGTGAACCCCGGCCTCACCCTGACCGAACGGCTGCAGGAAGGCATGAAAGCCGATGCCAGGCTGCAGGGCATCGACACCGAAGAGGCGCTCCAACGCGCCAAGGCCAGGCTGCCGCTGGGCCGCATCGCGACACCGGAAGAAATCGCCAACACGGTGGTGTTCCTCGCGTCGCCGAAGGCGAGCTACGTGACCGGCGCGATCGTCGCGATGGACGGCGCAGTCACTCCGATGATCTGAAGAAACAAGAACGAGGACGCCGGGCAAACCTCAGGCAACCGCCAGCAAAGCCTCGAACTTCAACTCCAGGAAGTCGACGAACGCCCGAACCCGGGCCGGCACGAACCGCCCGCTCGGCAACAGCGCATGCAGCGGATAGGGCTCCGTCTCCCAATCAGGCAGGAGCCGCACGAGACGCCCTTCGCGAATGTCCTCCCGCACATCCAGCGCGGACTTCAGCGAAACGCCGTAGCCCGCCACAGTCCACTCCCGCGCCAGCGAAGCATCGTCCACGCTGCGGTTGCCATTCACCCGCACCTCCGTCCACTGCCCGTTCTGCGCAAACCGCCAGACCCGATGCCGCCGCCCTGAACGGTTGAAGATCAGGCAGTTGTGATGCGCCAGGTCCTGCGGCACCTTCGGCGCATCGTGGCGGCGCAAGTAGCCGGGCGAAGCGGTCAACACGGGGTTGGTCAGCGCAAACGGCCGCGCCACCAGCCGCGAATCGGCCAGCGCGCCATAGCGCAGCGCCACGTCGACCTCGTCGCGCATCACGTCCAGCGGCCGGTCCCCCACCGACAGCGACAGCTGCACACCAGGGTGCAAGGCAAGGAATTCGTCGAACCACGGCAGCAGCGTGCTGCGCGTGAGGTCCGACGGCGACGCCACGCGCAGCGTGCCGACCAGTTCGCCGCGGTCGGCCGTGACCAGCGACTCCCCCTCGTCCAGCAACTCGAAGGCGCGCACCGCATAGTCGAGCAGCGTCTGGCCCTGCGGCGTGAGGCGCATCGCGCGGGTCGAGCGCTCGAACAGCCGCGCGCCGAGCTGGGCCTCCAGCCGCTTGAGCGTGGCGCTGGCCGCCGCCGGCGTGATGCCCAGCGCATGCGCCGCAGCGGTGAGCGTGCCGCCGCGCGCGGTGTGCACCAGCACGTGCAGGTCGGAGATATTTTCAATCTTCATTTGAAAGTGTTGCTGTTCCAGGCTGTCTTATCAAACCGGCCTTGCGATCCTACATTCGAGGCATCGTCATTGAAAGGCCATTGCCATGAAAGCCGTCGGCTACTACCAGCCCCTCCCCATCGACAACCCCGAATCGCTGCAGGACATCGAGCTGCCCGCGCCCCAGGCCGGCCCGCGCGACCTGCTGGTGCGCGTGAAGGCGGTGTCGGTCAACCCGGTGGACACCAAGGTCCGCAAGAACGCCGCGCCGGAAGCCGGCCAGGCCAAGGTGCTGGGCTGGGACGCCGTGGGCACCGTCGAGGCGGTCGGCAGCGGCGTGAAGAACTTCAAGGTGGGCGACCGCGTGTACTACGCCGGCTCGATCATCCGCCCGGGCGCCAATGCCGAGCTGCATGCGGTCGACGAGCGCATCGCCGCCCTCGCGCCCCGGAGCCTCGACGACGCGCAGGCCGCCGCGCTGCCGCTGACCACCATCACCGCCTACGAACTGCTGTTCGACCGCCTGCAGGTGCCCAAGGGCGGCGGCGAAGGCCAGACGCTGCTCATCACCGGCGGCGCGGGCGGTGTCGGCTCCATCCTGATCCAGCTGGCGCGCCAGCTCACCAAACTGCGCGTGGTAGCCACCGCCTCGCGCGCCGAGACGCGCGAATGGTGCCTGGCGCTGGGCGCGCACACCGTCATCGACCACTCCAAGCCGCTGGCGGCAGAGCTCAAGGCGGCGGGCATCGGCGAGGTCGACATGGTCGCCAGCCTCACCCAGACCGAGCAGCACTACGCGCAGATCATCGAAAGCCTCAAGCCCCAGGGCCAGCTCGCGGTGATCGACGACATGAAGATGCTCGACGCCATGCCGCTGAAGACCAAGTGCATTTCGCTGCACTGGGAAATGATGTTCGCGCGCTCGCGCTTCGAGACGCAGGACATCGCCGAGCAAGGCGCGCTGCTGGCCGAGGTGGCTGCGCTGGTCGACGCGGGCCGCGTGCGCACCACGGCGAACGCGAGCTTCGGCACCATCAACGCGGCGAACCTCCGGCGTGCGCATGCGCTCATCGAGAGCGGCAAGGCACAGGGCAAGGTGGTGCTGGCGGGCTTCTGAGCCCACGACAGAGCCAGCACAATCGGGCGCATGAACGACATTGCAGCCCGTCCCCACCCCATCGAGTTCGAAACCGCGCGGCTGCGCCTGCGCCAATGGCGCGAGAGCGATCTCGCGCCGTTTTTCGAGCTGGCCCGCGACCCGCAGGTGATGGAGTTCCTGCTGCCTTTGCCCACGCGCGCCGACAGCGATGCGATGGTCGAGCGCATCCAGGCGCGCATCGCCGCGAACGGCTGGGGCTTCTGGGCCGTGGAGCACCGCGAGTCGGGCGCGTTCATGGGCTTCACCGGACTGAACTCGCCGCTGGCGGACCTGCCGTTCTCGCCGTGCGTGGAAATCGGCTGGCGCTTCGGTCGGCAGTGGTGGGGGCAGGGCTTCGCGAGCGAGGCGGCGCGCGGAGCGCTCCAGGTGGGGTTCGAGCGGCTGGCGCTGGACGAGATCGTCGCCTTCACCGCTTGGAACAACACCCGCTCGGCGGCGGTGATGGAGCGCATCGGCATGCATGAAGACGTGGGTGGCGCCTTCGACCACCCGCTGGTGCCGGAAGGCCACCCGCTGCGCCGGCACCGGCTCTACCGCATCGCCCGCCCGCGGCGCTGAAGAAAGCTACTTCGCCTTCGACACCCGCCACACGGCGTTGCCCACGTCGTCCGCAACGATCAGCGCGCCGCTCTTGTCCAGCGCCACGCCCACCGGGCGGCCCTGCGCCTTCTCGTCGGGCGACAGGAAGCCGGTGAGCACGTCGACCGGCGGGCCGCTCGGCTTGCCGCCGATGAAGGGCACGAACACCACCTTGTAGCCCGACTTGGGCTTGCGGTTCCACGAGCCGTGCTCGCCGATGAAGGCGCCGCTGGCGAACTGCTCGGGCATGCCGCCCGGCCGCGAGAACACCATGCCGAGCGGCGCGACGTGCGAGCCCAGCGCGTAGTCGGGCGCGATGGCCTTGGCCGTCATGGCGGGGTTCTGCGGCGTGACGCGCGCGTCGACGATGCCACCGTAGTAGCTCCAGGGCCAGCCGTAGAAGGCGCCGTCCTTCACGGAGGTGAGGTAGTCGGGCACGAGGTCGCTGCCGATCTCGTCGCGCTCGTTCACCACGGTCCACAGCACCTTGGTTTCCGGCTCCCAACCCATGCCGTTGGGGTTGCGCAGGCCGCTGGCGAACATGCGCTTCTCGCCGGTCTTCGTGTCGACCTCCCAGATGGCGGCGCGGCCCTCTTCGGCGGCGAGGCCGTTCTCGCCGATGTTGCTGTTGGAGCCGACCGTGACGTAGAGCTTGCTGCCGTCGGCATTGGCGATCACGTTCTTGGTCCAGTGGTGGTTGATGCCGGCGGGCAGTTGCGTCACCAGCGTGGGGTTGGCGCTGACGGAGGTCTGGCCTTCGGTGTAGGGCACCTTCACCAGCGCGTCGGCGTTGGCGATGAAGAGCTCGTTGCCCACCAGCACCATGCCGTAGGGCGACATCAGGTTGGTCATGAAGACCTGCTTCACCTCGGCCACGCCGTCGCCGTCGGCGTCGCGCAGCAGGGTGATGCGGTTGGCGCTGGGCACGCCGGCACCGGCGCGGCCCATGACCTTGCCCATGACCCAGTTGCGGATCTTGGCGACGAGGCCGTCGCCGCCGTCGGTGCCGCCGCCGCCGGGCTTGGGCGGCTTGTTGCTCTCGGCCACCAAGATGTCGCCGTTGGGCAGGGTGTAGACCCAGCGCGGATGGTCGAGCCCGCGCGCCAGCGCCGTGACCTTCAGGCCCTCGGCCGGCGTCGGCATGGCGACGTCCGTCCAGCCGACGGCGGGGGCGACGTTCACCGTGGGAATCAGCGTCTTGTTCGGCTCGGCCAGCTGCGGGCGCGGCCCGACCGTGACTTCCGGCGGGAGCTTGGCGGATTCGCCGCAGCCGGCGAGGAACAGCGCGGCGCCCACGGCCAGGACTGCCACGGCGGGAGAGGCCGAAGAAAAGGGCGATGCGGTGCGGGTGGGTACTTGCTGCGGTGCCTTCATGCGTGTTCCTTGAGCGGCCGATGCCGCATGGCGGTCGGATCATCGCCGGCCTGCCCGCGCGGCCGGTGTCGGTCGTGGGCGCTTTATGGCGTGGGCGCACCCCATTGGCGCATCGCCGCTACCATCGCCGGATGACCGAAGACCTGTTCCGCGCCGACGCCTACCTGCGCACATGTGAAGCCCGCATCCTGCGCATGGAAGACACCGGCATCGTGCTGGACCGCACCGTGTTCTATCCGCTGGGCGGCGGCCAGGCCGGCGACACCGGCGTGCTGGTGCTGGCAGACGGGCGCGAACTGGCCATTGCGGACACCCGCAAGGCCAAGAACGAAGAAGGCCAGCCGACGAACGAATTCATCCATGTGCCGGCCGAGGGCCAGGCCGGCCTGCTGGCCGCGCTGAAGCCCGGCGACGCCGTCACCGCCCGGCTCGACTGGGAGCGCCGCCACCGGCTGATGCGCTTCCACACCGCTTCCCACCTGATGTGCCACCTCGTGCCGGTGCCGGTGAACGGCTGCTCCATCACGCCCGATTACGCGCGCATCGACTTCCACATGACCGACCCGCTCGACAAGGAAGCGCTGACCGCCGGCCTCGCCAGGCTGGTCGAGGCGGCCCACCCGCTGACCGTGGGCGCCATCACCGACGAGGAACTCGACGCCAACCCGGCGCTGGTCAAGAGCATGAGCGTGCAGCCGCCGCGCGGCACGGGCACGGTGCGCACCATCCGCATCGGCGGCGGCAACGAGGGCGACGACCAGATCGACTTCCAGCCCTGCGGCGGCACGCATGTTGCAAACACCGCGGAGATCGGCGCCGTGATCGTCACCAAGATAGAGAAGAAGAGCGCCAACACCCGCCGGGTGGTGCTGGGCTGGGCGCCTTCGGCGGCAGCGGCCGCCTGAACCGCCCGGAACTTCACCCCCGCAGATCGCTCCGACCCTCGGCATGATTTTTTCGCGCATCCATTTCGCTACGCTTCTGATAGCAGCCGCCGCAGCCAGCATGCCGGCCGCGGCGCAGCTGGCTTCCAAGCCGGGCGCGGTGGTGACAACCCCGCACGTGCGGGCCGAACTGATCGCCCATGCCCCCGACGGCGTGGCGCCCGGCAGCCCGGTGTGGGTGGGGCTGCAGATCACGCACCAGCCCGAGTGGCACACCTACTGGAAGAACGCCGGCGATTCGGGCCTGCCCACCGAAATGACGTGGACGCTGCCGGCCGGCGTGTCGACCGGCGAGATCGCCTGGCCGGTGCCCGAGAAGATTCCGGTCGGCAACCTCGCCAACTACGGCTACGAAAACACCGTGCTGCTGCCGGTGCCGCTGGAGGTGTCGACGCTCTACAAGCCGCCGATGGCGCTGGGCGGCAGCACGCCGGCCATGGACATCCAGCTCAAGGCTTCCTGGCTGGTCTGCCGCAAGGAGTGCATTCCGGAGGAAGGCACCTTCTCGCTGTCGCTGCCGCTGCAGGGCTCGACCGCGCTGCACAAGGCCGAGTTCGACACCGCGCAGGCCGCGCAGCCGCAGCCGCTGGCCCAGGCCGGCGCCGTGGAAATCGACGGCCACAACCTGAAGGTGCGCCTCGACGGCCTGCCCGCCGCCGCGCAGGGCAAGACGCTGGGCTTCTTCCCCGAGACCCCCGAGGTGATCCGCACCGCGGCCGTCTCCGGCAAGGACTGGACCCAGTCCTGGCAAGGCGGCACCTGGACCGCCACCATTCCGCTGGCCGACCAGCGCAGCGCCAGCCCCACGGTGATGCCGGTGGTGGTGGCGCTGGCCGAAGCCGACCGGCAGGCCGGCCAGCCCGTCGCATGGCGCGCCGAGGCACCGGTCAGCGGCAACTGGCCCGCCGCCGCGGCACCGCGCGCCGAGGTGTCGCCGGCGCTGCAGGCCGCGCTGGCCGCCAACGCAACCAATGCGGCCAGGCCCGCCGAAGCGCCCGCCCCTTCTTCCACCACCTTCATGGCCGCCCTGCTGGGCGCCCTGCTCGGCGGCCTGCTGCTCAACCTGATGCCCTGCGTGTTCCCGATCCTCGCGATCAAGGTGCTGGGCTTCGCGCGGCAGGCCGGCAACGACAGCGCGCACCGCCGGGCCGGGCTGGCCTACACGGGCGGCGTGATGCTGTCTTTCCTTGCGCTGGGCGGCGCGATGCTGGCGCTGCGCGCTGCCGGCGCCGGGCTGGGCTGGGGCTTCCAGCTGCAATCGCCGGGCGTGGTGGCGGCGCTGGCCGCGCTGTTCACGCTGATCGGCCTGAACCTGGCGGGCGTTTTCGAGTTCGGCCGCGCCGCGCCGTCGTCCATCTGCAGCGCCCAGGCCAAGCATCCGCTGGCCAACGACTTCCTCTCCGGCGTGCTCGCCGTGGTGATCGCCTCGCCGTGCACCGCGCCCTTCATGGGCGCATCGCTGGGCTTCGCGATCGGCCTGCCGGCCGCCCAGGCGCTGCTGCTGTTCGCGGCGCTGGGCTTCGGGCTGGCGCTGCCTTACCTGGCCGCCAGCTTCGTTCCCGCCGTGGCGCGCCTGCTGCCCAAGCCGGGACCATGGATGCACACGCTGCGCCGCCTGCTCGCGTTTCCCATGTTCGCCACCGTGGCGTGGCTGGTCTGGGTACTGGGCCAGCAAAGCGGCATCGACGGCGCCGGCACGCTGCTGGCGCTGCTGGTGTGCATGGCCGCCATCGTCTGGGCGTTCACGCTGCGGGGCCGCACGCGGATCGTGATCGCGGCCGTCATGATCGCCTTCACCGCGGTGCTGACCGCCGCCATCGGCCGCAATGTGTTGCAAGTCGTTGAGCCCGCCCGGCTGGCCGCGGCGGACGGCACCGGCCAGCCGCAGCGCTGGCAGCCGTGGTCGGCCGAGCGCGTGGCCGAGATGTCGGGCGCGGGCCGGCCGGTGTTCATCGACTTCACCGCCGCCTGGTGCGTGACCTGCCAGTACAACAAGAAGAGCACCCTGGCCGATGCCCAGGTGCTGGCCGACTTCGACGCCAAGAAGGTGGCCATGCTGCGCGCCGACTGGACCCGGCGCGACCCCGCCATCACGGCGGCGCTCACCGCGCTCGGCCGCAGCGGCGTGCCGGTGTACGTGCTGCAGGCACCGGGCAAGCCGCCGGTGGTGCTGACCGAGATCCTGGGCAAGGACGAAGTGCGCGCCGCCATTGCCGCGCTTTGACCACCGGCGTGACATGGGTTGTCACATCCACTTGAAGAAACCGTTCTAAGCTGCAGTTGTTGTTTGGAATTTTGTTTTGGAGTTCAAGCTGGCCATGTCTCTTTCGCCAACCACAGACTCGCGTTCCCTTCGTGCCGCGCGCCAAGCCCGCGCCGCCCTGAGCCGGGCTTCCCGCCGCGCCGTCGTCGCCGCGGCCGTGGCGCTGGGCGCCACCTTCCTCATGGGTTCCAATGCCGTCGCCGCCCCCGCAGTGGGCCAGCAGGCGCCCGATTTCGTCGCCGTCGACACCACCGGCGCCAAGCACAAGCTGTCCGACTTCGCGGGCAAGTTCGTGGTGCTCGAGTGGACCAACCCCGGCTGCCCCTTCGTGCGCAAGCACTACGGCAGCGGCAACATGCCCGCCACGCAGAAGGCCGCGACCGACAAGGGCGTGGTCTGGCTCGCCATCAATTCCACCGAGCGCGCCGCCAGCGACTACCTGAAGCCCGATGCGCTGGACGCATGGATGAAGTCGCAGAAGGCCGCGCCCACCGCCGTGCTGATGGACGAAGACGGCCTCATCGGCCAGGTCTACGGCGCGCGCACCACGCCGCACATCTTCATCATCGACCCCAAGGGCACGCTGGTGTATGCGGGCGGCATCGACAGCATCGCCTCGGCCCGGCCCGACGACATCAAGACCGCGACCAACTACGTGAACCAGGCGCTCGGCGAGGCCTTCGGCGGCAAGCCCATATCGGCGGCCAGCACGCGGCCCTACGGCTGTTCGATCAAGTACAAGACTTGATGACGAGCGAAGTCGGGGGAACGGCCGGCTACGGCGCCAATGCCGCGGTGCTGGCGCAGCAGTACGAAAGCCTGCGCTTCGAAGACGTCCACCGCGAAGTGCTGCACCTGTTTCCCCGCGCGCCAAGCCGGGTGCTCGACATCGGCGCCGGTTCCGGGCGCGACGCCGCCGCGCTCGCCGCACTGGGGCACCGGGTGGTGGCGGTCGAGCCCACGCCCGAACTGCGCGCCGAGGGCATGCGCCGCCACGCCGCCCTGCCCATCGAGTGGATCGACGACCACCTGCCCGGCCTGCAACGCACGCGGGCGCTGGGCGTGCGCCACGACCTGATCCTGCTGACCGCCGTCTGGATGCACCTGGACGCCGCCGAACGCGCCACGGCCATGGAAGCCCTGGCAGCGCTGGTGGCCGAAGGCGGCCAGGTCGCGATGTCGCTGCGCCACGGCCCCGTGCCCGAAGGCCGGCGGATGTTCGACGTCTCCCCCCGGGAAACCGCCGAACTCGCGGACCGGCACGGACTGCGGCAGCGCTTCCTGGGCGAGCGCGAGGACATGCTCGGCCGCGCGGACGTGCGCTGGAGTTTCCTGGTCCTCCAGCGCCCCGCGTGACAGCTACCTGACCCGCGCAGTCAGGCAGCGGTCGGGAAGCCCGGCCTACCCTCGGCAGATACACATGCCACAGGGGACAACGAGATGAATCCCGCGCCTTCCACCGCGCAAAAGGGCACTGCCGCCGCGCACGCTTCGCCCGCAAGCTCCTCCAAATTCGCCACCGTCCTGCGCGTGACCGGCGGCAATTTCATGGAGATGTTCGACTTCTTCCTGTTCGGCTTCTACGCCACGCAGATATCGAAGGCGTTCTTCCCGGCCGGCAACGAGTTCGCCTCGCTGATGCTGACCTTCATGACCTTCGGCGCCGGCTTCCTGATGCGGCCGCTGGGCGCGATCTTCCTGGGCGCGTACGTCGACCGCGTCGGCCGCCGCCAGGGCCTGATCGTCACGCTGGCGCTGATGGCGCTGGGCACGCTGCTGATCGCCTGCGTGCCTTCATACGCCACCATCGGCCTCGCGGCCCCGGTGCTGGTGCTGATCGGCCGGCTGCTGCAGGGCTTCTCGGCCGGCGTGGAGCTGGGCGGGGTGTCGGTGTACCTGTCGGAAATGGCCACGCCGGGCCACAAGGGCTTCTACGTGAGCTGGCAGTCGGCCAGCCAGCAGGTGGCCATCGTCGTCGCGGCAGCGCTCGGCTACTGGCTCAACGTGACCTTCACCTCGCAGGAAATCGGCGACTTCTACTGGCGCGTGCCCTTCTTCGTGGGCTGCCTGATCGTGCCGGTGCTGTTCATCATCCGCCGCTCGCTGCAGGAGACCGAGGAGTTCATGGCGCGCAAGCACCGCCCGGACGCGCGCGAGATCTTCCAGTCGATGCTTGCCAACTGGGGCCTGGTGCTCGCCGGGATGATGCTGGTGTCGATGACCACCGTGTCGTTCTACCTGATCACCGTCTACACGCCCACCTTCGGCAAGGCGGTGCTGCACCTGAGCACCACCGACGCGCTGATCGTCACGCTGTGCGTGGCCATCTCCAACTTCATCTGGCTGCCGATCATGGGCGCACTGTCGGACCGCGTGGGCCGCAAGCCGCTGCTGATCCTGTTCACGGTGCTGACCATCCTCACGGCATACCCGTCGCTCAAGTGGCTGGTCGGCGAGCCGAGCTTCGCGCGCATGCTTGCCGTCGAGCTGTGGCTGTCGTTCCTCTATGCCAGCTACAACGGCGCGATGGTGGTGGCACTGACCGAGGTGATGCCGGTGAACGTGCGCACGGCCGGCTTCTCGCTGGCGTACAGCCTGGCCACTGCGGTGTTCGGCGGCTTCACGCCGGCCATCGCCACCGGGCTGATCGAGATGACCGGCGACAAGGGCGCACCGGGCCTGTGGATGACGGCCGCGGCGGTGTGCGGCCTGATCGCGACGCTGGTGCTGTACCGCCGCAACCTGAACCCGGCGGACGCGCGGCGCGTGCCGGTGGTCTGAGCAGCACCGGGCCGGCCAGGGACGGGGTGCCCTGCGACAATGTCGCAATGCCCTTCGCCCCACTGCAAAACGACACTTTCCTGCGAGCCTGCTGGCGCCAGGCCACCGATCACACACCCGTCTGGCTGATGCGCCAGGCCGGCCGCTACCTGCCGGAATACGTGGCCACCCGCGCCAAGGCGGGCAGCTTCATGGGACTGGCCACCAACACCGACTACGCCACCGAGGTCACGCTGCAGCCGCTGGCGCGCTATGAACTCGACGCGGCCATTCTCTTCTCCGACATCCTGACCGTGCCCGACGCCATGGGCCTGGGCCTCTCGTTCGAGGCCGGCGAAGGCCCGCGCTTCGCGCGCCCGGTGCGCGACGAAGCGGCGGTGGCCGCGCTCGAAGTGCCCGACATGGAGAAGCTGCGCTACGTGTTCGACGCCGTGGCCTCGATCCGCAAGGCCCTGAACGGCCGTGTGCCGCTGATCGGCTTCTCGGGCAGCCCGTGGACGCTGGCCTGCTACATGGTGGAAGGCGCGGGCTCCAGCGACTACCGCCTCGTGAAGAGCATGCTGTACGGCCGCCCCGACCTGATGCACCGCATCCTCGCGGTCAACGCCGATTCGGTGGCCGCCTACCTCAACGCCCAGATCGACGCCGGCGCGCAGGCCGTGATGGTGTTCGACAGTTGGGGCGGCGTGCTGGCCGACGGCGCGTTCCAGGAATTCAGCCTGGCCTATACAGCCCGCGTGCTGGCCGGCCTGAAGCGCAACGGCGCCGACGGCCAGCCGGTGCCGCGCATCGTGTTCACCAAGGGCGGCGGGCTGTGGCTGGACGCCATGCGCGAGCTCGACTGCCAGGTGCTGGGCGTGGACTGGACCGTGAACCTGGCCTCGGCCCGCAAGCAGGTCGCCGAGGGCACGGACGGCAAGGCCAAGGCGCTGCAGGGCAACATCGACCCGAATGTGCTTTTCGCGCCGCCCGCGCAGATCGAAGCCGAGGCGGCGAAGGTGCTGGACGCCTTCGGCAAGCCCCACACCGACCGCGGCACCCAGGGTCCGACGCACATCTTCAACCTCGGCCACGGCATCAGCCAGTTCACGCCGCCGGAACATGTGGCGGCGCTGGTGAAGGCAGTGCATGCCCACTCGCGCGCCATGCGCGGTTAACACGGCTGTCATCGAGCGGGAGCTTGCCGGTGCGGACGCCCGGCATCCGAAAAGTCGGTTCGCGGCCGTTTGTCAAGCGCAAAAAACGGCATATGGGTCTGACTTATGCACAAAACCCGTGCTGCACTGCGCAAGATTGTCCGGGGGTGCACCTTGTTTGCTCCCAAAGCGATAGCGACGCTAAGTCATTGATTTATATAGGATTTGGTTTTTGCTTTTTTTCCGGGCAATCCAGCGAGAGCCTTGATTTTCAAGGCTCGCCGACGTAACGAGCCTGCTTGTCAACAAAGTTATCCACAGAAACTCTGGATGGCGCCCAAAGCCCAGAAGAATCAACGACTTAAGCGGATTTGCTCAAAGCCGCATTAACAAACCTTGCCAAGAAGGACCTCGAATCGCCACCGCCGCCCTCCCCCTCAACGGGACAAGCCAACCGACGAACGGTAGCCCGCCGGCCCTGCCATGGCGGCTCGACATCGCGGTGCAGACGCCCGCGCATGCCGCGCTGGGCGACCTGCTGAGCTACGCCGGCGCCGAGCCGATGCCGCCCGGCACGCTGGTGCGGGTGCCGCTGGGCAAGCGCGAAGTACTGGGCGTGGTCTGGAACGAGCCGGTCTCGCTGGAAGGCGCCGAGCCCGACATGGCGCTGAAGCCCGTGGGCGCGGCGCTCGACGCGCTGGCGCCGCTGGGCGAGGCCTGGCGCGACCTCGTGGCCTTTGCCGCGCGCTACTACCAGCGCTCCATCGGCGAAATCGCGCTGGCCGCCCTGCCGCCGCAGCTGCGCGACCTGACGACGACGCAACTGGCGCGCCGGCTCAAGCGCAAGACCACGGCCGGACCGGTGGCCGAGACGGCCGAATCGGCGAACCTGATCGCGCTGAGCGCCGAGCAGACCGCCGCGCTCGAGCGCATCGAGGCCGCGAGCGGCACCTTCCTGCTGGTCGGCAGCACCGGCAGCGGCAAGACCGAGGTCTACCTGCGCTGCGTGGCCGACCTGCTGGCGCGCGAGCCCGAAGCGCAGGCGCTGGTGATGGTGCCCGAGATCAACCTCACGCCGCAGCTCGAAGCCCGCTTCAAGGCCCGCTTCGGCGAAGAGGCGGTGGTGTCGCTGCACAGCGGCATGACCAACCCGCAGCGGCTGGCGAGCTGGCTGGCGGCGCACAGCGGCGCGGCGCGCATCGTGCTGGGCACGCGCATGGCGGTGTTCGCGTCGATTCCGGGGCTCAAGCTGATCGTGGTCGACGAGGAACACGACCCCAGCTACAAGCAGCAGGAAGGCGCGCGCTACTCGGCGCGCGACCTCGCGGTGTGGCGCGGCCAGCGCGAAGGCGCGAAGGTGATCCTGGGCTCTGCCACGCCATCCTTCGAGAGCTGGCACCAGAGCCGCCCGGCCGAGGGCGACGACCCGGGCGGGCGCTATGTGCGGCTGGCCATGCCCTCGCGCATCGGCGCCGGCGAGCTGCCCGCGGTGCGGCTGGTCGACATGAACCTGCAGCCGCCCAAGACGGTGATTTCGGGCGCGCTGCTCGAGGCCATCGGCCAGCGCATCGCGCGCGGCGAGCAGAGCATGATCTTCCTGAACCGGCGCGGCTATGCGCCGGTGCTGGCCTGCGGCGACTGCGGCTGGAAGAGCGAATGCCCGCACTGCAGCGCCTACCGCGTGTTCCACAAGATCGACCGCACGCTGCGCTGCCACCACTGCGGCTTCACCGAACGCGTGCCGCGCGCCTGCCCGGCCTGCGGCAACCCCGACATCGCGCCCGTGGGCCGCGGCACCGAGCGGCTCGAGGAGCACCTGGCCGAACTGTTCGCCGCCGTGAAGCGGCCCGACGGCAGCGCGGTGCGCATTGCGCGCATCGACGCCGACAGCACCAAGAAGCAGGGCGCGCTCGAATCGCAGCTGGCGGCGGTGCATTCGGGCGAGGTCGACGTGCTGGTCGGCACGCAGATGATCGCCAAGGGCCACGACTTCCGCCGCATCACGCTGGTGGCCGCGGTGAACCCCGACGGCGCGCTGTTCTCCAGCGACTTCCGCGCACCCGAGCGGCTGTTCAGCCTGCTGATGCAGTCGGCCGGCCGCGCGGGCCGCGACGCCGCCTACCTCGCCGCGCAGGGCGCGACGGCCGAGATGTGGATCCAGACGCACCATGCGCACCACCCGCTGTTCATGGCGCTACGCAGGCACGACTACGCGGTGTTCGCCCAGCAGCAGCTCGACGAGCGCCGCGCCGCCGGCATGCCGCCGTTCGCGTTCCAGGCGCTGCTGCGGGCCGATGCGCGCGAGCAGTCGGTGGCGCAGGCCTTCCTGAACATCGCCGCCGACCAGGCCGAGGCGCTGCCGGGCGCGGACCTGGTCACGCGCTATCCGGCGGTGCCGCTCACCATCCAGCGCGTGGCCAACGTGGAACGCGCGCAGATGCTGATAGAGAGCCCTTCGCGCGCGGCGCTGCAGAAGCTGCTGGCGGCCTGGCAGCCGCTGCTGCACGAACTGCGCCGCACGCCGGAGGGAAAAGGCGTGATCCGCTGGCTGGTCGACGTGGATCCGCACAGCATCTGAGCGAGTTGTCCTGCAAGGCCGTCCGCCGCGCGCGCCCAAGGTGCCGGGCATGAACACCCATTCCGCCCACCGGATCATGAACACGACGAACACGGCCCGCCGCCTTCCGCTGCTGGCCATGCTGCTGGCGGCGGCACTGTCGCTGGCTCCCGCAATGGCACCCGCGCAGACGGCCGCGCCGGCCGGGGACGCGAGCACATTGCGCGACAAGCTCCAGGCGCTGGCGCCGCAGCTGGCGCGCAACGCCTTCAAGCGTCCGCTGGCCATCGAATCGAACGAGGCCTCCGACCGGCTGAGCGGCGACATCTACGCGCTGGTGGACCATCCCTTCAACAGCGTGAACGGCGCGTTGCGCACGCCCGCCGCCTGGTGCCAGGTGCTGATGCTGCACCTGAACACCAAGAGCTGCGCCGTGAGAAACGGGGGCAGCCAGATCGAGCTGGCCGTCGGGCGCAAGTTCGACCAGCCGCTGTCGGACACCCAGAAAATCGCCTTCGACTACAGCCTGGCCAAGACCGACGCCGGCTACCTGAACGTGCGCCTGAGCGCGGCCGACGGCCCGCTTTCCACGCACGACTACAGCATCGTGCTGGAGGCCGCGCCGGCCGACAACGGCAAGACCGCCATCCACCTGAGCTATGCCTATGCCTACGGCACCGCCGCGCGCTTCGCGATGAAGGGCTACCTGGCCACGCTGGGCAGCGACAAGGTGGGCTTCACGAAGCAGGGCCAGGGCGGCGCCTACATCGGCGGCGTGCGAGGAGTGGTGGAGCGCAACACCATGCGCTATTACCTGGCGATCGACAGCTACCTGGACGCCCCTGCGCCGGGCCAGCTCGACCAGCGCCTGGGCGCGTGGTTCGATGCGACCGAGCAGTACGCCCAGCAGTTGCACGAAATGGACCGCGACGACTACCTGGCAATGAAGCGCCGCGAGTTCGAACGCCTGCGCACGGCGTCCTGAAAAAACCAACAAACCGCGATTTTCAGTGGTAGCCCGTGGGCTCCTTGCCCATGTCGACGTAGCGCAGCTCGTCGTGCCGGCGCCGCGCGATGCTCACCGGCCAGGCAAACACCACCAGGCTCAGCGCGGCGAGCGCGATGGCGGTGGCCGTGCCGAACTTGCCGGCATGCCAGAACCAGCCCACGCTGGCGAGCCAGACGAACCACAACAGGATGCGAACCAGTATTGCCATAGCGCGCCCCATTCACATCTTTGACTTGCGACCACTGTAGCAGCGGTTCTGCAAACTCAAGCATTCAACTGAAGCAGTAGACGCCGCTATGCCTTACGGCCAACCCCTGGCTTACCCGCAAATTTGTGAAAAAAAGATTGACGGGAAGCCGTGCCGCTACTCAAGCTGTTACAGCGTGAACGCACGAACTCCGCGCGGAATACGCATTCAAATTTGCTCGCTCATTGCAAGGGGGTCGACGTGAAACCGCCATCTGTCTCTGGTTGGGTTTTGTCCCTGGCGTCCCTCGCCTGCGCCGTCGGCGCATCCACGGCATCCGCTGCCGAGCTGGAATTGCAGGGCAGCCGGCTGGTGGTGTCGGGCACGCTCGACGGCAGCGCGATCCAGGAATTCAACGAACGACTGGGCAGCGGCACGGTCCGCACGGTGGTCTTCGAGGACTCGTTCGGAGGCACCGCCGAGGCGGCCGGCGCCTTTGCCGACGCCATCCGCGCCAGCGGCGTGCAGACCGAGGTGCGGGGCCAGTGCATGGCCGCCTGCGCCTATGCCTTCCTGGCGGGCAAGACGCACCGTTTCGGCTACGGCCTGCAGGTCAACGGCATCATGCTGCCGGTGGCGGCGCGGCCCACCGCGGCCGAACTCGCGGTGCGCTGGCGCGGCGACGAAGCCCACAAGACACTGGCCGACTTCACACCCGCCCCCAATCCCGTCACGGCCGCCGTCGTGACCACGGCGGCGGCGACCACTGCCGATGCACCGGCCGCGCCGGTGGAAGCCAGCGTGCAGCCGCCCAGGGACAACTGGCAGCCCGAGCACGGCGTGCTCTTCACGGCCAGCCCGTCGCTCTTCGGACGCATCTACAACACCTACTACTGCGACGGCACGCAGGGCCGCGACTTCTCGAAGTGCGAGCGCCTGCCCGACGCCGACCCGTACAAGCTCGGCGTGCTGACGCCCTAGCGCCCCGCCGGCTCAGTGCAGCAGGCCGACCGCCAGCGGAAAGCTGAAGAACGCCACCACCGTCGTCCACAGGATGATCCGGGCGATGCGGCCGTTGTCGGCGCCGAAGCGCTCGGCCAGCATCGACACATTGCTGGCGCTCGGCAGTGACGCCACCAGCACCATCACCACCAGCGCGGCGGGCGCGAGCGGCAGCCCCAGCGCGATGGCGCCCAGGCCCAGCCCCCAGATCAGCAGCGGGTGCACCAGCAGCTTCACCGCCACCACGGGCAGCACGTCGCCCCACGGCGCCCTGGGCGCGGGCTGCACGCCGGTGCCGAGCGCCTCGGCCACCGCCGCGCTGGCGTCGTGCTCGCGCGCCAGCAGCGCCGAGCGTGCCAGCACCGCGCCGATGGTGAACAGCGCCACCGGCGACGCGGCATCGGCCAGCATGGCCACGGTGCGCTCCAGCGGCCCCGGCAGCTGCCAGCGCGCGGCCGACAGCAGCACGCCCAGCAGGATGGACCAGGGCATCGGGTTGACCAGGATGCCGCGCAGCGCCTTGCGCGCCGCCTGCGTGGCGCCGCCTGCCGCGCCCGCCCCCACCCCGTCGAGCCGCGACAGCCCGATGCACAGCGACGAGGTGACGACCATGTCGAACGCGATCGCGATGATCATCGGCCCCGCCGCCTGCGCCCCGAGGATCGCCACCAGCAGCGGCACGCCCATGAAGCCGGTGTTCGGGAATGCCGCCACCAGCGCGCCGAATGCGGCGTCGTTCCAGCCGACACGGGCGTTGCGCGTGAACGCCACCACCCCCGCCACCACGGCCAGCGCCCCCAGGCCCCAGACCAGCGCCACGCTGCCGTCCAGCAGTTGCCCGATGGGCGTGCCCGCGCCGAAGCGCAGCAGCATGGAGGGCAGCGCGAAATAGAGCACGAAGGCGTTCAGGCCGGGAATCGCGTCCAGCGGCAGGATGCGGGCGCGTGCGGCGCCGTAACCGGCGGCGATTAACGCGAAGAAAGGGAAAGTAACAAGAAATACAGGCAGCACATGCCGATTGTCGGGGGCACCGGCCTACAACCCCGGGAAAGGCCGTCCCCGTATCATTGCCCGCTTTGCGCATGCCCTTCCCCAGGGCGTTTTCCGGCTCTTTCTCTCCCCAATGTCTCACGGACTCAATCCCGCGCAACTCGAAGCGGTCAACTACATGTACGGTCCCTGCCTGGTGCTCGCCGGCGCGGGCTCGGGCAAGACGCGGGTGATCACTCACAAGATCGGACGCCTGATCCAGTCGGGGCTCGAGCCCCAGCGGATCGCGGCCATCACCTTCACCAACAAGGCGGCCGCGGAAATGCGCGAGCGCGCCAAGGACCTGATCGGCAAGGACGCGCGCAAGGTCGTGGTCTGCACCTTCCACGCACTGGGCGTGCGCATGATGCGCGAGGACGGCGCGGTGCTGGGCCTGAAGAAGGCCTTCAGCATCCTCGACTCCGACGACGTCACCAAGATCCTGAAGGACGCCGGCGGCACCACCGACATCGCCACCGCGCGCATCTGGCAGTGGACCATCAGCAAGTGGAAGAACATGGGCCTGAACGCCGCGCAGGCGGAGGCCGCGGCGGTGGACGACAACGAGCGCATCACCGCGCGCATCATGGCCCGCTACGAAGAGCGGCTGCAGGCCTACCAGAGCGTCGACTTCGACGACCTGATCGGCATGCCGCTGAAGCTGCTCTACGAATTCCCCGAAGTGCGCGCCAAGTGGCAGGCCGCGCTCGGCCACATCCTGGTGGACGAATACCAGGACACCAACGCCACCCAGTACGAAGTGCTCAAGGCCCTGGCCGGCGAGCGCGGCCACTTCACCGCGGTGGGCGACGACGACCAGTCGATCTACGGCTGGCGCGGCGCCACGCTGGACAACCTGCGCAAGCTGCCGGTCGACTACCCCACGCTCAAGGTCATCAAGCTGGAGCAGAACTACCGCTCCACCAGCGCCATCCTGCGCGCGGCCAACAACGTGATCGGCCCCAACCCCAAGCTGTTTCCCAAGACGCTGTTCTCCGAACTCGGCGAAGGCGAGCCGGTGCGCATCGTCGACGCCGACAGCGAGCAGCACGAGGCCGAGCGCGCCGTGGCGCGCATCGTCAGCCTGCGCGCGGGCGACGCCACCACGCAGGGCAAGCAGTACAAGGAATACCGCGACTTCGCCATCCTGTACCGCGCCAACCACCAGGCGCGCGTGTTCGAGCAGGCGCTGCGCAAGGCGCAGATCCCTTACAAGGTGTCGGGCGGCCAGAGCTTCTTCGACCGCGCCGAGATCAAGGACCTGTGCGGCTGGTTCCGCCTGTGGGTCAACAACGACGACGACCCGGCGTTCCTGCGCGCCATCACCACGCCCAAGCGCGGCATCGGCCACACCACGCTGGCGAGCCTGGGCACCTTCGCCAGCCAGTACAAGCTGAGCCTGTTCGAGGCGCTGTTCAGCCCGTCGCTGCCCAGCGTGATGCCCAAGCGCACGCTGGAGGGCATCCACGAGTTCGGCCGCTACATCAACGACCTGGAATACCGCGCGCGCCGCACCATGGGCGCGGAAGACTCGCGCACCTTCATGCTCGACTGGCTGAAGGAGATCGACTACGAGAAGCACCTCTACGACGGCGAGGACAGCGAGTCGGCCGCGGCCTCGCGCTGGACCAACGTGCTGGAGTTCGTCGACTGGATGTCGCAGCGCGCCGGCGGCACCATCGACGACACCTCGGGCGCCGACAACACCATCGAGACCGAACGCAAGAGCCTGCTCGAGGTGGCGCAGACCATCTCGCTGCTGTCCACCATCAGCGAGCGCCAGCAGGACCAGGACGTGGTCACGCTCTCGACGCTGCACGCCTCCAAGGGCCTCGAATGGCCGCACGTGATGCTGATCGGCGTGAGCGAGGGCCTCCTGCCCTTCAAGCTCGACGACGACAACGGCCGCCAGCAGAAGGTCAGCGAAGACACGCTGCAGAGGCTGCAGGAAGAGCGCCGCCTGATGTACGTGGGCATCACGCGCGCGCAGCGCAGCCTGGCGGTGAGCTGGACCAAGAAGCGCAAGCAGGGCCGCGAGATGGTGCCCTGCGTGCCCAGCCGCTTCATCGCCGAGATGGGCCTGGACAAGGCCACCACCCGGGAAGACCCGCGCGAGAAACTCAAGGCGCTGCGCGCCGAGTTCGCGCGCAAGGCACAGGACAGCGCGGCCAAGGCGGCCGCCGCCGCATCATCATGAAGACGACGAAACTCAAGACCGCGATGCCGGCCGCGCTGCTGGCCGGTGCCGTGCTCGCGCTGTCGGGCTGCGCCACCGGGCGCGGCAACCCCGACTGCCCCACCGACGCGCGCGACCTGCCGCTGCAGTCGCTCTACGGCCGCTGGGAAGCACGCTTCGACGGCCTGCCCGCGGCGGCCGTGGTGCAGCTGAGCAAGCACCCCGACTACGACGGCGTGCGCGGCACCATCACGCGCAACGGCGCCAGTCCCGGCAAGGCGCGCATCGCGCAGCTGGCCGGCGACGTGGACGACGAGGGCGCGCTTTCCATCGACGAGTCGCAGGACGGCCGCGCCATCAGCGGCGTCTGGTCCGGCAAGCTGCAGAAGGGCTCCTGCGGCCGCGAATTCAGAGGAACGTGGCGCGACGCCACGGATGAAAGCACCCACCCGTTCGTGCTCAGCAAGACCGCCGCCCCAGAGGAAAAAAAGCCATGACGACGAAACGACCCCACATCCGGCTGCGCGAGCTGGCCGCCCTGGCCGCTTGCCTGGGCGGCGCCGCCGGCGCGCAGGCGCAGGCCGTCGACAAGCCCGCGAGCCCGCTGGCAGATGCGCAGCTCACCTGGCAGCAGTGCACAGCGCTGGGCGCCAACAACGAGGCACGGCTGGCCTGCTTCGACCGCTGGGCGCAGCAGCAGACGCTGCCCTCGGTGTCGGTGCCCGTGGCGCCGCCGGTGCTCGCGAGCACGCAGCCGCCGGTGGACGGCACGATCCCGGCCACGCGCGTGGTCTCGGTCGCCACCACCGAAGGCTGCCGCGACCGCCAGTACTCGGCGCTGTCGCGCTTCTGGGAACTGGAGAACGCCACCGACTGCGGCACCTTCGGCTTTCGCGGCTACCGGCCGCTCACCGTGTCGGTCTCGGCCGCCACCAACAAGCCGCAGACGCCCACTTCGCCGTCGCCCGACCACACCGGCCAGCCCGTCGCCTACCAGGCCAACGAGATGCGCATCGGCCTGTCGGTGCGCACCAAGCTCGCCCAGGGCCTGCTCACGCAGGGCGCCCCGGTGAGGAAAGACTCGCTGTGGTTCGCCTACACCCAGCAGTCGACCTGGCAGCTGTTCAACGGCGCCATCTCGCGGCCGTTCCGCACCACCGACCACGAACCCGAGCTGATGTATGTCTACCCGACCGACTTCAAGCTGCCCGGCGGATGGCGCTGGCGCTATTCGGGCCTGGGCATCGTGCACCAGTCGAACGGCCAGAGCCTGCCGCTGTCGCGCAGCTGGAACCGCGTCTACCTGATGGGCGGCGCCGAACTGGACGACCGCTTCACCATCACCGGCCGCATCTGGAAGCGCATTTCCGAGAGCGCCGCCAAGGACGACAACCCCGACATCGCCGACTACATCGGCCGTGCCGAAGTCACAGGCCGCTGGAACCTCGACCGCGACAACCAGCTGGCCGTGACCGTGCGCAACAACCTGCGCGACAGCGGCCGCGGCTCGATCCGCCTCGAGTGGCTCAAGGCCATCGGCGATCCGACCAAGAGCAACCTGCGCTTCCACACGCAGCTGTTCTCGGGCTACGGCGACACGCTGGTGGACTACAACCGCAAGCGCACGGTGCTCAGCATCGGCCTCAGCCTCGTGGATTTCTGACCTCTTTCATACGCAGACAAAACCAATGAGCGCAGACCTCACCCCCGTCGACGACACGCAGCGCGAGATCATCGCGGCGCTGCATGTCGCGCCCGTCTTCGATGCCGCCCGCGAGCTGGAGCGCCGCGTCGACTTTCTCGCAAGCTACCTGAAGCAGACCGGCCTGAAGACGCTGGTGCTGGGCATCAGCGGCGGCGTCGATTCGCTGACCGCCGGCTGCCTGGCGCAGCGCGCGGTCGAGAAGCTGCGCGCCACCGGCCATGACGCCACCTTCATCGCCATGCGCCTGCCCTACGGCGTGCAGAAGGACGAAGCCGAGGCGCAGGCTTCGCTCGCCGTCATCAGGCCCGACCGCACCATCACCGTCGACATCCGCCCCGCGGCCGACGGCATGCTGGCCGCGCTGAAGGCCGGCGACCTGAGCTTCCGCGACGCGGCACATGAAGACTTCGTGCTCGGCAACATCAAGGCGCGCGAGCGCATGGTGGCGCAGTTCGCGGTGGCCGGCGCGCACGACGGCATCGTCATCGGCACCGATCACGCGGCCGAGGCGCTGATGGGCTTCTTTACCAAGTTCGGCGACGGCGCGGCCGACATCACGCCGCTCACCGGCCTCAACAAGCGCCGCGTGCGCGCGGTGGCGCAGCTGCTGGGCGCGCCCGATTCGCTGGTCTACAAGGTGCCCACGGCCGACCTCGAGTCGCTGGTGCCGGGCAAGCCCGACGAAGACGCCTTCGGCGTGACCTACGAGCAGATCGACGATTTCCTCGAAGGCAAGCCGGTGTCGGCCGAGGCGCGCGCAATCATCCTGTCGACGCACCGCAAGAGCGCACACAAGCGCGCGCTGCCCGTCGAGCCCCCGGCACCCGCCGCGCTCGACTGAAGCTGGCGGCCACTCTGTGGCCCGGCCGCTCCTGCCGGGGCCCGGAGGGGCGCGGTGTAGACTGCTAGGTTTTTCGATTTGACGGTAATGGTGCAAGCGTCACGGCGCACAGGTTTCACCGGTTCGCCGCTCGTTCGCTTGCTTTCCAGGCTGACCGACAGCGACGTCGGGCAACCCCGGCAGACGACCGCGGAGCGGCTGAGCCAGTGGTTCGGCTGGACCGACGACATCTCGCTGTCCGCGGCGTTGAACGCCGGCCCGGCGAGTTCTCTCTCCAGTGCAAAAAAAGCCTCCTCGAGCGCCGAGGAAGCCGAGTGCGCCCGCGTGCGCGCCGCGCTGACCAAGGCCATCGCCTCCGACGGCGCCGCCCCCGCGGACGCCACCGACTTCGCCCCGCTGCGCCAGCGCTACCTGGCCCGGCAACAGGCGATGGAAGCCGGCATCGGCCCGCTGCGCAGCCGCCTGCGGACCACGCTGGCGGGCCGTTCGCAGGCCATGGCCAAACTGGCGGCGGTCGACGTCGTGATGGAGCAGGTGCTGGCCGTGCAGGAACGCAGCCTGCTCTCGGGCGTGCCCGCGCTGCTGGAGAAGCGCTTCAGGCGCCTGCGGCAGGCGGCGCTGGAGGCCCAGGCCGAACAGGCCACCGAACCGGCAGCCGATCAGGCAACGCCGGACCCGTCTGCCGGTGCCGCGTGGCAGGACGTGTTCCACAAAGACCTCCAGGACGTGCTGCTCGCCGAACTGGACTTTCGATTTCAACCGGTCGAAGGGCTGCTCGAAGCCCTTCGCATGAAGCAACCAGGCTGACATGACCAGATTTCTTCCTCACGCTGTGTTCGCAGCGGGCTTGGCCGTCGTGGGCTGGGTCGCCGTCGGCTACGTCGGCGCGAACCCGCTGGCGCTGGCCGTCACCGCGCTCGTCGCCGCCTTCTACCTGATGGGCGCGCTCGAACTGCGCCGTTTCCAGCAGGCCACCGACACCCTGTCGCGCGCCGTGGCCGAACTGTCCGAAGCGCCCGCCAGCCTCGGCGCCTGGCTCTCTCGCCTGCCAGCCTCGCTGCAGAACGCGGTGCGCCTGCGCATCGAGGGCGAGCGCGTCGGCCTGCCCGGCCCCGCCCTCACGCCCTACCTGGCCGGCTTCCTGGTGCTGCTGGGCATGCTCGGCACCTTCCTGGGCATGGTGGTCACGCTCAACGGCACCGGCCTTGCGCTCGACAGCGCGACCGACCTGCAGGCCGTGCGCTCGTCGCTCTCTGCGCCGGTGAAGGGCCTGGGGCTGGCCTTCGGCACTTCGGTGGCGGGCGTGGCCGCCTCGGCGATGCTGGGCCTGATGTCGGCGCTGTGCCGGCGCGAGCGGCTGCAGGCCGGGCAACTGCTCGACAGCAAGATCGCGACCACGCTGCGCGTGTTCTCGCAGGTCCACCAGCGCGAGGAATCGTTCAAGCTGCTGCAGCAGCAGGCGCTGGCCATGCCCGAGCTGGTCGGGCAGCTGCAGGCGATGATGGCTGCGCTGGCACAGCAGAGCCAGGCGCAGAACGACCGCCTCATCAGCAGCCAGGACAGCTTCCACGGCAAGGCCGAAGCGGTGTACGCCGGCCTGGCCACTTCCGTCGACCAGTCGCTGCGCCAGAGCCTGACCGAGAGCGCGCGCATCGCCGGCGCGGCGATCCAGCCGGTGGTCGAGGCCACCATGGCCGCCATCGCGCGCCAGACCGCCGCGCTGCACGGCACGCTCTCGCAGACCGTGCAGCAGCAGCTCGAAGGCTTGTCGAGCCGCTTCGCGGCCACCACGGCCGGCGTGGCCGACACCTGGCAGGCCGCGCTGGCCGAGCACCGGCAGACGAGCGAAGCCCTCTCCGGCGAAGTACGCGGCTCGCACGACCGCTTTGCCGAAACCTTCGCGCAGCGCTCGGCCGCGCTGGTCGACAACGTTGCCGCGCAGCTCGAGCGCACCGTGGGCAGCGTCTCGCACACCTGGAGCGGCGCGCTCGCCGAGCACCAGCGCGTGAGCGAGAAGCTCTCGGCCGATTCGCAGCAGGCGCTGACCGCCGCCGCCGCGACCTTCGAACAGCACTCGGCCTCGCTGCTGCGCACCGTGGGCCAGGCGCATGCCGAACTGCAGACCGACATCGCGGCGCGCGACGAACAACGGCTGGCCGTGTGGACGCAATCGCTGGCGGCGATGGCGGCAGCCCTGAAGGAAGAATGGCAACAGGCCGGCACGTATGCCGCGGGCCAGCAGCAGCACCTGCTCGACACGATCTCGCAGGTGTCGTCGCGCGACGAGCAGAAGCTCGCTGCGTGGACGCAGTCGCTGGCTGCGATGGCGGCGGCGCTCAGGGAAGAATGGCAGCAGGCCGGCGTGCATGCGACCGGCCAACAGCAGCTGCTGCTCGATTCGATCGCGCAGATTTCGTCGCGCGACGAACAGCGCCTCTCTGCCTGGAGCCAATCGCTCGCATCGATGGCCGCGGCGCTCAAGGAAGAGTGGCAGCAGGCCGGCGCCCACACCACCGGCCAGCAGCAGCAACTGCTTGACGCCATCTCGCAGATTTCCTCGCGCGACGAGCAGCGCCTCTCTGCATGGACGCAGTCGCTCGCATCGATGGCCGACTCGCTGAAGGAAGAATGGCAGCAGGCCGGCGCGCAGTCCGCGAGCCGGCAGCACGAGCTGCTCGAACAGGTGGCGCAGACCGCGCGCGAGATGTCGTCGCAGACCGACGCGCACGCCAAGGCCACCGTCGCCGAGATCGCCCAGCTGCTGCAGGCCGCCTCCGAGGCCCCGCGCGCGGCGGCCGAAGTGGTCGCCGAGCTGCGCCAGAAGCTGTCGGACAGCATGGCGCGCGACAACGCGATGCTGGAAGAACGCAGCCGCATCCTCGAGACGCTTTCCACGCTGCTCGACGCGGTGAACCATGCCTCCACCGAGCAGCGCGCGGCGGTCGACTCGCTGGTGGCCGCGTCGGCCGAGGTGCTGGAGCGCGTAGGCGGCCGCTTCACCGAACAGGTCGAGGCCGAGACCGGCAAGATGACCGGCATTGCCGCGCAGATCACCGGCGGCGCGGCCGAGGTGGCGAGCATGGGCGAGGCCTTCGGCCTGGCGGTGCAGCTGTTCAGCCAGTCGAACGACAAGATGGGCGCGCAGCTGCAGCGCATCGAGGCCGCGCTCGGCAAGTCGATCGCGCGCAGCGACGAACAGCTGGCCTACTACGTGGCGCAGGCGCGCGAGGTCATCGACCTGAGCATCATGTCGCAGAAGCAGATCGTCGAAGACCTGCAGCAGCTCGCCAGCCGACAGGCCGCGGTGGGCAGCGAGGCGTGATGCGCGACGACATCGACGAAAGCGGCCTGGAGCCGGGCGTGCCGGTGTGGGCCGTCTTCGGCGACCTGATGTCGGGGCTGCTCGGCGCGTTCGTGCTGATCCTGGTGTGCGCGCTGGGCATGCAGATGGAGCTCGCGTCCAAACTGGAAACCGAGGTGCAGCAGCGGCGTGCCGAGGCGCAGCGCCGCGAGCAGCTCGAACAGGCGCTGGCGGGCCCGCTCGCGGCCGGCCGCGTGACGCTGAACAACGGCCGCATCGGCATCAGCGGCAATGTGCTGTTCGCCTTCAATTCCGCCGACCTGCAGCCCGAGGGGCGGCAGTTGCTCAAGAGCCTGTCGGCGCCGCTGGCCGCCTACCTGGGCAGCCGCGACGAGATCCTGATGGTCAGCGGCTTCACCGACGACCGGCAGATGCGCGGCGACGCGCGACGCTTCGCGGACAACTGGGAGCTGTCGGCCCAGCGCGCGCTCACGGTGACGCGCGCGCTGATCGAGGAAGGCATGCCGTCGTCGTCGGTGTTCGCCGCGGCCTTCGGCTCCGAGCAGGCGGTGGCGTCGAACGCCGATGCCGAGGGACGCTCGAAGAACCGGCGCGTGGAGATGGCGCCGACGCCGCGGCCGTCTTCCGCCGGCACCGCCAACGCGAAGCGCCGTGAATAGCCAGGAGGAAGTCAGCGCCGGCAACGTGGCGGCGGTCCAGGCGTGGATTGTGCGCGGCGACCACCGCTTCGACCCGGTGCGCTTCCGCTTCATCGAGGCACTGGCCCGGCGCGCGGACACGCACGAGGGCGAGGCGCGCCGCCTGCTCGACGAGCGCGTGGCCACGCTGCTCGCTGCGTACGGCAAGGACATGGCGGCCGCCCATGCGGCAGCCGCAGCGGACGGGCCGCAGGATGCACGGCAGCAGCCGCGCGAACGCAGCGCCCTCGCGGAACTGGTCGATCACGCCGCCCAGAATTCGCCCCTCCCCGCCGGCATGCAGGCGGTGCCCGCCGACGCCGCGCCCGGCCAGTCGCCCGCGCTGGAACTGAAGACGCTGCGCTACTTCCGCAGCACCTGGTCGAAGCTCAGCGCCGACCTGCGGCTCACGCAGTCGCTGGCCAAGGTGCCGGAGAACGCGGGGCCGCTCAACTCGCACCACCTGGTGCACCGCGCGCTCACGCTGATGCGCGACCTGTCGCCGGAGTACCTGAACCACTTCATGTCGTACGTCGACACCTTGTCGTGGGTCGAGCAGGCGAACAGCGCCAGCGCCTCGGCCGCCGCGAGCACCACGCGCGCCGAGGCCGGCGGCAGGAAGACGGCGCGCGCCGGCAAGGCCGGCTGACGCGGCAGGTGCTTTCGCCGGCGATCTCGGGCACAGTGCCGACCGGGAGAAGGTGACCGGCGCGGCGGCAAGGTGCAAGATCGCGGGCCGGTGCATCGACGACACACGGGCAGAACCCACGCGAGGATCCATGAGACAAGACATGCGACAGACCTTCGACGCCATGCGCGCCGCCAGCCTGCGCGCCCAGACGCCGCCGTGGCCCGAACGCGCCGACCGCCTGCAGCGCCTGCGCGCGCTGGTGAAGGACAACCGCGAACAGATCGCCGCCGCCATCAGCGCCGACTTCCATCACCGTGCGTTTCAAGAGACCGAGCTGGCCGAGGTGTTCCCGGCGCTCGAGGGCATCGCGCACGCCCTGCGCCACGGCAGGCACTGGATGCGGGTGCGCCGCCGCTCGACCGGCCTGTGGTTCAAGCCCGCGTCGTCGAAGATCATGCCGCAGCCGCTGGGCGTGGTCGGCATCGTGGTGCCGTGGAACTACCCGCTGTACCTGGCCGTGGGGCCGATGACGGCCGCGCTGGCGGCGGGCAACCGCGTGATGGTGAAGCAGTCGGAGTTCACGCCGCGCTTCGCCGAGCTGTTCGCGGCGCTGGTGGCCGAGGCCTTCGCGCCCGACGAGATCGCCGTGGTCAACGGCGACGCCGAGGCCGCGCGCGAGTTCTCGGCCCTGCCCTTCGACCACCTGCTCTTCACCGGCTCGACCGCCGTGGGCCACCACGTGATGCGCGCGGCCAGTGACAACCTCACGCCGGTGACGCTGGAGCTGGGCGGCAAGTCGCCGGCGATCATCGGGGCCGGGGCCGACTTCGACAAGGCGGTGGAACGCATCCTCGTGGGCAAGACGCTGAACGCGGGCCAGACCTGCATCGCGCCCGACTACGTGCTGGTACCCGAGGGCCAGCAGCAGCGCTTTGCCGACAGCGCGCGGCGCGTGTTCGCGTCGATATACCCGGACCTGGGCAACGGCAACACCGACTACACCAGCATCGTGAGCCCGCGCCACTTCGCGCGGCTGCAGGAGCTGGCGGCCGCCGCGCAGCAGGAAGGCGCTGTTGCCGTGCCGCTGTGCGACACCGCGCCCGATGCCGCCACGCGCCGCTTTCCGCCGGTGCTGCTGACCGGCGTGAACGACGGCATGCGCGTGATGCGCGAAGAGATCTTCGGCCCGCTGCTGCCGGTGCTGCCCTACGCCGGCATCGACGAAGCCATCGCCTACGTCAACGCGCACCCGCGCCCGCTCGCGCTCTACCTGTTCGAGAAGAACGGCGCGACCATCGACCAGGTGATGCGCCAGACCGTGTCGGGCGGCGTGTCGATCAACGACACGCTGCTGCACATCGCGCAGGACGACCTGCCATTCGGCGGCGTCGGCGCGAGCGGCATGGGCGCCTACCACGGGGAGTACGGCTTCGAGACCTTCTCCAAGCTGAAGCCGATCTTCCGGCAGTCGGCGTTCAACGGCGCGGGGCTGCTCAAGCCGCCCTATGGCAAGACCTTCGCGCGGATGATGAAGCTGTTGGTGCGCTGAACCGCCAGCGCCCGCCGGCCGTATGTGACGGCCATGTGTCGCAATATCGCGACAAAGTTCCATGCGTATTGCATACCAAAGGTAAAGTTCCGGCCCGAATGGTATTGCGAGTCATTACCATTCGCACAGTCGTGACGCAGGTTCCACCGTGGTGAGAACGAAGCGTGCAGCCAGCCAGGCTTCGTCCGGGCAGCCAAGCAAGAGACACGGCCACAACAACACTCCCGGAGGAATATGACCTACGTCAAGAGCCGCAAGCATTCGCCTGCGCGTTACCTTTCTGGCCGCATGGCCACCACCGCCACACTGGTCGCCATCGGCTCGGTGTCCGCGCATGCCCAGGGCACGCTGAACGAAGTCCGCGTCGAAGCCTCGACCGACTACAAGGTCGAGAAATCGGCCTCGCCCAAGTTCACGGCGCCGCTGCTGGACACGCCCAAGTCGGTCACCGTCATCCCGCAGGAAGTGATCCGCCAGACCGGCGCGACCACGCTGGTCGACGCGCTGCGCACCACGCCCGGCATCACCTTCGGCGCCGGCGAAGGCGGCAATCCGGTGGGCGACCGCCCCTTCATCCGCGGCTTCGATGCGCAGAGCGACACCTACGTGGACGGCTTGCGCGACGGCGCCGCCCAGACGCGCGAAATCTTCAACGTGGAGTCGGTCGAGGTCGTGAAGGGCCCGAGTTCAGCGTTCGGCGGACGCGGCTCGGCCGGCGGCTCGGTGAACATCATCAGCAAGGCGCCGCAAGCCGAGAACTTCTTCAGCGGCACCATCGGCCTGGGCACCGATTCCTACCAGCGCGAAACGCTGGACATCAACCGCAAGATCTCCGACAGCGTCGCGGCCCGCCTGAACCTGATGAACTTCAAGTCGGACATCGCCGGGCGCGGTCCGGTCAACGTCAAGCGCTGGGGCGTGGCGCCGAGCGTGACCTTCGGCATGAACTCGCCGACGCAGGTCACGCTGAGCTACTACCACTACGAGACCAACGACCTGCCCGATTCGGGCATCCCCTTCAACAACCCGTTCACCTCGGGCGTGTACCTGAACCGCAACGGCGACGGCCAGCCCATCGCGGTGCCGCGCGGCACCTACTACGGCCTGGTGGGCCGCGACTACCAGCGCACCAAGGTCGACGCCGGCACCGTCGACGTGAAGCATGACTTCGGCGGCGGCCTGGTGCTGCGCAACGTCACGCGCTCGAGCACCTCGACCAACGACTACATCTGGTCCCAGCCCGACGACAGCCGCGGCAACTTCCTGGTCAACGGCAACGTCTGGCGCCGGCCCAACAACCGCGCGTCCGACTCCGAGTCGCTGGTCAACCAGACCAGCCTGACCGGCAAGTTCGAGACCGCCGGCATCAAGCACAGCTTCACCACCGGCATCGAGCTGGGCAAGGAAGCCACCACCAAGGGCAACTACCTGTTCCTGCAGGACGCGAAGACCGGTTTCGAGACCTACCCGCGCACGGGCGTGAGCGGCTTGAACTGCGCCGTGGGCTCGGGCATCCGCAGCAACTTCAACTGCACCTCGGCGCTCAGCCCGACGCCGTACGACCCGTGGACCGGCGCCATCACCAGGTCGCCGGCGGTGACCGAAGTGAAGACCACCACCAGTTCGGTCTACGCCTTCGACACCATCGAGTTCAACCCGCAGTGGTCGCTGAACCTCGGCCTGCGCTGGGACGACTACAAGACGCGCGCGGTCACGCCGGCCTACATCGCGCCGATCGCGACTACGGCCTCCGTGCCCAGCAATGCCCTGAGCGGCTCGACCAGCGTGTCCGTGCCCGCCGGCCGCATGGTCCCGGGCATCGAGCTGGAGAACAAGGCCTCGTTCCTGAACTACCAGGTCGGCGCGGTCTACAAGCCGGCGCCCAACGGCAGCATCTACGTGTCCTACGGCACCTCGTCGACGCCGCCCGGCACCGACGGCGGCGACGGCGCCGACGGCATCAGCGCGGCCATCCGCAACCTGAAGCCGCAGGAAAGCCGCAGCCTCGAACTCGGCACCAAGTGGGAAGTGCTGGACCGCCGCCTGGTGCTGACCTCGGCGATCTTCCGCACCGACATGAAGAACGCCCGCGTGGTCGCGGCCGACGGCTCGACGCAGAACGTCGGCAAGAAGCGGGTGGAAGGCATCGAGTTCGGCGTGGCCGGCAGCATCACCCGTGACTGGCAGGTGTTCGGCGGCTACACGCACCTGAACGCCAAGCTCACGGACAACGGCTACACGCTGTCGGGCACGACGTACGTCGCCTCGCCGTTCAACGGCAACATGTTCCCGAACACGCCGAAGGACAGCGCGACGCTGTGGACCACCTACACCGTGATGCCCGGCCTCACGATCGGCGGCGGCGCCACCTACGTGAGCAAGCAGTACGGCAACGTCAACAACACGAAGTGGATTCCTTCCTACGTGAAGTACGACGCGATGGTGAGCTATGTGGTCAACAAGAACCTCAGCCTGCAGCTGAACGTCCAGAACCTGACCAACAAGTACTACTTCGACAAGGCCTATGCGTCGCACTACGCGACCGTTGGCGCGGGCCGCTCGGCCTCGCTGACCGCATCGTTCTCGTTCTGATGCGGCACAGGGCACCCGCGGGTGCCCGCCTGTTCCTCGTGCCGGTCCCGGCCGGAGCATTCATACTCGGCGGCAAACGCCGGCCATGGATGGCTCCGGCAACCGCACGATGGAACCCAACCTCCCCTTCCTGCAGATCAGGAACCTGCGCACGCGCGGCGCAGGCGCCATCGACCTGAGCGCCGCGCGCGGCGAGTGCATCTGCATCCTCGGCAAGTCGGGCTCCGGCAAGAGCGTTTTCCTGCGGCTGGTGGCCGACCTCGACCCCGGCGAAGGCACCGTCACCCTCGACGGCATCGAACGCAAGACACTGAGCGGCCCCCAATGGCGCCGGCGCGTGGTCTACCAGGCGGCGGAGCCCGCATGGTGGGCGCCCACCGTGGACGCGCATTTCCCCGACGACACCCATGCCCGGCTCGGCGGCTGGATGCAAGAGATCGGCCTTTCCCCCGGCCTGCTCGACACCGAGATCCCCCGCCTCTCGACCGGCGAGCGCCAGCGCCTGGCGCTGCTGCGCTCGCTCGCGCGCGAGCCCGCGGTGCTGCTGCTCGACGAGCCCACCGCGTCGCTGGACACCGAATCGACGCTGGTCGTCGAGGCCCTGCTGGCCCGCCGGCTGGCGCAGGGCCTGACGATCCTGATGGTCACGCACTCGCGCGAGCAGGCCGCGCGCATCGGCCAGCGCCGCTTCGAGATGGCGGACGGCCAGTTGAGGCGCATGCCGTGAACGCCACCATCCACCTCGACGCCACCGACCTGATGCTGGCCACGCTGCTGGTGCTGCTGAACGCCGGCGCCTCGCTGGCGCTGCACCTGCGGCTGCACCGCCAGGTGCTGTGGGCGGCGGCGCGCATGGTGGTGCAGCTGCTGCTGGTGGGGCTGGTGCTGCGCTTCGTGTTCAGCGCGGCGTCGCCGGCGGTCACGCTCACCATCGTCGTGCTGATGATCCTGGCGGCCGCCCGCGAAGTGGCGGTGCGCCCGTCGCACCGGCTGGCGCGCGGCGGCAACTTCCGCATCGGCGCGGCGGCCGTGGGCATATCGAGCGTGGCCACCGTGGTGCTGGCGCTCATGACAGCGATCCGCCCGCAGCCCTGGTACGACCCGCGCTATGCGATACCGCTCATGGGCATCGTGCTGGGCAGCGTGCTCAACTCCGCGAGCCTGGGGCTGGACAGCTTCTTCGAGGGCGTGACCACCGGGCGCGCGCGCATCGAGGCGCAACTGGCGCTGGGCGCGACCATCCACGAGGCGCTGTCGGAGCTCACGCGCTCGTCGATACGGCGCGGGATGATCCCGATCATCAACCAGATGTCGGCCGCCGGCGTCATCACCCTGCCCGGCATCATGACCGGCCAGCTGCTGGCCGGCATGGACCCGGTGGAAGCCGCCAAGTACCAGATCCTGCTGCTGTTCCTGCTGACCGGCGCGGGCGGCCTGGCGGCGGCGGGCTCGGTCTACATGGCGGCGCGCTCGATGACCGACGAGCGCCAGCGGCTGCGCTCCGACCGCCTGGGCTGAGGCCGGCTGCGACACGGCTTCCCCGTATTTCTTCCTGCTTCACTGGAGACAAGATGGCTATCGACACTTTGCATATCGGCGTGGTCGGCTGCTCGGCCGAAGGCGCCGCGCTGTGCTATCGCACGCTGTGCGTGGAAGGCGCGCGCTACCTCGGGCAGCCGCATGCGCACCCGGAGGTCTCGGTGCACACGCACTCGCTCGCCAGCTATGTCGACTGCCTCGACCGCGGCGACATCGACGGCGTGGCGCAACTGATGCTGTCCTCCGCGCGCAAGCTCGCGGCAGCCGGCGCCGACTTCCTGATCTGCCCCGACAACACGATCCACCAGGCGATGCACCGCGTGCTGCCGCAATCGCCGCTGCCCTGGCTGCACATCGCCGAAGTGGCGGCGGCGGAAGCCGCGTCGCGCGGCTTTCGCCGCGTGGGCGTGCTGGGCACGCGCTGGCTGGTCGACAGCGAGGTCTATCCGCAGGCGCTGGCGGACGCGGGCCTCGCCGCCGTGCGGCTCGATGCCGCGGAGCGCGCCGAAGTCGGCCGCATCATCATGGACGAGCTGGTGTGCGGCGTGTTCCGCCCCGAGTCGACGGCAGTGCTCCAGCAGATGATCGAAGCGCTGAAGGCGCGCGGCTGCGATGCCGTCGCGCTCGGCTGCACCGAGCTGCCGCTGGTGCTGAACGACGGCAACTCCGCGCTGCCCACGCTCGACTCCACGCGCCTGCTCGCGCACGCGGCGCTGCGCCGCGCCACGGCGCGCTGAGGCCCCTCGGCCCCTGCCGCTCAGAACTTGCCGAGCACGTTCAGGAACCAGCCCTTGCTGCGGTAGCTCATGTCGGTGAGGTTGTCCGAGTAGTCGGTGAAGTTGTAGCCCACGCCCACCTTCAGATTCTCGTTGACGTGGTAGTACGCCGCCGTGACCCAGCCGTTCTTGCGGTCCTGCAGTTCCCTGGCGCGCAGCGAGCGCCACTCGACCATCCAGTCCCAGTTGCGCACCAGCTTCCAGTCGACGCGCAGCACCGCGAGTTCGGCCGAGCTCTTGAACCACGGCGCCGAGCTGTCGCGGCTCGCGCGCAGGTCGCCGCGCCGCCAGGCGTACTTGCCGCCCAGCGTCCAGCGCTCGTTGAGGTCCCAGGTGGCGTCGATGGCGAACACGTGGCTGCGCTGCTGGTAGTCGACGGCGGTGGTCGACACCGTGCCCAGGCTCGAATCGACGCCGCTCGACACCACCTGCCCCGGCGACGACAGGTCGTACAGGAAGGTGTACTTGAACAGCAGGTTCAGCCGGTCGTTGAACGCGGGGCGCAGCGCGTAGCCGAGCATGGCCTCCGTGTACTTGGCCGCGGCCAGCACGCCGGTGCTGCTGTCGCTGTCGGCCCAGTTGAACTTGCCGAGCCAGCGCGAGTCGTCATCCACCTTCCAGGTGAATGAGTTCTTCAGCAGCCAGCTGGTGCGGGTCTCGGAGGTGGTGCGGTCCTTGCGATATTCGAGGCCGCCGCTGTACTTCAGGCGCTCGCTCGAGTAGCCGGTGGTGAAGGCGACGGCCTCGCGCCGCGTGGCGCCCAGCGTCTCGGCGCCGACCCAGCCGTTCTCGAAGTTCACGCCGAAGGTCCAGCGCGTGTCGGGCGCGTACTGCACGCCGTAGGCATGCGTGAGGCCCGGCTGCGTGCCGGTGGCCTGGCGATGCTCGGTGAACATCGTGAGGCCGTCGCCCACGCGCGAGCGAACGCCCGTCACCAGGGTGCCGCCGCGGCCGATGAGGTTCTCGTCGGTGCGGCCGGTGTCGGACACGTAGGTCATGTAGAGGTTGGAGCGGTCGTCGTACTGGTAGTCGACGCCGGCCTTGCCCGCGAACCCGCCGTCGCCGGTGGAAAGCTCGCCGCGCAGCGCCAGCTTGTCGTTGACGCGGTAGCGCCCGCCGAAGCCCAGGCGGTCGTTCTCCAGCCGCGTGCCGGTGCGCCGCAGCGTCTTCTGCGTGAAGCCGTAGGCGCTCCAGCGGTCGCTGCCGGTGTATTCGAGCTGCACGGCGGCATCGGCGCGCTCGCCGGACACCGCCTGCGTGGTCGGCAGCGAAGGGCTGGTGATAAGCGCGTCGCCGGTCTTTTCGTCGTAACGCAGGCCCAGGCCCAGCTTCCACTCGGGCGTGAGGGCCAGCGAGTACTGAGCGTCGAACACGCTGCTGTTGTAGCCGTCGCGCTCGTCGCGGCGGTCGGCCTTCAGGCGCAGCTCGCCGTTCTCGGCCTTCTCGCCGAAGGGCACGGTGGCCTGCACGCCGAACTGGCGCGTGGCGTTGCTCGCGTACTGGCCCGGCGCGGAGAAGCCGGCGTCGCGCGACTGCGCATAGGCGCTCACGCGCCCGCCGCCGCGGATGTCGAAGTCGCCCAGGTCGGCCTGGCCTTCCAGGCGCCAGGCGCTGGCGCTGCCGGTGGGGCCGTTGCCCAGCGTGTTGCCGACCGCGCCGTTGCGCCCGGTGAAGCTGAAGCCGCCGTCCATCGAGTCGAGCTGGCCGGTGCCCGGGCCCCTGCTGCGCGCGAACTCGCCCTTGAAGTAGGTGTTCTCGGTCTTGCGCAGCGTGAGGTCGGCGCCGGCCAGGCGCTGGTCGCCGCCGATCTGGTCCTGGCGCGACGCGGTCACGCCCACGCCCACGTGGTCGTTGGCCCACCAGGAGACACGGCCGCCCACGGCGAGCGTGTCGAGCGAGGTGGTGAGCGGCGTGTATTCGTAGTCCACCACCAGGTAGGTCGGCATGCCGGTGAAGCCGCCGGCGCGCACCAGCGAGCCATCGTCGGACAGGCTGGGCAGCGGCGCCGACAGCAGCACGCGGCCCTGCAGGTAGTCGATCTCGTAGTCGGAGCTCGGCACGAGCTGCGTGCGCTTGAGCACGAAGCCGGAATCCTTGTCGCGGATTTCCAGCGTCACGCGCTCGGCGCCGCGCGTGATGTCCTGGTTGCGCAGGTAGTAGAGCGAGCCGCCGGTGCCGCGGAATTCCTCGCGCGCGGCCAGCGTGCCGGGCTCGGCCGCGAAGGCGTCGATCTTCAGCCGCGCCTCGCCGAAAGAGGTCGACTCCTCGCCCAGGTAGCGGCCATGGAAGCCGTAGAGGCCGCGGCTCACGCGGGTGAGTTCGGTGTCGCCGAAGTTGAGCTTGAAGTTGCCCCACATCGCCTGCGAGCGGCCGTCGTCCACGCGCAGGTAGAAGCGGCCCTGCGTGGGCGCGTCCTGGATGGCGGTGGAGTCGTCGCCGAAGGTGGTCCACGAGTCCTCCGGGTCGAAGCGGCGGAACAGCGAGGTCGGGTCCTTGCGGTCGAGATTGCGGAACAGTTCCTTGAGCGGGCGTTCCTCGGTGTCGACGCTGGCCGTCAGCGTCCAGCGGTCGTTGAGCTGACCCTTGGCATAGCCGGCGATGCGGCCTTCGCTCCAGCCGCCGCCACCGTAGCGGTTCTTGTCGTTGGTCATGATCGCGGCCGGGCCGCTCACGCTGTTGCTGCCCGCCGTGAGGTCGGCCTGCCCGACGAAGAACCAGTCGCTCGCGGGCAGCTCGAAGTCGCGGCGGTAGGCGCGCGTGGCGCCCTGCGCGTCGGTGACCGCGATCTCGCCGGTCTGCACGCGGCGCGGCACCAGCTGCTGGAACACGAAGCGCCCGCTCTCGTCCACCGGCACCGCGAAGCCCAGCGCGCGCACCGTCTCGCCGGGGCGGATGGCCGCGCCGCTGGCGGTGACCGTGCCTGCGCTCAGCGGAATGTTGGCGATGGCGATGTTGTTCATGCCGTAGCCGCGCAGCAGTTCGCGCGCCGGGTCGGGCGGCGTGCCGGTCTCGGGCCTGTGGCGCTGGGCCAGCGTAAGCGAGAGATCGTCGGTCTCGTCGAAGCGGCCCTGGCGGTCGTACACGCGCACGCGGTAGTACAGCTTGCCGCTCGCTCCTTCGGCGACGCGGTTCAGCAAGCCCTCGGGCACCTGCCATTCGCCGCGCAACGCGGCGTCCAGCGGCACGGTCGCGACCAGGCGGCGCTGCATCGCCTCGTTGGCGGTGAACACGCGCAGCTCGGCCTTGCTGGTGAACAGCAGGTAGTTGCTGTAGCCGGCGAAGCGCACGGTGTCGCCGGCCACCACGGTGGTGGGCCAGGCGCTGGCGCTCAAGCGGCGCGGCTGGGAAAGGTTGTCGTACTGCAGGCGCAGCTGGTTGCGCTCGAGCTGCACGTCGACGCAGCGCTGGCGGTCGGCGCTGTTGGTGCCGTCGCCGGCCGCGGCCTTGCCGTCGGCCGTGAGCAGCTGGCCGTCCACGCTCAGGCGCAGCGGCGCGTCGTCGGTGCCGAAGGCGGTGAAGGTGCGGCACACGCCGGGGTCGGCCGCCGCCGGCGCGGGTGCCACGGCCACGGGCGCATCGCGCCAGTACACGCGCACTTCGACGCGGCGGTTGGCGGCCCAGTTGGCGGGGTCGGTGGCGGGCGTGGCCACGGGCGCGTCGGGTCCGCGCGAGGAAGCGGCCGCAGCGTCTTCGGGCAGGCCCAGGCGCTGCGTGAGGTAGCGCGCCACCTGCTGCGCGCGCGCCAGCCCCAGCGCATGGTTGTCGGCGAAGCGTTCGCGCGACTTCGCGCTCAGCGCCTGGGTGTCGGTGTGGCCGACGATCTCGAAGCGCAGGCCGTCGCGCCCTTTCACCTGCGCGGCGATGCGGTCGAGCTGCGCGCGGTCGGCCGGCGCGAGCCCGTCGGCGCCCGATTCGAAATGCGGCACTCCGGTGTCGCTGCGCTCGGCGCCCGGCACGGGCGGCGGCGTCGGGCCCGCGGCAGCTGCCGGCGCGCTCGCGTCGCCCAGCACGAAGGTGGCCTTGGGCAGTTCGCGCTCGCTGCTGCGCGGCAGGTGGCGGGTGCCGTCGATGTCCACGGCGCGCGGGTCGGCCGCGGCCTGGTCGTGCATGCGGCCGCGCACGGCCGACTCCTGCGCGGCCGCGAGCCCCATGCCCATGCAGGCGGCGGTGACGGCGCCTGCGAGGGCGATGCGCTTGGGTAGCTTTCTTTTCATGTCGGCTCGCTGGCTCGGGTTCTGTGCGAAGGGGCGGTTCATGGCTTGCCGCCCTCCGGCGTGGCGGCGGGCACCAGTTCGACCTCGACGTCGAGGTTGAACAGCGGCGGCGCGTTGCCGTCGGCGCGGGCGCGCTGCTCGCCCAGCTGCTTCCAGCGCGCGAGCACCGCGGCCTTCACCGCGTCGGTGCGCTGGCGGCCGAGCGATGCGGGCTCGCCGGGCGCGGCGCGGTAGGCCAGCCGCAGCACCGATGTCTTCTCCGCCAGCACGCTCACCGTGCGGTCGAGCTCGGGCACGAAGCCGGCGCGCAGCGCGGCGCCGCCGTCCTCGAAGGCCGCGCCCTGCAGCGCGAGCCGCACCACGCGGTGCACGGTGGCGCCGAAGTTGATCTTCAGCACCTTGCCGCGCGTGGCGCGCTCGGCCGCCGGGTTCTCGCTGGTGGTGCGATAGCCCGAGGGCAGCGTGCGCTCGTCGAGCTTCAGCACCAGGTTGCTGCCGGTGCCTTCCTTCGGAATGGCGGCGCAGGCGATGTGGTAGCGGCCTTCGGCGTCGGTGGTCACCAGCACGCCGTTGACGGTGGCGATGCGCACGTTCGCGATGCCGGGCTCGCCGTCGTCCTGGTAGCCGTTGGCGTTCTTGTCGTCGTAGACCTTGCCGATCACGTCGGTGCAGTCGAACAGCGCGTCTGGCACCACGCGCACGGTGGCGGTGGCCAGGTTCGACAGCGTGCGGCCGCCCACGCCCTGCGTGGCGACGACCTGGTTGACGAACTCGCCCTCGCCCACGCCGACCCCCACGCCCGCGACCATCAGGTATTCCTTGGTCTCGTTGGGCGCGAAGTTCTGCCCGGGCACCACCAGCTGGCGGCCGTTGAGCTGCGGCACCACCGGCAGCGCCACGCCACCCGGCAGGCTGCGCACGGTGAGCGAGCCCGGCACGTAGCGGAAGCCCGGCGGCAGCGTGTCGACCACGGCCACGCCCGGCACGGGGTTGCCGCGCGTGTTGCGCGCCGTGATGCGGTACGGCAGCAGTTCGCCCTTCTTCACGGTGAGCTTCGAGGTGGTCTTGCGCAGCTCGATGAGCGTGGCGTCCGACGGGTCCAGCGGGATGTTGTTGGCCACCACGTGCTGGCCGCCGCCGCCCGGCATCTGGAACACCATGTAGTAGCCCGCACCCGGCACCAGCGCCGCGCCGGGGCTCACCACGCAGGGGTTGGTCTGCGAGGGCGCCGGGCCGTTGGGCGGCGGCGAGCACGACTGCGTGCCCAGCGCGCCGGCAGCCGCCGGGTAGATCGACGACGGCAGGTAGTTGCCAGGCGGCGTCACCACCAGGCGGTACTCGCCGGCCGGTGCGCCCGGCAGCACGAAGAAGTCGTAGTAGCCCGACGGGCCGGTCGTGTAGCTGTCGCGGCCGTCGAACAGGTGCTGCGCCGGATCGAAGCCGGGCGGGCCCACCAGCCGCACCACGGCGCCGGGCACGGGCGTGCCGCTGACGCTGTCGTACACCACGCCGCCCGGGTCGTACGGCAAGTCCTGCTTCTGCACGTTGGCGCCGGGGTTCACGCGCACCTTGATGGTGAAGCGCGGATCGCTCGGCGAAGGCGTGGGGTACGGGCCGCCGGCGCCGTTCTGCGACGCGTCGGTCGGCCACACGCCGCCCACGTAGCGGCCGTCGGGCGAGCGGAAGCGCACGCGGTATTCGCCGGGCACGAGGTCGCCGAATCGGTAGCCGCCGTCGGCCGCGGTGGTCACGCTGTAGAGCACGGTGGCCGCGTTCTCGGCGCAGGCGTTGCCGCCGTCGGCGCAGCGCAGCAGCTCCACGGTCCAGCCTTCGCCGTTGCCCTCGCCCGAATCACGGCTGCGGTTGTGGTTCTGGTCGAACCACACGTTGCCGGTGAGCGAGGCGGGCTGGCTGCTGTGCTCGGTGAAGTCGTAGCCGGTGCCGCGCGCGTCGAGCCCCGTGATGTTCACGCGGATCTGGTTCGGGCCCTGCGCGGTGCCGCCCAGGGTGCCGGGCACGGCGATGCCGTCCTCGTAGCCGGCGGGCTGCGTCTCGGTGACGGTGTAGCCGCCGCTGCCGGGCAGCGGCAGGCCGGGCAGCTCGTAGCGGCCGTTGGCATCGGTGACGGCGGTGCGCGTCACCGGCTGGCCCGCCGCGTCGGTGCCGGTGAGCGTGATGGTCACGCCCGGGATCGGCAGGTCCTGCGGCTCGCGCGTGCCGTTGCGGTTGGCGTCGTTGTAGACGGTGCCCGCCAGCGATGCGCCGCGCTCGCCGAAGTTGTAGTTGTCGCCGTTGCCGCCGCGGTACGCGATGGCGCCGATGACGTCGTTGCCCAAAGTGCCGCTGGGCACGCCGTCGAGCGTGCCCACGGCGTCCAGGCCGTCGGCATAGGTCACGGGCTGCGTCTCGCGGATGGTGTAGCCCGCGGCGTCGGCCGGCAGCAGGCCGGTGAAGACGTAGCGGCCGGTGGCGTCGGTGACCACGGTGGCGTTCACCGCCAGGCCGCTGGCCGAGCGGCCGGTCAGCGTCAGCGTGACGCCGGCAATGCCGGGCTCGCCGGCCTGGCGCACGCCGTCGTTGTTGTTGTCGACGTACACCCAGCCCGCGATCTGGCCGCCGCGCTCGCCGAAGTTGTAGTCGATGCCCACGTCTTCCGACACCAGCGCGATGCCGCCGAAACGGTCGTTCACGTTGCCCGGGTTGGCCACGCCGCGCGCAGCGCCGTTCACCGTGCCGAGCGACTCGGGGCCGTCGGCCACGCCGGCGGGCTGCGTCTCGTCGACCTGGTAGGTGCCGGGCACGAGCTTGTCGAACAGGTAGCCGCCGTCGGCGCCGGTCTGCACCGTGCGGTCCACGGCGTTGCCCAGGAAGTCGGTGCCGGTGACGCGCACCGTGGTGCCGGCGATGCCGGGCTCGCCGCTGTCGCGCACGCCGTTCGACGGCGCCACGTCGGCATACACGTAGCCGGCCAGGCTCGCGGGCTTCACGGCCGAGAAGTTGTTGCCGGCCGAGCCCGCGCCCACCGCGCCGAGCACGATGTTCTGGATCACGTTGGCGGTCGAGCCGTTGGGCCCGTTGCTCACGCCGCTGCCGCCGGTGGGCACGCTGCCCGCCGTGCTGCCCGCGCCGCTGACGTTGCCTGCGCGCGTGATGCCGGGCTCGTAGCCCTGCGGCCGCGTCTCGGTCACGGTGTAGCTGCCGGGCGCGAGGTTCGGGAAGCTGTAGTCGCCGCTGGCGTCGGTGGTGGTGGTGCGCGTGACGCTCTGGCCGTTGACGTCGGTTCCCGTGAGCGTGATGGTCACGCCCGCGATGCCCGGCTCGCCCGGCGCGTTCTGCGCGCCGTTGCCGTTGCGGTCGTAGTACACGCGGCCCGAGATGCCGCCCGGCAGCAGTTCGCCGAAGTAGTACTCGCCCTGCACCAGCGGCACGTTGGTGCCCGAGACGGTCACGCCGGTGATGGCGTTGCCGCCGGCCTGCGGCGTGCCGGGCAGTGCGTTGTTGTTGGCCTTGCCGGGCGCATAGTTGGCCGGCTGCGTCTCGGTGATGGTGTAGCCGCCGGCGCCCGAAGGCGGCACGTTGCGGAACTCGTAGCCGCCGACGGTGCCGGTGGCCACCGCGACGATGTTCACCGGGTTGCCCGCGGCGTCGGTGCCCGTGAGGCGCAGTTCCACGTTCGGGATTCCGGTGTCGCCTGCCTGCGGCACGCCGTCGTTGTTGGCATCGACGAACACGCGCACGCTGATGCGGCTGAGCAGTTCGCCGAAGTCGTAGCCGGTGGCGTTGACGTTGGAGCGCAAGGCGATGGCGCTCACCACGTCGTTGCCCAGCGTGCCGCCGGCCGTGCCGGCCGCGTCGCTGCCGTCGGCGAAGCCCGCGGGCTGGGTTTCGGTCAGCGTGTAGTTGCCGGGCGTGAGATTGGCGAAGGCGTAGTTGCCGGTGCCGGTGGCCGTGGTGGTGGTCGTCGACACCGCATTGCCGAACATGTCGGTGCCGGTGAGCGTGACGGTCACGCCTGCGATGCCGGGGTCGCCCGCGCTCGCGGCGTTGCTGTAGTCGGCGTCCTGGTAGACGCGGCCGGCCAGGCTGGACGCGCGCACTTCGCCGAAGTTGTTGGCCGACGAGGTGCCGCCCGTGCCCAGCACGATGTTGTCGATGCGGTTGGCGTTGGAGCCGTTCGGGCCGCTGGTGACGCCCGCGCCGCCGGTGGGCACGCTGCCTTGCGCGCTGCCCGCGCCGCTGACGCTCCCCGCGCGGGTGATGCCCGGCAGGTACGCGGCGGGCTGGTCCTCGACCACGTTGTAGGTGCCGGCGGGCACGGTGAAGCCCCAGTTGCCGTTGCCGTCCGTGGTGGTGGTGAGCAGAACGGCATTGCCCAGGTAGTCGGTGCCGGTCAGGCGCATGGTGACGCCGGCGATGCCGGACTCGTCGGCATCGACCTGGCCGTTGCCGTTCAGGTCTTCATACACGCGGCCGGACAGCGCGCTGTTCTGCACCGTGACCCGGCCTTCGTTGAAGTTGTTGCCGGCGTTGGGGTCGGCGCCGCCGTTGGTGTCGCCCGAGCCGGTGGTGACGATGTGCGCGCGGTTGACGATGTCCGTGCCGTTGGCCGGCGGATTGCCGCTCGCAAAGCGCACCGGAATGCGCACGGTGGCGGTGCCGTTCGCGGGCATCGACGTGATCGCGCAGGTCACCGCCGTGCCGCCGGAGGCGCCGGTGCAGGTGGGCGCCGCGGGCGTGAAGCTGCCGCCGGTCACGGTGAACACGGGCGTGCCGTCCAGCACCAGGGCCGCGGGCAGCGTGTCGGTGAAGCTGGTGGTCTCGGCGCTGTCGGGGCCGTTGTTGCGCAGCTGCACGAACCAGTCGAAGGGCTGGCCCGACGATGCGGTAGTCAGCGGCGTGCTGGTGCCCTTGACCACGGCCGCCTTCGAGACCACCTGCACGTCGGCCTTGAAGCGGAAGGTGGTGTTCTCGGCCACCGTGTTGTTGTCCTGCCGCTTGTCGTAGGCGTTCTGTTCGGCCCTGCTGAAGTCGACCTTGGCGTTGTTCTGGAAGGTGCCGCGGGACACGCCGCGCAGCACCACGCGGAACTGCAGCGAGTCGAGTTCTCCGGTCGCCCCAGCCGCGTTTTGCTTGCCGCCCAGCGAAGGAATGGTGAAGGTGACCTGCCCGCCGGACGAACCGACCGCCGGGCTGCTGACGACGATGCCCGCCGGCGCGCTGGCGGACACGAAGGTGGGCGCGGCTTCGCCGGTCGGCAGGGCCTGAGGCAGGATGTCGACAAGACGCACGCCTTCGGCGGTCGACGCGGCGTTGTTCGACACGGTGATGGTGTAGCCGACGTCGTCGCCCACGTTCACCGGATCGGCATCGTCGTGCTTGGTGACGACAAGGTCGTAGTCCGGCGCGGTGACCGCAGTCGTGACGCTGGCGGCGTTGTTGGCCGTGTCGAGCTCGGGTGTTTCCGTCTTCACGACCACGTTGTTGGTCACGTCCGGTTGTCCCAGCACCAGCAGCGCGTACAGCGGCCGCACGCGCACCGTGACGGTCTGCTGCACGTTGCGGTCGAGCGAACTCCAAGTGCAGACGAGCTGGTTGTTGGTGGCATCCGTGGGCTGCGTCTTCAGCGGTGTCGTGCCGCAGGTGCCGCCACCAGAGGGGATTGCCTCGATGAACATCAGGTTCGCCGGCAGCGTGTCCGTCAGACTCACGGCGTAGGCGCGGCTCAGGCTCTGCGGCACGTTCCGGTTGATGGCGGTCAACGTGTAGGTGAGCAGCTGGCCGACCGGCACCGAGCCGGGGCTGGCCGACTTGGTGACCGTCACGTCGCTGCGCGCGGTCAGGTAGGCGGTGGTGCTGCCGTCGTTGTTGGCCAGGTTGGGGTCGGCCGGCGTGGCCGCCACGGCGCGCGCCGTGTTGTTGATCTGGAAGCCGTGGTCGGTGGCCGATGCGCCGTTACCGTAGTGCCGGGCGACGACCTGGATGACCGGGCACAGCGGCAAGGCGCTGGCGGGGTCGGTGCTGGCGCGGCAGACCGGCAGGGTCGACAGCGTGCAACCGGAGAGCGAGGCGTTGCCGAAGCCGCCGCCGTTGGCCGGCAGCGCGCAGGTACCGCTGAAGGTGCCGGCGTTGGCCGTCTGCGAGACGCTGCCGGCGCCGATCACCTGCGCGAAGGTGTCGGTGACGACCACGCTCTGCGCCTCGGAGGGGCCGTCGTTCACCACCTCGATCTGCCACGTGACGTCCTGGCCCGCGATCTGGCGGTTGCCGGCGCTGTCGCCGATGCCCACCACGCGCTTGAGCACCCGCACGTCGGCGGCGGTGGCGTTGTCGTTCACGCCGGTGCCCAGGCTCGTGCAGTCGTTGCCGGTGTTGGCGTCGGGGTCGGCGCCGAGCGTGGGCGCGGCGGCGGGCAGCGCCACGTTCACGCACATGGTGTTGACGACCTGGCCGCCAGCCGGCGGCAGCGCCGGGATGGTGGCGTTCACGATGATGTAGCCGCCGTTGCGCGCGCTGCTGCCGTTCGACTGGTCCACGCCGATGTCGGCCGTGAGCGTGCGGGTGCAGGTCACCGTCGCGGGGCCGGGCACGGGCACGGCGGGCGTGGGCACGACGGTGGCGCCGCCCTTGGTCACCGTGCAGGTGTAGCCGTCGCGCTGCGTGACGCTGTTGATCTGCACGCCGGCAGGCACGTCGTCCACCAGCTGGATGGTGCTTCCCGCCAGCAGGCGCGTGCCGCCCAGGTTGGTGCTGCCGACCTGGTAGTCGAAGGCCTGGCCCAGCGGCACGTTGTTCTGCGGCCAGCTGCGGCGCTTGTCGGCGCGGAAGTCGGCGGAAGAAGGCGCCACGTCGACCGGCACGCTGCCGGTGGCCGAACTGACGATGGGGCCCGTCGCGTTCACCGTGGCTTCGTTGACGACGCCGGTGCCGGCAGTCATGGCGATGACCGGCACCAGGATGTCGCCGAGCGCCACGCTGGCGCCGTTGTTGCCGCCGATGTTGCTGCGCGTGCAGCTCACCGTCTGGCCGCTGACGGAGCAGCTCCAGCCGGCGGGCGGGTTGATCGGCGTCTGGATCGCGAAGTTGGCGGGAATGGTGTCGGTCAGCGTCACGCCGGTGGGCGGGCTGCCGCTGAAGCTGGGGCTCAGCTTGAAGTTGAAGCGCTGGCCGACCAGCACCTGGCCGCCGTCATGGCTCTTGGCGAGCGCCAGCACGTAGCCCGCGGTCACGGTGGTATTGGCCGTGGCGCTGTTGTTGGTGGAAACGCCGTCGCCCACGGAGCCCGCCGGCGCCACGGCCGGCTGGTGCGTGATGGTGGAGCCCGCGCCCGCGGTGACCACGCCGTTGATGCTGAAGGTGCGCGTGTTGCTGCCAGCCGTTGCCGGCGTGGCCGGCACGTTGCAGGTCAGCTGGCTCCCGCTGACCGAGCAGCCGGACGGCAGGTTGGTGTTGGAGACCGTCAGGCCCGTGGGAATGGGATAGGTCAGCGTCGAGCCGGTGCTGGTGTCCGGGCCGTTGTTGGTGACCGTGAAGACGATCGGCACCGTCGAGCCGCTCGGCGCGGTGACGGGCGCACTGATGGCCACGGCCACGTCGGCGCCCTGGTTGACGGTGATGGCCTTGGTCTCGCTGGCGCCGCCGCCGCTGGGCGTGGCGGTCACGGTCAGCGTGCCCTGCGTCTGCGTGCGCAGCAGCACCTTGAAATCGAGCCGCTCGTTGGCCGCGAGCGTGATGCCCGAGCAGGTCAGCGTGCCCTGTCCGGCCGAACCCACGGCCACATCGGCAGTGCAGGTGCCGGAAGGGACCGCGGAGGTGCCCATGTAGATGGCGTTGGCGGGAATCGTGTAGGTGAACGAGGCGCCCGGCGCGCCGATCGGCAGGCTGTCGGAGTCGGCGACGGTGACCGTGCTGGTGACCGTGCCGCCGGCGGGAAGAATGTCGGGGTCGTGGACCAGGCTCGATATCTGCGGCACCGCGTGCGCGCCCGCGGCGAGCAGCAGCCCCGCCAGCGGTACGGCAAGCCTGGCCAGCGTGCGCCGCCAGCGCCCCGAAGGCGCCTGCGCGCAGGTGGAGAACAGGTCGCGTCGCACCGACGCGACCGGCAGATTCGATGGGGTGCTGGACATCCCGTCCCTCGTGATGGCTCTGATGGACCGGGCACCGACCATTTACAGGTGCGCCGCTCGATGCGGCGAGGTGCTCCGGAAAGTGCGGGAGTCTCGAAGCGGAGAGCGGGAGCCGCTTTTGGGATTCAGGACAAAAGGTTTGTTTTGGATGACATTTGTTTACGAATGCAACGTAACGTGAACTTAGTCACATGGCATTTCAGGCCCGCTCCCATACGCTCGGTGGCATGTCCTACTGGTCGACCACACCCCCCCGGCGCGCGCACATCCTTGTCATCGACGACAACATCGAGGAGCTGCAGTTGCTGCTGGGCGCGCTGCGCGGCGCGGGCCACCGGATCAGCCTTGCGTTCGATGCGCTGCAGGGCTACCGCCGCGTCACCGCGCTGCAGCCCGACCTCGTGCTGCTGGACGTGCGCATGGGCACGACCGACGGCTTCACGACCTGCAGGCTGCTGAAGGCCGACAGCGCGACCGCGCACATTCCGGTGATCTTCCTGACCTCGTCGAGCGCCGTGGACGAGCGGATCGCGGGCCTGCGCGAAGGCGCGGTCGACTACATCCTCAAGCCCTTCGAACCCTCCGAAGTGCTGGCGCGCGTGGCGGTGCACCTGGCGCTGGCCAGCAGCAGCAGCCATGCGCAGGCCTGCATGGCGCAGGCCGAGAGCGTGCTGGAGAACGCGCGCTCGGACAACGCCGACCGCGTGATCGCGCAGGCGGCCGAACGGCTGGTGCTGTCCAACCTTGCGAGCGTGCCCGCGTTGCCCGAGCTTGCCGCGCGCGTGGGCACGCACGAGAAGCGGCTGACGCGCGCGTTCCGCGAGCAGACCGGACGCACCGTGTACGAGTACGTGCGCGAGATGCGGCTGGCCGAAGCACAACGCCTGCTGGCGGCCTCCGCGCTCAACATGGAAGAAGTGGCGCATGCGGTGGGCTTCTCCGGCGCGGCCAATTTCTCGACCGCGTTCCGCGAGCGCTTCGGGCTCACGCCCTCGTCCTATCGCAACGCACGAGCGGCTCGGCCCATGCCGACGCCGACACGGGCGCCGGCGCCGTCGGCCTGAGGCGGCGGCGGTGGCGATCCGCGGCATCACCGCCGCCTTGCTGCTGTGCGCGGCTTCCTGGCTCGCGGGCCCGGTGCACGCGGCCACGCTGCGGATCGTCGATGCAGCCGCGCTGCCGCTCGTGCTCGACGAAAAAGTCGAGCTGCTCGAAGACCCCGGCGGAATGCTCTCGCGCGAAGACGCGGACGCCTCGACCCGCTTCCAGCCCGGCACGCATGCGCAGATGCGACAGGGCTTCAGGAACTCGGCCTTCTGGCTGCGCCTGGGAGTGGTGAACGACACCGGCACGGTGCAGCCGCTGCGCCTGGTGCTGAACGCCACCTGGCTGCAGCACGTCGACTTTCACGTGCAGCGCGGCAACGGCACCGCGGCCGCAGGAGCTGCGTGGGTGCACGAGCGAGCCGGGGTGTCGGTGCCGCTGCACGGCGAACGGGACCGCGTGCCCAAGCTGTCGCTCGACCTGCAACCCGGCGAGCAGGCGCGCCTGCTGGTGCGCGTGCAAAGCCACAGCAACCTCAAGTTCGCCCCCCAGCTCTACACGGCCGACGGCTGGCGTGACGCCGAGAGCAGCCATGCGCTGCTCGACGGCCTGCTGATCGGCGGACTGCTGGTGCTCGCCGTGTATTCGCTCACGCTGTGGCTCATCTCGCGCAACCCGCTGATGGCCTCGCAGAGCCTGGGCTTCACGCTGGTGGCGCTGTACGAGGCCACCTATCGCGGCCATGCACGGCTCGCGCTGTGGCCCGACAGCATCGACTGGAGCTACCGCGCGGCCGGCGTGATAGCCGGCTGCAGCGTGCTGAGCCTGCTGCTGTACCTGCATGTTCTTTCACACCGCGGGCCGGTGCGCCCGCCGGGGCTGCCAGTCATCGCGGTGCTGGCCGCGAGCCAGGTCGTCGCGGTGCTCGGCACGCTGCTGGGGCCGTACGCGCCCTTCGCGCGCCTCGGCAACCTGACCGTGCTGCTGCTGGTGATCGCACTCACCGCGAGCAGCTTCGTCTACATGCGGCGTGCCGGCCCGGGCGGCAAGCTGGCGTTCCCGGTGATGACCATCATCATGATCGGCGTGTGCCTGCGCCTGACCGAGCTTTCGCTGCCCACGCACATGCTGCCCGGCTTCGACGCCTATGCACTGGGCTTCCCCGGCATGCTGGTGGGCCTGGTCGCACTGTCGTCGTGGACGCACCATCTGTCGCGCCAGCGGCAATCCGCGCAGCGCACGCTGGTGCTCTGGCAGGCGGAAGAACAGCAACGCCTGCGCGACGAGGTGGCGCTCAAGACCCACGCGCTGAACGCCGCGCTCGAGCAGGCCGAGCACCAGGCTCGCGAACAGACGCGGCTCATGGCCTACGTGAGCCATGACCTGCGCGCCCCACTCGCGACCATCATCGGCCACGTGCGGCGGCTGCGCGAAGAAATGCCGCAGCCGCCGCAGCGGCTGCAAGCCATCGAACGCAGCGCGACCTACCAGCTCTCGCTCATCGACGACCTGCTCGACTATGCGAAGGGCGAGCTGCTGCCGTTTTCCTTCGAGCTGCGGCCGGTGCGCCTGCAGGCGCTGATCGACGACATCGCCCAGTACGCCGACACGCTCGCACAGCGGCGCAACAACGCATTCGAACTCGAGGTGCAAGGCGCGCTGCCGCATACGGTGCTGATCGACAGCAAGCGCTTTCACCAGCTGCTGCTCAACCTGCTGTCGAACGCCGCGAAGTTCACGCAAGGCGGCAAGATCGGCCTGCGCGTGCGGGCGCGGCCGCGCGCCGACTCCTGGCGGCTGCAGTTCGAGGTGTGGGACAGCGGCAGCGGCATCGACCTGAACGAGCAGGCGCACATCCGCCAGGCCTTTGCGCAGGGCGCGCCCAGCGCGAGCGGCAACGGGCTGGGGCTGGTCATCGCGCGGCGCATCGTGCAGCACATGGGCGGGCGCCTGCTGCTCATGAGCCATCCGAACCTGGGCACGCGCGTGCGCTTCTCGGTGATCCTGAAGGATGCGCCGGATGAGCCGCGTTCGGTCGCCACCCAGGCACCTCCGCAGCAGCCTCAGTCGTCGCGCCTGCGGCTGCGCCGTCCGCCGACGCCCGTGCCGACCGTCGCGCCGTTGCCCGCCGCGGTACGCGCCGAACTCGAGGCGTTCGCGCGCGACGGCCGCTGGACCGACCTGCACGAATGGGCCGACCGGCTGGCGGCGGCCGATTCAGGCCACGAAGCGCTGGTCGATGCGGTGCGGCAGGCGCTCGACCGGCTGGACTTCGAGCACATCCGCCTGCTGGCGCGCGCGACACCCAAGCTGTGAGTGCCCTCGGCGCGGGCTTTGCACGCGGCGAGGCCTCTGTTTAGCATGCAAGGACCTCATTTTCAGGAGCCTTCATGCACGACATCGCCGCTCTCCAGAAGCTGCTGGACACGCTGTTCCCCGGCCTCATGGGCGTGCGCCTCACGGCGCTCGAACCCGACCGCGTGGTCGCGCAGATGGAAGTGCGGCCCGACCTGTGCACGGCCGGCGGCATCCTGCACGGCGGCGCCTACATGGCCTTCGCCGACACTCTGGGCGCCGTCGGCACCATCGTCAACCTGGCGGAAGGCAAGCGCACGACCACGACCGATTCGAGCACCAAGTTCATCGCCGGCGCGCGGGTGGGCAGCATCGTCACCGGCACCAGCGTCGCGCTGCACCGTGGACGCACGACCATGGTCTGGCAGACCACCGTCACCAATGCGCAAGGCAAGCTGTGCGCCGTCGTCACGCAGACGCAGCTGGTGCTTGAAGGGGCGGGGTGACGTCCTCTGGGGTTTCTTCGGCCGAATGGCTCGAGGCGTAGCGCTCGAGGAACAGGTAGAGCGCCAGGCCACCGGCCAGCGGCAGCAGATAGTAGAGCGCGCGGTAGGCCAGCACCGCGCCCATCAGCACGCCCTGCTTCACGCTGCCCGAGAGCAGCGCCAGGTACACCGCCTCCAGCACGCCGAGTCCGGCGGGAATAGGCGTCAGCACCCCGACGATGGACGCGGCGAGCAGCACGCCCAGCGTGGTCGCATAGGGCACCTTCTGTCCCAGCAGCAAATACATGGCGGCGCCCATCAACGCCCAGTTGGTGGTCGACAACGCAAGCTGCACCACCGCCAGGCGCGCGGCCGGCAACTGCAGGCGACGGCCCCTGAAGCGCCATTCCCGCCCGCGCGCCAATGCGCAGGCCGCGACATACGCCAATGCCAGCAGGATCATCACCACGCCGAGCAGGCGCAGCGCGCCCGCCCCGATATGCGCCTGGCTGGGCGGCACGATGGCCCCCGCCGCGAACAGGCCACCCGCCAGCAGGCCGTAGCCCAGCCAGTTGGTCGCGAGACTCAGGCCGACGATCTGCGCCACCGTGGCATCGTCGAGACCGGCACGCGCATAGAGCCGCGCGCGCATCGCAATGCCGCCGACCAGCGAGCCGAGGTTGAGGTTGAACGCGTAGCTCGTCACGGCGATCGCCCATGTGCGCCAGTACGGCAGGCGATGCCGCAGATGGCGCTTGCCGATCAGGTCGAAGCATCCGTAGAGCGCATGGCTCGCCGTGGCGAGACCGAGCACCGCGAGCAACAGCCAAGGCGAGTAGCGCTGGAGTGCCTGCCACGCGCCGGCCCAGTCGATCTTGTGCGCGTGCGAAAGGAGCAGGCCCAGCACGGCGATGCCGAACAGCGGCAAGGCCCAACGCCTGCAGCGTTGCCAGATCGTGCTGCCTGCGGCGTGCGCAGGGACATCGGCGATGGCGGCCGAGTGGGTGTTCATGGCGACGGCGGCCCGGCGGCTCAGGGCTTGGCGGGCTTGTCGCTTTTCTCGGGCGTCTTGTGCTCGGCGAGTCCCTTGTCGTGGAGCTTGCTGTTGCGCACGTCCTTCATCATGCGTTCGCCTTCGGCGTCACGGCCGTCAGTGGGAACGGACTCTTCTTGCGTGACTTCGGGCTCTTCCTGGTGCGGCGAGCCTTTGCGGATCTGGGACATGGACATCTCCTCGGTGATGACAGAGTTTGTCGAAGGCCGCGATGCCCAGAGCGCCGTCCATCGGCGATGGCGGATGCAGGACATTTGCCATTCCGGTGCCGCGCACAGCCTGTTTTTGAAGGGGGAAATGTGAAGGCGGAAATTGAAAAAGCCCTTGATCCAGTAAAGGAGCAAGGGCTTTGAATTGGTGGCCTGGGGCGGAATCGAACCACCGACACGCGGATTTTCAATCCGCTGCTCTACCAACTGAGCTACCGGGCCATCTGCATTTGTGTGCAGCCTTAAATTATACAGCGCTTCTGCGCCCTCTCGACAGATCCACACCAAGTTGTTTGAGTTTTCTGTAGAGATGGGTGCGCTCGAGGCCGGTTTTCTCGGCCACGCGGGTCATCGAACCGTTTTCCATCGCGAGGTGGAACTCGAAATAGGCCTTCTCGAAACCGTCGCGCGCATCGCGCAGCGGGCGGTCGAGGTCGAAGCTCTGGGTCGACTGGGGGCCGATGTCGGCCACGGGCACTGAAGCGAGCGATGCCATCAGCAGGCTGTCGCCGGTGGTGGTGATGGCGGTGGCCTGCGCCACGCCCGCCGGTACGGGGACCACGCCGGCTGCGGCGCGGCGCGCGCTCTCGCGCGCCAGCCCCTGCTCGACGGCCTTGAGCAGCTTCTGCAGCGTGATGGGCTTTTCGAGGAAGGCGAAGGCGCCGATGCGCGTGGCGTCGACCGCCGTGTCGATGGTGGCGTGGCCGCTCATCATGATGACGGGCATGCTCAGCAGGCCTGCGGTGGACCACTCCTTGAGCAGCGTGACGCCGTCTGTGTCCGGCATCCAGATGTCGAGCAGGACGAGGTCCGGCCGCGCACGCTGGCGGGCCGCGCGGGCTTCGGCGGCGTTTTCCGCGAGCTCCACGTTGTGGCCTTCGTCATTGAGAATTTCGAAGAGCAGGTCCCGGATGCCCAGCTCGTCATCGACCACGAGAATGTTTGCCATGAGTGCTGCTTGTTGTGTGCGCTGGTATCTGCAATGGTGTGTAAGGTCCGCCGGTCCGGCCATCGCCTGGGCGACGGAAATCGTAAGCGCTCAGGCGGCGGAAGATTTCGAATCTTCGGTGTGAGCGACCGCTGCCCGCGGCTCGCTTGCCAGCGCGAATGATAGCGAGACTTGTGCCCCGGCTACAGCCCCGTCGACAACGCGGTTGGAAAGCTCGACGCGCGCACCGTGCTCATCCGCGATCTTCTTCACGACGGCAAGGCCCAAACCGGTACCTTTTGTTTTCGTCGTGACATAGGGTTCGAAGGCCCGCTTGAGAATGTTCTCGGCAAAGCCGGGGCCGCTGTCCTGCACGGTGAGCCGCACGCGCTGGCCCGAATCGCCCAGGCGCGTGCGGATGACGACCTCGCCCCGCCGGCCGGTGCCGCTGGCCGCGGCCTCGGCGGCGTCCTGCGCGTTTTGCAACAGGTTGTGAATCACCTGCCGGATCTGCTGCGCGTCGCCGCGGATCGGCGGGCAGCGCTCGTCGAGTTCGGAGCGCAGCACGATGGGCAGGCTCTCGGCGTTGTAGAGCTGGAGCACGTCGGCCAGCAGCGCGTTGAGGTCGACCGGCTTGAGGTCGGCGGCGGGCAGCCGCGCGTAGTCGCGGAATTCATTGACCAGCCGCTTCATCGCATCGACCTGGTCGACGATGGTCTTCACCGACTTCACGAGCACCGCCTGCTCGGGCGGCTGCACCTTGCCGGACAGCTTCATCTCGAGCCGTTCGGCGGACAGCTGGATCGGCGTCAGCGGGTTCTTGATTTCGTGCGCGAGGCGGCGCGCCACCTCGCCCCAGGCCTGGGCGCGCTGCGCCGAGACGATCTCCGAGATGTCGTCGAACACCAGCAGCCGCGCGGCACCGGGCAGCTCGGCGCCACGGGCGACGATGTTGATGGCGCCGTCCTGCTGCGGCATGTCGTGCCCCGAGGCGTGGAGCTCGAAGGCGTGCTGCCAATGGTCGAGGCCGTGCTGCATGCGCTCGACCAGGAAGTCGTCGAACTGCTGCTGCACCTTGGCGCCGAACTCCGCGAGCCCGGGCACGTCGACCAGCGGCTGGCCCTCGTAGGCCGCGAGGGGCGCACGCAGCACGCGGGTGGCGCCGGGGTTGGTCGAAAGCACCGTGCCCTTGGCGTCGAGCACGATCACGCCGGAGGTGAGGTTGTCCAGGATGGTCTGCAGGTTGGCGCGGGCGGCGTCGAGCTGGCCCATGGTCTTCTCGACCGCGCCGCGCGCGTCGGCCAGCTGCTGGGTCATGACGGCGAACGAGCGCGTGAGGCCGCCCAGCTCGTCCTTGCCCTGCAGCACGGCCGTGGGCCGCAGGTCGCCGGCGGCCACCTGGCGCACGCCATCGGCCAGCACCAGCAGCGGGCGCGCGAGCTGGTTGCCGAACAGCACGGCCAGCAGCACCGCACCGAACACCGCAAGGAACAGGCTCAGCGTCAGCGTGCCGATGTACATGCGGCGCAAGCCTTCGCGCGCGAGCGCCCGCTCCTGGTATTCGCGGTTGGCCTCCTGCACCGCCAGCGCATTGGCCACCACGGCGGGCGGCAACGGACGCGTGACCTGCAGATAGCGCGGCGCGGTGTCGAAGTCGAAACCGGGGCGCTGCACCATGGCGAGCGCACGTACGCTCGCGACCGGCGGCGTGGCGCCGGGCATGGCGGTTTCATCCAGGCCTTCGATGTGCGCGACCGCGCGTTCGGGCCGCACCTGGCGGAACTGCTGCGCGGTCGGCCGTTCGGGGTTGAGCTGGAAACGCGACGAGCCGGCGCTGGCCACCAGCTGGCCCGAGCCGGTCCAGAGAATCACGTCGGTCGCCTCGAGCTGGTCGCGGATGCGCTCCAGCACCAGGCCCGCGCTGGCATCGGGCACCTGCGCGAGCTGCCCGCTGGCGCTGCGCGCCTTGGCAGCGAGGTCGTCGGACAGAGAGTCGAGCGTGGCGCGGCCGAGGTTCAGGCCGGCATCGAGCGCCCCTTCCACCTTGACGTCGAACCAGCTTTCGATCGAACGCGCGACGAACTGGTAGGACACCACGTAGACCAGCGCCCCGGGCACCACACCCACCAGCGCGAAGATGGCCGCCAGCTTGATGAGCAGCCGGCTGCCGAACTTGCCCTGCCGCAGCCGACGCAGCAGCCGGAACGCGACCCAGCCGATCACCAGCACCAGCAGCACCGCCACCACCACGTTGATGCCGAACAGGCGCACGTAGTAGCGCTCGTACAGCGCGCGGTTGTTGGTGGCCTGCGCGAGCAGGAACATCAGCACCAGGCCGATGGCCGTGACCAGCGCGGCTCCCACGCCGATGGCCCAGCGCATCGCACGCGCGCGGCTCGCGGCGGGCGTGGCCGCTGCGCCGCTGCGCGGGGAGGTGCTCACTTTTCCTTCTCCACCGCGAGCCGCGCGGTGCGCTCGACGGCGATGTTCCAGTCGGCCTGCCCGACCACGCCGATCTGGAACGGGCGCGGCAACTGCGAGGTGTCGAGGCGGAAGCGGAAGGTCACCTGGTGCAGCGGGTCGTCGCCGATCTCGGCCGCGTCGCCCAGCCGAAGCCGCCCGACGCGCTTGATGGCGTCGAGCGCGTCGCTCAGGGTGTCGAAGTTCTGGTTCAGCGAAATGCCGAGGCCGGCAGCGCCGGTGATGGGCACCGGCGACACATTGAGCCGCCAGCGCCGCGTGAGCGGCTGGTAGGCCAGCCGCATGTGGCGCTGGACCTGCGCGACCTTGCGGTCGGTCCAGTACCAGCGCTCCTGGAAAATCTCGGCCTCAGCCACGAAATAGATGGCGATGCCCTTGTCGAGCACCTCCTCGACCAGCGAGGGCAGCTCGAACTGCACGACCGCGCTCAGGTAGACGCTGTCGTCGGCCTGTTCCAGCCGCATCTGGCTGATGGACGTGGTGGGACGCCCCTGCGCGGCCGCCGGAGCCGGCAGCCACGCCATCCACATCGCCCAGGCCCACAGCAGCACGGCCAGCAGGAGCGGCCCGCGCCGCGACTCAATGCGGGCGCTTTTCAAGCAGGGCGTAGAAGAAGCCGTCGTGATCACCAGAGGGATTGTCCGGGACGCCACGGGCATTCGACCCGCTTTGGGGCAGCAAATGGCCAGGCGATGGCAGCAATCGTGCGTCGGTGTTGTGTACAAGAAACGCATCAATTTGTTGCGAACCCTCTTCCCGGAAGACGGAACAGGTGCAGTAAAGAAGCCGCCCGCCGGGGCGCACGAGCGGCCAGAGCGCGGCCAGCAGCGCGGCCTGCTGGACGGCGAGCTGGGCGGTATCGCTCTCGCGGCGCAGCCAGCGGACGTCGGGATGGCGGCGCACGATGCCCGATGCGGTGCATGGCGCGTCGAGCAGGATCGCGTCGAACGGCTTGCGGTCCCACCAGTCGGCGGGGCGCGCGGCGTCGGCCACCAGCACGCGGGCCTTCAGGCCGATGCGCGACAGGGTCTCGTCGATGCGGCGGCTGCGCACGGCGTCGACTTCGAGCGCGGTCACGTCGATGGCGTCCGGGCCGGCCAGCTCGAGCAGGTGAGCGGTCTTGCCGCCGGGCGCGGCGCAGGCGTCGAGCACGCGCAGCGGCGCGCCGCCGGGCGTGGCCGGCAGCAGGCCGTCGAGCAGCAGGGGCGCGGCCATTTGCGCGGCCGCGTCCTGCACCGAACAGGCGCCTTCGGCAAAGCCGGGCAGCTGCTGCACGGGCCGGGCGCGCGCCAGCTGAAGGCCGCTGGGGCCCACGCGGATGGCGGAAAGGCCGGCGGCCTCGAGTTCCACCAGATAGGAGGCAGCCGTCGATTTGCGGGCATTGACGCGCAAGGTCATCGGCGCCTGCGCGTTGTCGGCGGCGAGCACGCGCTGCCACTCGCGGGGATGGTCGCGCTTGAGCCGCTCGATCCACCAGCGCGGATGGTTCCACTGCGCGACCGGCTCGGAGTCGGTCACGGCCACGAGTTCGTCGCGCTCGCGCAGGAAGCGCCGCAGGCAGGCGTTGATGAAGCTGGCCTGCGCCCGTGTGGCCGGGTTGCGCTTGGCGGCCTCGACAGCCTGGTCGACCAGCGTGAACGGCTCGTAGGGCGCGCGCTCGCTGTCCCATGCCAGCGCCAGGGCGGTGCACAGCAGCGCGTCGGGCAGCGGCGGCGGCGTGCGCTTGGCCAGGTGGCGGCGCAGCGCCTCGGCGCGGCCGAGCCAGCGCAGCACCTGGAAGCCGAGCGCCTGCACGCCGGGGCGCAGCGCGGGCTCGACGGCTTCGAAGGCGACGGAACCCGAGGTGCCGGCGCGAATCGACGCCAGCGCCACCGCGGTCAATTGCAGCTGGCGCCAGAGCGGCGGTTGCAGCGACGGCGGGGCACCGCTGCTGGGGAGATCGGAAGGTAGTTCAGCCAAGTTGGGGGCGATGGTAACGGGCCCGCGGAAAGCTGGGCGCCGTGCAATGGAAAGAAAAAAACGACCGCGTCAGAGCAGCGGCGCGGCCGGGCGCAGACGCACGGCCCATGCCACCAGCACCGCGGGGAACTGGGCGATCGCGGCGTTGTACTGTTTCACCGCAAGATTGAACTGGTTGCGCGCGATCTCCGCCGCCGCCGAAGGCTCGGGCCAGGCGATGGGGTCGGGCGCCCCCTGGAGCGACGGTGGCTGTTGTTGTTGCGCCGGCCGCGCGAGCGTGCCGTCGGGCTCGAACATCGTCACCGCATCCGGATGCTGGCGCTGCCACGCACCGATCCACACCTGCAGCGCAGTGGCCAGCGCGGCCATGCCGCCCGCATCGAGCGGCCTCGACCGCGTCGCGCCCAGCAGGATGCCCAGTTGCGTGGTCGATGCCTGCAGCGGCGCGATGGAAGACAGCAGTTCGTTCGCCGGCGCCTCGGCCGGCGGCGCGGCGGTGATGCTGGCCTGCACGAAATCGAGCTGCTTGCGCAGTGCCGCATCGAGCGTGCCGTAGCTCTGCAGCACGGCGGCGCGCAGGCGCACCAGCCGGTTGTAGGCGCCGACAAACCAGAACAGCAGCACCGCGATCACGATCCAGCTGGCCAGCGATTCAGGCAACAGACTCATCGACGACAAAACCTCATCAGCCAAAGCACAAAGAAAAACGCCCCCCAACCGGGGCGGTCGGGGGGCGTGGGGTACCGGTCATGGCCGGTGATGCTAACCAGTTATTCGGTCGCGGCGCCTTCGCTGGCGTCGACCGTGGTGGTCGCTGCATCGCTGTCGCCGGAGCCGGCCAGCTCGGCCGCTTCCGATTCGGCGATGGCGCGGCGCTCGGCCTCGTCCATGGCGTCCTTGACCTTGCGTGCTTGGTGGTACGCCATGCCGGTGCCCGCGGGAATCAGGCGGCCGACGATGACGTTTTCCTTCAGGCCGCGCAGCTCGTCGCGCTTGCCCATGATCGCGGCTTCGGTCAGCACGCGCGTCGTTTCCTGGAACGAAGCGGCGGAGATGAACGAGTCGGTCGACAGCGAAGCCTTCGTGATACCCAGCAGCAGGTTGGTGAACGTCGCGGGGATCTTGCCTTCGGCGCGCAGGGCGTCGTTGGTGTTGAGCATTTCGCTGCGTTCGACCTGTTCGCCGGAGATGTAGCCGGTCTCGCCGATGTTGTCGACCACGACGCGGCGCAGCATCTGGCGAACGATCACCTCGATGTGCTTGTCGTTGATCTTCACACCCTGCAGGCGGTACACGTCCTGCACTTCGTCCACGATGTAGCGCGCAAGTTCTTCGGAACCCAGCAGGCGCAGGATGTCCTGCGGGTCCGCCGGACCGTCGACCACGGATTCGCCCTTGTTCACCACCTGGCCTTCGTGCACCAGGATGTTCTTTTCCTTCGGCACGAGGTCTTCCCAGACCGTGCCTTCCGGATCGGTGATCTGCAGGCGGATCTTGCCCTTGGTCTCCTTGCCGAACGACACCGTGCCGGTCATTTCGGCCAGCATGCCCTTGTCCTTCGGCGAGCGGGCTTCGAACAGCTCGGCAACGCGCGGCAGACCGCCGGTGATGTCGCGGGTCTTCTGGCCTTCGACCGGAATACGCGCCAGCACTTCGCCGGGGCCCACGTCCTGGCCGTCACGCACCTGCACCAGCGCGCCGATCGGGAAGCCGATCGTCACCGAGTGGTCGGTGCCCGGGATCTTCACTTCGGCGCCGGAAGCGTCGATGAGCTTCACCTGCGGGCGCACGACCTTGGCAGCGCCGCGGCGCTTCGGGTCGATGACCACCAGGGTCGACAGGCCGGTCACTTCGTCCACCTGCTTCGCAACCGTGAGGCCTTCCTCGACGTTCTCGAACTGCGTCTTGCCGGCGAACTCGGTAATGATCGGGCGGGTCAGCGGATCCCAGTTGGCGAGCACGTGGCCGGCCTTGATCTGCTGGTCCGCCTTGACCGTCAGCGTGGCGCCGTACGGCACCTTGTGACGCTCGCGCTCGCGGCCGTGCTCGTCATGGATGACGATCTCGCCCGAACGCGAAATCACGACCAGCTCGCCCTTGCTGTTGGTCACGTAGCGCATCGTGGCGTTGAAGCCGATCGAGCCGTTCGACTTGGCTTCCACGCTCGAGGCGATGGCAGCGCGCGAAGCGGCACCGCCGATGTGGAAGGTACGCATCGTCAGCTGCGTGCCGGGTTCACCGATGGACTGCGCGGCGATCACACCGACGGCTTCGCCGATGTTGATCAGGCCGCCGCGGCCCAGGTCGCGGCCGTAGCAGGTCGCGCAGATGCCGAAGCGGGTTTCGCAGGTCAGCGCGGTGCGGACCTTGACCTCGTCGACGCCTTGCGCTTCCAGCGCCTCGATGGTGTCCTCGTCGAACATCTCGCCGGCCTTCAGCAGCACCGAGCGGTTTTCCGGGTGCAGCACGTCGTCGGCTGCGGTGCGGCCGAGGATACGGTCGCGCAGCGATTCGATCACTTCACCGCCTTCGACGATGGCGCGCATCAGGTAGCCGCCGTGCGTGCCGCAGTCCTGCTCGGTCACGACCAGGTCTTGCGTCACGTCGACCAGACGACGGGTCAGGTAACCCGAGTTCGCCGTCTTCAGCGCCGTGTCGGCCAGACCCTTGCGGGCACCGTGGGTGGAGATGAAGTACTCCAGCACGTTCAGGCCTTCGCGGAAGTTCGCGGTAATGGGCGTCTCGATGATCGAGCCGTCCGGCTTGGCCATCAGGCCACGCATACCGGCCACCTGGCGAATCTGGGCCGCGGAACCGCGGGCGCCCGAGTCGGCCATCATGTAGATCGAGTTGAAGGACTCCTGCTCGACTTCCTTGCCATGGCGGTCGATGACCTTCTGCTTCGACAGCTTGGCCATCATGACCTTCGACACTTCGTCGCCGGCCTTGCCCCAGATGTCCACCACCTTGTTGTAGCGTTCGCCGGAGGTCACGAGACCGGAGACGTACTGCTGTTCGATCTCCTTCACTTCCTTGGCGGAGCGCTCGATGATGCCGTGCTTCTCGGCAGGCACCAGCATGTCGTCGATGGCGATCGAGATACCGGCCTTGGTCGCCAGGCGGAAGCCGTTCTGCAGCAGCTTGTCAGCGAACACCACGGTCTCTTTCAGGCCGCACTTGCGGAACGAGACGTTGATGAGCTTGGAGATTTCCTTCTTCTTCAGCGCCTTGTTGATGTTCGAGAACGGCAGGCCCTTCGGCAGGATCTCGGACAGCAGGGCACGGCCCACGGTGGTGTCCACGAGCGAGGTCGACGGCGTGAATTCGCCGGTTTCCTTGTTCTTGGTGTACTCCGTGATGCGCACTGCCACCTTGGCGGTGAGTTCGACTTCGTTGGCGTCGAGCGCGCGCTGCACTTCACCGATGTCGGAGAAGATCAGGCCCTCGCCCTTGCCGTTGATGCGGTCGCGGGTCGTGTAGTACAGACCCAGCACCACGTCCTGCGAAGGAACGATCGACGGTTCGCCCGAAGCCGGGAACAGCACGTTGTTGGAGGCCAGCATCAGCGTGCGGGCTTCCATCTGCGCTTCCACCGACAGCGGCACGTGGACGGCCATCTGGTCGCCGTCGAAGTCGGCGTTGAATGCCGCGCAGACGAGCGGGTGCAGCTGGATGGCCTTGCCTTCGATCAGGATCGGCTCGAAGGCCTGGATGCCCAGTCGGTGCAGCGTCGGAGCGCGGTTCAGCATGACCGGGTGCTCCTTGATGACCTCTTCCAGGATGTCCCAGACCACCGGCGTGCCCGATTCGACTTCCTTCTTGGCAGCCTTGATCGTCGTCGCGATGCCCATGGCTTCCAGGCGCGAGAAGATGAAGGGCTTGAACAGCTCCAGCGCCATCAGCTTCGGCAGGCCGCACTGGTGCAGCTTGAGCGTCGGGCCCACCACGATGACCGAACGGCCCGAGTAGTCGACGCGCTTGCCCAGCAGATTCTGGCGGAAGCGGCCGCTCTTGCCCTTGATCATGTCGGCCAGCGACTTCAGCGCGCGCTTGTTGGCGCCCGTCATGGCCTTGCCACGGCGGCCGTTGTCCAGCAGCGAGTCGACCGCCTCTTGCAGCATCCGCTTTTCGTTGCGCGCGATGATTTCCGGAGCCTTCAGCTCCAGCAGGCGGCGCAGGCGCGAGTTGCGGTTGATGACGCGGCGGTACAGGTCGTTCAGGTCGGAGGTCGCGAAGCGGCCGCCGTCCAGCGGCACCAGCGGACGCAGGTCCGGCGGCAGCACGGGCAGCACGTCGAGCACCATCCACTCGGGCTTGATGCCCGACTTGCGGAAGGCTTCCAGCACCTTCAGGCGCTTGGAGTTCTTCTTGACCTTGACTTCGGAGCCGGTCAGGTCGCCGCGCAGGCGTTCGATCTCGCTGTCGAGTTCGATGCCCTCGAGCAGGTCCTTGATGCCTTCGGCGCCCATCTTGGCGATGAATTCATCGCCGTATTCCTTGCGCTTCGCGTCGTAGTCGTCCTCGGACATGATGCCGAACTTCTTCAGCGGGGTCATGCCGGGGTCGGTGATCACGTAGGCTTCGAAGTACAGCACGCGTTCGATGTCGCGCAGCGTCATGTCGAGCACGAGGCCCAGGCGCGACGGCAGCGACTTCAGGAACCAGATGTGGGCGCAGGGCGCGGCCAGGTCGATGTGACCCATGCGCTCGCGACGCACCTTGGTCTGCGTGACTTCAACGCCGCACTTCTCGCAGATCACGCCGCGGTGCTTCAGGCGCTTGTACTTGCCGCACAGGCACTCGTAGTCCTTGATGGGGCCGAAGATCTTGGCGCAGAACAGGCCGTCGCGCTCGGGCTTGAACGTGCGGTAGTTGATCGTCTCCGGCTTCTTCACCTCGCCGAAAGACCACGAACGGATCTTCTCGGGCGAAGCCATGCCGATCTTGATGGCATCGAAATGCTCATCGGGCGTGAATTGCTTGAACAGGTCGAGTAGCGATTTCATAAGACTCTTTCCCTTTTCAAATTAAGAACGCTCGAGCTCGATGTCGAGACCCAGCGAACGAATTTCCTTGACCAGCACGTTGAACGATTCCGGCATGCCGGCTTCGATCGAGTGCTCGCCCTTGACGATGCTTTCGTACACCTTGGTACGGCCTTGCACGTCGTCGGACTTCACGGTCAGCATTTCCTGCAGGACGTACGCGGCGCCGTAAGCTTCTAGCGCCCACACTTCCATTTCCCCGAAACGCTGGCCGCCGAACTGCGCCTTGCCGCCCAGCGGTTGCTGCGTGACGAGCGAGTACGGGCCGGTGGAACGGGCGTGCATCTTGTCGTCGACCAGGTGGTGCAGCTTCAGGAAGTGCATGTAGCCGACGGTGACGGGACGCTCGAACTGGTCGCCGGTGCGGCCGTCGAACAGGTACGCCTGCGTGCGCGTTTCGGTCAGGCCCTTGAGCTTGGCGATGTCGTCCGGGTAGGCGAGCTTCAGCATGCCGCGGATTTCTTCTTCCGAGGCGCCGTCGAACACCGGCGTCGCGAACGTGGCGCCGCTTTGCAGGTTGGCGGCCATCGCGAGCAGTTCGGTGTCGCTCAGCTGGCTGAGGTCTTCCGGACGGCCCGAGCCGTTGTACAGCTGCTCCATGAACTTGCGCAGCTCGGCCACCTTGGCCTCCTGCTGCAGCAGGTCGCCGATGCGCTGGCCCACGCCCTTGCCGGCCCAGCCCAGATGCACTTCGAGCACCTGGCCCACGTTCATCCGCGAGGGCACGCCCAGCGGGTTCAGGCAGATGTCGCAAGGCGTGCCGTCGGCCATGTGGGGCATGTCTTCGACCGGAACGATCTTCGACACCACACCCTTGTTGCCATGGCGGCCGGCCATCTTGTCGCCGGGCTGCAGGCGGCGCTTGACGGCCAGGTAGACCTTGACCATCTTGAGCACGCCCGCGGGCAGCTCGTCGCCCTGCGTGAGCTTCTTGCGCTTTTCTTCGAACGCGAGGTCGAAGCTGTGGCGCGTCTGCTCCAGCGAGTTCTTGATCGACTCGAGCTGCGTCGCCACTTCGTCTTCCGCCGGGCGGATGTCGAACCAGTGGAACTTCTCGACCGACGACAGGTAGGCCTTGTCGAGCTTGGTGCCCTTGGCCAGCTTGTTCGGGCCGCCGTTGGCGACCTTGCCGGTCAGCAGCTTCTCGATACGGTCGAACGCGTCGGCTTCGACGATGCGAAGCTGGTCGTTCAGGTCGAGGCGGAAGCGCTTGAGCTCGTCGTCGATGATCTGCTGGGCGCGCTTGTCGCGCGTGATGCCTTCGCGGGTGAACACCTGCACGTCGATC
>Ga0160485_100040_pt1 | contig 132016 bp, 116 predicted proteins | sample DIDnMG_2_FD_108224 | JGI IMG/M metagenome (GOLD analysis project Ga0160485, IMG submission 108224) | Enriched soil microbial communities from UW Madison campus, WI, USA - DID2878_E24_Lignin MG | ecosystem: Environmental > Terrestrial > Soil > Unclassified | place: USA: Madison, Wisconsin...
GGCATGGTGAGCGCCAGGCGCTCGAGGATCAGGTCGAGCACCGGCGAGCTGTAGGCGTAGCTGTCGCCCAGGTTGCCGGTGAGCAGGCCGCCGATCCAGTGCCAGTAGCGCGTCCACGCGGGCAGGTCGAGGCCGAGCTTGGTGGCCAGCGCCGCCACCGCTTCGGGCGAGGCGTCGGGGCCCATGAGCATCTGTGCGGCGTTGCCGGGCAGTATCTCGAGGACGAGGAAAACGATGATCGACGCGCCGACCAGCGTGCCGATCAGCGTCAGCGTGCGCTTCAGCAGGAACAGGCCCATCTCAGTGTCCCCGGCCGCAAAGGGATGAGGGGCTCGCCGTCATGCCGAGATGCAGTCGGCGATCGCGCGGCCCACGTCCACGGTATTCGCGGTGCCTCCCATGTCGCGCGTGCGCGGGCCTTCGCTCAGCACCGTCTCGATGGCCGCGATGACGGCGGCCGAAGCCTGTGCGTACACGGGGTCGTTGTTGCCCAGGTGGTCGAGCATCAGCGCGGCCGACCAGATCTGGCCGATCGGGTTGGCGATGCTCTTGCCCGCGATGTCGGGTGCCGAGCCGTGCACCGGCTCGAACAGCGACGGGAACCTGCGCTCCGGGTTCAGGTTGGCGCTCGGCGCGATGCCGATGGTGCCGGTGCAGGCCGGGCCCAGGTCGGAGAGGATGTCGCCGAACAGGTTGGAGGCCACCACCACGTCGAACCAGTCGGGGTGCTGCACGAAGTGCGCGCACAGGATGTCGATGTGGTACTTGCTGGTCGAGATGTCCGGATGGCGCTTGGCGATCTCGGCCAGGCGCTCGTCCCAGTAGGGCATGGTCACCGAGATGCCGTTCGACTTGGTCGCGGCCACCAGGTTCTTGCGCGGGCGGCGGCTGGCCAGCTCGAATGCGTATTCGATGATGCGGTCCACGCCGACGCGCGTGAACACCGCTTCCTGGATCGCCATCTCGCGCGGCGTGCCCTCGAACAGGCGGCCGCCCACGGAGGTGTACTCGCCCTCGGTGTTCTCGCGCACCACCAGGAAGTCGATGTCGCCGGGCTTGCGGTGCGCCAGCGGTCCGGGCACGCCGGGCATCAGGCGCACGGGGCGCAGGTTCACGTACTGGTCGAAGTCGCGGCGGATCTTGATGAGCAGGCCCCACACGGCGATGTGGTCGGGCACCTTGTCGGGCGCGCCCACCGCGCCGAAGTAGATGGCGTCATGGCCCTGGATCCTGTCGGCCCAGTCGGCCGGCATCATCAGGCCGGTGCGCACGTAGTGGTCGGAGCCCCAGTCGAAGTGGTCGTAAGAGAAGTCGATGCCGAAACGGCGCCCGACCGCGTCGAGCACGCGCAAACCTTCGGGCATGACCTCGACGCCGATGCCGTCTCCGGGAATGACGGCAATCCTGTGCTTTTTCTGCATTGACTCAACCTGTTCCAAATTCGTTTCGATGGGGCGAGCGCGCTCGTGACGCAAGGCCGCTGAAAAATTCTAGGAGCCGTGGCCATGCGAGAGGTCGGGGTTGGCACCCACTCAGTGTTGACAAGATCAGAAGGCGAGGCGAGGCGGTTTGCTTGCGTGGACAACGATTTCGGTGTCACGGGAATGTCTTTGACTTCTAAAAATTAGAAGGCTCGGCGCGCCGCTTCAGGCCGCTGGAGAGCCCGCATGCAGCTTCATGAAGGCTTGCTGAATTCCGGTGTGCAGACCCGGCAGATACTTCGGCCGCTCGCGGCACCCGATCCCCAGAGAGCGGCCGCCATAAAACACATGAATTCTTCGCCTGTCCAGGACAACGCCGGCCCCGGCGCGGGCGCCGCCATGCATGCGGGGTGGCGGCACGCGCTCGGGCAACGTTGGCGGCGCTGGGTCCAGCCCTCGCTGCTGAGGCGATTGCTGCTGGCGCAGGTTTCGGTGGTCGGGCTGCTGTGGGCCTGCATCGTCGGCCTGTTCCTGCACGACTCCAACCGCTTTCCCGAACTCGTGCGCTACGACAGCCTCTTTGCCTGCATCATCACCGCCGCGCGGAATCTCGCGGACTCGCCGGACCGCCAGCAGGCCACGCTGCGCGCTTTCGACATGGCGCTGCTCGAGACCTCGGGCGACTTCACGTCCGACGAGGACAAGGCGCCGGTCATGCAGGTGTGGCAGCGCGGCAGGCTCATCTACAACTCGAGCGCATCGGTGCCGCCGATCATCAACCAGACCATCGGCAAGGTGGAGATCATCCGCCTGGGCGAACGGTCGCTGCGCGCGCGGACCATGGTCTCGCCGGTGCTCGACACCCGCGTGATGCTGGCCGAGCCCAAGTTCCTGCGGCTGTACTTCAATGCCGACGACCGCAGCTACTACTTCCTGCCCTTGCTCATCAGCCTTCCGTTCCTGGTGTTCCCCGCATGGCTGGCCGTGCTGCTCGCCCTGCGGCCGTGGCGACAGGTGACGCGGGAGACCGCCGAGCGCGGCCCCGCCGACCTCACGCCGCTGTCGTTCGAGCCGCAGCACAAGGAACTGCGGCCGATGGTGCGCAGCATCAACGGCCTGCTGCGCAGCGTGCGCGACCGCGGTGTGCGCGAACGCGGGCTGATCGCCGACGCGGCCAATGAACTTCAGACACCGCTCGAGGCGATGCGCGTGAACGTCGAGGCGCTGAGGGCGCAGACGAACGACGAGGGCCAGCGCGAGCTCATGGCCAACCTGCTGCGCAGCAATGACCGCGCGACGCGGCTGGTCGGGCAGTTGCAGCAGCTGATGCGCAGCGACGAAGTGCCGCAGAACGCCTTGCCCGAAGCGCTTGCGCTCGACGCCTTGGCGCGCGAGCGCATCGCGCTGCTCGGGCCGCTGGCGCAGGCGCGCGGCGTGAAGTTCGACTTTGCGGTGGATGACGAAGGCCCGGTGTCGGTGTTCGGCGAGCGCGAGAGCCTGATTTCGATGGTGAGCAACTTGGTGGAGAACGCCGTCAAGTACAGCCCCGGGGGCGGCACGGTCAGTGTGCGTGTCGCCCGCGATGGCGCACGCGCGGTGCTTCGCGTGGCCGACCAGGGCCCGGGCATTCCACCGGCGCTGCGCGAGCGGGTGTTCGACCGCTTCTTCCGCAACCCCGACCAGACGCAGTCGGGCAGCGGGCTGGGGCTGGCGATCGTGAAGTCGGTGCTCGACAGGCACCACGGACAGATCATTCTGGAGGCGGGCGAAGACGGGCGGGGGCTGCTGGCGACCGTGTGGCTGCCGTTGTCGGCAGGCTGACAGGGGTATCGGCCGCATCTACCATGTGCCGATGCGAACACTTTCACTCCCCACCGGCGGCGAGATGCCGGTACTCGGCCTGGGTACCTGGCGCATGGGCGAGGATGCAAGCCGCCGCGCGGCCGAAGTCGCCGCCGTGCGCGAGGCCATCGCCCTGGGCTACCGGCTCATCGACACCGCCGAGATGTACGGCGAAGGCGGCGCCGAAACCGTCGTGGGCCAGGCCGTTGCCGAGGCGCTGCGCGCGGGTGACGTGCGGCGCGATGCGCTTTTCATCGTCAGCAAGGTCTACCCGCACAACGCGAGCCGGCGCGGCACGCGCGAGGCCTGCGAACGCAGCCTGAAGCGGCTGGGGCTCGACGCCATCGATCTCTACCTGCTGCACTGGCGCGGCAACCACCCGCTGCGCGACACCGTCGCCGCGATGCAGTCGCTGGTGGCCGACGGCCGCATCGCCCGCTGGGGCGTGAGCAACTTCGACACCGACGACATGGAAGAGCTGGAGCCGCTCGCCGGCAGCGGGCCGGGCTGCGCGGCCAACCAGGTGTACCTGTCGCTGGGCGAGCGCGGGCCCGAGTTCAGCCTGCTGCCCTGGCAGCGCGAGCGCGGCATGCCGCTGATGGCCTACAGCCCGATCGACCAGGGTGCGCTGGCGGGTGACAAGGCGTTGGGGGAACTGGCTGCGCGTCTCGGCGTGACAGCCGCTCAACTGGCGCTGGCCGCGGTGATCGCGCGGCCCGGCGTGGCGGCGATCCCGAAGGCGGTACGCGCCGAACACCTGAAGGAAAACCTGGCCGCCGCGGCGTTGAAGCTCGACGCGGCAACCCTGGAAGAAATCGACCGCCTGCACCCGCCGCCGCGGCGCAAGGGGCCGCTGGCGATGATCTGACCCGGGAAGGAAGGCTCAGTGCGCCTCGGCCTGCTTGGCCGCGGCGATCACGGCCTGCTCGTCGTGCTTCGCGCCGTTGAGGAACAGATTCAGCAGCACGGCGGCAATCGACGCCAGCAGGATGCCTGACTCGATCAGCGAGTGAATCGCGTGCGGCATCCATTGCTTGAAGTTGGGTGCGATCAGCGGAATCATGCCGATGCCGATCGACACCGCGACGATCATCGCGTTGTGGCGGTTGGTCTTGAAGTCCACGCCCGACAGGATGCGGATGCCGGTGGCGGCCACCATGCCGAACATCACGAGGCCCGCGCCGCCAAGCACCACGGTGGGCAGCGACTCCACCAGCGCGGCCATCTTCGGCAGCAGGCCCAGCACGATGAGGATCACGCCGCCCGCCACGCAGACGTAGCGGCTCTTGATGCCGGTGACGGCCACGAGGCCCACGTTCTGCGAGAAGCTGGTGTACGGGAAGGTGTTGAAGATGCCGCCGATCAGCGTGCCCAGGCCGTCGGTGCGCAGGCCGCGGGCCAGGTCTTTCTGCTCGATCTTGCGGTCGGTCATCTCGCCGAGCGCGAGGAACATGCCGGTCGATTCGATCATCACCACGATCATGATGAGCGTCATGGTGAGGATCAGGATCGGGTCGAACTGCGGCATGCCGAAGTGGAAGGGCAGCACGATGTCGACCCATGCGGCCTTGCCCACCTTCTCGTAGGTCATGAGGCCGGTGATGGACGCCACCACGGCGCCGATCACGATGCCCAGCAGCACCGAGATGTTGGCGATGAAGCCCTTGGCGTACTTGACGATCAGCAGGATCGACACCAGCACCAGCGCTGCCACGCCGAAGCCCGAAAGATCCGCGTATTTGGGGTTGGGCACCGTCGGCATGATCGCGAAGCCCTTGGGCACGGCCGGAATGGAACTGCCCGGCGACGTCACCTCGGCGAGCCACTTGGCATACACCGGGTCGACCAGCGCGGGCGCCGTCGGGCCCACGGGGTTGCCGAAGATCCAGTTGATGCCCACGCGCATCAGGCTGATGCCGATGACGGCGATGATCGTGCCCGTGACCACCGGCGGAAAGAAGCGCAGCATGCGGCTCACCAGCGGCGCGATCAGTATCGACACCACGCCCGCGCCGATGATCGAGCCGAACAGCAGCTGGGCTCCGTTCTGGCCCGGGTTGGCGTTGGCGATGGCCACCATCGGAGCGACCGACGCGAAGGTCACGCCCATCATCACCGGCAGCTTGATGCCGAACCATTGCGTGGCGCCGAGCGCCTGGATCAGCGTGGCGATGCCGCAGCAGAACAGGTCGGCCGAGATCAGCAGGGCGACCTCGTCGGGCGAGAGCTTGAGCGCGCGCCCGACGATCAGCGGCACCGCGACGGCCCCCGCATACATCACCAGCACATGCTGCAATCCGAGGGCCGCGAGCTTGCCCGAAGGCAAGCGCTGATCCACGGGATGGACTTGGGAAAGTGTGGCGTCGGCCGTCATCGTTGTCTCCTGCTGCGCAAGGGAAGAGGCTGGGGCGGCGCGGCTTGCCACGGCGCTTGCCTCAATGTGTACGCGAAACTGTATACAACTTATGCGACAATCTTGACCCGGAAAAACCCGAAGCAGGCCGGGTTCATTCCGCCGGCAGTCGCTCAGGCGACGGGGTACGGACCTTCGCCGAACACCTCGCGGTGGTAGCCCTTGCTGCCCACGTCGCGCGCCAGCTGGCTGCGGAAGTCGCGGCCTTCGCGCTGGCACCGCAGCACATGCGCGAAGTCATGGCGCGGCTGCCAACCCAGCTCGCGCCGCGCCAGCGCATTCACGTAGACGCGGTCGAGCTGCGCGGGCAGCTTCCATCCCTGCCTGGCATAGAGCGCCTCGCATTCTGGAAACAGCCGGTTCAGCACACGCGGTGCGCTTTCGCGCAGCATCGGCAGGTCGTCTTGCGTGAAGGGCGTGGTGGCCGAGACGATGTAGCGGCCGAAGCCGATGGCCGGTGCCCGCCTGGCCGCCAGCAGGTGGGCGTCGACCACGTCCTCGATGTCGACGCGGCGATGCAGCAGCTCGTTGGCCTGCGCGTTCTCCAATGAATGGAGGCTGCGCGCGGTGGCATCGTCGTCGTCCTCGGGAAAGAAGCGCGAAGTCTTCAGCACGATCACGGGCAGGCGCTGCTTGCGGTGGAACAGCTCGCACAGGCTTTCGGCGGAGGTCTTGGTCACGCCGTAGATGTTCTTCGGTATCGGCGTCACGCCTTCCGTGATCCAGGCTGCCGGCATGCCTCCGGCGGGCGTGAGCGCCGAGCCGAACGTGCTGGTGGTGCTGGTGAACACGAAGGCCTCGACACCGGCCGCCACCGCTTCTTCAAGCAGCACCAGCGTGCCCGTGATGTTGGTGTCGACGAAGTCCTGCAGGCTGTGCGTGCCCACGTGGGGCTTGTGCAGCGTGGCCGCATGAATGACGGTGCGCACGCTGCGCATGCAGTCGCGCACGAAGGTGCGGTCGGTGATGGAACCTGCGCGGTCGGTGAAGGGGGAGGGCGTGATGTCGATGCCCCGTACGTCTTGCGAAGCCGCGCGCAGCGTGCGCATCAGGGCTTCGCCAAGGTGGCCGGCGCTGCCGGTGATCAAAGTGGTCATGGCCGCAAGACTATCGGCCGACGTTGAGGGCGTCCACGCATAAGTTATGCGTGGATCGGGCGTCTGCGCTCAGGCGATGGTGGTAACGATGCGTCCGGCGCACCCGTCGGCCAGTGCAATGCGCTCCCACAGCACGCGGCCCGACACGATCGGAATGACCGGGTCGGCATTGGCTCCGGTGGCAATCTCCAGCGACGACAGCTCGCCCGCGTGCCAGCCCAGCCCGTCGAGTGTGGCCTCGGCCGCGAGGATTTCTGCCGAGGCGTAGCCGATCAGCGAACGCCCCATGAATTCCGCCGCATCGGCGCGCCACTCGGCCTGGCGCGACGGCGACGCTGCCAGCAGCCGGTGCGTGCGGTCGCAGATCAGGTGCACCTTGCGCGTGGACGATTCGACCAGCCGCTTCAAGGCGGCGTCCTGCGATGCGTCCTGCGCGGCCGCGAGCAGCCGGTGCGCCGCGGCCTGCTGCGCGGCGGACAGCGCGAGCTGCCCTCGCTCCCAGCGCGACACCGTCGCCTGGTTCACGCCCATCAGTTGCGCGAAATGCGTTTGCTTGATGCCGCGCAGCAGGCGCATCCGGCGCAGGGCCGTGCCCAGGCTCGCTGGGTTCGGGGTGCTGCCGTGGCGCATGTCCTCACCCCTCAGGCCAGCAGCGCCTTCACCAGGTCGAGCTGGCGGTCGGGCTTGTCGGTGTCCAGCGAGAGGCTGGCCTCGATGCGCTCGAGGTGTTCGATCATGCTCTTCACCGCGGCCTCCGGGTCGCCCTTGCGGCACAGCCGCAGGAACTCGGCGTGCTCGTCGGACGAGCAGTGCGGGTCGTTCGACGAGTGGTACAGCATCGCGATCAGCGAGCTGCGCGCGACCAGCTCGCGCACCAGTTCGGCCAGCGTGCGGTTGCCCGTGGCCTCGGCCAGTGCCACGTGGAAGTCGCCCAGCAGCTTCTCGCGCACGGTGCCCATGGTGGTGGTCTGGCGCAGCGTGGTGCGCTCGAACTTGACGTGCTGCTCGAGCACCTGGTAGTCGCGCGGCCGTGCATTGGCGATGAAGAGGCGCACCACCTCGCTCTCGAGAATGCGGCGCACCGCGAACACCTCGCGTGCTTCTTCCACGGTGGGCTGGCAGACGAAGGCGCCCTTGTCGGGGATCATCTCGATGAGCTTGTCCTTCGACAGCATCAGCAGCGCGGCGCGCACCTTGGTGCGGCTCACCGAATAGACGCGGCCCAGCGCCTCTTCGCGCAGCCAGGTGCCGGGCGGCAGGCGCTTCTCGACGATGGCGGTGGCGATGTCGTTGGCGATGCTCTCGATGGAGCTTTGCTTGTCCGCCGGCGCGGTGCCGTCGTCGGGCGGCGCGGCTGCGGCGGAGGAGGTGTCGGAAACGGGAGGTTTGGAACTGGCGCGGGGCATGCGCGGATTGTGGCCTAGCGCGGCAGGGTGAAGCCTTCCAGCGCCCCAATGATGGGCTTCGGCAGGGGCTTTGCCAGCTCGCCGCGCTTGCTGGTGCGCAGTTTCAGCGCCACGAGCGATTCGATGAGCTTGGTGCCGGCGGCCACGCCGTCGATCACAGGCACGCCCAGCAGCTGCTCGATGTGCGCGCACAGGTCGGTCATGCCTGCGCAGCCGAGCACGATGCAGTCGGAGCCGTCTTGTTCGAGGGCGAGCCGGCATTCGTCGACGATGCGCTCGCGGGCCCGCGAGCCGGGTTCCTCGAGTTCGAGCACAGGCAGTTCGCAGGCGCGCACGTTGGCGCAGAAGCGCTCCATGCCGTAGATCTCGGCCAGGTGCCAGGCCTGGCCCATGGTGCGTCCCAGCGTGGTCACCACGCTGAAGCGGCTGCCGAGCATGCTGGCCAGGTGCATCGCCGCCTCGGCGATGCCGACCACCGGGCCGCTCGCCAGTTCGCGCGCGGCTTTCAGGCCCGGGTCGCCGAAACAGGCGATCACGTAGCCGTCGATGCCGTCGCGCTCGCCTGCCGCAATCTCCTGCAGCAACCCCGGCACGGCCAGCGCCTCGTCGTAGTGGCTCTCGATGGAAACCGGGCCCATGCCCGGGCTCACCGCCACGATCTCGGTGCCGCTGTGCGCCACCGCGCGGGCGCAAGCGCCGATCTTCTCGGTCATGCTCCAGGTGGTGTTGGGGTTGATGATCTTGATGCGCACGGCGCGGTCCCTTTCTTTCTCTTTCAGTGTTTCAGGTCTTGCTGTTGCGGTTCAGCAGCGCATACAGGATGAAGCCCAGGCCCATGCCGATGAACCACGCATAGTTGGCGGCGCCGCGCAGCGTCGGCACCATCACGCAAAGAATGGGCACGATGGCCGACGGCACCAGCGCCTGGATCGCCTTCGGGTTGTAGCCGCCGCTGTACCAGTACTCGCCCTTGGGGCTCATGGTGTAGAGCGCGTCCACGTCGATGCGCTGCTTGCGCACGATGTAGTAGTCGGCAATGAGGATGCCGAACAGCGGCCCGATGAACGAGCCCAGCACGTCGAGCGTGTAGTGGATGACCTCGGGGCTGTTGTAGAGGTTCCACGGCGTGAGGAACACCGAGCCCACCGCGGCGATCATGCCGCCCGTGCGCCAGCTGATGTGCTGCGGCGCCACGTTCGAGAAGTCGAATGCCGGCGAGACGAAGTTGGCCACGATGTTGATGCCGATGGTGGCGATCATGAAGGTCAGCGCGCCCAGCACCACGGCGGTGGTGCTGTCGATCTTGCCCACGGTGTGCACCGGATCGGTGATGAGCTCGCCGAACACGGGCAGCGTTGCGGCGGTGGTGATGACGGTCAGCAGCGAGAAGAAGACGAAGTTCACCGGCAGGCCCCAGAAGTTGCCCTTCTTCACTGCGTCGAAGCTCTTGCCGTAGCGGGAGAAGTCGCCGAAGTTGAGCATCGGGCCGCTGAAGTAGCTCACCACCAGCGCGATGGCCGAGAGCATCACCGGCAGCGCGTCCCAGCCCTGGAACTTGATGCCGCTCAGGTTCAGGTCGATCTTGCTCCAGCCGGCCTTCCACACCAGCCAGCCGCACAGGATGGCCATGACCACGTACACCGCCGGACCGGCCCAGTCGATGAACTTGCGGATGGCGTCCATGCCGTGCCAGAACACGAAGGCCTGCAGCACCCACATGACCATGAACGCGACCCAGCCCAGGGCCGACAGGCCGACGAAGCCGTGCTGCGCCACGTCCGCGTAAGGCGTGAGATCCGGCGCCATGTGCAGCGCCAGCACCATGAAGGCCGCCGACGCCAGATACGTTTGCACGCCGTACCAGGCCACCGCGATCAGCCCGCGGATGATGGCCGGGATGTTGGCGCCCAGCACGCCGAACGGTGCGCGGCAAACCACGGGGTAGGGCACGCCCGTCACTTGGCTCGGCTTGGCCACGAGGTTGCAGAAGAACTGCACGATCACGATGCCCGCCAGCAGCGACACCAGCACCTGCCAGCTCGACAGCCCCAGCGCGAAGAGGCTGCCGGCCGTGATGTAGCCGCCCACGCTGTGCACGTCGGACATCCAGAAGGCAAAGATGTTGTATTGCCCCCAGGTCTGTTTCTTCAGCGGCGCGAGGTCTTCGTTGGTCAGCCGCGGGTGGTAGCCGGGCTTGATGACTGCGTTCGACTCGGCGTGCGGCGCAATGCCGGCTTCGCTTGTCCCCGTGGGGGCCTGGCTGACGACTGTGCTCATGGTCTTCTTCCTTGTGCGGATAGGTAGGGGTTGGGAGCAGTTTTTGACGCAAATTTCGCGCCGCCTTTCGGATGCGTTATTTGTATACAAAAACTGCACGCAATCAAGACCATTCAAGGAATCATATATCCGTAGATTCCCTGATGAGAGCGGGTGTGCGGAGCAGGGCCTCAGGCCCGGAAGCGGTAGCCGGTGCCCCTGACGGTGTGCAGCGGCAGCGAAATGCCCGCGGCCAGCGCCTTGCGCCGCAGGCGGCTGATCACCACGTCCACGCGCTGGAGATCGAACTGTTCCAGGTCGCCACCGAGCGCGGCTGCGAGTTCCGCGCGGTCCACAGGCTTGTCGCGCCGTTTGAACAGGCATCCCACGATGGCTCGCTCCGACATGGTGAGGCGCAGCATCCGGTCACCGGGGTCGCAGAGGATCCAGTCTTCTTCCCTGAGCTCCCAGCGCCCTGTGCCTCTTGGCGCCTCGGCCTGCGGGGGCGTGGAACGGGATCTGCGGTCGGCTGCCTTGAGGCGCCGATGGATGGCCTGCAGCGACGCGGCAAGCTCTTCGGCGTGCACCGGCTTCACGAAATACGCGTCCGCACCATCGCGCAGGCCGCGAACCCGATCGCTCAACTCGTGGCGCGCGGTCGCGAACACGATCCCCACGTTGCTGGCCGAGCGCAGGTGCTGGGCAATTGAAAACCCGTTTTCATCCGGCAGGCCGATGTCGATGACCACGATGTCGCAGCGGCGCACCGCGTAGGCCCGATAAAACGCCGAAGCCGTCGAAAAGCCGTGTGCCTCGATGTCCATCTGGTTGAGGCTGTATACGAGTGCCTCTTGCAGGTCTTCTTCGTCTTCGATCAGGTAGACGACTATTTTTTCACGGCTGTCGATTTTCGTATTGTTCATGGTGCATATTTCTTCGGCTTCGGCGCGGGTTTCGGCGGCGAGCCAGACAAATCAATGAGATGAAAAAAAATCGCTGCCTGTGTTTGATCTTCGGACTGATTCTTTGGCTCTCATGCCAGGGCGCAGGAGGCGTCGTGCTCAAGAAGGGGCAAGGCGATGATGGTCCGATTTCGTTGGCGAAGGAAGTGGAAGTGTTCCGTGACCCTACCGGCAAGGTCACCATGAACGATATCGTCTCGGAACCGCAAAAATACAGCTTTGCCCATGAGGATATTCGTTCTCTGGAGCGGTATTCGAACGACGCCCTGTGGATCCGGGTCTCGCTGCAGCACGAAGAAGGCACGCCGATCGACAGGGTCGTTCAAATATTTCCTGGCTGGATAGATGAAGTCGAGATGTATTGTGTGGCCCCCGACGGAAAAGTTTCATCCAACAAGATCGGGGACCAGTTATCTTTTTCCGAAAGGGAAATCAAATCCAGCATCATGGCATTTCCACTGCTCGTGGATTCCACGGCCAGGGTGCATTATTTTAGAGTAAAAACGCACGGCCCGACAATTCTCGACCTGAATCTCTGGCAAAAATCAGTGTTCGACAGGGTTGAATTGAAAAGAAGCCTTTTTTTCTCGGCATTTGCCGGTTCGATTGGCGTGATGGTGCTGATGAACCTGATTTTCTGGAAATGGACTCGGGACGCCAATTACCTCATATATTCGCTTTTCCTGGTTGTGATGCTCGGGGCGGTCTTTGCCGTGCAAGGATATGCCAGTTCCTTGTTTTTTCCTGAAAATCCTGTGTATGCGGACCGTTTTGTCGACGCGACCACCTGCGCGCTCATGTCGATCTCCGCGGTATTTGTCTGCCGCTTTTTCAATTACAAGGAATATTCGCCCCAAACTTCCCGGTTCACTTATCTGGCGGCATTTATTTTCCTTGCTGCCACCGTATTGGCATTGTGCGGGGTAATAGAAAACTCGATCAGATGGCTGCTCTATCTTCAAATAGCCGTTGGCGCGTTCAATACGCTATTCATATTCTGGTTCATCGTCCGTCGAAAGGTTTTTCATCAACTTTTTGCCGCACTCGTTTTCCTCGTTGTGAATTCGTCATGGCTCTTTTATTGCGTGGTCCTGCTTGGCATGGTGAGACTGGAGCAATCGTTCGTCACGGAGTCGTTGATACAGTTGACGCAGCTGGCCAATCTCGCGGTTCTCAACATTGCCGTGGTAAGCCGTTCCAGGGATTCCGAGTTGAAACTGAGGGCCGAGCGAAAACGGGCTTTCGACTCGATGAAAATCGCCAAGATCGCTTTGGAGGAGCGAGTTCGACAGCGCGAATTCGTCGCGATTCTTTCGCACGAATTCCGCACGCCACTCGCGATCGTCGATGCGGTGGCCCAAGCACTCGGGTTGTCGCCATCTGGAAACGACGAGCGAGTCAAGCGCAGTGTCGAGAAAATCCGCAAGGCCACTCGCCGTCTCACCACACTGGTGGAGAACATCCTTCTGGACGATACGCTGGAATCTGGTGCGCGCCCGACGGTAAGAAGCTTCGACCTATGGAGTGTGATTGAGAACGTTCGCCACATCGGATTGCCTGACGAACAGGCGCGTCTGAACGTCACCGCAGCGGGTCAACCGGTCATGTTTGAAGGGGATCAGGAAAAAATTGAAATGGCCCTGCGGAATTTGATATTGAATGCTATCAAATACTCTCCGGCCGATTCGATGGTTGATGTGAAATGCGACGCCAGCTCCAATACTTTTAGCGTGACTGTTTCAAATAAGGGAAATCCAATTCCTGAGTCTGAAAAGAGCGAATTGTTCGAGCGTTACTTCAGGGGCGGCAATTCTTCATTGGTGCCTGGCTCCGGCCTTGGCCTTCACATTTCACGCGCGATCACCCGTTTGCACGGCGGCGACGTCGTTCTGGTTTCCAGCGACGGTGCGGGTACCGTGTTTCGCCTGACACTTCCTTTGCCGCCACAGTAGGCAAGCCTCGTTAACACGCAGCGTTTCCTGGACTGTAGGGCACGCCAGAGTCTTCGCTCTGCCCACAAGACAGCCTCATAGCGTGAACTATTTCACGAATCCAGCGATTTTTAGACACGCCTTACGCTGACATGATTCCTTAATCATTGCTGGCGAATGAAACCTTTTGAAGTAAGGTAGCGCACAAACATGGTGCGCACAGTGGTTTTCCAAGCAGTTCTTCCGCGCTCTTGAGCTCGTAAATGGGAACGCACCGGAAGCGTCCGCACCGCACCCAATGACATTAATTGCATGAACATGTCATTAATCGTGTCCGTCGCAAGCAGATACATTCCGCTACCCGAACGGTCATAGCGGAGTGCAATAACAAGCCTCTCTTGACGTTCTTCTTGAACATGAGAGGTTGGAATGATTTCCCCAGAGTCTCGTAGCCGATCGCTACTCCTGAAACAAAGCGGCGTCCATGACATCGTGCAGGCGTCGATAGCGAAAGAAGAACGCGACCGCTTTTCTGACGAGGCTGGGCCTCCGGCCTTATTTTCCTCATCAAATTCCTCATATTCCAAACAGCGTCGATTCCCGGTAGCCGCTGAGCGATCTCTCGTTGCGGCCGGTGGCGAAAATGCTCCCATTCAGGCGACGCCGAATGCCGCAGGGTCGTTTTCGGGCGAGTTGCAATTGCCCGTTGTAGCGCTTGACGAATCGAGCCTCAGCTGTCCCACTTTAAGAAAGAGCATCGATCGGCTTGGCTGCGCTTCCGTTGCCTTTGAAACTGTGACCGATCTGATGAACGCACTCAGGTCGGGCGACCGCTTCGGGCTGCTGCTTTTGGCCCTTCCCACGGACGTGAACATAAATTGGGTGAAAGCCATTCGCGGCCTGACAAGCGCTCCTGTCTTATTTGCCGTCAACGAAAGCAAGGCCGCTTGGCAGCTTCGGGTCGGTGACAAGTTTCTTGGAGATAGAAATTTCGATTTCGTTTTTCCTCCGTTTGACAGCGCGGAAATAAGATTGAGGCTGCGAAATCTGATGAGCAGAAGTGCCGCCGCCAGATGCGCGCAGACGGAAAACGGCGTCCTAGCCTTCAAGAGCTACAAGTTCCAGTTGGACGAGCGAAAAGTGTTCTACGAAGGTCGAGAGGTAAGCCTGCAGCGACGTGAATACGATTTGGCGCTTAATTTTTTCAAGAACATAGATTTTCCGTTGGCCAGAGGAAATCTCAATTTCCTGCTTCGCCGGGAATTTGCAGACTCACGCTCTCGGGTGCTCGATGTCTACGTCGCAAAAATCAGAAAAAAGCTAAGAATCGAGCCGTCCAACGGTTTGATTTTGAAAGCGGTTTTCGGTTACGGATATGAGTTGCGAACCGCCTTCTCCAAAGACGCCACAGGCTGAAGGTAGTTTCATTTGCGCGGTTGGATGTCGATGGTTGGGCGTCGAGGTAATTATTTTGTTGTATGTCGTGTGCAGGCGCAGCGGAGAAGGCGTTCAGCAGGTCAAGGGAATGCGTGAGGCAGGTGCCGACTTGGCCATGACTTCCATTTCGGGAGAGATCGTCGCTGTCCGAGGATTCTCTTCGGCGATGGATGGGAGCAAGAGCGATCTTGTGCTGGATGAAGGGCAGGACGGTTCCTGGCTCGCCAGGCTCAGCCGGGAGCAAGGCGAATTGGCCGTCATCTATTCGAGCATTGAGCCCATCGACCCCTTGCTCATGCCCAAGGCATCCGATTCAGGTGCGTGGCCTTGGTTGCTTGGTGGTGGCTTGGTCGCGGGGGCTCCTGCTGGCGGTGGCGGCGGGGGCGGCGCGACCGCCTCCACCGCCGCGCCGGTGCAGGTCGACTCGGCCACATCGCTCTCCAACCAGCAGCTCGTCATGGTCTGACGCAACCCTTGGCGGAACAGGGCGGCGGGGCTCCGGCCGTGTCGCTCCTGTCTGCCTGAAAAAAACAACATGAACAAAAAACTCATTCGACCTCGGTTGGCTGCGGCCTGCCTGCTCGCGGCCTGTGCGCCGGCCTTCGCGCAAAGCAGCGACGGCGAGCTGAAGCTGTCCCGGCGCCTCGCTCCGAGCACGCTGGCCAAGGAACTGGGCATCAAGCCCGGCCCGGCATTGCCCGAGGCTGCCGAAACCACGACGCCGCTGGAACTTGCCGATGCCGTGCGGCAGGCGGTGGCGCGCCATCCGTCCATCTCCGACGCCATCGCCGTGCTGGCGCAGCAGTCGGGCGGCGTGGACGTGGCACGCGCCGGCTATTACCCGGCGGTGCGTGTCGGTGTGGGCGCGGGCGTCAACGACCGCGGCTCCGCCGGCCAGGGGCGCAGCAATGGCGGTCTCGCCACCGCATCGGTGTCGCAGATGCTGTACGACTTCGGCAAGGTCTCGGGTGCGGTCGGCCAGTCGGAGGCGCAGGTACAGCGCCAGCAGGCGACGATCCTCAAGCAGATCGACGCCGTCGCGCAGCAGGCGGCCGAAGCCGTGGTCATGACGCACCGCTACCAATCGCTCGTCGCCATTGCGCAGGAGCAGGTGCAGGCGGTCGAGAAAGTGCTGCAGACCGCACAGCTGCGCGCCAATGCGGGCCTCAGTACCAAGGCCGATCCGATCCAGGCCGAGTCGCGCGTGGACAGCGCACGCGCCAACCTGCTGCAGGTGAAGTCGCAGCTGGCGCAGTGGCGCGAGCGCCTGGGTACGCTGCTGGGGCGTTCCGTGCCGCCGCGCATGGCACCGTTGCCTGAGCACCTGGCAAGTGAACTGCGCGTCGACATGCAGCCCGACACCAGCCTCATGCCCGAGGTGCTGGCCGCCGAAGCCGAACGCCGTGTCGCAACCGCCCAGCTCGAAGTCGCCAGGGCCCAGCGCTATCCCACGCTCAGCCTCGACGCTTCCGTCAACCGGCCCATGGGCGGCATGAACTCCGGTGTTCCGGAGCGCAGCGGCGGCTCCCACTCGGTCATGCTCAACCTGTCGAGCGTGCTCTACCAAGGTGGTGCGCTCGAAGCGCAGGTCAACGCCGCCGTCGCGGCCGAACAGGCTGCGCGCATGCGCATCGAGACCGCCCGCCTCAATGCCGGCGACCAGGTGCGCAACTTCCGCGAGCAGGTCATCGGCGCGCAGGCGCGCCTGGGCGTGCTGGCCGACCGGCGCCGAAGCATCGCCGAGGCGCGCGATCTCTACCGCGAGCAGTACACGCTCGGTACCCGTTCCATTCTCGACCTGCTCAATGCCGAGCAGGAGATCCACCAGGCCGCCGCCGACGAAGAGGCCGTGCTGCACGAGCTCTGGACCAGCCGCGTCGGCTACATAGGCGCCACCGGGCAGTCCCGCGCGTACTACGGCTTGAACAACACCACCGTGCAGGGGATCGAGGTGCTTCCATGAAGTTGCCTTCGCAGTACACGAGCTGGCTCGACGCCATGCTTTTCGTCGCCCGCCACTACGGCATAGGCGCTTCAGAGGAGAACGTGCGCGTCTCGCTGGCCTGGGAGCGCGGCGCGCCGCTGGACACGCTGCTCGATCACATGGCGCGCCAGCTCGGCCTGACGGGGCGGCTGGGTGAATTCTCCGATACGCTGCTCGACCCATGGCGCCTGCCGCTGGTGGTGGAGTTCGACAACGGCGAGGTCGGCGTGGTGCGAGCCTCCGACGGCCGTGGCCAGCTGGGCGTGCTGCTCGGGGGCGACCATGGGCTCGAGACGGCGCTGCCGCTCGACGAGCTGCGCCGCCGCGCGAAACGCGTGGCCGTGCTGCGGCCCAACACCGCCGTGCCCGATGCGCGCGTGGACGACTACATCAAGCCCTACAAGGCCAACTGGTTCCGGGCCATCGCGCTGCGCGACTGGCGGCGCTACGGCGACATCATGCTCGCCTCGATGTTCGCGAACGTGCTGGCACTGGCGTCGATGATCTTCTCGATGCAGATCTACGACCGCGTGGTGCCCGCGCAGTCGGAGCCGACGCTGTGGGTGCTGTTCGGTGGCGTGATGCTGGCGGTGGCCTTCGAGTTCATGCTGCGCGTGTCGCGCACCCACATCTCCGACGTGGTCGGCAAGCGCGCCGACCTCAAGGTGTCGGACGTCGTGTTCGGCCATGCGCTGCGTCTGCGCACCAATGCGCGTTCCAAGTCGACAGGCTCCTTCATCGCGCAGGTGCGCGAGGTGGAGCAGGTGAGGGAGTTGCTCACCTCCACCACCATCTCCGCCGTGGCCGACCTGCCGTTCTTCCTGCTGTTCCTAGTCGTTCTCTGGCTGGTGGCCGGACCGCTTGCGCTGGTTGCCCTGGCGGCGGTGCCGTTGCTGGTCATTCCGGGCCTGCTCATCCAGAAGCCGCTGGCGCGCCTGGCGAGCGAAGGCATGCGCGAATCGGCCTTGCGCAACGCCCTGTTGGTCGAGGCGGTCGAAGGCATCGAGGACATCAAGCTCATGCGGGCCGAGCCGCGCTTCCAGAACCAGTGGAACCACGTCAACGATGTGTCCGCCGGCGTCAGCATGCGGCAACGCTTTCTCACGAGCATGCTCATGACGTGGACGCAAGAGGTGCAGACCATCGTGTATGCCGTGGTGCTGCTGGCGGGCTGCTTCCTCGTGATGCGCGGCGACATGACGACGGGCGCGCTGGTGGGCTCGTCGATCCTCGCGTCTCGCATGATCTCGCCGCTGGCGCAGTTGTCGAGCGTGTTCGCGCGCTGGCAGCAGGCCAAGGTGGCGCGCGCCGGCCTCGACCAGCTCATGCAGCGCCCGGTCGACCAGGCCGACGGCACGCGGCTGGTGCATGCGCCGGCGCTGCACGGGCATTACGCACTGGCCGGCGTCGAGTTTCGCTATGGCAAGGACGACAAGAGCCCGGCGCTCGCAATCGCGCAATTGCAGATTCAGGCAGGCGAGAAGGTCGCGTTGCTGGGCCGCATGGGCGCGGGCAAATCCACGTTGCTGCAACTGCTGTCCGGCCTGCAGTCGCCGCAGCAGGGCCACGTGGCGCTCGATTCGCTCGACCTCTCGCTGATCGATCCGGCCGACTTGCGCCGCGACGTCGGCCTGCTCACGCAGAACGCGCGGCTCTTCCACGGCTCCATCCGCGAGAACGTGACCATGGGCATGCCGCTGGCCACCGACGACCAGGTGTTCGAGGCCATCGCGATGGCGGGTGCCTTGCCATTTCTCCAGTCGCGCGCCGAGGGGCTGGACGAACTCATTCACGAGGGCGGCCTGGGTCTGTCTGGCGGGCAGCGGCAGGCATTGCTACTCGCGCGCACGCTGATCCGGCAACCGTCGATCGTGCTGCTCGACGAACCGACCGCGCATTTCGACGAAGCCACTGAACGGCACGTGATCGATCTGGTCGGCAACTGGATGGGCCCGCGCACGCTGGTGGTGGCTACGCATCGCATGCCGGTGCTGCAGTGGGTGGACCGCATCGTGGTGATCGATGGCGGCCGCATCGTGATGGATGGTTCGAAGGAACAGGTTCTTGGAAGGCTCTCACATGGCAACGCCTGAAAAAATACGGGTGAAGGCGCCAGCCACCGCGGTCGGCATGACGATGCCGCCCGGTCTTGCTTCGGGGGCGAAGCCGCCAAGCGCGAAGTCTCCTTTCCAGCCCACGGAACGCTTCAGGACCGCACCCGCCGCCTACTATTCGCCGCCCGAGCCTCCTTTGCCGCGCGCATCACTGCTCGTGTGGATCATTGCGGCGCTGCTGCTCGCGCTGCTGGCGTGGGCCTGGCTCTTCAGGCTCGACGAAGTGTCCACCGGCGCAGGCAAGGTGGTGCCGTCGTCGCGCGAGCAGATGATCCAGTCGCTCGAGGGCGGCATCCTGGTCGACCTGAAGGTGCGCGAGGGCGACATCGTCGAGGAGGGGCAGGTACTCGCCCAACTCGACAGGACGAAGACCGAGTCGACCGTTCAGGAAAGCGCTTCGCGCGTGCGCGCCGCGCTAGCCATGTCGGCGCGGCTCACGGCCGAGGTGGGAGGCACGCCGTTGGTGTTTCCCCCCGAAGTGAGTTCCGACGCCGACCTGGTGCGCACGGAGACCGCGCTCTACCAGTCGCGCCGCGACCAGCTCGCGAGCAGCCTTTCGGGCGTGACGCAGGCGCTGTCGCTGATGCGCAGGGAGCTTGCCTTGACCGAGCCGCTGGTGGCTCGCGGCGCCGCAAGCGATGTCGAGGTGTTGCGCCTGAAGCGGCAGATCAACGAAGCCGAAACCAAGGCGGCCGACCTCAAGAGCCAGTATTACGTGAAAGCCCGCGAAGACCTGGCCAGGGCCAACGCCGAGATCGAGGCGCAGCGCTCGGTCACGCGCGGGCGCTCCGACTCCCTCACGCGCCTGACCTTCGCGTCGCCGGTGCGCGGCATCGTGAAGGACATTGCTGTGACCACGGTGGGCGGCGTGCTGCCCCCGGGCGGCAGGCTCATGGCGATCGTGCCGCTCGACGAGAAGCTGCTGGTCGAAGCGCGCATATCGCCGCGCGACGTCGCCTTCATCCATCCGGGTCAGGAAGCGGCGGTGAAGGTCACGGCGTACGACTACGCCATCTTCGGCAGCCTGCCGGGCCGGGTGACGACGATTTCGCCGGACACCATCCAGGACGACGTGAAGCGCGACGTGTACTACTACCGCGTGTACATCCGCACCGACGTCGACCAGCTGAAGAACAAGAGCGGGGAGAGCTTTCCTATCGTGCCCGGCATGATCGCGAACGTCGACATCCACACGGGCAGCAAGTCGGTGCTGGACTATCTGCTCAAGCCGCTGAACAAGGCGCGCGAAGCCTTGCGCGAGCGCTGAAAGACCCGTATGAGAAGAGTGCCCATTCCGCGCCGCGGGCCCGCCATCACGCAACAGGCCTTGAACCTGCTGGGCGAGGAGTTCCGAGCCGCTTTCGCGCAAGGCGACTTCATGCGGGCGTTGAAGTTCGCTACGCAGGCATGGGAGGCAACCCGCAGCCCGCAGCCCCTGGCCGACGTGGCACTGTGCCAGATGCGGCTGGGCCGGGCGATGCAGGCGTACGACATCTATCACGGTGTCGTCGAGTACCTGAAGACCCCGAACGTCTGTGACGGCCTCGCGGAGGCGGCGGGGCAACTGGGAAAGTGGAGGGAAGTGCGAGAGTTCGGCACCATATCCCTCGAGCTGAAGATCCTGGAGGCGGCGGAAGAAACGACAGCCGCAACCGCCGAATCGCCCGTGCTGCCGTGCTTCGACGAAAGGCGTCGCGAGCGCAACGTCATTGCGTTCAGCCTGTTCGGCGGTGATCCGCGCTATTGCGAGATGGCGGTGCTCAATGTGCGGGCCGCGCGCGAGTTCTTTCCTGCGTGGGTCTGCCGCTTCTACGTCGATGCCTCGGTGCCGAGGTCCGTCTGCGAGCGGCTGCTGGCGGAGGGCGCGTCGGTCGTCGATGTGCGCTCCATCGGCGGTCACGACCTGCCGGGCACCATGTGGCGATTTCTCGCGCTCGACGATCCCGGTGTCGATCGCGTGCAGTTTCGCGACGCCGACTCGTTGTTGTCCACGCGCGACCAGGCGGCGGTGCGTGCATGGTGCGCCTCCGACCGCTGGTTCCATGTCATGCGCGACTACCACTCGCACACCGAGCTGATGCTGGCCGGCATGTGGGGGGCGTGCCGGGGCGTCTTCACGGACATGGCGGGCGACATGCGCGCATACCTGAAGAGCCGGCCGTTCTCGTCGCGCTACGCCGACCAGCATTTCCTGCGCCACCGCATCTGGAAGGTGGCGGCGACCAGCATGCTCAGCCACGACGAGTGGTTCGACCTGTCCGGCAGCCAGCCTTTTCCCGCGCATGTGCCGATGACGGTGGATCCGCGCTATGCCCACGTGGGCGCCAACATCGGCTCGCCCTCCATGGAGGTTGCGCACTCCGCTCCCGATGGCACGCCCATCCGTTGGACGCTGCACGACGCCTCGGGCGGGGCCGTCTGCACCTATTGCGCCGTCGTCAGGAACGGCCGCTACAGCGTCAGCATCCCCGCCCCCTATGCCGCGGAGATTGCAGCCGGCCGCTGGAGGGTCGTCTCGCGCGGCCTTCCCCAACCAGATCTGGAGGAAACACGATGTCCCTTGAAAACCTGAGTGGCGTAGACAGGCAGTTGCAGAAGGAAATTGGCGACTTCAACCTGATGTACATGCTTCTGGCGCAGAAGCTGGTGAAGCAGGACGAGGCGGTGGCGATGCGCCGCCTGGGCATCGGCAAGGATCTGGCGGAACTCCTTGCCAATATGTCGTCCGCGCAGATCGCGAAGCTGGCCGAGACGAATCTCATGCTTTGCAGCTTTCGTCCCGATGACGGGGCGATCGCGTCGAAACCGTACATGGCCTCAAGCAAGATCTGAGCTCCTGCGCAGTTCGGCCATGCGCGTTGCGACGCGCCGACGGCTCACGGCCGGAAGACTGGCCAGCTCGGCAGTTGCCGCTTCGGGCTGTACCACGCCCAATGGCGCCGCCACGAACAGCCAGTTGATGACGTGGAAGATGCTCTGCCATCCATGGATGGCGTAGTCCTGCACGTCCACGAGCCGCGGCGTGCGTTGCTGGAAACACTGCCTGAGCTCGGCGTAGCTGGCCGGCAAGGGCAGGGCCCCCACGTCGCGCCAGAAGGCGCTGTCGCGGCGTGGGCAGTCGTAGTGCATGCGCAAGAAATCGCGGATGCCGGACCAGCACCGCGCATTGGCCTCGTTGAAGCCTTCGATCAGGAAGCCTGACACCACGCCGTTGCTGGCGGTGACGATGCGCTCGAAGTTGCGCAGTTGCTCCAGCATCTGGCCGATGGAGGTCGCCTCCAGCGGTTCCACGAAACCCGAGGCCAGTCCGATGGTCGATGCCGACGGTTTGTCCATCGTCCAGCCTGAGGCTGCGCGCCATGCGCTGCTCGTCGCACGCCAGCTCGTGGCTGTCGAAATGGAACGAGGCCGACAGGCCCGAGCCCGGCCCTTGCCGCAGCATGGCCGCGGCCTCCTGCTGCGTCGCATTCGATGCGATCTCTGCAAAGCCCGGTATGTAGTGGTGCAGGCCGATGCCCTCGTGCACCATGCCCGAGAACAACGGGTGGAAGCCGCGCTCGATCCAGTCCGTCTCCGGCGGGCCGGGCCGGCCGAAGAGGTGGTAATAGCGGTCGTCCTCGGCGCCGTTGCGCCAGCCTTCATAGGAAAAGCCAAGTTTGAAGGCCGCGCCGGTTTCCCGCACGAACTCGTCAAGGTCGATGCCGCATCGGTGCAGCGCCTCGACCAGGTTGAGCAGGCCGCCTTCTACCACGCCGACGATGCCGATGTCGGGCGATTCGATCACTCGGACTTCGACCTGCGGCGCGAACATGCGGCGCAATGTCAGGGCTGCGAACCAGCCCGCGGCCCCGCCGCCGACGACGATGGCGCGGGACATGTTGCGAATATTCAGCATGCAAGTGGTTCCATGGACATGGTCGAAAAGAAGGGCCCCCCGAAAGGGGCTCCTTTCTTCGTTCAGATGACCGAGATGCCCTGCTGGATCCAGATATCTCCCAGCATGTTCGCCGAATCCATGGTGCTGTTGTGATAGATGTTGTAGTTCACTCCATCGACCGTCCTGGATCCGGTGTTGCTCCACTTGTCCGAACCATGCAGCAGCTGCACCGTATCGTCTGAATCGCCGGTAACGCGCAGATGACCCTGGCCCGTGCCATTCACCGTGCCCGTGCTGCTCTGCTGGTTCAGGACGTCGGAGAGCCGCAGCTTGAGGGCATTGCCCTTGTTGGCTGCGCCGGTGCCGAGATCGAAGTTCTCGAAGCCCTTCACCTTCAGCCCAAGCGCCGCCAGGTCCAGCGTGATGTTGGAGGCATCGACCACCAGGGTGTCTATGCCCAGGCCACCGTCCACCCGAACAACGCCATTGATTTCTTCGATGTGGATCCTGTCGTTGCCCGCGCCGCCGTAGGCGCTGTCGCCTGAGCGCACGCCCGTGATGACGTCGTTGCCGGCGCCGCCGGAAAGCCTGTCCCGGCCATCGGTGGCCTTGATGACGTCGTCGCCGACCGTCAGCAGGTTGGTGAAGTTGAATGCTTCCGCATAGACCACCTCCAGGTAGCCCGTCGCCGCCGACCACGGCATGTCGTGGTATGGGGAACCGAGGGCCAGGTCGGCCTGCCCGTCGCCGTTCAGGTCGGACAGCGCCACGTTCACGCCCAGCATCGACCCGGAGTTCGCGTCGCCGTTCTGGCGATAGTTGGCGTCGAATACCGTTGCCGATTGGGTACCCCTGTAGGCCGCCGTGACACTCTGGAACCCGGAGTAGCCGCCTTGCTGGCCGTACAGGATGTAGACGGCACCGTTGTTGATGCCGCCCACGTCGGCCAGTGGCGCGCCGATGGCGATGTCGTCGATGCCGTCGCCGTTGAAGTCACCCACCGAAGTCCCGTTGCCGAACATCGCATCCGCCGTGCTGTCCGACGCCGTGATGACGAAGCCATCGGCGGACGAGAGGTTGGCGAGGTTGACGTTCGAGGCCGCTCCGCCGGCCTTGCCGTAGACCACGTAGACGCGGCCCGGCCCTCGTTGCTCTCCAGCGTCCGGCCCGAATTGCGGCGATCCGATGATCATGTCCGCGATGCCGTCCCCGTTGACGTCGCCCGAGGAGATGGGCATGCCCGTGTTCGACAGGTAGCCGTAGGGTTCCGGGTCGATGTAGGTGCCCAGGTACTGGTTCGCCTGTTCGCCGTAGACGCGGAAGCCATTGCTGATGTTCGTGTAGTCAGTCTGCAGGCTGTAATCCTGCGGGAAGCCTTTCGACGTGCCGTAGATCACCTGGATGGCGCCGGCGTTGTCGATGTTGCCAGCTGGATTCCTGGCGTTGTACATGCCGTAGGCGAAGTCCGCGTAGCCATCGCCATTGATGTCCCCGATGTTCATCACGTTGGTGGGGTAGCCGTTCGTGTTGTCGTTGTAGATGATCGTGTGCGGTCGGGTGCTTTCCGCCGATGAGTTGCGGCTGTCCGAGACATAGCTCGCCGGACTCGAACCGGTGAAGCCGACGTAGTAGTTGGACCAGGCTGCCGAGCCCGCGGCGCCGGCGTGCCCATAGAGGATGGCGGTGCCCGACGAGCCGGTGCCCCGCTGCCAGTCCTGCATGATGATGTCCGCGTACCCGTCGCCGTTCACGTCCACGAGCGCGCCGGCCGCGCCGAACCAGGTCGACCCGCCCTCGCGCTGCACGATCGCAACGCCGTTGCTGTCGCCGCCGGACGAGATGATGGTGCGCACATCCACGTTCACCGGAGCGGAGCCTGCACCCTCGGAAGACCTCCCGAAGATGACCCAGGCGCTGTTCAGGTTGTCGTCGTAGAGGATCACGTCCGAATATCCGTCGCCGTTCACGTCGCCATAGCCCTGGACGGCGGTCAGGATGTTCGAGTCGGAGATATCGCCCGAAGTGAATATCTTCAGTCCGTCGGTTCCAGGCAGGTTCGAAACACTGCTCAGGTCCGGCAGCCCTTGCTTGCTGCCGTAGAGGATGTTGACGCTCCACTTGTTCGCGCTGCGCTCGGCCGACGATCCATGGGGCGCCACGACCGCGAAGTCGTTGTAGCCGTCGCCGTTGAAGTCGCCGATGGCCTGCACGTCGTAGCCGAAGTTGTCGGATCTGGTGGTGCCGGAAATCCGGCTGGTGCCGCCGCCCACCGTCACCACTGCCGGCGCGGAGGCGTTGCCGTTGTAGTCGCGTGCCACGGCCGTGACGATCGCGCCGATATTCACCGGCGCGGACGACGCGTCGATGCTCCATGCGCCGTCGGCGGTGACCGTGGCTGTGAAGGGGAGCACGTAGTCGATCACGCCGTCGGCGTTCCTGTCGACGCTGAGCGTCACCGTGATCGGCCTCGTCGAGGTGGGCGAAACCGTTGGCGTGTCGGCGTCCGAGGTCGTTCCCGAAAAGCGGGTGCCGTCGCTCTTCTGGATGGTGACCTCGGGTGGGGTCGTGTCGGCGGCTTGCGAGCCCTTGCTCGACGCATTGCCGGCAAGGTCGTAGGCCACGGCGGAGACGACCGTGTTGGCGGCGATCGACGTCGATGGCGTCCAGGTCCAGTTGCCGTCGGCATCGGCGGTGACGCTCGCCTCGACAGACCCGTTGTTGCCCACGTCGATCGCGACCAGCGCGCCGGCTTCGGTCTTGCCGGCGACCAGGCTGCCGCCGACGCGCTGCAGATCGAGCCCGGGGGCGGTCCGGTCCACGGTCACGGCGACGACGCTTGCCGCGGGCGTGGTGTTGCCGGCTGCATCGGTGAGGGTTGCGCGGAACAGGTACTTTCCGTCGGACAGGTTGCTTTGCGCAGCCGTCGTTGCCTTCCAGACCGTGCCGCCGTCGGTGGACACCTCATAGCTCGCGGCCGAGGTGTCGGCGCCGGTCAGCACGAGATCGAAGGTGTTGTCGTTGCTGTAGCGGTCGGAAGATTGATTGGCGGCCAGCGTGCCTGCAGCGGCGAAGCTGTCCGAGTAGTTGCCCAGGCCCAGGGTGGCCACGGGCGGTGGCACGGTGTCGACGGTGAATGCCAGCGGTGCGGACTTCGGCCCTTCGTTGCCGGCCGCGTCGACGTTGCTCACTGCCAGGCTGTGCGCGCCATTGGCCAGTTCCTTGCCTGCTTCGGGCGTGAAGCTCCAGTTGCCCGCGCCGTCGGCGCTTGCGGAGCCGATCAGCGTGCCGTTGTCGTAGATCCTGACCGTGCCGTTGGGCTCGGCCCCCGCGCCCTTCAACACAGGCCGGGTTTCGTTGGTCGTGCTGCCCGAGGCGATCGGGCCGGTGACTGGCGCGACGCCATCCATCAAGCTGTCGATGGAAGGTGCCGAGGAGGGAGCCACCGTGTCGACCGCGAAGGCCAGCGGTGCCGACTTCGGCCCCTCGTTGCCCGCAGCATCGACATTGCTCGTGGTCAGGCTGTGCGCGCCATTGGCCAGCTCCCTGCCGGCTTCGGGCGTGAAGCTCCACTTGCCCGAGGCGTCCGCCGTGGCGGTGCCGATGAGCGCGCCGTTGTCGTAGATCCTGACGGTGCCGTTGGGCTCGGCGCCCGAGCCCTTCAGCTCGGGGCGGGCATCATTGGTCGCGCCGCCCGAGATGATCGGGCCGGTGACCGGCGCGACGTCATCCGTGACGCTGTCGATGGACGGCGCCGTGGAGGGGGCGACGGTGTCGACCGTGAAGGCCAGGGGCGCCGACTTCGGTCCTTCGTTGCCTGCGGCATCGATGTTGCTCACCGCCAGGCTGTGCGCGCCGTTGGCCAGTTCCTTGCCGGCTTCAGGCGTGAAGCTCCACTTGCCCGAGGCGTCTGCCGCGGCGGTGCCGATCAGCGCCCCGTTGTCGTAGACCCTGACGGTGCCGTTCGGCTCCGCGCCCGAGCCTTTCAGCTCGGGGCGGGCGTCGTTCGTCGTGCTGCCCGAGGTGATCGGGCCGGTGACCGGCGCGACGTCATCCGTGACGCTGTCGATGGACGGCGTCGTGGAGGGAACGACCGTGTCGACCGTGAAGGCCAGCGGCGTGGACTTCGGCCCCTCGTTGCCGGCCGCGTCGACGTTGCTCACCGTCAGGCTGTGCGCGCCGTTGGCCAGTTCCTTGCCGGCTTCGGGCGTGAAACTCCACTTGCCCGAGGCGTCCGCCGTGGTGGAGCCGATCAGCGCGCCGTTGTCGTAGATCCTGACGGTGCCGGTCGGCTGCGCGCCCGAGCCCTTCAGCTCGGGACGGGTGTCGTTGGTCGTGCTGCCCGAGACGATCGGGCCGGTGACCGGTGCGACATCGTCCGTGACGCTGTCGATCAACGGCGCGCCTGTGGGCGCAACCGTGGCGACCGTGAAAGCCGTCGGTGCCGACTTCGGCCCTTCGTTGCCCGCGGCGTCGACGTTGCTCGCCGCCAGGCTGTGCGCGCCGTTGGCCAGTTCCTTGCCAGCCTCGGGCGTGAAGCTCCACTTGCCCGCCGCGTCCGCGGTGGCGCTGCCGATCAACGCACCGTTGTCGTAGACCCTGACGATGCCGTTGGGCTCCGCCCCCGCGCCCTTGAGCTCGGGGCGGGTGTCGTTGGTCGTGCCGCCGGGGGTGACCGGGCCGGTGACCGGCTCCGTGTCGTCGATGAGGGCGTCGATCGAGGGCGCCGCCGTTGGAGCGACCGTGTCGACCGTGAATGCCAGCGGTGCCGACTTCGGCCCTTCGTTGCCGGCAGCGTCGACGCTGCTCACCGCCAGGCTGTGCGCACCATTGGCGAGTTCCTTGCCCATCTCGGGCGTGAAGCTCCATTTGCCGGTGCCGTCTGCCGTGGCAGAACCGATCAGCGCGCCGTTGTCGTAGACCCTGACGGTGCCATTCGGCTCGGCTCCCGTGCCCTTCAGCCCGGGGCGCGCGTCGTTGGTCGTGCTGCCCGCGCTGATCGGGCCGACGACCGGTGCGACGTCGTCCGTGGCGCTGTCGATGGAGGGAGGCGTGGCTGGCGCCACCGTGTCGACGGTGAAGGTCACGGGAACCGACTTCGGCCCTTCGTTGCCAGCCGTATCGACGTTGCTCACCGTCAGGCTGTGCGCGCCGTTGGAGAGCTCCGATCCCGCCGCGGGGGTGAAGCTCCATGTGCCCGTGCCGTCGGCCGTGGCAGTGCCGATCAGCCTGCCGCTGTCGTAGATCCTGACGGTGCCGTTCGGCTCCGCGCCCGAGCCCTTGAGCTCGGGGCGGGTGTCGTTGGTCGTGCTGCCGGACGTGATCGGCCCGGTGACCGGCGTCACGTCGTCCGTGATGCTGTCGATGGACGGCGCCGCCGAGGGAGCGCGCTGGTCGACGACGAGGGTGAACACTGCCGAGACGCCGCCGCGGTTGCCCGCCGCATCCTCGACGCGCGCGGTGTAGCTGTAGCTGGTGCCGTCGACGAGGCCGGTGTCCTGGAAGGTCCAGGTCGCGGCGCCCGTCATGGTGGCGGCGCCGATGCGCACGCCGTCGCGGTACAGCGCCACCACTTCACCTGCGCCCAGCGTGCCTGCGAGCGTGCCGTTGAGCTGCGGCGCGGTGTCGTTGGTCTTGCTGCTGGATGCGAATGTGCCTTGCTGCGGGTCCTGGTTGTCGAGATAGCTCGTGATGGCCACCGCCTGCGTCGGCGCGGTCGTGTCGACCGTCAGCGTGAAGCGCGAGGAGGGCGCGCCCTCGTTGCCGGCGGCATCCGTGACGACCGCCATGTAGCTGTGCGTGCTGCCTTCGGCCAGCGTGGACGTGGCAAAGCTCCAGCGGGTGCCGGTCACGGTGGCGGTGCCCAGCAGCGTGGTGCCTTCGTAGACGCGCACGGTATCGGTGGCACCGATGGCCGTGCCCAGTTCTCCGCGAAGCACGGGCGTGGTGTCGTCCGTGCTCGTGCCGCTGGCGAAGTCTCCCTGGATGGGCCCGACGTTGTCGGTGTAGGCGGTGATGGTCGTGGTCTGCGCGGGCGCGGACGTGCTCACGGTTAGCGTGAAGGCGCTCGAAGCCGCGCCCTGGTTGCCTGCCGCATCGGCTACCACCGCCTTGTAGGTGTGGGTGCTGCCGTTGGCCAGCGCGGGCGTGGCGAAGGTCCAGCTGGTGCCCGTGACCGTGGCGGTGCCGACCAGCGCCGTGCCTTCGTAGATCCGCACCACGTCGGTCGCGCCGATGGCTTCGCTCAGCGTGCCGCGCAGCAGCGGTGTCATGTCGTCGGTGGTGGTGCCGCTGCCAAAGTCGCCCCGGTTGGTGCCGACGTCGTCGGTGTAGGCGGTGATGGTCACGCTCTGCGCTGGGGGCGTGGTGTCCACGGTCAGCGTGAAGGCCGGGGAGGCTGCGCCGACGTTGCCCGCCGCGTCCGCGATTGCCGCGGTGTAGCTGTGGGTGCTGCCGCTGGCCAGGGCCGGAACGGCGAAGGTCCAACTCGTGCCCGTGACGGTGGCGGTGCCCAGCAGGGTCGTGCCTTCGTAGATCCGAACCACGTCGGTGGCGCCGATGGCCTCGCTCAGCTTGCCGTTGAGCACCGGTGCGGTGTCGTCGGTGCTCGTGCCGCTGGCGAAGTCGCCCCGGTTGGTGCCGATGTCGTCGGTGTAGGAAACGATGGTGACGGCCTGCGTCGGCACGGTGGTGTCCACCGTCAGCGAGAAGGCTCCTGAGGTCGTACCCTTGTTGCCCGCGGCATCGGCGATTGCCGCCGTGTAGCTGTGGGTGCTGCCGTCGGCCAGAGCCGGCGTGGCGAAGGTCCAGGCGGAACCGGACACGGTGGCCGTGCCCAGCAGCGTGGTGCCTTCGTAGATCTGGACGACGTCGCCGGTCTTCAGGCCAGAGACGGTGCCCTTGAGCGTCGGCGTCGTGTCGTTCGTGCTGGTGCCGGTGCCGTACTCGCCGGTGTTGGGCGCGACGTCGTCGATGTAGGCGGTGATGGCGACGGCGTTGTCGGCAGTCGGTGCGCTGGTGTCGATGACGACGACTTGCGAGGTGGGCGAGCCCGCATTGCCTGCGGCGTCCACCACGCGTGCCAGGAACGTGTGGCTGCCATCGGCCAGGGCCGTGGCCGTGTTGTCGAACTGGTAGGTATCGCCGCCGACCAGCGAGGCCTTGTTCCAGGTTCTTCCGTTGTCCAGGGATATCTGCACCGTGGCGCCGGGCTCCATGGCCTTGTCGACTGTGACCATGGCTACGAGCGTGCGATCGCTGGTGACGAAGTCGCTGCTGCTCGTGCCGGTGTCGGTGCCGATCGCGCTGAGCGTGGCCTTGGCGGTGGGGGGCGTGGTGTCTACGTTGACGACAAACGAGGCCGAAGGCTTGCTTTCATTGCCCACGGGGTCGATGGAAGTGGTGGTGAGCTGGTGCGTGCCTTCTGCCAGCGGCGTGGTGGGGGTGAAGCTCCAGCTGCCGTCGGCCTGCACCGTGGTGCTGCCGATGGGGCTGCCGTTGTCGTAGACCTTGATGACGTCCCCGGGCGTCGCCCCTGCGCCGGAGAGCGTGGGCGTGGTGTCGTCGCTGGCACCGCCGGTCGCGAGCGGGCCTTGCACCGAGCCGACGTCGTCCGTGGCCTTGGCGATGGTGGGCACGTTGGGAGCGGTGGTGTCGATGGTCAGGGCCAGCGTGGCTTCGCCCTTGGTGCCTGCCGCGTTCACCGCTGTGGCCGTGTACTTGTGCGCACCTTCGGCCTGCACCGGCAGCGCGAGGCTCCAGTTGCCGTTGGTGTCCGCCGTGGTGGAGCCCAGGGCGCTCGAGTCTTCCCTGATCGTGATGATGGAGCCGGCCGTTGCCGTGCCCACCAGCGTGGGCGTGGTGTCGTCCGTGACAGCGCCCGGGGCGAGGTTGCCCTGCTTGCTGCCCTGGTCGTCCACCGCATGGGTGATGCTGACGACGACGCCGGAGGTGTCGACCGTGAAGCTCAGCGGTGCGCTGGCGGCGCTGGTGTTGCCCGCGGCATCGGTGAGCGTGTGCGTGATGCTGTGCGCGCCCTTGGCAAGTGGCTTCTCGGGCGTGAGGCTCCAGGTGCCGTCGGCCTTGACGGCGGTGCTGCCGATGAGGGCCGCGCCGTCATACAGCTTGACGGTATCGCCGGCTCTGGCGCCGCTGCCGCTGAAGGTGGGCGAGGCGTCGTCGGTGGAGCCGCCGGAGGGGATGGCGCCGGTGACTGCGCCCTGGTCGTCCGTGGCCACGACGGTGGCCGGAGTGGCCGGCGCCGTGGTGTCGAGCACGATGGGGTAGTCGCCCGTGGCCGGGCTGGCCTGGCCAGCGCCGTCCACGGCGATGGCCTTGAGGTTCTTGACGCCATCGCCGCTCAGCGGGCTGGTGGTCACGCTCCAGGTGCCGTTGGCCGCCACGCTGGTCGAGCCCACGGCCACGCCGTCGGCGTACACGGTGACGACTGTGCCGACGGTGCCGGTGCCGCTCAACGTGGGCGTGTTGTCGTCGGTGCTCGCGTTCTGCGCGATGCTGCCGCTGACGCTGCCCTTGTCGTCGCTCACGCCGGTGATGGCGGGAGCCGGGGGCGCGTCGCCCAGCAGGGTGAAGGTGGAGGCGGGCGTGGCGGCGCTGACGTTGCCCGCTGCATCCACGGCTTGCGCGGTGAAGCTGTGCGGGCCGGTTGCCAGGGGCAGCGCCGGCGTGAAGCGCCAAGTGCCGTCGGCGTTGACCGCCGTGCTGCCGATGAGCTTGCCGTTGTCGTAGACGTTGACGCTGGCGACCTGGGCCGGGTCTGCCTTGCCGACGTATTCAGGCTTGCTGTCGTCGGTCTGCGCGCCCGAGGCGATGGGGCCTTGCACGGCGCCCACGTCGTCCAGCACCTGGATCTTCGAGGCGTCCAGTGTCGCGGGCACCGTGGTGTCCACGTCGATCACGAGGGCGCCCGACTGGGGGCTCTCGTTGCCGGCCGCATCGGTCAGCGTATAGCTGAGGCGGTGCGAGCCTTCGGGCAGGGGCGCGCTCGGTGTCAGCGTGCCGCTCGCGGCGTCGTGGATTGCGGCGACCCTGGCTCCGTCCACATACAGCGACGGTGTCGAGCCGGACGCCACCGTGCCGATGTTGATGCCGGGCATCGGGTCGTCGGTGGTCGCGGCGGTGCTTGCCGGGCTCTGGATGGTGCCGACGTTGTCGGCATAGCTCGCCGGAACCTTCGGTGCCGTCGGCGCGGTCCTGTCGACCGTTACCACGAGTGCCGGGGCCTGCCTGCTCTCGTTGCCGGCCGTGTCGGTCAGTGTGTAGCTGATCCGGTGCTCGCCTTCGGCCAGGGGGGTGTTCGGCGTCAGCGTGCCGCTCACGGGGTCATAGCTCGCAGCGACCTTGGCGTCGTCCACGTACAGAGACGGCGTCAAGCCGTTTGACACCGGACCGATGTTGAGGCCGGGCGTGGCGTCGTCGGTGGTCGGCGCGGTGCTGGCCGGGTTCTGGATGGCGCCGACGTTGTCGGCGTAGCCTGCAGGAGTGGACGGCGCGCCTGGCGCGCCAGTGCGGACGGCGACGGACAGCGCAGGGGCCTGCTGGCTTTCGTTGCCGGCGGCATCGGTCAGCGTGTAGCCGATCTGGTGCGCGCCATCGCCGAGCGGGACGTTCGGTGTCAGCGTGCCTGCGACCGGTTCATAGGTCGAGGCGACCTTGACGCCATCGACATACAGCGAGGGTGTGAGGTCCGCGGATACCGGGCCGATGTTGAGTCCGGGCGTGGTGTCGTCGGTGGTCGCGGCATTGCTGGCCGGATTCTGGATCGCACCGACGTTGTCGGCATAGCCGGTTGCCGCGACCGGCGTGCCGGGCGCGGTGGTGTCGACATTCACGACGAAGGCGCCCGAACGCGGACTCTCGTTGCCGACCGGGTCGATGGCCGTGGCGGTGAGCTGGTGCGTGCCTTCTGCCAGCGGCGTGGTCGGCGTGAAGCTCCAGCTCCCGTCGGCCTTGACCGTGGTGCTGCCGATGGCGCTGCCGTTGTCGTAGACCTTGATGACGTCGCCGGGCGTCGCCCCTTCGCCTGAGAGGGTGGGCGTGGTGTCGTCGCTGTAGCCGCCGGTCATGAGCCGGCCCTGCACGGAGCCGACGTCGTCGGTCGCCTTGCCGATGGCGGGCACGTTGGGAGCGGTGGTGTCGATGGTCAGCGAGAGCGAGGCTTCGCCCTTGGTGCCCGCCGCGTTCACCGCGGTGGCCGTGTACTTGTGCGTACCTTCGACCTGCGCCGGCAGCGTGAGGCTCCAGTTGCCGCTGGCGTCCGCCGTGGTGGAGCCGAGCACGACCGATTCTTCATGGACGGTCACGATGGCACCGCGCGTTGCCTTGCCCACGAGCGTGGGCGTGGTGTCGTCCGTGAGTGCGCCGGGAGCCAGGTTGCCCTGCTTGCTGCCCTGGTCGTCCACAGCGTGGCCGACGCTGACCACGACATTCGCGGTGTCGACCGCGAAGGCCAGAGGGGCGCTGGCTGCGCTGGTATTGCCCGCGGCGTCGGTGAGGGTGTGCGTGATGCTGTGCGCGCCATCGCCCAGCGGGGTGCTGAGCGCGAGGCTCCACTTTCCATCGCTCGCCACAGCGGCGCTGCCGATGAGCGTGGCGCCGTCGTACACCTTGACGACGTCGCCGGCCTTGGCGCCGCTGCCGCTGAAGGTGGGCGAGGCGTCGTCGGTGGAGCCGCCGGCGGGGATGGCGCCGGTGACTGCGCCCTGGTCGTCCGTGGCCACGACCGAGACGGGCGTGGCTGGCGGCGTGGTGTCCAGCACGATCGGATATGCACCCGTGGCCGGGCTGGCCTGGCCAGCGCCATCCACGGCGATGGCCTTGAGGTTCTTGACGCCGTCGCCGCTCAGCGGGCTGGTGGTCACGCTCCAGGTGCCGTTGGCGGCCACGCTGGTCGAGCCCACGGCCACGCCGTCGGCGTAGACGGTGACGACCGTGCCGACGGTGCCGGTGCCGCTCAACGTGGGCGTGTTGTCGTCGGTGCTCGCGTTCTGCGCGATGCTGCCGCTGACACTGCCCTTGTCGTCGCTCACGCCGGTGATGGCGGGAGCCGCGGGCGCGTCGCCCAGCAGGGTGAAGGTAGAGGCGGGCGTGGCGGCGCTGACGTTGCCTGCTGCGTCCACGGCCTGCGCGGTGAAGCTGTGCGGGCCGGTTGCCAGGGGCAGCGCGGGCGTGAAGCGCCATGTGCCGTCGGCGTTGACCGCCGTGCTGCCGATGAGCTTGCCGTTGTCGTAGACGTTGACGCTGGCGACCTGGGCCGGGTCTGCCTTGCCGACGTATTCAGGCTTGCTGTCGTCGGTTTGAGCGCCCGAGGCGATGGGGCCCTGCACGGCGCCCACGTCGTCCAGCACCTGGATCTTCGAGGCGTCCAGCGTCGCGGGCGCGGTGGTGTCCACGCTGACCGTGAAGGCACCCGATGGCGCGCTCTCGTTGCCGGCCGCATCGATGGCCGACGTGCTGAGGCGATGCGTGCCTTCGGCCAGCGGCGTGGTCGGCGTGAAGCTCCAGCTGCCATCGGCCAGCACCGTCGCGCTGCCGATGGGGCTGGCGTTGTCGTAGACCCTGATGACGTCGCCTGGCGTTGCGCCGCTGCCGGTCAGCGTGGGCGTGGTGTCGTCGGTCGAACTGCCGCTCGTCAACGGGCCCTGCACCGAACCGACGTCGTCGGTGGCCTTGGCGATGGAGGGCGCGGTCGGTGCCGTCGTGTCGATGGTGAGCGAGAGCGAGGCTTCGCCCTTGGTGCCTGCCGCGTTCACCGCGGTGGCCGTGTACTTGTGCGTGCCTTCGGCCTGTGCCGGCAGCGTGAGACGCCAGTTGCCGTTGCCATCCGCCGTGGTGGAGCCGATGACAGTCGCGTTTTCCGTGACGGTCACGACGGCCATTGCCGTTGCCGTGCCCACGAGCGTGGGAGTGGTGTCGTCGGTGAGAGCCCCTGGAGCGAGGTTGCCTTGTTTGCTGCCCTGGTCGTCCACCGCGTGGCCGACGCTGACCACAACATTCGATGTGTCGACCGTGAAAGCAAGAGGTGCGCTGGCGGCGCTGGTGTTGCCCGCGGCATCGGTGAGCGTGTGCGTGATGCTGTGCGCGCCCTGGCCCAGGGGTTTGTCCGGCGTGAGGCTCCAGCTGCCGTCGGCCTTGACGGCGGTGCTGCCGATGGGGGTGGCGCCGTCATACAGCTTGGCGATGTCCCCAGCCCTGGCGCCGGTGCCGCTGAAGGTGGGCGATGCGTCGTCGGTGGAGCCGCCGGCGGGGATGGCGCCGGTGACTGCGCCCTGGTCGTCCGTGGCCACGAGGGTGGCCGGTGTTGCCGGCGCCGTGGTGTCGAGCACGATCGGGTAGTCGCCTGTTGCGGGGCTGGCCTGGCCTGCGCCGTCTACGGCGATGGCGCTCAGGTTCTTGACGCCGTCGCCGGTCAAAGGATCGGTCGTGACGCTCCAGGTGCCGTTGGCGGCCACGCTGGCCGAACCCACGGCCACGCCGTCGGCGTACACGGTGACGACCGTGCCGACGGAGCCCGTGCCGCTCAGTGTGGGGGTGTTGTCGTCGGTGCTGGCTTCTTTGGCGATGTTCCCGCTGATGCTGCCCTTGTTGTCGCTCACGCCGACGATGGCCGGCGCGGCAGGGGCATCACCCAGCAGGATGAATGTGGACGCCGGCGTGAGAGGGCTGGCGTTGCCTGCCATATCGACCGCTTGCGCGGTGAAGCTGTGTGCACCGGTGGACAGGGGCAGTGCGGGCGTGAAGCGCCAGGTGCCGTCGGCGTTCACCGCCGTGCTGCCGATGAGCGTGCCGTTGTCGTAGACCCTGACGCTCGAAACTTGCGCCGGGTCGGCCTTGCCCACGTATTCCGGCTTGCTGTCGTCGGTCTGCGCACCCGCCGCAATGGGGCCGCGCACGGCGCCTATGTCGTCCAGCACCTGGATGACGGAGGCTTCCAGCGCCGCGGGCGGCGTGGTGTCCACCTCGACCGTGAAGGCGGCCGAAGGCCTGCTCTCGTTGCCGGCAGGGTCGACGGCGGTGGTGGTGAGCCGATGCGTCCCCTCCGGCAGAGGCTTGGGCGGCGTGAAGCTCCAGCCGCCGTCGGCCCTGACCGTCGTGCTGCCGATGGCGCTTCCGTTGTCGTAGACCTTGATGACGTCGCCCGGCGTTGCGCCGCTGCCGGTCAGGGTGGGCGTGGTGTCGTCGGTGATGCCGCCACTGGCGAGCGGCCCCTGCACCGGGCCCAGGTCGTCCGAGGCAGCACCGATGGCAGGCGCGCCGGGAGCGCTGGTGTCGAGGCGGACGTTTCCTGTCGTCACCGGTGGGGAAACGTTGCCGGCCATGTCGCGGCTGGTTGCGCTCACGCTGATCGCGCCGCCTTCCACCGGATTGGCGAAGGAGGCGTTGACAAAGCCGTTGGCGACGTCCGCCGCGGTCAGGGTGATGCTGGACGAGGCCGTGCCTGCAGCAAGTGTGATGACGTCGCCCGCGGTCGCGCCGGACACCAGCGTGACTTGCACCGTCACATCGGCGCCTTTCTCGCCGGCGTTGATGAAGCCATCCTTGTTGGCGTCATTGAGGATGGCGATGCCGATGACCGGCGGCTTGCCGTCGACCGCGGCCGTGGCTTCGGGGCTGGCGTTGCCGGCTGCATCGGTGGCGACGGCGTGCAGCGCCGTGCCGTCCTTCGGCGGGTTCGCCGGGGCGATGGTGTAAGTGCCGTCGGACGCGGCGGTGGTGCTGCCGATGATGTTGCCCGAGTCGTCCTTGATGGTGATCACGGAGCCGGCTTCGGCCAAGCCTGTGATCAGCTTGCCGTTGGTCGGATTGATAGTGGGCGCCGCGGGGGCCGTGGTGTCGCCCGGTGCCGGCAGCGCAGAGGGGAAGACGAACGCCTGAAAGTCGTCGCCCCTGCTGGCGAAGGCAACTCCTCCCGCCAGAGCGCCGCCAACCAGAAAAGGCACGAGGCCGAGCTCGAAGTCCTGGTGCAGCAGCAATGGCTCGATGGAATCGATATCCGAATACTCCACCGCCAGGTCGCCTTGGTTCTCGCTGATTTCGGCGAGCCACAGGCCCTCTTGATCGTCGTTCAGTACCAGGTCGCTCCTGTTTCCGTCGAAAGCAGTGAAGAAGTCATGAATGGTGATGACCTCGCCCGAAACAGCGGTAACGACCAGATCATTGCCGTCACGACGCATGCTCTTGATCCTGTCACTCGACAGGCCAATTCGAACGACCGAGGCCGCTTTCAAGGAGACCTCGTTCACCAGGACCTGGCTGACTTCTCCACCGCGCTTGGCAATTACTTCCAACGAAAACATCTTCTATTCCCTGCTATTTAAATCCGAGATCAATTACTTCTTTGAACGCAATTGAAGGGGTGCGGTATGCGCTGCTGCCAACCAGGGGTTGCCCTCGGGCTGGGCTTCCGAGCGAGATCGGCACACCTTTTCAGATTGTTCGAACAGCGCAATGTAGTGGGTTACATTGCGTTTTGAATATTTCAACGATTGAAGTTAGATGACAATCGGGACCGCCTGAATTATTCTTGTGGGGATACGATTCAAGGCGATCGTGAAAAAGAGCACGAAACAAAACTGATGCTGAGCGTTTCCTGAATTATTTATTGCATGTCCATTGCAATTTTTGAAACAATCAAAGAGCGCCGTGAAAGATTGGCGCGCTCAATTTCAAGGACAGGCGCGAAAAATTTCACGTCGAGCCATCGGGCGCCGCGAACTATCCGGCGCGTTTTGCCGAAGAGAGGGCGTGCTTGGTCTCTGGTGCAAACGCGAGCAGTCCGCGCGAACGGCAATTGCTTACCGTTGCTCAGGTTTCAGGCTGCGTGCAGGCCTAACTCGGGGGATCAGGCGATGGATGGCGCAACGCGCGTTGGGGAGCGCGTCGGCGTGAAGGCCGCGGAGATTTCGTCGATGGCGGCTGTCGACGAAAAGGCTCTTGAAGATCTTGAAGGCAACGCTCTAGGGCACTGCCGCCTGTGCCCAGGCTCGGCTCAGTCCGGCTGGATCACGCCTTCGTCGAGATAGCGCTGATATTCGGCGATGGGAATCGCCGTCGTCTGTGCGCTTCCGCCGTCACCCCAACTCAGCACTGCGCTGTCGGGTGCCAACTGGACCTCGATCGGGCCCTGGGGAATCAGGATGAGGGGGCCATCGCCGGCCCTGTACTCGACATCTCCGGTGACTTTGGCGTTCGCTGGCATGGGGTGCATTCCTTGGGCTGGGGTGGCGGAGCCGTCAGCTTAACGCGCCTGTGCGGAGGAGGGGGCGTCGCACCGCGACGAATCGTGTAGGCCTGACCGCCGTTCGCGGTGGTCATATCGGCGTCATGTGCCGCGTGGCACGCTCGCGCTCGTCTTCCCTAGGGATTGAAGTCGAGAAAATGCGATGAAGCCGCTGCATCGAGTCGTTGCGTTGGCCGCCTGCCTGCTGGCTGTCGTGTCGGTCGTGCTAGCCGCATGGAGCCCCGCGACTGAAAAAGTCGCCAGCGTGAGCGACGCCGCATCGGTTCCGCTGCTCGAGATCCGCTGGCATGGCGGCGGCATCGTGCTGCAGGGCGCGGTGCGCGACTCGGCCACGCAGCATGCGTTGGCACAAGCCGCGGCCGAGCGTCTGGGCGGGGAGACCGACCAGGTGACCGACTGGCTCGACATCAAACCCACAGGGCTCGTCGTGGCCGACCCGGCGGCGCTCGCGCGGCTCATCCGTCTTGGACAGGAGGGCTGGCACCTGCAGCGGCAGCCTGCCGAGGCGCGGCTCGCGGTGCAGTCGCTCGTCGACACGCGCAGCGCACAGGCGCTGTCGTTGTTGCAAGCCGCCTTTGGCCCAGGTGTCTCGGCCCGCCTGGTCCAGCTGCCCTGAAATTCGAGAAAGCTCCGAAACCTCCAAGGGCCGAAGGGATTCACGGCGCCGTCATGCGCCTTCACCAGCATCGGCTGCACTCAAAACAGAGGAGAGGTGCCATGCAACCATCATTGAAGCAGCTCGCCCTGGCGGGCGTCGTACTCGCCACGCTGACCGCCTGCGGCGGCAGCAACAATTCGAACAGCCTCCTGCCGCTGCCGGCGCCCACCGCTTCGAATCCGCCGGCACCTGCGCCAGCGCCAGCGCCCGCGGTGCCAGGCACCGTGGATGTCAAGCTCATTGCCTTCAACGACCTGCACGGCAACCTCGAGCCCCCGAAGCTGACGATCTCCGCGCCTGCCAAGGGTGGCGGCACGGTTGCGGTGCCGGCCGGCGGCACGGCCTACATGGCTTCGGCCATTGCGGCGCTCAAGGAGAAGAACCCGAACAACGCGGTGGTGTCGGCCGGCGACATGATCGGTGCGTCGCCGCTGGTGTCCGCGCTGTTCCTGGACGAGTCGACCATCGAGGCGGTGAATGCCATGAAGATCGACTTCAACGCGGTCGGCAACCATGAGTTCGACAAGGGCCAGACCGAACTGCTGCGCATGAAGAACGGCGGCTGCGCGAAGAACACCGCGCTCGAGCCGTGCCGCGTCAACAAGAACTTCCCGGGTGCGAACTTCGGCTTCCTGTCGGCCAACACGGTGAAGACCGACGGCAACACGCTGTTCCCCGCCACCGGCATGAAGAGCTTCACCAAGGACGGCGCCACGGTCAAGGTGGCGTTCATCGGCATGACCCTGAAGGGCACGCCCAACATCGTCACGCCCGCCGGCGTCGCCGGCCTGAGCTTCAAGGACGAGGCCGACACCGCCAATGCGCTCATCCCGCAGCTGAAGGCCCAGGGCGCCGACGCCGTGGTGGTGGTGATCCACGAAGGCGGCACCACCACCGTGGGCTACAACGACAAGAGCTGCACTGGCCTGAGCGGCGACATCCTGCCCATCCTCAACAAGCTCGATGCCGCCGTCGACGTGGTCATTTCGGGCCACACGCACCGTTCCTATGTGTGCGACTACGGCAAGACCAACCCGGCCAAGCCCTTCCTGCTGACCAGCGCCGGCCAGTACGGCACGCTGCTCACCGACATCAACCTGACCATCGACACCCGCACGCGCAAGGTCACGGCCAAGGCGGCGGACAACGTGATCGTGCAGGGCGAGGGCTACACCAGCGGCGCCACCACCTATGCGGTGACCGACCAGTACCCCGTGTTCGGCAAGAACCAGCAGGTGGCTGCGCTGATCAGCCAGTACCTCACCATCGCGGGGCCGCTGGTGCAGCGCGTGGTGGGCCAGCTCACCGCCACGGCCACGCGCACGCAGACGTCGTCGCGGGAAAGCGTGATGGGCAACCTGATCGCCGACGCGCAACTGGCCGCGACCAAGGCGGCTGACAAGGGCGCCGCGCAGATCGCCTTCATGAACCCGGGCGGCGTGCGCGCCGATCTCGTGCCCGTTTCCGACGGCAGCGTGACCTACGGGCAGATTTTCGCGGTCCAGCCCTTCGGCAACAGCCTCGTGGTCAAGACCATGACCGGCGCGCAGATCCGGGCGGTGCTGGAGCAGCAGTTCAACAGCGGCGCCAACACGACCGCGGCGCCGAGGGTGCTGCTGCCGTCGGCCGGCTTCACCTACACCTACAACCTTGCGCAGCCCGCCGGCTCGCGCATCACCAACATGGCGCTCAACGGCACCGCGATGGCCGACGCCACCAGCTATCGCGTCACGATGAACAGCTTCCTGGCCACGGGCGGCGACAACTTCACCGTGTTCAACCAGGGCACGAACACGCTCGGCGGCGACCAGGACGTGGACGCGCTCGAGGCCTACATCAAGGCCGGCAGCCCGTTGGCCCCGCCGGCAACGGACCGCATCACCAACGCCACGCCGCCCTGATCGGCCGGCGGCGCACGCAGGCGCATCGGTTGTGGCTTGCCGTGGACCAGGCTGTGCCAAACCCACTCTGCCGGGCCGAAGCGGAAGCGGCCCAGCCACCAGCAACTGAAAAGCGCCTGCAGCCCGAAGATCGCGAGACCGGCGAGCGCAACGCCCAGGGGGCCGAACCGCGGCCCCGGGCCCAGCCCGATGCCGTGGAACAAGCCAAGGCCGACCAGCGTCTGTGCGAGGAAGTTGGTCAGCGCCATGCGGCCCATCGGCGCCAGCTTGCACAACCATCGGCGCCACGCGGCTTGCTGGAACAGCAGCACGAAGCCCGCCATGCAGAAAAGGCACAGTGCCAGCGGCGCGATCTCGCGCAGCAGGCGCGCAAGGACGAGGCCCGCGCCGCCGTGCAGCCAGGCAGCGACGCGGTTGTCGCCGTGCTGCAGCATCAGCAGCAGCGTGCCCGCGACCACGCCGACGCCGAAGCTCGCGCGCAACAGTCGGGCCCAGAAGCGCCGGTGCGCCACCGACTGCTGCAGCACCGGCATGCGCAGTTTGCAGGGCCGCGTGCCGCTGGACTGCATTGCGAAGCCGGCGCCGAAGAGCAGCGCGAAGAGGGTGATCGACCTCGCGTCGAGCAGCGGCACCCCGAGCAGCGCGAAGCCGCGCAGCGCGTCGAGCAGTTCAAGGCGCCGAGTGGCTTGCGCGGACCCGGGCACTGCCGGGGATCGCGCGCGCGGCGCGGCGGTGTTCGAATGGCTCGGGGAGCCGCCCGCGGCTGAATAGCGCGGCGGCCTTGCAGGATCGGATGTCATCGGAGTTCGCAGGGTCGGGTCGGATGCCGGATGTCGGGCGGCTGCAGCGAGCCGCCCGTGCCAGACCTGCGATGCTATGAATCAGCATTGCGCGAACATTGCGCTGTTCGGCGCATGCGCCCCGCGCTCAGACGGCCAGGTTCTGCTCCACGTCCAGCGTCTTGCGGCGGGCCAGCGCGAGGTTCGACTTGGCTTTGTCGAGCACGAGGTAGACGAACAGGCCTTCCTTCTTCTGCATCGGCCGGATGATGTGGTACTGCCTGCCCAGGGTGATGAGGATGTCCTCGATAACGTCGTTCAGGCCCAGGTCACGCATGGTGCGCAGCTTGGCGCGGACCACTTCTGTGTTGCCCGCCGCCGCCACTTCCAGGTCGACGCCCGAGCCGATCTGGCCCAGGATCATGCCGCTGCTGGAGTCGACCAGTGCCGCGCACAGCGCGCCGTCGCAGGTCATCAGGTCGTCCATGGATTGCTTGATATTTGCCATCGGAATCTTTCCTAGTACCTCGCCCCTGAAAGTCGGCAGCCACCCGGGCGAAGAGGTGGGCGGCTGCCGGAGTCGAACCGGTGCGGCCGGGGCGGGCCCTCAGGCCTGCTGCAGCGACAGCGTTGCCTGCTTCGCGAAGTAGAGGACCTGGCCGATGATCGCGTCCTTGCCCGTGACGACGCTCACGATGAGGGTGATCTCCGGGTGGCGCGCCTGCAGCATCAGGATGTGGCCGTGGGTTGCTTCGATGGTCACGTTGTCGCAGGCGCCGAGATTGCTTTCCTCGCCCGCGACCGCGCCCAGCGCCGCCAGAGAGCTGGCAATGGCCGAGAGGCGGGCCACCTGCGCGGTGTTCTCCACGCGCGCGGCCAGTTCCAGGCCGTCCTCGGTCGAGATCACGACCGCTTTCACGCCCTTGATCTCGCGCATCAGCGTGTCGATGGCGGCTTCGGCGGCGAGCTTGATTCTTGGCGTTATTTGCATGAGGACTCGAGGGTGAAGGACTGGGCTCAGGTTTCGAGCTGCAGCAGCAGCAACTCCAGCAACTCGACCACCTGCCGTGCGTCGGTGACGTTGGCCGGCAGCACGGGGCAGAGCACGCCCCGGGATTCCATCCGCTGCGCATAGGCGTCGATGTCGGGCTGGGGGTGGGCTTCCATGCGGCCCACGGCGACCACGCAGGCAGTCCTGGCGATGAGTTCGGCAAAGCCGTCGAGGTAGATGTCCAGGTCGGCCAGCGGATCGGGGCGGCTGTTGTCCACCAGGATCACCAGGCCGAGCGCGCCGCGCGCCAGGATGCGCCACATGAAATCGAAGCGCATCTGGCCGGGCGTGCCGTACAGGCGCAGCTTCTCGCCGTTGTCGAGCGTGAGTTCGCCGTAGTCCAGGCCGACCGTGGTGGTGGCCTTGGCCACCGAGGTGTCGCTGTTGCGCACGTCGGTGCTGACCGGGGGTATCTCGCTCACGGCACCGATGGCGGTGGTCTTGCCGGCGCCCATGGTGCCGGTGAAGAGGATCTTGTGTTCGACAGTCATTTGTGCCCGGTCGTCAGCAGGCCGAGGCGGCTGCGGATGCGCGCCAGCAGGCCGGGTTGCACGGGGTCGCGCGCCAGGGCCTGCGGACGGCTGTCGAGCGGCGGAACCGAATCGGGCGCGGACGGCGTGGAAAGCGCGACCGGCGGCGTGGCGGCGGCGGCGGGCGCAGGCTGGCGGGCGCTTTCGAGCAACTCGGCGCGCCGCAGGTCGGCGAGGAAATCGAGGCAGTCCTGCGGCGCGAGGCCCGAGCGCTGCCGCAGCAGCAGCAGGGAGGTCGGCCGGCCGGTCATGAGGGTGGCCAGGCGAACGCGCGCGGGCGTCTCCAGCAGGGCGGCGGGCGGCCAGCGCAGCAGGCGGAATTCCTCGTCGTCGGCAATGTGGGTGTCGGGCGCCGCGATCCCGAGGCCGCGTGCGTGGACGACCATCGCGCCGAGCCGGTTGAGCGTGTTCTCCAACTCGTCGGCATGCAGCGGCAGCGACAGGAAATGGCCGCCGCGCTGCGGATCGGGCTGGCCGATGGCCAGTACCGGCACGGCCGGCGCCGGATCGTCGGCTTCTGCGCTGGCTTGCCCGCCCACCACCCGCAGGTCTGCCTGGCCGGCCTTCCAGGCCCAGTGCTGGTGGGTGCGGTGGTCCAGGAGGCGGACCAGGGACTTGAGAAGCAGCTCTTCGCGGGGCGGCAACCCCTCGACGCTGAAGCTCAGCAAGGCGCGCTGGCCCTTGATCGCGGGAGTGGCGGCGCTCGTCATGGTAGGTATGCGTGACTGCGATGCGCCTCGACCAAGGGCGTCAGCATGGGGCGAATGTGCCGGTTTGGATGCAACTCAGGCTCGCAGGAAAGGGTTGTATCAATATGTGTGACGATAAAAATATAACACCTGTTGCAAATAAAAACACAACATTACGGGCGAAGTTGTTGCGCCGAGCACCGGATTCGTTCACCGACACCGTGTCTTCGCGTAGGCGGATTCCTCAAGCCCCATTTGCCCCGGTTTTGCGGATTTAGCATGGCTCATCTGCCGAGGGAGGCAGAGATTTCTTCGCCGAACCATGTTTTTCCAAAGGAAGACGCTATGAACACCCTGAATCTCCGCACGCTTGCCGTTTCGTCTGCTGTCGCCCTGGCCAGCATCGCGTTTGTCGGTTGCACCACCACGAAGCCGCAGGATCAGGCCAGCAGCACTTCGTCGCGCACTTCGATCGACGCGCAGGTCGACGCCTCGCTGTCCAAGCTGTATGACTCCGTGAAGGGCTCCCGCGAGCTGGTCGCGCGTTCGAGCGGCGTGCTGGTGTTCCCCGCCGTGGTGGGTGCCAGCATGGGCGTGGGCGCCGAATACGGCCGCGGCGCACTGCGCGTGAACGGGCGCACCCAGTCGTACTACAGCACCACTTCGGGCTCGCTGGGCTTCCAGGCCGGCGCGCAGTCGAAGGCCGTGGTCTACGTGTTCACCACGCAGGCTGCGCTGGACAAGTTCCGCAACAGCAAGGGCTGGACGGCCGGCGCCGACGCCACCGTGGCCGTTGCAACCATTGGTGCCAACGGCAGCATCGACACCAATACCCTGCGCCAACCGGTCGTGGGCTTCGTGATGACCAACGTCGGCCTGGAAGCCGGCGTCTCGCTGTCGGGCGCGAAGATCACCGAAATCCAGCTGTAAGCTGACCGCGCGCTAAAAGCACTTAGTGGCCGAGCCGCGCCTGCAGCTCGGCCACTTGCTTGCGCAGGGCCTCGTTCTCCGCGGTCAGCTGTAGGACGCGCTCCTTCAGCAGCCGCACCGTGTCCGCGTCGGAGGATGATTCATCGTCGCCGGCCGCGGTTTCAGCGGGCTCCTCACGAGGTTTTTTCTTCGACTCGCGCACGCGCTTGGCCGCTTGCTTGAGTTCGTCCTTGCCGGCATTCGCCGCGGACACCTGTTGTTCGGCCGGCAACGTGGCCACTGCCGCGGCGGTGTTGATGGAAATCACGCCCGACTTCACGGCCGCCACCAGTTCAGGCGCGGCCTGCTTCTGGATTTTCTCGATCATCACGACCTGGCTGCTGCTCAGCCGCGCGGCCCTGGCAATGGCCTCGCGGCTGTTCAGCGGCGCGGGCGGCGGCAGGGGCACGGCGCCTTCCTCGGCGCCGGTGTCGGCCGGCGGATCGACGTCGAAGGGCGCATCGCCCGCCGGCGCCGGGGCGGCGGAGGCCATGCGGGCGCGTTGCTGATCCACGATGTCCTTCTTGCGCAAGGCGAGCACGCCGCGCAGGAAATTGGAAATGCTGCGCCGGCCCAGGTGCTGGTCGATCATCCACAGATGCACGTCGTCGATGCTTTTGAAGCGCGTGTTCTGCACGGTCTGGAACGGCAGGCCGTGCTTCTGGCAGATGCCGTAGCGGTTGTGACCGTCGACCAGCACGTCCCCCCAGAGCACCAGCGCGTCGCGGCAGCCTTCGGCCAGGATGCTGCGTTCCAGCGCTTCGTACTCCTCCGGCGTCAGTGGGTCGATGTAGGCTTTGAGTTCTTCGTTGACGACGATGTTCATGGGTGCGGGATCGGGGAGAGGGGCGGAATTCTAGATGCCCGCCGATCCCCCGCTGCGCACCGCCCGTGTATCGAGGGGCCTCTCCCATTGCAGAGGCGCGATGTCGCGGCAAACCAGCCGCATGCCGCTGCCGTCGGTGGCGGCGCAGACGGCAACCAGGTGCTCGGGCGTGGGCCTCAGTTGCCAGAAATGCCGATGCGGTGCGTTGTCGCCGCGCGCGTCACCCCACAGCGCGAATCCGATGCGGTCGTCGGCATCGTCCAGCGCGAAGCCGAAGCTGTCGAGCGGGATCTGCAGGCCCATTCCGCGCGCCTTGATGTAGCTCTCCTTCAAGGTCCACAACTCGAAGAAGCGATGCGCGCGCCGCGTGGGCGGCAACGCGGCCAGCGCCTTCGCCTCGGCCGACGAGAAGAAGTGGTCGGCGAGCTCCAGAGAGGCCGTGCGGGCGAGGTTCTCGGCATCGACACCGATCTCGAGATTTCGCGCGAGCGCCAGCACGATCAGCCCGTCCGTATGGCTCAGGTTGAAATCCAGCCCGTCGACGGCCTGCGTCATCGGCTCTGCGATGCAAGGGCGGCCGAAGCTGCCTTCGGCAAAGCGCCAGTCCTGCGGCTGCACCGGCGCATAGCGCGACAGGACCGTGCGCACCAGCACCCGCGTCAGCAAGTGGCGATGCCGGTCGCGCTGGAAGTGGAAGCGCGCGGTCCGCGCAAGTTCATGAGGCTCCAGCAACGCACGGCAGGCCGCCTCCAGCGCCGGATCGCCCGATTCGCCGTGGCGGCAGAACCAGAGATGGATTTCGCCTGGAGGCAGGTGAAGGGTGGCGTCGGCTGGTGACATGAGTGGCCGATGAGCGCGGCCCGTTCAGCCGCGCTTGGGAATGCCCAGTCCCTTGACGACGGCGGGCCGCGCCACGAAGGCTTCGAGCACGCGGGCGACGTTCGCGAAGTCGTTGAAGCCCACCAGCTCGCCGGCCTCGTAGAAGCCGACGAGGTTGCGGATCCAGGGGAAGGTGGCGATGTCGGCGATGGTGTAGCTGTCGCCCATGATCCATTCGCGGTTCGCGAGGTGCCTGTCGAGCACGCCGAGCAGGCGCTTCGATTCGCCCACGTAGCGGTCGCGCGGGCGCTTGTCCTCGTAGTCCTTGCCGGCGAACTTGTTGAAGAAACCGAGCTGGCCGAACATCGGGCCGATGCCGCCCATCTGGAACATCACCCACTGCAGGGTCTGGTAGCGGCCGGCGGCGTCCTGCGGAATGAACTTGCCGGTCTTCTCGGCCAGGTACAGCAGGATCGCGCCCGACTCGAACAGCGCCAGCGGCTTGCCACCCGGGCCTTCGGGGTCGAGGATGGCGGGGATCTTGTTGTTCGGGTTGAGCGAAATGAACTCCGGCGACATCTGGTCGTTGGTCTCGAAGCTCACGAGGTGCGGCTCATAGGGCAGGCCGGTTTCCTCCAGCATGATCGACACCTTCACGCCGTTGGGCGTGGGCAGCGAATACAGCTGCAGCCGTTCAGGATGCTGCGCGGGCCATTTCTTCGTGATGGGGAAGCTCGAGAGATCGGTCATGGGTGGTGTCCTTGGGTTCACGGAAACTGCAAGCGCCGGATTCTGCACGGGTCAAGCCGCCGGCGTGCGTGCGTGGCCTTGCAGCTGCGGCAACACCTCGCGCCCCAGTTCCTCGACCACCTCCGTGGCGGGCCGGGGGCCGCGCACCACGTTCATCAGCACATGCGCCACGCCGGCGTCTTCCATGCGATCGAGATAGGCCACCAGCGCATCGCGCCCGGTGCGCAGGCCGAGCTCGATGGCCTCGGCCGGCGCGGCGGGGTCTTCGAGCAGGTCGATCTGCAGCGACTGGATGAAAGGCTTGGGCTCGCCGTCCGCGCGTTCGCGCAGCGCGGTCTGCCACAGGCCGATGCGGCCCTGCTGGCGTGCCTCGTCGCGGTGGTAGGTGGCCCAGCCGTCGGCATGGGCGGCGGTCCATTGCAGCGACTGGCGTGCCGAGCCCACCACCAGCATGCCGATGCGTTCGGCGGGTGGCGCCATCAGGTCGTGGCCGCCGGTGGCTTCGCGCAGCGCGGCGCGGCCGGCTTCATCGGGCGAGAGCGCCGAGCGCACCAGGTTCCAGCGCTCGCGGAAAGCGTCGCCGCGCAGCGCGATGTCTTGCCTGAAGATGGCGAACTCGGCCTCGCGGTCGCCCGAGCCCAGGCCGAGGATGAAGCGCTCGCCGGACAGCCGGTTGAGCGATAGCGCCGCCTTGGCCACATGCAGCGGATGGCGCAGCGGCAGCACCGCCGCGGCCGTGCCGAGCGCGATGCGCCGCGTGGCGCCGGCCAGCATCGCGAGCCACACGAAGGGTTCGTCGAGCACCGATATTTCTTCGCCCTGCGGCACCATCACCGGCACGTCGCGCGTCCACAGCGCGGCAAAGCCGAGCCGGTCGGCGAGGGCGGCAACTTCGCGCTCCGCCTCGGGGTCGGCCATGGCGCCGTTGGCGCGGGCCACGGGCGTCATCAAACCCAGTGTGAGTCGGCCGGCGAGCAAGGTCCGCCGGTAGGCGGTGTTGAAGGGAGGCATGTACGGAAGACGCGAAGGCGCACGTGAGGTCCTGAAAATGATGATCGCACGTGCGATCGCATCGCCTTACACGCGTTGAGCGCGCTTGCGTGCTGCCGGCGCGGGCTTGGCCTGCAGCGAGAACAGCCGCACGATGGACTGCCGCACGTTGGCCTGCATCGCTGCCACCGCGCCGGCGTCGCCCGAAAGATGCTTGAGCAGCGCCTGCTGGAACAGCCCGTCGAACAGCGCGTAGGTGGCCGAAGGCGTCAAGCCGGGGTCTTCGCCGGACAACTCGGCAAAGCGGCTCATGATGCGCCAGATCATGTCTTCCAGGCTCTTGTCGATCTGCACGACGTCGGAGCGGAACGCCTCCTCGAACAGGGCCTGCGAACGCAGGTCGTACCAGAGGCGGTGTACATGGCCTTCGTCGCGCAGCGTGTCGGCCAGGCTCTGCAGGAAGCCTTCCATCAGCTCGTCGCAGGTGTTCGCGCTGTCGACCGCATGGTCGTAGCGGGTGACGCAGCGCGCCTTGTACTGCTTGACGCTGCAGATGATCAGGTCGATCTTGTCGCTGAAGTAGTAATGCAGCACGCCGTGCGAGAACTCGGAGTTCTGCGCGATCTCGCGCAGGCTGGTGCGGGCGTAGCCCAGCGCGGCCAATGTGGTGAGCGCGGCCTCGCCCAGTTCCGCACGCCGCTCCGAGAACTTGTCGATCCGTGCCTTGGGCACGCGCTCCGCTTGCTTCTTTGTTGAGCGTTGTTCTGTCGTCATTTCAAAACGGACCGCTTGCATGCCGGCCCCCTGTATCCGTGTTGATTGCAAACCATAGCACGCAAGCGGGAGAACCCGCATCCGGCGTGTCACGCATGCCATTCTATGGATCCTTGACAGTCGTCAAATAAATCCTTGACACGTGTCAAGTCGATTTCTAGCATGGCCGCTCCATCTCACAAACATATCCACAGGAGACAAGTGATGGCCAAGTTCGACTTGAAAGGGCGCCGTGCGCTCGTGACGGGCGGCGCGCGCGGCATTGGCGCGAGCATTGCCGAAGCGCTGGCGGCGGCCGGTGCGTCCGTGATGATCGGCGACGTGCTCGCCGACCTCGGGCGGGACACCGCCACCCGGCTTTCTTCTTCAGGCGCGAAGGTGGGCTTCGTTCCGCTCGACGTCACGAAGGACGGCGACTGGGCCTCGGCCACCGAGACCACGGTGAAGGAGCTCGGTGGCTTCGACATCCTCGTCAACAACGCGGGCATCGAGATCACCTCTCTGGTGATCGATGTCGACGGCGACGACCTGCGCCGCATGCTCGACGTCAACGTGGCCGGCACGCTGCTCGGCATGAAGCACGCGTTCCGCGCGATGCGCCCCGGAGGCAGCGCGGGCGGCGGCGGGGCGGTGGTCAACATCGCGTCGGTCGCGGCCACCATCGCGTTCCCGGCCATCGCCGGCTACTCGGCCACCAAGTCGGCGGTCGACCGCGCCACGCGCGTGGCCGCCATGGAGTCCGGCAAGCTGGGCTATGGCGTGCGCGTGAACTGCATCTACCCGGGGCTGGTGCCCACCGACATGGGCATGAAGCTCGCCAACGACATCGTGGCCGCGGGGCTCGCGCCCAGCGTGGAAGCGGCCGTGGGCGACGTGGTCGGCCAGACGCCGCTCGGGCGCCTGGGCGAGGTCGGCGACATGGCCGACGTGGTGGTCTTCCTCTGCAGCGACGCAGCCCGGTTCATCACCGGCGCCGGCCTCGCGGTGGACGGCGGCATGGGCATGTGAGCACACGGCATCAAGGAGACACAAAATGAGCAGCAGCAAGAAGAAACCCGTCGTCGTCTACGGCGCCTCCGGCTACACCGGCCGCCTGATCTGCGAGTACCTGCGCGAGTACAACATTCCCTTCGTTGCAGCGGGCCGCAGCGCGCAGAAGTTGGAAGCGGCGATGAAGTCCAACGTGCCCGGCATCGAGACCGCGAACTACGAGGTGGTGGAGGTGGCGCATTCGGTGGGCGCGCTCACCGAGCTCTTCACCGGCGCATCGGTGGTGCTCAACACGGTGGGGCCTTTCGCCAAGTTCGGCCCCGAGGTCGTCGAGGCCTGCCTGGCCGCCGGATGCCACTACACCGACACCACCGGCGAGCAGGACTGGCTCATCACGCTCGAGCGCGAATGGGGCGACAGGTTCGCCAAGGCCGGCCTGCTGCTCTCGCCGGGCCTGGCGCAGATGTACACCACCGGAGAGATCGCGGCGCAACTTTGCCTGGAGACGCCGGGGCTCGACACGCTGGACATCGCCGTGTTCTGGGGCGGCAGCCCCACCATCGCGTCGACTCAGACCATCCTGGTCAATGCGGCCACGTCCAAGGCCTACTACCTGGAGCAGAACGAGTACGTCGAATGGCAACCCGACGCCGGCCTGTACCACCTGTCGATTCCGGGCCAGCACGAGGCGGCGCTGGCATTGCCATGGGGCGGCACGTCGCACCCGGTGTGGTTCAAGCGCGATCCGCGCGTGGCCAACGTGAAGGTGCTCGGCGGCGTCTTCAACAAGGCGCTGATGCAGGGCGTGCCGCAGATCGTCGCCGCCGCGCTCAAGGCCACCGAGGGCATGAACGACGAAGACCGCTATGCCGCGCTGGCCAAGACGGCGGCGGGCGTGATGAACACCATGCCCCCGCGCGAGAACCCGCGCATCAACAAGTCCGTCGATTCTGTGCATGCCTCCGGCCCGCTGGGCCGTGTGCACTGTGTGATCTTCGGCAACTGCAACTACAAGCAGACCGGCTTGCTGCAGGCCTATGCCGCCGCCTCGCTGCTGCAGCAGCCGCCCCGGCGGGCCGGCTTCGCCTCGGGTTGCCAGGCCTTCGGGCATCGCGAGCTGCTGGGTGCGCTGCGCAGCTTCGGGCTGGTGCAGGAGCCGGCGCTCACGCGGCTGGGCTGACGCCATGCGCCTCGTCGACTACCTCGACAAGGGCGCCCAGCTGGGTGCCCATGCGCCGTGCCTGACCCTGGGCGCCACCGACCTGAGCTATGCCCAGGTGCAGCGCATCAGCTGGCGCGTGGCACGCGGCCTGCAGCGCGCCGGCGTGCGGCCGGGGGACAAGGTGGCCGTGCTCTCGAGCAACGACGCGACGGCTTTCGCCACGGTCTTCGGCATCTCGCGCGCGGGCTGCGTGTGGTGCCCGGTCAACCCGCGCAACGAGGCGAGCGAGAACGCCTTCGTGCTCGATGCGTTCGACTGCACGTGCCTGCTCTTCCACGGCAACTACGCCGACATGGTCGGCCAGATGCGCCCGCAGTTGCCCAAGCTGCGGGCACTGGTCTGCCTGGACGGGCGGCAGTCCTTCGCGCCCTCGCTGGAAGACTGGCTCGAAGGGCTGGAGGACTCGCCCATCGACATCGCGCCGCCCGACGACGTGGCCATGATCGCCGGCACCGGCGGCACCACCGGCCAGCCCAAGGGCGTGATGCTTTCGGGCCGCAACCTCGAGGCGATGTCGGCGCTGACGCTCATGGGCTATCCCTTCGAAGGCCGGCCCGCCTACCTGGCGCTTGCGCCGCTCACGCATGCGGCCGGCGTGCTGTGCCTGCCGGTGATGGCGCTCGGCGGGCGGGTGGTGATCATGCCCAGGCCCGACCTGGGCGAGTTTCTCGGGCTCATCGAGTCGCACCAGATCACCCACACCTTCCTGCCGCCCACGCTCATCTACATGCTGCTGCAGCATCCGCAGCTCGCCTCGGTGCAGCTCGATTCGCTGCAATGCTTCTGGTACGGCGCCGCGCCCATGTCGGCCGCGCGGCTCGAGGAGGCGCTGCACAAGATCGGCCCCGTCATGGCGCAGCTCTTCGGACAGACCGAGGCGCCGATGATGATCTCGATGATGTCGCCGCGCGAGCACTTCAACGCAGACGGCACCGTTGCGCGCCATCGGCTTTCATCGGCCGGGCGCCCCGGCCCGCTGGTGCAGGTGGGCGTGATGAACGGCGATGGCGCGTTGCTGCCCGCCGGCGAGAGCGGAGAGATCGTGGTGCGCGGCTCGCTCGTGATGCAGGGCTACTACAAGGACCCGCGCGCCACCGAGGAAGCGAGCCGCTTCGGCTGGCACCACACGGGCGACATCGGCTACCTCGATGCCGACGGCTACCTGTACATCGTCGACCGCGCGAAGGACATGATCATCTCCGGCGGCTTCAACGTCTACTCCGCCGAGGTGGAGCAGGCGCTGATGCAGCACCCCGACGTGCAGGACAGCGCGGTGGTCGGCCTGCCCGACGAGAAGTGGGGCGAGCGCGTGGTGGCCGTTCTGCAGCTGCATGCCGGGCGGCAGGTCGACGTGGAAGAGATCAAGGCCTTCGCCAAGTCGCGCATAGGCAGCGTGAAGGCGCCCAAGCAGATCGAGGTGTGGCTCGACCTGCCGCGCTCCAAGGTGGGCAAGGTGCTGAAGAAAGACGTGCGCGCGACGCTGCTGCAGGCCGCCGGTCAGCCGCGCGTGTAGTTGTCCTGGTGCGCCTTGCGCAGCTCGAACTTCTGGATCTTGCCGGTGGACGTCATCGGCAACGCCGCCAGGAAGATGATCTGCTTGGGCACCTCGAAGCCGCCCAGGTGCTCCTTGCAGTGCGCCGTGAGCGCGGCTTCGTCGAAGTCCGCGGGCGCATCGGGGCGGCGCGTCACGAAGGCGGTGATGGCCTCGCCCCAGTGCTCGTGCGGCAGGCCCACCACGGCGGCGTTCATCACGCCAGGGTGGCGCAGCAGCACTTCCTCGACCTTGATGGAGGGCACGTTCTCGCCGCCCGACTTCACCATGTCCTTCAGGCGGTCGAGGAAGATGAGCTGGCCGTCGTCGTCCATCCTGCCGAGGTCGCCGGAGTGGTGCCAGCCGAAGCGCTGGGCATTGGCGGTGGCCTCCGGGTCCTTGTAGTAGCCCAGCATCACGTTGGGCCCGCGAAAGACGATCTCCCCGACCTGACCTGGGGGCAGCAGTTCGCCGCCGTCGCCCATCACCGCGACCTCGTTCACCAGCGTGCCCACGCCCCAGTAGGAGCCGAAGCGCTTGCGCTGCTCGCTCGCCTCGAAGATGGTGGCGCCCGGATACATCTCGGTCTGGCCCGACACCAGCGCGAAGCTGGGGCAGAACTCGTCGAGCAGGCGCAGCAGCAGCGTGCGCGACATCGGCGCCATCGCATACACGCACAGCCGCAGGCTCGACAAGTCGCGTGTGGCGCGCTGCGGATGGGCCAGCAGCGCGCCGTACATCATCGGCAGGCCCACGGCCACGGTGATCCTGTGGCGCTCGATGGCGGCCAGCATGGCGCCGGGGTCGAAGCCGCGCAGCACGACCACCGCGCCACCCACCGACAGCGCCGACATCAGCACCGTGTGCTGCCCGCAATGGAACAGCGGCAGCACGCTGCTCCACACATCGGCGCGCTCGGGGCTGCTGCCCCATTCGACCATGTTGCTGAGCAGCACCGAATGCACCGAAGCGTGCGAATGCATCACGCCCTTCTGGCGTCCGGTGGTGCCGCTGGTGTACATGATGAGCGCGAGGTCGGTGCTGTCGATGTCCACGTCGGGCAGCGTCCCGGGCCCTTGCGCGATGGCCTGCGGCACCGTCGCCAGGCCCGGCGGCGGCGTGTCGCCGTCGAGCACGCACAGCAGGGGAGACACGCCCGTGGCCTGCAGCAGTTCACGCAGCTCCGGCTTCGCGTGCAGCGCGGTGTCGATCACCACGTGCCGCACTTCGGCGTGCGCAAGGATGTAGCCGATGGCGTCCACCGCCAGCGCGGTGTTGATCGGCACCCACACCAGCCCGGCCTTCTGGATGCCCAGCATGGCGATCACCATCTGGGTCGAGTTGTTGCACAGCATGCCCACGCGCGCTCCCTTGGCGAGGCCGAGGCCCAGCAGGTGGTGCGCGAAGCGGTTCGAAGCCGCGTCGAGCGCGCGGTAGGAGAGGCGATGCTCGCCCTCGATCAGCGCCGTGCGCTCGCCGAAGCGGCGCGCGGAGCGATGGATCACGTCGCCCAGGGTTACGCGTGAAATGCGCGCGTGAAGGCGCGGGGCCGACGAGGGCGCGAGGCCGGTGACGGCCGTGGTGGTGGCTGCAGGCATGCTTGTGTCTCCGTTCTTCGTTCGTTGGGGCGCAGCCTAAGGCTGGCCCCCGCGTCGCGTCTTGCGAAGACTGGCTGCGCGCAGCCGCTGCGGCGTTGCCTAGAAGCGGGCCTTCAGGAAAGCCGAGGGGCCTTGCAGCCGCACCTTCAGGCGCGTGTCCGCAAAGTCGGCGTCGCGGGTGAGGTCGATGTTGGTCACGTTGTAGGCGAGCACCAAGCCGACGTTCTTCACCGGGAACCACTCGACGCCCGCGGAGGCGTTGTAGATGTTGCCGTGGAAGCGGCCGCCGTTCTTCCACACGCCCGAGGCGTCTGCGAACAGCCGGAGGTCCGGCGTGATGGCATGGCGCACGCCGATTTCCAGCAGCGGCGCGATCGCGTTGTCGCTCGAACTCTGGCTGTACGTGCCGACCTGTCCGTTGACCACGGCGCTGGCGCTCGCTCCCAGCGTTGCGCGGTAATAGGCCGCGCCGGCACCCAGGCCCAGCACCGTGTTGCCACTGCCGATCCACCACTTGTACGACAGCTTGGCGAAGTCCAGCTTGGTGCTGATGTTGGCGTTGCCGAAGGTGTTGAGCGAGCCGAAGCTGCCGAAGCTGTTGTTGCTCGCGATGCCGCCCGAGTAGTCGCGCTTGTATTGGTAGTAGTCGAAGGAAATGCCCTGGCTGTCGCCGAGCAGCACGTCGGCGCTGACGCGCGGCATGGTCACGCGGCCGGGCTTGATGTCGCCCGACTGCAGCGAGCCGTAGGGCGAGTTGACGGAAGCGTTGAACTTGGGGTCGGCGTTGTAGCCGCCCACGGAGAAGCTGAAACGGTCGAGCGCCGGCGACGGATCGGCGAGTGCGGGCGCGGCGGCGAACAGGAAGCCTGTGCCGACGAGCGCGCCGATGGCGCCGAAGCGGACGGTCCAGTCGAAAGGACGGGAATGAAGCTGCAACATGAAAATGGATCCTTCAGATGGAAAAGAAAAGCCTCGCGCATGCGCATTCCGGAGCAGCTCCCTGAGGGCGGCCGGCAAGGTAGTGGAAGCGCGTGATCAATTACATGCGCGCTCGGCGGCTGCGTGTGTAGGACTTTCTTGATGGTCGCCGACTGCGCGAGTTTTTTGCCGTCACGGGCACGTGTGCGGCGCTACAGTCGCCGCATGCGCGAACACCTCTCCACCACCACCGGGCCCCAGCGTCTCCTCTACGGCAGTCTCACGGGCGCCGCGGTCGCGTTGGTGCCATGGCCCGTGAGCGGCATGGCGCGCGGACTGGCCGGATGGTGTGCCGGCGTGCTGGTCTACCAGGTGCTCACCTGGTGGCTGGCCGAAACCTTCGACGCGCGCCGCACGCGCGAGCGCGCGCAGTCGCTGGACCAGCCCAACGTGGTGATCCTGGTGTCGATGCTGGTGGCAGTGGGCGTGAGCGTGGTGGCCATCGCCATGCTGCTGCAGGAGGTCAAGCAGCTCGACGGCTGGGAGCGTGCCGCGCACGTCGCGCTCGGACTGGTGGCGCTCGCGGGTTCGTGGCTGATGATGCATTCGATCTACGCGTTCCACTACGCGCACCGCTACTACATCGACCAGAAGAGCGGCAGGCCCGACGGCGGCCTCGACTTTCCGGGCAAGGACGACGCCCCCGACTACTTCGACTTTCTCTACTACTCCTACGTGATCGGCATGACCTCGCAGGTGTCCGACGTGCAGGCCACGTCGAAGGAGATGCGCCGCATCACGCTGATCCACAGCGTGCTGTCGTTCACCTTCAACATGCTGGTGCTGGCCCTGTCGGTCAACGTGGTGGCCAGCGCCTTTTCCTGAGCGCGCGGCGGGATGCTCAGGCCGCGGCCTTGCGCGGCCGGCCGAACTTGACGATGCCGGTCGACAGCGCAACGCCGCAAACGATGACGGCCGCGCAGATCAGCATCCACTGCGTGATGCGCTCGTCAAGGAACACCGCGCCGTAGAAGAGCGCGAACACCGGCACCAGGAAGGTCACAGTCAGTGCACGTGCGGGGCCGGCGCGCTCGATCAGCCTGAAGAACAGGATGTAGGCGATGCCCGTGCAGGCGATGCCCAGCGCCAGCAACGCGAGCCATGCGCGCAGGCTCGGCATCTGGGGAGGCCACAGCCAGAAGGCGGGGATGGCCAGGAACAGCGTGGCGCCGATCTGGCTGCCGGTGGCCGTCGTCAGGGCCGGCACGCCGCCCAGGTGGCGGCGCGTGGCGCTGGCCGAGATGCCGTAGCACAGGCACGCACCCAGGCAGGCGAGCACGGCCCACAGCGCCGAATGGCCGGTGGCGCCCGCATGCAGGCCGGCGCTGCGGCTCGCGAGCATCGCGACGCCGGCAAAGCCGATCACCAGGCCCACGATCCGCGAGCCCGCGGGCCGTTCGCGGAACCAGGCCCAGGCCACCAGCGCGCCGAACATCGGCGTGGTGGCGTTGAGCACCGCGGCCAGGCCGGTGTTGATGGTCAGCAGCGCGAAGCAGAAGAGCGCGAACGGCATGCCCGAATTGAAGACGCCGACCGCGAAGCTGGCCTTCCAGTGCTTTGCGAGGGCCGGGCCCTGTCCGCGCAGCAGCGCAATGGGCAGCAGGAACAGCGCCGCGATGGCCACCCGCACGGCCGCCGTCGGCAGGGCGCCGAACTCCGCCGCGCCGATGCGCATGAAGAGAAAGGATGCGCCCCAGAGTGCCCCCAGCAGCACCAGGTCGACGAGCCATGCTGCGGAGTTGGCGGGCGCGACGGCCTTGGTGGGAATGTTGTTGTTCGTTGTGCTCATGCGGCTTTTTTCGTTCTTCCTGGTGGTTGCCTTACAGCGCGCCTTCCAGTTCGAGGAGGGCCGTCTTGCGTTCGAGCCCGCCAGCGTAACCGGTCAGCGAACCGTCGGCGCCCAGCACGCGGTGGCAGGGCACGATCACGCTGATCGGGTTGCGCCCCACGGCCGCGCCCACGGCGCGCACCGCGGTGGGGTTGCCGAGCTTGGCGCTCAGCGTGCCGTAGGTCAGCGTGGCGCCGGCCGGAATGGTCAGCAACTGCTGCCACACGCTCTGCTGGAACGCGGTGCCGTGCGAGAGGTCGAGTTTCATGTCGAAGTGGTCGCGCCTGCCCGCGAAGTAGTCGTGCAGCTGCGCGGCCGCTTCCACCAGCGCGGGGTGGTCGTCCTTGGCGATCCAGCCCGTGGTGTCGGGCCAGTGGCGCTGCTGGTCGAACCAGACGCCGGCCAGGCCCTGGTCGGTGGCCGCCATCGTGATGCCGCCGAGCGGCGTGTCGATGTGCGACGTGTAGATGAGCTTGCTCTTGAACTTCATGGCATTTCAGGCGGTGAGGCCTGCCGTGGTGATGAGGGGAGACGCAGCCGCGGCCGCGTTGGCGGTGGAGGGCGCCGGAGGCGCGTGCCATGCGCGGAGCACCGCATAGCTGCGCCAGGGGCGCCAGGCTTGCGAGGCCTCGCTGGCGGCGCGCGCGGTGGTCACGCCCAGCGCCTTCTGCAGCGCGACGTCGCCGGCCGGGAAGGCGTCGGGCCAGCGCAGTGCGCGCATCGCGATGTACTGCGCGGTCCAGGCGCCGATGCCCGGCAACTCCTGCAGCGCCGCGATGGTCGAGGGCACGTCGGCCCCCGCATGCAGCGCCAGCCTGCCGTGCGCGACCTCGCGGGCGATGGCCTGCAGGGCGGCCTGCCGCTGTCGCACGATGCCCAGCTGCCCCAGCGCGTCGCCGCTCGCCTGGGCGATTGCGGCCGGCGTGGGAAACAGCCGGTCGAGTCCTTCGATGGGCGTCGCGATGGTTTCGCCGAATGCCGCCACCAGCCGCGAGCCCAGCGTGCGCGCCGCGGCCACCGTGATCTGCTGGCCCAGCACCGCGCGCACCGCCAGCTCGAAGCCGTCGACCGCGCCGGGCACGCGCAGGCCGTCGCCGTGCGGGAAGGCCGCATGCAGCGCGGCGTTGATGGCCATCGGCTCTGCGTCGAGGTCGAACAGCGCGCGGGCGCGGCTGATGACGATAGGCAGCACGGCGGCCAGCGAGTCGCTGACCGACAGCAGCGCCTGTTCGCGATCGAGGTCGAAGCGCAGTTGCAGCCAGCCGGCATGCGCCTGCCCACCCTGCTGGATGCGCAGGGTGCGCGCCAGCTTCACATAGGCGGGCGTGCTGCCCTTGGCCGGCTCCTTGCCGTCGGCCGTGGCCACCACTTCGATGCCGCGCAGCGCACGGCGCGCGAAGAAGCCGAGCATGGCGTTGTCGTCGTAGGGCGGCCTGAAACCCAGCCGCACCTCGATGGCCCGGCCCGCGCCGTTCTCCACGGCCGCGCCGCCGGCTCGGCGCAGTGCGCTCGGGTTGAGGCCGTAGTGCTCCACGAATGCGGCATTGAAGCGCCGCACGCTCGCAAAGCCGCTGGCCAGCGCGACCTGCGTCATGGGCAGGCGGGTGTCGGCGATCAATTGCTTGGCGGCCAGCAGGCGGCGCGTCTGCAGGTACTGCAGCGGCGACACCCCGAACTGCGCCTCGAAGATGCGGCGCAGATGGCGGTCGCTCACGCCCAGGCGGGCCGCGATCTGCGCCGCGCCGGGGCCGTCCTCGGACCATGCATCGGGCTCGTCGATCAGCCGCGCGGCCTGCAGCGCGAGGATGCGGGAGGCGTCCTCGGTCGACCAGCTGGCCGCGCGCGGCGCCAGCTCCGGCCGGCATCGCAGGCAGGGACGGAAGCCCGCGGCCTCCGCCTGCGCCGCGTGGCGGAAGAACCGGCAGTTCTCGCGCCGCGGCAGCTTGACGCGGCAGACCGGCCGGCAATAGATGCCTGTGGAGGTCACGGCGGTGAAGAACGACCCGTCGAAGCGCGCGTCGTGCGTCTTCATCGCCAGGTAGCAGGCGTCGCTCTCGAGCGCTTCGGTGGGGGCGTGGGTGGAAGGCATGGGGAAATGATACGGTTTCGACTCGTTTCAACTGGCCGTTTTCGGACATGTGGCACCCCGGGGCGTTGCCTACAATGGCTCGTTTACAAACCCAGCAGGAAACCGCATTCCATGCAGCTCAGCGCGTCGATCTTCAAGGCCTATGACATTCGCGGCGTCGTGCCGGTCACTCTCGACGCCGAAGTGGCGCAAGCACTCGGGCGGGCCTTCGGCAGCGCCGCCCGCGCCGCCGGTGAAAAGTCGGTGGCCGTTGGACGCGACGGCCGTCTGTCGGGCCCGATGCTGGTCGAAGCGCTGATCAAGGGCCTGGTGGAAACCGGCATCGAGGTGATCGACGTGGGCGCCGTCACCACGCCCATGCTGTACTTCGCGGCCCACACGCTGGCCTCCAGCGGCATCCAGGTCACTGGCAGCCACAACCCCAAGGACTACAACGGCTTCAAGATGGTGCTGGCCGGCCGCGCCATCTACGGCGACGAGATCCAGGGCCTGCGCAAGACCATGGAAGCCGGCACCGCGCAGCTCGCTCCCGGCGGCAGCGTTCGCAAGGTCGACGTGACCGAGGCCTACGTGAAGCGCATCGCCGGCGACATCAAGCTGGCCCGGCCCATGAAGATCGTGGTCGACTGCGGCAACGGCATCGCGGGTGCCACCGCGCCGGCCATCTTCCGCGCCATCGGCTGCGAAGTGACCGAGCTGTTCAGCGAGGTCGACGGCGACTTCCCCAACCACCACCCCGATCCGAGCAAGCCCGAGAACCTCAAGGACCTGATGGCCGCGCTGGCCTCGGGCGACGCGGAGCTGGGCCTGGCCTTCGACGGTGACGGCGACCGCCTGGGCATCGTCACCAAAGACGGGCAGAACATCTTCCCCGACCGCCAGATGCAGCTGTTCGCGCAGGACGTGCTGTCGCGCGTGCCGGGTGGCACCATCATCTTCGACGTGAAGTGCTCGCAGCGCCTGGCCCCGGCCATCGAGGCGGCTGGCGGCAAGGCCATGATCTACAAGACGGGGCACTCGCTCATCAAGGCGAAGATGAAGGAAGTCGATTCGCCGCTGGGCGGAGAGATGAGCGGGCATATCTTCTTCAAGGAGCGCTGGTTCGGCTTCGACGACGGCACCTATGCGGGCTGCCGTCTGCTGGAAATTTTGAGCAAGAGCCCCGACGCGAGCGCGGTGCTCAATGCCTTGCCCACCAGCTTCTCGACGCCCGAGCTCAACGTGGCCTGCGCCGAGGGCGAACCCCACTCGGTGGTCGACAAGCTCGTGAAGAGCGCCGATTTTGCGGCGCCGGCCAAGGTGTCGACCATCGACGGCCTGCGCGTCGACTGGCCAGACGGCTTCGGCCTGATCCGCGCGTCGAACACCACCCCCGTGCTGGTGCTGCGCTTCGAAGGCCAGACCGATGCCGCGCTCAAGCGCATCGAGGCCGAGATGCTGGCGCTGCTGCGTACCGCCAAGCCCGACGCCCAACTGGCGGCAGCCGCCCACTGAGCCTGTGCGTTCGCTACTGCTGCGCCTCTACGGCGTCTTCACCACCGCTGTGCAACCGCTGGTCCGCCGCAAGCTGCGGCGCCGTGCCGTGGCCGAGCCCGGCTATGGCGTGGCCGTCGAGGAGCGCTTCGGCCGCTACGACGAGTCCATCACCGGCCATGCCCAGTGCTGGGTGCATGCGGTCTCGCTCGGCGAGACGCGCGCGGCCGCCATCCTGATTGCCGAATTGCGGCGGCAGTATCCGGGCGTGCCGATCCTGCTCACGCACGGCACCGCCACCGGCCGCGAGGAGGGCGCCAAGCTGCTCGAGCCGGGCGACACCCAGGTCTGGCAACCGTGGGACACGCCGGGCGCCGTGGCGCGCTTTCTCGACAAGTTCCAGCCGCGCATCGGCGTGCTGATGGAAACCGAGGTCTGGCCCGAGATGGCCGCCGCCTGCGCCGAGCGCCGCATTCCGCTGGTGCTGGCCAATGCGCGCCTGAATGAAAAATCGCTGGCGGCCGCCGAGCGCCTTGCCTGGCTCTCGCGGCCCGCCTACTCGGCCCTTGCCGCCGTGTGGGCGCAGACCGAGGCCGATTCGCACCGGCTCGTGTCGCTCGGCGCCAAGGTGGCCGGTGTGTACGGCAACCTCAAGTTCGACGCCACGCCCGACGCGCGGCAGCTCGCCACGGCCATGTCGCTGCGCGAGCACCTGCCGCGGCCGATGGTCGTGCTCGCCAGTTCGCGCGACGGCGAAGAGCGCATGCTGCTCGAAGTGCTCAAGCGTTTCGGCGCGACCTCGCCGGTGCCGCCGGAGCAGGGCGCGGTGCGCTCCATCGCCAAGCGTGTGTACGAGGTGCAATGGATGATCGTGCCGCGCCATCCGCAGCGCTTCGACGAAGTGGCGGCGCTGATCGAGGCTGAAGGCTTTGCGGTGGCGCGGCGCAGCGCGGCGGGGCAGCCGGCCGAATCGGAAATCTGGCTCGGTGATTCGCTGGGCGAGATGGCGCTCTACTACGGCCTGGCCGACGTGGCGCTGCTCGGCGGCAGCTTCGAGCCGCTGGGCGGGCAGAACCTCATCGAGCCTGCGGCCTGTGGCTGCCCGGTGGTCATGGGACCGTCGACCTTCAACTTCGCGGAGGCGGCGCAGTTGTCTCTGGCCGCGGGCGCATCGCTGCGCGTCGAGGGCATGGAGCAGGCGGTGACGGCGGCGCTGAAACTGGTCGAGAACCCCGAGCGCCGCGCGGCGATGGCCCAGGCCGCGCAGGCTTTTGCGTCGTCGAACCGCGGAGCGGCCGAGCGCACGGCGGCGGCGGTGCTGGCGATCGCGCAGGCTGCCGATCCCGTGGACACCGTGAACGCGCCGCTGGAAGAAGACCAGCCGCCGCGCGCGGAACCTACGCTGGACTGACCGAGCCCGCATTGCTCCTTCCCCCTCTGGGGGAAGGCTGGGATGGGGGCTCGCGCCGAATGAGCATTGCGAATGGGTGAAGGCCGTCGTGCCCCCACCCCGGCCCTCCCCCGAAAGGGGAGGGAGAAAGACGAATGCCTCAGCGAACCGGCGGATTCAGGATCACCGGCGGCACGGGCGGCGTCGGCATCGTCGGTGCGGGCGGATTGAACGGCTGCACCGGCACCGGCGGAATCACCGGAATGCTCGGCGGCACCACCGGTTGCTGCTGCTGCGAGCGGTCGGGCGCGGTGGCCGAGGGCACCGCCGGCACGCCGGCGTTGCTGGCCAGCGTGGCGTTGATCGCATTCATGTCGTCGGTGGTCAGCGTGCCGTTGGCCTGGCGCAGCTTCAGGTTGCCCAGCAGCACGTTGTAGCGCGCCTGCGCGAGGTCGCGCTTGGTCTGGAACAGCTGGCTCTGCGAATTCAGCACGTCGATGTTGATGCGCACGCCCACCTGGTAGCCCAGCCGGTTCGCATCGAGCGCGCTCTGGCTGGAAGACTCGGCGGCCTCCAGCGCCTTCACCTGCCCCGCACCCGAGACCAGCCCGAGGTACGCCGCGCGCGTGGCCTGCGCCACGTTGCGGCGCGTGCCTTCGAGCACGCTGCGCGACTGGTCTTCGAGCGCCAGCGTTTCCTTGATGCGGTTCTCGGTCGCGAAGCCGGCGAACAGCGGCAGGTTGAAGGTGACGCCGACCGTGGCCGCGTTCGCGCGCGTGCCCACCGTGCTGGTGGTGGTGCCGGTCGGATTGCGCGTGACGTTGTAGCCGAGGTTGGCGTCCAGCGTGGGCTTGTGGCCGGCCTTGGCCTTCTCCACTTCGAGCCCGGCCACGTCGACGCCCAGGCGCGCCTGCTTGATCGCGGGGTGTACTTCGTCGGCCTGCGCGACCCAGGCGTTGATGTCCGCGGGCATGGCCGTGGGCAGCACCACCGGCACCGCCAGCGGCACCGGCACGCTGCCGGGGCGGCCGACCAGCTGGTCGAGCACCACCTTCTTGACCTGCAGGTCGTTCTCGGCGGCGATTTCCTGCGCGATCACCAGGTCGTAGCGGGCCTGCGCTTCGCGCGAGTCGGTGATGGTCGAGGTGCCGACCTCGAAGTTGCGCTTGGCCGATGCCAGCTGCTCGGCCACGGCCACCTTCTGGGCGCGCACGAGCGCCAGGCTGTCCTGGCTGGCGAGCACGTCGAAGTAGGCCTGGCTCACGCGCACGATCAGGTCCTGCTCCGCAATGGTGAACACCGCCTGCGCGATGTCTGCCTGGCGCTTGCCCTGCTCGTAGGTGGCCCAGTTGGCCGGGCGGTACAGCGGCTGCGTGGCGTTGATGCCGACGTTCTGGGTATTGAAGTCGCGCGGGGTGGTGGTACCGCGCCCGGCGCCCGTGAGGGTGTCGATCTCGATGTCGCTGCGCGTCACGCCGGCCGTGAGGCCGACCGCCGGCAGGATGCCGGCCTTGGCCTGCGCGGCGCGCGCCACGTTGGCGTCGTACTGGGCCCGCGCGCCCTGGTAGGTGGCGTCGTAGCTGCGGGCGGCGTCATACAGTTCGTTCAGTGTCTGGCCCTGGGCCGGCAATGCGAGCAGTGCTGCGAAGGTGCTTGCGAGCGCTGCGGAAAGTGGCGAGAGCCGGGGCCTGGAAGGCATTGAACGTCCTTGGAGAAAGAATCAGTAGCGCGGGACCGTGGGGTCGTGCGAGGACCAGGCGTCGATGCCCCCGGCCACGTTGGCCAGGTCGGCAAAGCCGTTCTGGCTCAGGAAGGCGGCCACGCGCTGGCTGCGCGCGCCGTGGTGGCAGAGGCAGGCGATGCGCTTGCCTTCGCCCAGCTCGGCCAGGCGCCCGGGGATCTCGTTCATCGGGATCGCGACCAGGGTGAAGCCCTGGGGCGCGACGCTCGCCGTCTGCAGCTCCCAGGGCTCGCGTACGTCGAGCAGAACCGGGGCGGCGTCGGCATCCTGGGCGAACCAGGCGGCGAGGTCGACGGGGCGGACTTGGTCGATCATGGCTGCCGTCCGCTCAGAACGAGAAGCGCGAGGGCTCGGGGAAGTTCAGCAGGCGCGGGGCCACGGTGTCCCAGGGCTGGATGGTGTCCCACTTGCTTTCGCTGGTGCGCGTGACGAAGTGGGCGCGCATCATGGGTTCGTCGCCCACGATGGCCGAGAGGCGGCCGCCGACCTTCAGCGAACCCAGCAGGTTCTGCGGAATGCGCGCGACCGAGCCGCTGAGCACGATCACGTCGAAGCTCGGGCCGCTGGCCAGGGGAACGGAGCCGTCGGCGTGGCGCACCTCGACGTTGGTCACGCCGTTGCGGCGCAGCGTCTCGGCGGCGCGGGCGGCCAGCACGGGGTTGATTTCGAGCGACAGCACCTGGGCGGCGCGGGCGCCGAGCAGGGCGGCCATGAAGCCGGAGCCGGTGCCGATCTCGAGCACCGATTCGTGCTTCTGGATATGCAGGTCCTGCAGCGTGCGGGCCTCGACCTTGGGCGACAGCATGATCTCGCCGGGCACGGAGCCGTCCAGCAGCGGCAGTTCCATGTCGAAGAACGACAGGGTGCGGTGCTCGTCGGGCACGTAGTCCTCGCGGTGGATTTCAGCCAGCAGTTCGAGGATGTCGGTCTCCAGCACATCCCAGGGGCGGATCTGCTGTTCGATCATGTTGAAGCGCAAGCGCTCAAGGGTGGGGGTGGGGTTCATGGCGTGGCTTTCCTAGTGGGCTCAGGACAAACCTTCAATTTTAGGTGGCGCCGATGACACCCGCGGCCCGGTCGGCCTTGCGAGATGCTTCATGCCTTGTCTCCGGGGCGCGCGCAGAGGCCGTAAAGCACGGTTTCGGCCTGCGTCGCGAGGTATTTCTCGGGGTCGAGCGTCGCGGCGCCGTCGACGCAGACCATGGCCGAATGCTTCCAGAGCATGAGGAAGACCATGGGTGCGACCACCGAATAGATGGCATGGTCGATGTCGACCTTGGCGAACTCGCCGCGGTCGATGCCGCGCTGCAGGATGCGCCGCAGCAGGTCGTGGCCGGGGCGCACCACCTCGCGGCGGTAGAACTCCGCGAGCTCGGGGAAGTTGGAGCCCTCGCACATCATCAGCTTGGTCAGGCCCGAGGCCTTGGTCATGCCGACGCGTTCCCACCACACGTTCATGCAGTAGCGCAGCATTTCGGCCGAGGTGCCCTCGAACGCCTCGAATTCGGCGTTCCACTCATTGAATCGGCCGCCCAGGCTTTCCATGACCACGGCCTTGAACAGTTCTTCCTTGCTCGGGAAGTACAGGAAGAGAGTGCCCTTGGAAACACCGGCCCTTGCCGCCACTTCTTCGGAGCGGGTGGCGGCGAAGCCCTTTTCCACGAACAGGTCGAGCGCGGCTGCCAGCAATTCGCCGGGGCGGGCTTCTTTCCGGCGTTCGCGCTTGGCGCGGACCGGACAGATCTTGTCGACAAAGGATCGTGGCGTGGGCATGATTTTAATGACTCGCGGGTTAGTAATGTAGTGAGCGGCATCTGTCACGTCAAGCCGCGACAATATCGGGTTCGTCTTTTTCCAACCTTCCGGAGCAGTGCAATGACCTCTTCATCGTCGCCCACAGAAACCATCGTGCTCGGTGGCGGCTGCTTCTGGTGCACCGAGGCGGTGTTCGACCGGGTGCAGGGCGTGCTCGACGTGGAGTCGGGCTATTGCAACGGCCAGGTCGTCAAGCCGACCTACGAGCAGGTCTGCACCGGGCGCACCGGCCATGCCGAGGTGGTAAAGCTCGAATTCGACCCGGCCCGGATCAGCCTGCGCGAGATACTCGAGATCTTCTTCGTGGTACACGACCCGACCACGCTCAACCGCCAGGGCAACGACGTCGGCACCCAGTACCGCAGCGGCATCTACTACACCGACGATGCGCAGAAGCAGGTGGCCGAAGAGGTCATCCGCGAAATCGAGGCCAGCAAGACCTACCGTTCGCCGGTCGTCACCGAAGTCGCGAAGCTCGACAACTACTCGACGGCCGAGGCCTATCACCAGGACTACTTCCTGAACAACCCGAACCAGGGCTACTGCGCGTTCGTCGTGGGCCCGAAGGTCGAGAAGTTCCAGAAGACCTTCGCTTCGCGCCTGAAGGCCTGATCGCCTGATCGGCCCCGGACCCGTGCACATCGCCCGCCAGCCGCCCCCCCGTTCGTCGCGCGCGTTGATCGTCGCGCTGGCGTTCGCGTTGTGGATCGCGGGCATGCTCGGGGTCATGCACCGGTCGCTGCACGTGCCGGGCCTCTCGCAGGCCGCGGCGGCGTTGCAGGTGCAGCAGGCATCGCAGAGCGGCGTGCACAAGCATGCGGCCCATGGGCTGGGCAGCCTGTTCGGCGAGCACACCGACGCCGAGTGCCGGCTGTACGACCAGCTGGAGCACGGCTCCACGGCGCCCAGCGTGCCGCTGGTGGTGCTGCCGATACTGCTGCCCTCGGCCACCTTCGCCTACCTGCAGGGCGAGGCCATCGCCCGCTGGATCGCGCTGTTCGACGCGCGCGGTCCGCCTTCCACTCGCTGAATCCCCCCGTGTTCCGGCCGTAGCTGTCCGCCTTGAGCGGGCGGCTGCGGATCGTTCATCGATTCAACGAGTGCCCATTCATGATTCCCAATTTCCGTCGCAGTGCCGTTGGCATTGCCGTTCTTTCCCTGCTGTCCTGGTCGGCCTTCGCCCAGGACGCGAGCACCACCACCACGACCACGGTTGCGCCCAGCAGCGCCGAGGGCACGCTGTCCACCGTGGAGATCCAGTCCGAGCGCCTCAAGAAAGCGCGCATGGAGCTCTCGCCCGAGGTCGGCGCGACCGTCTATCGCATCGACCGCGCGGCCATCGAGGCGCTCGGCAAGGGCGACGCCACGCCGCTGGACGACGTGCTGCTCACCCTGCCCGGCGTGGCCAAGGACTCCAAGGCCTCCGGCTCGCTGCACGTGCGCGACGACCACGGCAACGTGCAGTACCGCGTCAACGGCGTGCAGTTGCCCGAGGGCATCTCGGGCTTCGGCCAGTCGCTGGACACGCGCTACATCGACTCGGTCAACTTCCTGACCGGCGCCTTGCCGGCGCAGTACGGCCTGCGCACCGCCGGCGTGGTCGACATCCAGACGAAGCAGGGCTTCGGCAAGCCCGGCGGCTCGCTCGGCTTCACCTTCGGCAGCCACAACACGCTGGAAGAAAGCGGCTCCGTCTACGGCACCACCGGCAACCTGAGCTACTACCTGTCGGGCAGCCTGGTGTCCAACACCAACGGCATCGAGAACCCGCAGCCCACGCTCAACGCGCAGAACGACCGCACGCGGCAGGGCAAGACCTTCGGCAACCTGAGCTACTACCTCGACGCCGACACCCGCCTGGGCCTGATCTTCGGCACCTACAACGGCAAGTTCCAGATCCCGACCAACCCGAACCAGACGCCGGCCTTCTCGCTGGCCGGCTACAGCGACCTGGGCACGGGCTACAACGGCCTGCCGTCCTCCGACGTGCGCGAGCGCCAGAGCGAGGCCACGCGCTTCGTCGCGCTGTCCTACCAGAAGACCGTGGGCGCGCTGGATTTCCAGATCTCGGCCTTCCACCAGTACTCGAACCTGCACTACCTGCCCGACGCCGTGGGCGACCTGATCTACAACGGCGTGGCGTCGGACACCCTGCGTTCCAACTCGTCGAACGGCCTGCAGGCCGATGCGTCGTACAGGCTGAACGACGCCCACACGCTGCGCTTCGGCGGCGCCTACACGCGCCAGAGCACGCGCAGCATCAATGCGGTGAACGTGTTCCCGGTCGACGACAGCGGCGCGCAGGCCGGCAACACCCCGGTGCTCATCAACGACAACTCCGGCAAGGTCGGCCAGCTCGCCAGCCTGTATGTGCAGGACGAATGGCGCATCGACCCCCGGCTGACCTTCAACTACGGCCTGCGCTACGACAGCGTCGACGCGTTCACCAAGGAGCACCAGTGGAGCCCGCGGCTGAACCTGGCCTACAAGCTCTGGGACGACACGGCGCTGCACGCGGGCTACGCGCGCTACTTCACGCCGCCGCCGCAGGAGCTGGCTTCGCAGCAGAGCATCAACCTCTACGCCGGCACCACCAACCAGCCCGAGATCGCCAATTCCGACCCGGTGAAGGCCGAGCGCACCCACTACTTCGACCTGGGCCTCGACCACAAGGTGAACGACAACCTGTCGCTGTCGGCCGACGTGTACTACAAGAACATCACCAACCTGCTGGACGAAGGCCAGTTCGGCCAGGCGCTGATCCTCTCGCCGTTCAACTACGCCAAGGGCTTCGCGCGCGGGCTGGAGCTGTCGGCGCGCTACAACGACGACCACTGGTCGGCCTACGCGAACTTCGCCTACCAGAAGGCGATGGGCAAGAACATCGTGTCGAGCCAGTCGCTGTTCGGCGCCGACGAGCTGAGCTACATCGCCAACCACTACGTGTACCTGGACCACGACCAGACCTACACGCTGTCGGGCGGCGCAGCCTACCGCTTCGGCGATAACCAGGTCAGCGGCGACCTGATCTTCGGCAGCGGCCTGCGCCGCACACCCGACGGCGGTGCGCCCAACAGCGCGGCGCTGCCGCACTATGCAGTGGTCAACGCCGCGTACTCGCACACCTGGAAGGAGCCGTCGGGCGGCGACATCGTCGGGCGCATCGCCATCCTGAACCTGTTCGACAAGAGCTACCTGCTGCGCGACGGAACCGGCGTGGGCGTGGGTGCGCCGCAGTACGGCACGCGGCGCAGCCTGTACGTGAGCATGACCACGCACTTCTGATGCAGGCCCGGCACGCAAGATGAACCCGAGGCTGTCGCGCACCGTCGCACTCATGCTGCTCTTCGCAGTGTGGGTGACGGCTACGCTCGGCCTCGTGCACTCCACGCTGCACGTGCCGGGCGACCGCGCGTGGGCCGTGGCCGCCGCGACCGCCGCGGCCGAGCCCTCGGCAAGGCACGCGCCGGCGCAGCGGCATGGCTGGATCCATGCGCTGTTCGGCGACAAGACCGATGCCGAGTGCCGTCTGTACGACCGTCTCTCGCACGGCTTCAGCATGCCCGGCGTGCCGCTCGTGGTGTTGCCGATGGTGCTGCCGTCGGCCACCTTCGCCTACCTGCAGGGCGAAGCCATCGCCCGCTGGATCGTGCTGTTCGACGCACGCGGTCCACCACTCGCTCGCTGATTTCCCACGTGTTCCGACGCTGCCTCCACCTGCCTCGCGCGGGTGGCGGCCGGTCGCCCCTTGATTTCAACGAGTGTTTTTCATGATCCCCAATTTCCGTCGCAACGCCATCGGCGCTGCCGTTCTTTCGCTCGCCGCGCTGGCGGGTGCGGCCAACGCGCAGACCGCGCCTGCGCCTTCCACCGCCGATGACGCGAGCCTTCGCGAAGTGACCGTCACCGGCAATCCGCTCGGCGCCAGCGACCTCATCGCGCCGACGACTTCGCTGTCGGGCGACAAGCTGCTGCTGCGCTCCGAATCGACCCTCGGCGAAACGCTGAACAATCTGCCGGGCGTGAGCAGCAGCTACTTCGGCCCCAATGCGAGCCGGCCCAGCATCCGCGGGCAGGACGGCGACCGCATCCGCATCCTGCAGAACGGCGGCGGCGCGCCTGACGCCTCTGCGCTGAGCTACGACCACGCGGTGCCGGTCGATGCGCTGGTCACGGAGCGCATCGAGGTGCTGCGCGGCCCTTCGGCGCTGCAGTACGGCGGCAGCGCCGTCGGCGGCGTGGTCAACGTGATCGACAACCGCATTCCGTCCGAGCCCATCAACGGTTTCGGCGGCCGTGCCGACCTGGGCTATGCCACCGGCAACAAGGAAAAGAGCGGCGGCGTGCTGCTCGAAGGCGGCAACGACCGCATCGCGCTGCACGTCGATGCCTTCAACCGCGATTCGAAAGACGTGTCGGTGCCCATCACCCTGGAGTGCAGCAAGCCGGGCTCGCCGTGGATGGCGCGCAGGATCTGCAACTCCGCCAACCAGGCGCACGGCGGCGCGTTCGGCGGCACGGTGTTCTTCGACCAGGGCTGGGTCGGCGCGTCGGTCAGCACCTACCGCAGCACCTACGGCACCGTGGCCGAGGACGACGTGACCATCGGCATGAAGTCCGACCGCCAGGCGCTGGAAGGCGAATGGCGCCCGGGCGGCTTCATCAGCAGCATCCACGCCAAGCTGAGCCACACCAACTACCGCCACACCGAGTTCGAGGGCCGCGAGCCGGGCACCGCATTCTCCAACGTGAGCAACGACCTGCGCCTGGAGGCGCGCCACCGGAAGATCGGCAACTTCGAGGGCCTGGTCGGCTTCAGCAGCGAGACCAACCGTTTCGCCGCCGACGGCGAGGAAGCCTTCGCGCCGCACAGCCGCACGCGTTCGACCGCGCTGTTCCTGCACGAGGAATACGGCACCTCGTGGGGTCGCCTGAGCTTCGGCGCGCGCACCGAGCGGGTCCGCGTGCGGTCGCTCGGCTACCCGGAAGACCCGAGCGTGACGCGCTTCGCCGTCGGCGAGCGCACCTTCAACCCGCACAGCGCCGCGTTCGGTGCCCTGGTCAACCTCACGCCGCAGTGGCAGCTGACCTCGAACATCGCCTACACCGAGCGCGCGCCCAAGGACTACGAGCTGCTGGCCAACGGCCCACACGTGGCCACGGCTGCATGGGAGGTGGGCGACCCGACGCTCAAGAAGGAAAAGTCGACCGGCTTCGACCTTGGCGCGCAGTGGAAAGACGGCCCCAACGCGGCCCGCGTGAACGCCTATGTCACGCGCTTTCGCAACTACATCGGCCTGACCGCCTCGGGCCGCGAGCTGGACTCCGAAGGCAATGTGGCCGAGCCCGGCACGCCCGACACGCTCGCCGAATACCTCTACGGCGGCGTGCGCGCGCGCTTCACCGGCATCGAGGCCAACGGCAACCTGCGCCTGCTGGGCGCCGACGGCTTCGCACGCATGGCCGACGCCGGCACGCTCGACCTCGAGTGGCGCGGCGACATCGTGCGCGCGAAGAACCTCGACACCGGCGAGCCGCTGCCGCGCATCGCGCCGCTGCGCCTGGGCGCCACGCTGGCCTACGGCAACGGCCCGTGGACCGCGCGACTGGGCTTCGACTACAACGCCGCGCAGCACCGGGTGCCCAGCGTGGGCGCGCGCGAGACCGATGCGTACACGCTGTGGAATGCGGCCATCACGTACCGCATGAAGGTGCAGCGCGCGAACCTCACCTGGTATGCGCGCGTCGACAACATCACCAACAAGCTGGCCTACAGCCCGACATCGATCCTCACTACCACGGTGTACCCGAACGCACCGCTGCCGGGGCGGACGCTGAAGGTCGGGCTGCGCGTGACGTTCTGACCCTGACTTGCTCCATCTCCCTCTTGGGGAGGGCAGGGGTGGGGGGCTAGCGGCCTGGGATGAAGCCGTGGTTTGTCCAAGCGCCGCTTGCCCCCATCCCAGCCTTCCCCCGGGAGGGGAACGAGCAACGCGCTCGGCTATCCTCGCCGGGTGAATTCGTTCGTCATCTCCTCGCTTCTTCCCGTCGTCCTGCTCATCGCCGCGGGCTACCTTGCCGGAAGGCGCCGCTGGATCGGCGGCAATGCGGTGAAGGACCTGTCGAACCTCATCTTCCTGCTGCTCGCGCCCGCGCTGCTGTTCCGTGCCATGAGCACGGTGCACGTCGAGCAGCTGAGCCTCAAGCCGGTGGCGGCGTACTTCATCGCCTCGGGACTGCTGTTCGCGGGCACGATGGCGCTGCGCGGCTTCAATCGCACGGCGGCCGTGATCGCGCTGGCCAACACCTACAGCAACACCGTGATGATCGGCATCGCGCTGATCGGCCTGGCCTATGGCGAGGACGGCATGGTGGTGTTGCTCACCCTCATTTCGTTGCACTCGCTGGTGCTGCTGACCAGCGCCACGGTGGTGCTGGAGCTGGCGGTGGCGCGCGAGCACGCAACCGACGGCGGCGCTCAGAAACATTCGATGGCGCGCACCGTGCTGCGCGCGCTGCGCAACGCCATCATCCATCCGGTGCCGCTGCCGATCCTGGCCGGGCTGCTGTTCGCGCAGACCGGACTCGTGATGCCCGAGGTCATCGACAAGCCGATCCAGCTGCTGGGGCAGGCCTTCGGACCGGTGGCGCTGGTGATGGTGGGCATCACGCTCGCGCTCACGCCCATCGGGCGGCACTGGCGCGGCGCGCTGACGCAGGCGCTGGTGAAGAACCTGCTGCACCCGCTGCTGGTGGCCGCGATCGGCTGGGCGCTGGGTGTGCGCGGCATTCCGCTCACGGTGATGGTGGTGGCCGCGGCGCTGCCGATCGGCGCCAACGTGTTCCTGTTCTCGCAGCGCTATCGCACCGCCGAAGACCTGGTGACGGCCAGCGTCGCGGTGTCGACGGTGCTGGCCCTTGGCACGCTCACGCTGGTGATGGTCTGGGTGCAGTGGCTGCCCTGAAGCAAGGCCTGGCGATGCGGCTCAGGGCGCGAGACGCTCGCGCACCCAGGCCGAGCCTTCGAGCCGGTAGCGCAGCCGGTCGTGCAACCGGCTCTTGCGGCCCTGCCAGAACTCCCAGCGATCAGGGACCAGCCGGTAGCCGCCCCAATGCGGCGGGCGCGGCGGCGATAGCAGGTGCCTGGCGGCGAACAGGGCCGCGTTCTTCACCAGCACGTCGCGTCCGCTGATCACCTCGCTCTGCGGGCTGGCCCAAGCGCCGATGCGCGAATCGAGCGGGCGGCTGGCGAAGTAGGCGTCGCTCTCGTCGGCGCCGGCCTTCTCGACGCGGCCCTCGATGCGCACCACGCGCTCCAGCTCGACCCAATGGAATTGCAGCGATGCATACGGGTTGCCCGACAGCTCGCGGCCCTTGCGGCTCTCGTAGTTGGTGTACCAGACGATGCCGCGCGCGTCGTAGCCCTTGATGAGCACGATGCGGCTCGACGGCCGCAGGTCGCTGCCCACGGTGCACAGCGTCATGGCATTGGGCTCGGGCACCTGCGCGTCGATGGCCTCGGTGAGCCAGCGTTCGAACTGCTTCAGCGGATCGCCTTCGCTGTGGGCCTCGCCAAGCTCGGCGCGCTCGTAGCTCTTGCGCAGCGCGGCCAGCGCGTCATTGGAAAGAGGGGAAGTCATGACGGGATTGTTGCGCACATACTCCGCCCATGACGACCAACAAGGCGAATTCCCCGGTGGTGATCGTGCTGGCCTCGGGCCGCGGCGAACGCTTCATCGCGGCCGGCGGCACGGGCTCCAAGCTTCAGGCGCCGCTGGCCGGCAAGCCGGTGCTGGCCCGCACGCTGGACGCGGTGCGCGCCAGCGGACTGCCGTGGCACCTGGAAGATGCCGGGCACCCCGGCATGGGCGATTCGATCGCGGCGGCGGTGCGGGCCACGCCCGATGCCGCCGGCTGGCTGATCCTGCCGGGCGACCTGCCGCTGGTGCGGGCTGAAACGCTGCGGGCGGTGGCGGCCGCGCTGGACACCGGCGTGGGGGCGGTGCAGCCGCAATACCGCGGAGCGCGCGGCCACCCGGTCGGCTTCGGGGCCGCCTGCCATGCGCAGCTCGCGGCGCTGGAAGGGCCTCTTGGCGCATCGTCCGTTCTGCGCGCGATGCGCGCGGCGGATTCGGTGCTCGACCTGCCGGTGGACGACGTCGGCGTGGTGACCGACATCGACACGCCAGAGGCCCTGGCACACGCCGAGGCGCTCTGGCTCGCCGGGCCGGGCAGGCTCAGCGCGTGATCACTGCGCAGGCGATGCGCGGACCGGAATTGCCCGAAGGCTGGGTCGTGAAGTCGTCGCGGTCGCGGTGAACGACGAGCGCGCGGCCGATCACGTTGTTGGGGGTGCCGTCGGTCAGCGAGATCGAGTGGTCTTCCACGCTGAAGCGCGCCACGCCGCCGGCGTCGGCCACCAGGCTCGGCAGTTCGCCGGCATGGCTGCCCGGCGCGGCGAACTTGCCGTGCGTGGCGCCTGTGGGGTTGAAGTGGCCGCCGGAGGCATCGCCGTTGTTGCCGCAGTCGCCCTTTTCGTGGATGTGGAAGCCGTGCTCGCTGCCCGGCACCAGGCCGCGCACCTCGCCCGACACACGCACGCCGTGGTCCAGCGCGGTGAAGGTCACCGTGCCGCGGGTCGGGTTGGGCGTGATCGCGCCGGTCGGCACCAGCTCCACGACAGTGCTGGGCTTGCCGCCCATGCTGCCGCAGGCTGCGAGTACGGCGCTGGCGGCCAGGGCGGCGGCGATGGCGGGGAGACGACGATGGTTCATGTTTTTTCCTTGGACGGTCCGGAAGAGGGGTGGGAGTGTTTGTCTGCAGACCCCGGAACGTATACCGGAGGCTGCGGCGCTACGCAATCGGAGGCGGACTGCTCTTGCTGCTCCTGCGCGGCGGCCAGCGCCACCAGCCTGGCCAGCGCCGCGTCGTGGATGGCGTGGCGGCGCAGTTCCGCCAGCGTCTGCCGGGCGTAGTCGAGCGAAGTGCCGTAGCGGCCCACCGCGTTGGCGAAGATGTGGCGGTAGTGGTCGTCGCTGAGTTCGCCCGTGAAGTTGGGGCTGCGCCGCGACAGCGTGAACGCCAGCGCCCGCACCGGGCCTTCGGCCGTGCCGCAGCGCAGCCACTTGGGGTCGTACACGCCGGTCGGCATTTCGCGCAGCCAGAGCCGTCGCAAGGTATCGAGCCCTTCGGCCTTCGGCACCCGGAACACCATGCCCCGCACGCTGCCGCCCGAGAGCAGGCCGAACACGAGGCCGGGCACCTGCACGCTGCCGCGGTTGACCCGGCTCCACATCTTCAGCGCCCGGTGCCAGCCGCGCACCCAGGCCGGGCGCCGCTCGATGAAGTCGAACTCGGGCCGCCAGATCAGCGAGCCGTAGCCGAACAGCCACAGATCCTCATGCCCGCCCCAGTCGGCGATGGCGCGTTCGAGCATCGGTTGCGGGTCGCGCAGGGGCTTGGGCATGGGGTCGAGTCCCGGCGGACCGGGATTTGGCGCCGGGTCCGACACGGGCGTGCCGGGGCCGGAGCCTACAATTTCGTGATCATGGTTCACCGCACCATTATTTACCGTCCCCTTTCCTACGGAGCAAGACCCGCAATGAGCGACGACGACAGCCAGCAAAATTTCATCCTCGGCTTCCTGATGGCGTTGATCGCTCTCGTGATCTTCTTCGTGATCGGCATCGTGCTCTGGCACAAGTCGCACAGCCCGGCCGCCGCGCTGGCCGCCGCCAGGCCGCCGGCGGTGGTGATCTCGGCGCCCGCGCCCGGCGCGGAGCCCAAGTTGGCCGAAGTGACCGAGACGGTGACGGTCACGATCCCCGACGGCGCCAGCATCCGCGTGGTCAACGGTGTGGTGAACTTCTACTTCGCAACCGGCAGCGCCGACCTGGCGCCCGGGGCCGCCGAAGCGCTGGCCGCGGTCATCAAGGGCGTGGAAAGCGGCCGCAAGGCGGTGATCTCCGGCTTCCACGACACCACCGGCGACGCTGCCATCAACGAACAGCTCGCCAGGAAGCGGGCCGAAATGGTGCGCGACGTGCTCGTGGGCCTGGGCGTTCCGGCCGCCAAGGTCGACCTGCACAAGCCCGAAGTCACCGCCGGTACCGGCAACAACGCGGAAGCGCGCCGCGTCGAGGTCAAGCTGGTCGACTGACCGCCTTGCTACTCTCGCAAGCCAAAAATAGCCCGGTCCGCCGGGCTTTTTTCATGCGCGCCGCCTCGTGGTGCGTGACTGAGTAAATTCGTATCGCCCGGCGTCCTGATTTCATCAGCCCGCGGCGCCCGGCTTGGTACCATGGGCCTCCAGGCCCACAGTCGCCCCGGCGACACGCAGCAAGAGCCACTATCCCCATGAGCAGCAGCACACACCCCACCGTCCGCGACGTCACCGATCGCATCCGCGAGCGCAGCCATGGGCCGCGCAGCGCCTACCTCGCCCAGCTGGCCGAAATCCGCAACCGAGACCGCGGCTCCGACCGCATGGGCTGCGCCAACGTGGCGCACGCCGTGGCCGGCATTCCGGCCAACGACAAATTCCGCGTGGTGGCCGAACGCGCCCCCAACATCGGCATCGTCACCGCCTACAACGACATGCTCTCGGCCCACGCGCCGTACCAGGGCTACCCCGACATCATCAAGCAGGAGGCCCGCCGCCTCGGTGCCACCGCCCAGGTGGCCGGCGGCGTGCCGGCCATGTGCGACGGCGTCACGCAGGGCACGCCCGGCATGGAGCTGAGCCTGTTCAGCCGCGACGTGATCGCCATGGGCACCGCCATCGCGCTCACGCACGACATGTTCGACGCCGCGCTGATGCTCGGCGTGTGCGACAAGATCGTGCCGGGCCTCTTGATCGGCGCCTTGCACTTCGGCCACCTGCCGACCGTGTTCGTGCCCGCCGGTCCCATGCCCTCGGGCCTGTCGAACGGCGCCAAGTCGAAGGTGCGTGAGCAGGCGGCGCAGGGGCTGGTCGGCCGCCAGGGGCTGCTCGACGCCGAAATGGCGGCCTATCACACGCAGGGCACCTGCACCTTCTACGGCACCGCCAACAGCAACCAGATGCTGCTCGAGGCCATGGGCCTGCACGTGCCCGGCACGGCCTTCATCCAGCCCGGCGACGCGATGCGCGAAACGCTCACGCGCGAGGCCGTGCGCACGGTGCTGGGCAAGGCCGGCGAGGCTGCCTTCAAGTGTCCGCCGATCGGCGAGATGGTCGACGAGCGCTGCATCGTCAACGCCATGGTCGCGCTGCTGGCCACGGGCGGCTCCACCAACCACCTGATCCACTGGGTGGCCGTGGCGCGCGCGGCCGGCATCGTGATCGACTGGGACGACTTCTCCAGGCTCTCCGACATCATTCCGCTGCTGACCCGCGTGTACCCCAACGGCAGCGCCGACGTGAACGAATTCCAGGCGGCCGGCGGCCCCGGCTTCGTGATCGGCGAACTGGTGGACGCCGGCCTGATGCACGGCGACGTGCTCACCGTGCGCGCCGGCGGCATCCGCGAATTCGCCAACGTCCCCGAGCTTGACGGCGAGCAGCTGCGCTGGACCTCCGCCGCACCTTCGAAGAACGACGCCGTCGCGCGGCCGGTGAGCAGCCCTTTCAGCGCCACCGGCGGCCTGAAGCTGCTGAGCGGCAACCTGGGCCGCAGCGTGATCAAGGTGTCGTCGGTGCCGGACGACCGCCATGTCATTGAGGCACCCGCGCGGGTGTTCGACTCGCAGGCGGCGCTGCACAAGGCATTCACCGCCGGCGAACTGGAGCGCGACGTGGTCTGCGTGGTGCGCTGGCAGGGCCCGCAGGCCAACGGCATGCCCGAGCTTCACAAGCTCACGCCGCCGCTGTCGGTGCTGCAGGGCAAGGGATTCCGCGTGGCGCTGGTCACCGACGGCCGCATGAGTGGCGCGTCGGGCAAGATTCCGGCCGCCATCCATGTCTCGCCAGAAGCGGCCGCCGGCGGCCCGCTCGCCAAGGTGCGCGACGGCGACGTGATCCGGCTTGACTCGGTGGCGGGTACGCTCGCCGTGTTGCTGCCCGAAGACGAATGGGCCGCGCGCGAAACCGCGACGCTGCCCGAAGCACAGCGCATCGCCGACGGACGCGGCCTAGGTCGCGAGCTGTTCGCCGGCATGCGCAGAAACGCATTGACTGCAGAAGAAGGAGCCTGCTCATGGCTATGAACGAAAAACTCACCCCTCTCGACGTGATGCGTGACGCACCCGTCATTCCGGTCATCGTGCTGAACGACGTGAAAGACGCGATTCCGCTCGCGCGCGCCCTGGTGGCCGGCGGCATCCGCATGCTCGAGGTCACGCTGCGCACGCCGCAGGCGCTGCAGTGCATCGAGGCCATCGCCAAGGAAGTGCCTGAGGCCGTGGTCGGCGCGGGCACCATCCGCAGCGCGGCCGACGCACAGGCGTCGGCGCTGGCCGGGGCCAGGTTCGTCGTGAGCCCGGGCTACACGCGCTCCGTCGGCAAGGCCTGCCACGACCTCGGCCTGCCGCTCCTGCCTGGCGTGGCCACCGGCAGCGAGATCATGACCGCGCAGGAAGACGGCTACACCCAGCTGAAGTTCTTTCCTGCGCTGCAGGCGGGCGGCCTGCCGATGCTGAAGGCATGGCAGGGCCCGTTCGGCGACGTCACCTTCTGCCCCACGGGCGGCATCCACGCGGGCAACGCGGCGGAGTTCCTCGCGCTGTCGAACGTGGCCTGCGTGGGCGGTTCGTGGATCGTGCCGACCGACGCCATCCGCGACGGCGACTGGGCCCGCATCGAGCAGCTGGCACGCGCCGCGAGCCAGCTGCCGCGCTGACCATGCGCGCCGGGTTCGACGCGAGCGACCTCAAGGTCATCGCGTTCGACGTCTTCGGTACGGTGGTCGACTGGCACAGCGGCATTGCGGCCGAGGCCGAGAGCGCGCTGCCGGGTGTCGATGGCGCCGCGTTCGCGCTGGCATGGCGCGCGGGCTACCAGCCCGCGATGAAGGCGGTGATGGAGCGCATCGCCGCGGGCGAGGGCGGCTTCACCCTGCTCGACGAGCTGCACCTGAGCATGCTCGAACAGGTGCTGCACGATTTCAGCCTGGCCGACCGCCTCGACACCGCCGCCAAGCGCGAACTGAGCCGCGCGTGGCACCGGCTGCCGGCCTGGCCCGACTCGGTGGCCGGACTCACGCGCCTGAAGAAGAAATTCACCATCTGCACCCTGTCGAACGGCAACATCGGCCTGCTCACCGAAATGGCCAAGCGCGCCGGCCTGCCCTGGGACTGCGTGCTGTCGGCCGAGGTGTTCAAGGCCTACAAGCCCGACCCGCGCACCTACCTGGGCGTGGCGGGCGTGTTCGACGCCACGCCGGGCCAGGTGATGCTGGCCGCGGCGCACCACGACGACCTGGCCGCCGCGCGCACCTGCGGCCTGAAGACGGCGTACATCGAGCGCCCGCATGAGTTCGGCCGCGCCAGGCCGAAGGACGTGTCGCCGCAGCCGGACAACCATCTGCATGCGCGCGACATCAACGAGCTGGCCGACCTGCTGGGCTGCTGATCAGTCCGTGAGCAGCTTCTCGACCGTGCGCAGGTTGCGCGCGGTGGTGCTCGACTTGTAGCGGGTCTTCGCCAGCAGCTTGGCGACCGGCGTGTCGGTGCTTTCGCCGCGCGGGCATTCCCAGTACAGCACGCCCTTGCCGCGCTTCAGGCGCTCGACCTTGGCATCGACGGTGCCGGCCTTCTCGACGATCTCGTCGAGCATGGCGGCGTCGGAGCCGAACACCAGGTACGGATGCCGCTCGTCGTCGATGCGTTCGAAGGGGTAGTCCGCGGCCATGGCTGCCATGGTCTTCTGCGTGAGCAGCACGATCCATGCGTCGTAGCCGAAGCGCTTGCGCAGGGCCTGCTCGATGCGGGTGCGCAATGCGTCGCCGTCGCTTTCGTCGGTGTCGAACAGCACATTGCCGCTGGCGAGCACGGTGCGCACCGCGCCGAAGCCCAGTTCGACGAACAGCGCCTTCAGTTCGGCGCTCTTGATCGTGATGCCGTTGACGTTCACGCCGCGCAGCAGCGCGACATGGCGGATCGTGCCTGTGGCCTTCTTCGTGCCTGGCATGGCGCAGCTACGCCCGGGGTCAGCGCAGGCCGCCGCCGGCTGCGCCTTCGTCGCGCTGGATCAGCTCGATCTTGTAGCCGTCGGGGTCCGTCACGAAGGCGATGACGGTGGTGCCGCCCTTGACGGGGCCGGCTTCGCGCGTGACGTTGCCGCCCGCCGCCTTGATCTTTTCGCAGGCCGCGTAGGCGTCGGGCACGCCGAGCGCGATGTGGCCGTAGGCGGTGCCGAGTTCGTAGCTCTCGGTGCCCCAGTTGTAGGTCAGCTCGATCTCTGCCTGGTCGGGGTTGCCCTTGCCGTAGCCGATGAAGGCGAGGCTGTATTTGTATTCGGGGTTTTCCGACGTGCGCAGCAGGTTCATGCCGAGCACCTTGGTGTAGAAGTCGATGGAGCGCTGGAGGTTGCCGACGCGCAGCATGGTGTGAAGAAGTCGCATCTCGTGGTGCCTTGTAATCATGAAGGGGGAGGCCGCTATTGTCGGCCTCTGCGCGCGGCGATCAAGCCGCCAGGGTCAGCAGATGGGCCTGGTGCTTTTGCAGGAAGGCCATGAGGTGCTGCGGGTACTCGGGCACCACCGCATCGCGCACGCTGGGGCGGGCCGCGAGTGCCTGCCGCCATGCGTTGAGCCTGGGCTTGCCGTCGAACACGCGCGAGTCGCTGATCGCGTCGAACACCTCGAAGTAGCGGAACACCGGCGCGAACACCGCATCGACCAGGCTGAAGCTGCTGCCCGCGAAATAGGGGCCGTCGCCGAGCGTGGCTTCCAAACGTTCGAACTTCGCTGCGAGTGCAAGGCGCTTCTGCTCGAACACGGCGGCGTCCTGCGTGGTCTCGTAGCCCCAGAGGTCGGCGAGGATGGCCGATCCGAACTCCATCCAAGCGCGGTGTTCGGCACGCGCGAGCGGGTCTTCGGGGTGCAGGCGCGCGCCGGGCTGCGTTTCTTCGAGGTACTCGCAGATCACGTTGCTCTCGAACAGCACGGCCTCGGAGCCGTCGGGCCGGCGCACCTTCAGCAGCGGCACCTTGCCCAGCGGCGAGATGTCGAGAAACCACCGGGGCTTGTTCGCGAGATCGATCACGACGCGCTCGAAGGGCACGCCTTTTTCATGCAGCGCAATGGCGGCGCGCTGGACATACGGGCACAGCAGGTGGCTGACGAGGGTGAGTGTCGGGGACATGGGGCTTTCCGTTCTCGAAGAGGTGTTTCGGCTCGCCGCGATTCTTGCGGGGCCGAACAACCTTTTCCCGAAAAGCCCATTCGAGAAAAGACGCCCTTGTGCTAAGCCACCGCGGTGCCTTGCCAGTGCGTGATGCGCCCGCCGTGCATCACGCCGATGCGGTCGGCCATGGCCTGCGCCTCGGCCTCGTTGTGCGTGACCAGGATCGCCGTCTGGCCCGCCTGTTTCAGGATGCCGCGCACCTGTGCCGTCAGGCGTTCGCGCGTGCCGCCGTCGAGGTTGGAGAAAGGCTCGTCGAGCAGCAGCAGGGCGGGCGAGGGCGCGAGCGCGCGGGCCAGCGCGATGCGTTGCTGCTGGCCGCCGGAAAGCTCGTGCGGATAGCGCTCCGCCGCGTCTGCCAGGCCGACCAGCGCAAGCATTTCGGCCACGCGCTCATGTTGCGCGGCGCGAGGCATGCGGCGCAACCCGAAGGCCACGTTCTTCGCGGCCGACAGGTGCGGGAACAGCGCGTACTCCTGGAACATCATGCCCACGCGGCGCTGCTCCGGCGGCAGATGAACCTGGCTGGACGACAGCAGCACGCTGCCCAGCCGGATGGTGCCGGCGCGCACCGGCTCGAAGCCCGCAATCGCGCGCAGCACCGTGGTCTTGCCGCAGCCCGAGGGGCCGAACAGGCAGGCGATTTCGCCCGCGTCCAGCGCGAGCGAGAAGCCGTCGACCACCGTGTGCGGGCCGCGCGGCGTGTCGTAGGCGAGGCTGAGCGAATCGAGGTGCAGCGAAGAACTCATGGGGTATCCGGACTGGAAGTGGCAGCGGGCGGACCCAGTTGGTTGCGCGCCAGCAGCACCACCGGCAGAAGGCCGGCCAGCACGATGCCGAGCGCGGCAATCGCGCCTTCCTCGTAGGTGCCGCGCGCGGCCTCGGCATAGAGCCAGGTGGCGAGGGTGTCGAAATTGGCGGGCCGCAGCAGCAGCGTGGCGGGCAGTTCCTTCATCGCGTCGACGAACACCAGCAGCGCGCCGGCCGCGAGCGCGGGGCGCAGCAGCGGCAGGTGCACGCGGCGCAGCGTGCCACCCGTGGTTTCGCCGAGCAGCCGCGAGGCCTGCTCGATGGCCGGAGGAATACGCGAAAGACCCGCCTCGATGCCGCCCACCGGCATTGCCAGGAAACGGATCGTGCAGGCCACCACCAGCACCACGCCGGCGGCCATCAGCGGCAGGCCCTGCCAGCCGAAGGCGGTGGCCAGCCCTGCGTCGAGCGTCAGCGCGGGCGTCAGCAGCCCGATGGCGAGCACCGTTCCCGGCACCGCATAGCCCAGCGTGGCGACGCGCGCCTGCCAGCGCGCACGGTTGATGCCGGAGCCCTGCGTGCGCGCGGTCCATGCGACCACCAGCCCCGCGGCCACGGCCGTCACGGTGACGCCCGCCGCCAGCGCCAGCGTGTTGCCCAGGCTCGCGAGCAGCCCCTGCGAGATACCGCCGCCCTGGCGCAACCGCTTGGCGCTTTCCCAGACGAGGTACAGCGCCGGGGCCACGAAGCCGATCAGCACCGGCAGCGCGGCGGCGGCGGTCGCTGCCCATGCCGCGGCCCCGCGCAGACGGCGTGGCTGCACGGCGCGCATGCGCTGCGCCGAGCCGAAGCGCTGGTGCCGCCGGCCGTTGCGTTCGAGCCAGACCAGTGCCACCACCATGAACAGCATGGCGCATGCGATCTGCGCGGCGCCTGCGAGGTCGGAGCGTGTGATCCACGTGGTGTAGACCGCCACGGTGAGCGTGTTGACGCCGAGGAACTCCGAGGCGCCGATGTCGTTGAGCGTCTCGAGCAGTGCCAGGCTCAGGCCCACGGCCAGCGCCGGCCGTGCGAGCGGCAGCGCCACGCGGAAGAATGCGCCGCGCCGGTTCTCGCCGAGCATGCGCGCGGCTTCCATCAGGTGGGCCGGCTGCGTCATGAACATCGCGCGCGCCGTCATGTAGACGTAGGGGTACAGCACGAAGCCCAGCACGAAGATCGCGCTGGGCATCGAGCGCAGGTCCGGCAGGCGGAACTGGCGCGGGCTGTCGAAGCCCAGCATCCATCGAATGGCGCCCTGCACCGGGCCGATGGGATGAAGCAGGTCGAGGTAGGCGAAGGCGACGATGTAGGTCGGCATCGCCAGCGGCAGCAGTAGCGCCCAGTGCAGCACGCCGCGCCCGGGAAAGTCGTGCGCCGTGACCAGCCATGCGCAGCCGGTGCCGATCAGCAGCACCAGCGTGCCGACGCCGGCCAGCAGCAAGGCCGTGTTGAGCGCCGCCTGCGGCAGCACGTGCGCGAGCAACGGCCCCCAATGCCCGACGCCCGAGCCGAACGCGATCCACGCGAGCGAGACCACCGGGGCGAGCACGCCGACGGCGATCAGGAAAGACGCGCAGCGCCAGGCCGGGCCCGCGGCGTGCAGGCCCGGCGGCCGGCGCCGCAGGAAGCTCATTCAGTCAATTGCCGGCAAGGTGTGCCCGGCTCCGTCGAAGTCACTGGTCGAAGCCGACCTTGTCGACCAGCGCGCTGGCCTGCTTGCGGTACCTGGCGATCTCGGTCAGCGGCAGCGGATCGACCTTCAGCTCGCCGATGGTCTGGCCGATGATCGGGTCGAGCGCCACGCCCTTGCGCACCGGGTATTCGTAGTTGGCCTGCGCGTAGAGCGCCTGTGCCGGTTCCGACACCAGGAACTCGAGCAGCTTGACCGCGTTGGCGCGCTGCGGCGCATTCTTGGCCACGGCCGCGCCGCTGATGTTGACGTGCGTGCCGCCGCTCCTGGCGTTGGCGAAGGTCGGGCGGATGACCTTGATGGCGTCGCCCCACTTGCGCGCGTCGGTGCCTTCCTTGGCGCTCTTCATCTGGCCGACGTAGTAGGAGTTGGCCAGGCCGACGTCGCAGATGCCGCCCAGGATGTCGCGCGCCACGTCGCGGTCGCCGCCGGTGGCCTTGCGCGCCAGGTTGGCCTTGACGCCGCGCAGCCACTGCTCGGCCTTGGCTTCGCCGTCGTGCGCGATCAGCGAGGCGACCAGCGCGGTGTTGTACGGGTGCTGGCCGGCGCGGATGCAGACCTTGCCCTTGTACTTCGGGTCGGCCAGGTCTTCATAGCGGAAGCTCTTGATCGGCAGGCTCTTGTCGGCGTACAGCACGCGCGCGCGCATCGAGAGCGAGAACCACTGGCCGTCCGCGCCGCGCAGGTTGGCGGGAATGGCCGATTCGAGCGCGGCCGACTTCACAGGCTGCGTCACGCCGCCGTCCACCAGGTCCATGAGGTTGCCGATGTCCACCGTCATCAGCACGTCGGCCGGCGAGCGCGCGCCTTCGGCCTTCACGCGCTCCAGCAGGCCGTCCTTCACGAACACGGTGTTGACCTTGATGTTGCTCTGGGCGCTGAAGGCCGAGATGAGCGGCTGGATCAGCGCCGGCTCGCGCGTCGTGTAGAGCGTGAGTTCGTCGGTCGCGGCTTGCGCGGGCAGGGCGGCAACGGCCAGCCAGGCGGCGCTGGCGCTGAACAGTGCGCGCGCGGCGCGGCCTCGGACGCTTTTGCGTTCGGTGAACATGAAGAAATCCTCCGGGAAGCGGCTGTGAAATATTCTGGAAACGTCGGCGCCTGTTGCCTCGGCAGCGGCGGCGATGAGAATAATTATCACTGGGCGTGCGAAGGCCGACGCCTTTGGACTTACAGGTCGAAGGCCTACTCCGCTTCCGGGCAGGTCGGGGTCAGCGCGCCGGCGGGAGCTCGAACACCAGGCAGGTGGTGGTTGCGTGCGCATACAGCGTGCCGTCGGGGCCGTACAGGCGGGCCTCGGCGGTCGCCAGCTGCTTGCCGCAATGGATCACCTTGCCTTCGGCGCGCACGCGCTGCACCTTGGGCGTCAGGCCCTTCACGTAGTTCACGCCCAACTCGGCGGTCGTGTAGCCGCGCCCGGGCGGCATCATGGTGTGCACCGAGCAGCCCAGGGCGGAGTCGAGCATGGTCGCGACCCAGCCGCCGTGGATGGTGCCCAGCGGATTCAGGTGCTGCGGCAGCGGCGTGCCCTGGAAGACGGCCACGCCGGCGCGCACTTCCACGATCGTGAAGTCCAGCGTCTTGGCGATGGCCGCGTACGGAATCTCGCCGGCCAGCATGGCCTGCATCACTTCGAGGCCGGTCTTGCCCGCGATCTGCTCGGGGCGGGCGAGGCCGGGGCCGGGGCCGGCGTCCAGGCGCTCGGTGATGCGGCGCTCTTCGGCGATCCAGCCTTCGAGCTGGTTGGGGTTCTGTGTCATGCCTGTGTTCCTTCTGGGGGCTTTGCGGAGCGGTGTTGATTGCATATGCAATAGTTGCACATACAATAATATCCCATGGACACCCCCACCAAGCCCCGCGGCTGCACCAGCTTCAAGGTGCGCCAGCTGTCGCGCCGCCTCTCGCAGCACTACGACGCCGAGGTTTCGCAAAGCGGCCTCAAGACCACGCAGTACTCGCTGCTGTCGAACCTGGCCCGCATCGGCCCCTGCCGGCCGGTCGACTTGGCTGCCGAACTCAAGATGACCGCCTCCACGCTCAGCCGCAACCTGCAGCCGCTGATCGCCGCGGGGTTCGTGGCGCAGACCGCCGGTGCCGATGCGCGCAGCCGGCTGGTGCAGGTCACGCCAGAGGGCGAAGCCAAGCGGCGCGAGGCGCTGGGCCACTGGAAGACCGCGCAGCAGAAGCTCAATGCGCTGCTGGGCGTGGAGCGCGTGCTGGCGCTGCACCTGCTGATCGACGAGTCGATGGAACTGCTGGGTGCCGACGACGCACCCGACGCCGACGACTGATTCCCCCACCCACCGCTTTTCCCCACGCATTCACATCACGCGCACGGCCGCGCGCTGCCCCCGTTTTTTTCTTCGTCCTCTACATCGCATTCCAACATCCGAGGTCCCATGTTCGCAAACCAAGTTTCCGCATGGCTGCAGCGCCGCGGCATCCACTACGGCTGGATCGTCGCCGCCATCACCTTCCTGACCATGCTGACCATGTCGGCCGCGCTGGGCCTGCCGGGGGCCATGCTCAAGCCGCTCGGCCAGGAATTCGGCTGGAGCACCGAGCAGATCTCGTCGGCGCTCGCGCTGCGCTTCGCGCTGTTCGGCCTCATGGGCCCGTTCGCTGCGGTGCTCATGGAGCGGTACGGCCTGCGCGCGGTCATCTGCACCGGCCTCGCGCTGGTCGGCCTGGGGATGGCGCTCGTCACCATGGCTTCGCAGCTGTGGCAGCTGTTCGTGCTGTGGAGCCTGATGCTGGGCTTGGGCACCGGCATGACCGCGCTGGTGCTCGGCGCGGTGGTGGCCAACCGCTGGTTCGTGGCGCGGCGCGGCCTCGTCATCGGCATGCTCACGGCCAGCTCGGCCACGGGGCAGCTGGCGTTCCTGCCTTTCGCGGCCTGGATGATCGAGCACTGGGGCTGGCGCTCGGCCATCGTGCCGATCGTGATCGGCAGCATCCTCATCGGCCTGCTCGCGCTTTGCCTGATGCGCAACCGGCCGTCCGACATCGGCCTGCTGCCCTACGGTGAAAAGCCCGGCACGCAGCCGGCCGCGCCCGCCGCCGCCGCGCCCGCCATGAACTTCGCCACGCCGTTCCGCGTGCTGAAGGAAGTCTCGACCAACCGCACTTTCTGGATCCTGGCGGGCACCTTCTTCATCTGCGGCCTGAGCACCAACGGCCTCGTGCAGACGCACTTCATCTCGCTGTGCGGCGACAACGGCATGGGCGCCGTGCCCGCCGCGTCGGTGCTGGCGATGATGGGCGCCTTCGACTTCGTCGGCACCATCCTCTCGGGCTGGCTGTCGGACCGCTACGACAACCGCAAGCTGCTGTTCTGGTACTACGGCCTGCGCGGGCTCTCGCTGTTCTGGCTGCCGCATTCGGAGTTCACCATCTACGGCCTGGGCATCTTCGCGATGTTCTACGGCCTCGACTGGATCGCCACCGTGCCGCCCACCGTCAAGCTCGCGGGCGCCGCCTTCGGCCCCGCCAAGGTGGGGCTGGTGTTCGGCTGGGTCTTTGCCGCGCACCAGCTGGGCGCCGCCACGGCCGCCTACGGCGCCGGCTTCGCACGCACGCTGCTGCTGACCTACACGCCCGCGCTGTACGCAGCCGGCGCGACCTGCCTGGTGGCCGCGTTGATCGTGATGATGATCCGCCGCCCGGCCGCCAAGGCCGGCACACCCGTGACGCCCGCCGCGGCACGCGCCTGACCCGAACCCATCGAGGCCCCGCCATGACCGCTCCCGGCAACACCGCCGAACTCGACCCGCGCACCCGCCGCCTGCTCGAGGCGCCCATCGTTCCCACGCTGCTGCGCCTGGCCGCGCCCAACGTGCTGGTGATGGTGGCGCAGGCCTCCGTCGGCCTGATCGAAACCTACTTCGTCGGCAAGCTCGGCACCGACGCGCTCGCGGGCATGGCGCTCGTGTTCCCCATCGTCATGCTGATGCAGATGACCTCCAGCGGCGCGATGGGCGGCGGCATCGCCTCGTCCATCGCCCGTGCGCTCGGCGCGCGCCGCCGCGCCGATGCCGATGCGCTGGTGTGGCACGCCATCGTCATCGCGCTGGGCTTCGGCCTGTGCTTCACGCTCGCGCTGATACTGGGCGGGCGCTGGCTCTACGGGATCATGGGCGGCACGGGGCCGGCGCTCGAAGCCGCGCTCACTTACTCGCACTGGGTGTTCTCGGGCGCGGTGCTGGTGTGGCTGTTCAACTCGCTGTCGGCCATCATCCGCGGCACCGGCAACATGTCGGTGCCGGCCAACGTGACGGTGGTGGGCGTGGTCTTCCTGATTCCGGCGTCGCCGCTGCTGATCTTCGGCATCGGCCCGCTGCCCGGCATGGGCATCGCCGGCGGCGCGATGGCGCTGCTGCTTTATTACCTGCTGGGCTCCATCGCGCTCATCGTCTACCTGCGTTCGCCGCGCAGCCTGCTGCGGCCCACGCTGGCCGCGCTCAAGCTGCGCTGGCCGCTGTTCCGCGACATCCTGCGCATCGGGCTGGTGGGTGCGGTGTCCACCGTGGCCACCAATCTTTCCATCGGCATCGCGACCGCGCTCACCGGGCATTTCGGCTCGGGCGCGCTGGCCGGCTACGGCACGGCCTCGCGGCTCGAGTACCTGCTGGTGCCGCTGGTGTTCGGCCTCGGCGCACCGCTGGTCGCGATGGTCGGCACCTGCATGGGGGCGGGCCAGCGCGAACGCGCGTTGCGCGCCACCTGGGCCGGCGCGGCGCTGGCCTTTGCGTTGACCGAGACCATCGGCCTCGCGGCGGCGCTGTTCCCGCGTCCGTGGCTGCTGCTGTTCGGCAATGACCCTGCAATGCTCGAGACCGGCGCGCACTACCTGCGCGTGGTGGGGCCGCTCTACGGCTTCTTCGGCGTCGGCCTGGTGCTGTATTTCGCATCACAGGGCGCGGGCCGGCTGCTGTGGCCGGTGCTCGGCAATATCGCGCGGCTCGCGGTGGCAGGCACTGGCGGGTGGCTGGCGCTGCGCTGGGGCGGCGGGCTCACGGGCGTGTTCGCGGCGCAAGGCGTTGCGCTGGTGGTGTACGGCATCGTGATCGCATCGGCCATCGCGGGCGGTGCGTGGTTCGGCCGGGTGGGCTGGCCGCGCACCACCAGCGGCTTGCTGCGCCGCGTGGCGCAGGCTTGAAGCGAAGCCGCAATTTCTTCTGACGATTCTCAACACGAAGGCACATCATGCAGATCAAGGACTCCGTCGTTTTCATCACCGGCGCCAATCGCGGCCTCGGCCTCGCTTTCGCGAAGGCGGCGCTGGCCGCGGGCGCGCGCAAGGTCTACGGCGCTGCGCGCGACGCCAGCTCCGTCACGCTGCCCGGCGTGACGCCTGTGGCGCTCGACGTGACGCAGCCCGCGCAGATCGAGGCGGCCGTGCGCGCCTGCGGCGATGTATCGCTGCTGGTCAACAACGCGGGCATTTCGCGCGGCTCCAGCCTGCTGGGTTCGCCCGATGCGATGGCTGCGGCGCGCGCGGAATTCGAAACGAATTTCTTCGGTCCCTGGGCGATGACGCAGGCCTTCGCTCCGGTGCTCGCGGCCAACGGCGGCGGTGCCGTGGTCAACGTGCTGTCGGCCCTGAGCTGGACCACCTTCCCGAGCGTGGCGACCTACAGCGCCACCAAGTCGGCTGCATGGTCGCTGAGCAACGGCCTGCGCAACGAACTGGCGGGGCAGGGCACGCAGGTCACGAGCCTGCACGTGGCCTTCATGGACACCGACATGGCCGCGCACGTGCCTGGTTCCAAGGCCTCGCCCGACGACGTCGCGCGGCAGGCCCTGGAGGGCGTGGAGGCGGGCAAGGTCGAGGTGCTGGCCGACGCGGTCTCCCGGCAGCTCAAGCAGGGCCTGTCGAGCGATGCGCCGCCCTATGCGGCGGCGCCTGCCCGATAAGGGCTCGGGCCCTCAGTAGCGATACGGATTGTTCGGCCGGCGGTCGTACCGGTTGGGCACGCCGTCGCCGTCGTTGTCGCGGCGACCATGGCGGCGGTCGTCCCAGCGGCGGTCGCGGTAGTAGCGGTCATTGCCGTGGTAGTGCCGCGGGGCGTGGTAGTAGCGCGGCGGAGGCGGCGGCGCGTAGTAGCGCGGGCGCGGCGGCGGTGGCGGCACCACGTAGACCTGCGCCTGGATGAAGCTGCCGGCGGGCTGTGCCTGGGCCGGTGCGGTGAATGCGGCCAGCGACAACAAGGCTGCTGCACCGAATGCCAAAGTAAGCTTTTTCATCTCTGATCCCCACTTGTGTTTTCGAAGCCTCATCCTCGCGGCCCAGTGTGAAGTTCTTGTAAGGCTGGAGCGAAATCGGATGAAGAGCTGTAAGCCCGTGCGCGTAGGACGCGGCGCGAGCAGGACACAATTTTGAAGCAGATTTGCGCCGCGGATCACCTCCGCGGGCAGGCCTTCGGCCCCATGGCCCGCAGGCCGGACGCTCAGCCGCGCGGCGCCGGCAGCATGCGGCGCAGCGCCTCGAAGAACAGGTCCGACTGTTCGCGTTCGCCCTGGATCTGTGCCGCCACGTGCGCGGCCAGCTTCGCATCGACCGGCGCCAGCGGGCGGCCGGTCGATTGCGCGATCACCTGGTGCAGGCAGGCGCGCTCGAGGTAGTAGAGATCGTCATAGGCATGGGCGATGGTGCCTCCCGCCACGATCACGCCGTGGTTCGCCAGGAAGGCCACGTCCTTGCCCGACATGGCGCGGGCGATACGCTCGCCCTCGGCATCGTCGAGCGCCAGGCCGTTGTATTCGGCGTCGATGGCAATGCGGTTCATGTAGCGCATCGCGTTCTGGCTTGAGGTCGGGTCGAGCGCGCGGTCGACCGTGATCGTGAGCGCCGTCGCGTAGGGCATGTGGCAATGCAGCACCACCGCATGGCCCGTGAGCCGGTGCACCGCGCCGTGGATGAACAGGGCGGTGGGCTCCACCCGGTGGCGGCCGGCGAGCACTTCGCCATGCACGTCGATGAGCACGATGTCGTCCGGGCCGATCTCGCTCCAGTGCAGGCCGCGCGGGTTGATGAGGTAGCGGTCCTGCGCGCCCGGCAGCATCACGCTGAAGTGGTTGCAGACGCCCTCGGAAAGCCCGTGGTGCGCGGCGGCGCGAAGGGCCAGCGAGAGGTCTTCGCGCAGCTTGCGGACCGCGGGGCTGGCGTAGTCGGAATCGGCGGACATCGTGGGGGTTTCTCCTGGTTCTTGTGGGTTGGCCGGGGGTCAGGCCTGGATCACTCCGGTCCAGGCCGCGATGAATTTCTTCGCGTCTTCGCGCACCGCCGCGGCCTGCTTGCCCGGCTTGTAGAGCGCGGAGCCGATGCCGAAGCCGGCCGCGCCGCCCGCCCGCCATTCGGCCATGTTCATGGGCGTGATGCCGCCCACGGGCATCACCGGCGTGCCGGCCGGCAGTACCGCCAGCAGCGCCTTCACCACGGCGGGCGAGGCCAGCTCGGCCGGGAACAGCTTGAGCCCGGTGGCGCCGGCCGCCAGCGCGCCGAAGGCCTCGGTGGGCGTCATCACGCCCGGCAGGCAGACCATGCCGAGCCGCGCGGCTTCGGCGATGACATCGGCGTTGTAGTTGGGCGAGACGATCAACTCGCCGCCGGCCGCATGCACGTCGCGCACCTGCTGGGCGCCGAGCACCGTGCCGGCGCCGACCAGCGCCTGCGGAAAGCGCCTGCGCATCAGCGCGATGCTCTCCAGCGGTTGCGGCGAGTTGAGCGGCACTTCGAGCAGCCGGAAGCCGGGCTCGACGATGGCGTCGCCGACGTCCGCCGCTTCCGCTGGCGTGAGGCCGCGCAGGATCGCCACCAGGGGCAGCTCGCGCATCGCGGTGTTGAATTTTTCGAGGGGAGTGGTCATGCGGCTGCAGTTCTGTCGGTGTCGAGAAAGCCGGACATCGCGTGCAGTCCGGCCCAGGTGGCTTCTGCGCCCAGCGTGCGCGTGGTGACGCCGGTGGCGCGCAGCGCGAGCGTGTAGCGCTGGGTGAGGGCGGGCGAGCCGATCAGCACCACTTCGCCGACCGCCTGCAACGACTGCGTGCGCAGCTCTTCGCCTATGAGCAGGCCAGAGAGATAGCTTGCAAGCTCCTGCTTCGGCATGCGCTCGAACAGCGCCAGCGTGCGCGCGCCGAAGGCGTTGTGCAGCAGGCCGTGGCCGTTCTCCGAGCGGGTCACGCCTTCGAGGAATGCGACTTCGTCGAGCGGCGCAGCGGCGTCGAGCGTGCGGGCGAGGATCGAGTGCTGGCTCAGCAATGCATAGAACTCGCCCGTCATGTAGGTGCGAAAGCCCGCCACGCGGCCCTTCCTGACCGTGGCCCACTTGTTGTGGGTGCCGGGCAGCACGAAGACGCCGTCGTCCAGTCCGGTGATCGACATGGCGCCGAAGATCTGCACTTCCTCGCCGCGCATCACGTCGGGCACGCCGTCATGCTCGTCGCTCAGGCCGGGAACGATCGCGATGCGCGTGCCGGGAATGGCGTGGATGTCGATGATCTTGCGGCCCACTTCGACGCGGCCCGCGGGGCAGGCGCAGTAGGGGGCCTCGACCCAGCCCTGCTTGCTGCCGGCCATGCCCGAGATGAGGCAGCGGGTGCCTTCTGCTCGCATCCAGTCGCCGAACAGCGTCTCGAAGACTTCGGGAAATCCGCCTTCAGGCACGGTGAGGATGCCGCGCGCGTCGCTGCGTTCTTCCAGCACCTTGCCGTCGGTATCCAGCAAGGCGCCGCGCAGGGAGCTCGTGCCCCAGTCGATGGCTACCAGTCTCTTCATTTGTCCTTGTCTGTCTTGTCGTGTTTTGGTTCAGGGCGTGCGCACAGGCAACCGGGTACTCCCCGCAGCGAAATAAAGGAGGAGGGGCGAAGCCCCGGGGGACATTCGCGGAGCAAGGCACCCCGTCGGCGTGAGCGCGCCCCGAACAGCAACCGGCCTGAATCCTAATGGCTAGTGATTGTCGCGCGGCACGAAAGACCCGCGACGCCCACGCAGGAAAGCAAGGTCGGCCCCTTGGTCGGCCTGCAGCACCGTGTCGACATACAGCTTCCAGTACCCCGAGTCCAGCGGTGCCTTGGGCGCAACCCATTTCTCGCGCCGCTTCGCCAGCTCTTCGTCGCTCACATGCAGATGCAGCCTGCGGTTCGGCACGTCGAGTTCGACGATGTCGCCGTCCTGCACCAACGCCAGGGGTCCGCCGGCCGCGGCCTCGGGTGCCGTGTGCAGCACCACCGTGCCGTAGGCCGTGCCGCTCATGCGTGCGTCGCTGATGCGGACCATGTCGGTGATGCCCTTGCGCAGCACCTTCGGCGGCAGCGGCATGTTGCCTGCCTCGGCCATGCCGGGGTAGCCCTTGGGGCCGCAGTTCTTCAGCACCATGACGCAGTGCTCGTCGATGTCCAGGTTCTCGTCGTCGATGCGCTTGTGCAGGTCTTCGGCGCTCTCGAACACCACCGCGCGGCCCTTGTGCACCAGCAGCTCCGGCGTGGCCGCGCTGGGCTTGATGATCGCGCCGTTGGGCGCGAGGTTGCCGCGCAGCACGCAGATGCCGGCCTTGTCCTTGAAGGGCTCGGCCTGGGTGCGGATGACCTGCGGGTTGAAGTTCTCGGCGTCCTTCACGTTCTCCCACAGGCTCTGGCCGGTGACGGTGAGAACATCCTTGTGCAGGTGGTCGGCGATTTCCTTGATCACCACCGGCAGGCCGCCCGCATAGCAGAAGTCTTCCATCAGGTACTGGCCCGACGGCTGCAGGTTCACCAGGCAAGGCAGCTCGGCGGCAAGGCGGTCGAAGTCGTCGAGCGTGAGTTCGACACCCATGCGGCCCGCAATGGCCAGCAGATGGATCACGAAGTTGGTGGAGCCGCCGATGGCCGCGTTGACCTTGATCGCGTTCTCGATGGCCTCGCGCGTGAGGATCTTCGACATGTTCATGTCTTCATGCACCATGCCGACGATGCGCCGGCCCGCCTGCCGTGCGAGCACGTTGCGGCGGCCGTCCACGGCGGGGTAGGCCGCATTGCCCGGCAGGCCGATGCCCAGCGACTCGACCATGCTGGCCATGGTGCTCGCGGTACCCATCGTCATGCAATGGCCGTGGCTGCGGTGCATGCAGCTTTCGGCCTCGAAGAACTCCTGCAGCTTGAGCGTGCCGGCACGCACCTGTTCGCTCATCTGCCACACGCCGGTGCCCGAGCCGAGCTCCTGTCCGCGCCACTTGCCCGAAAGCATCGGGCCGCCCGACACGCCGATGGTCGGCAGGTCGACGCTGGCGGCGCCCATCATGAGCGCGGGCGTGGTCTTGTCGCAGCCCATGAGCAGCACCACGCCGTCGAGCGGATTGCCGCGAATGCTTTCTTCCACGTCCATGCTCGCGAGGTTGCGATACAGCATGGCGGTGGGCCGCAGCAGCGTTTCGCCGAGCGACATCACCGGGAACTCGAGCGGGAAGCCGCCTGCTTCGTAAACGCCGATCTTCACCTGCTCGGCGAGCGTGCGGAAGTGCGAGTTGCAGGGCGTGAGTTCGCTGAACGTGTTGCAGATGCCGATGACCGGACGACCGTCGAACTGGTCGTGCGGCACGCCCTTGCCTTTCATCCAGCTTCTGTAGATGAAGCCGTCGCGGTCGTTGCGGCCGAACCATTGCTGGCTGCGAAGTTCGCCGGGTTTCTTCTTGGGGATCGTGCTCATGGGGTTTGTCTCCGAGTACCGTTTTTGTGGTGACAAACCTCAGGGTTTGTCCTGCCGGGCTGCAGTTTCAATCATCATATGATAAGCGCGGAGAGCCTGCCAGAGCCTCTGTTTTTTGGATTGGCGGGATACCGGAATTCACATCGCTCATGATCAAGAACATCCACGGTCGAACGCTCGAGCTGCTCGGTGAAGCCGTGGTGTCGGGGCGTTACGCCATCGGTGCGTCGATCCCCGCCGAGCCCGTGCTGGGCGAGGAGCTCGGTGTGAGCCGCACCGTGGTGCGCGAGGCCATCAAGTCGCTGGCGGCCAAGGGCTTGATCGTCACCGGCCCGAAGGTCGGCACGCGCGTGCTGCCCAAGGACAAGTGGAACTGGTTCGACCCCGACGTCATCACCTGGCAGGCGCGCGCCGGCCTCACGCCCGAGTTCCTGCGCGACCTGCAGGACCTGCGCCGCGTGGTCGAGCCCGCGGCCGTGCGGCTTGCCGCCGAACGTGCGAGCGAGAAGGACATCGAGGAGATCGAGGCCGCCTACGCGGGCATGAAAGAGGCCGTGGAGAACGGCGGCGAGTACGTCGCCTTCGACCTGCGCTTTCACAACGGGCTGCTTTCCGCCGCTGGCAACCGCATGCTCTCGCAGATGAGCAAGGTGCTCAACGCGCTGCTTCGCACCAGCTTCGAGATATCGACCACCAAGCCCGACGGTCCCGCGCTGTCGCTGCCCCTGCATCGCGCGGTGCTAGACGCCGTCATCGCGCACGACCCCGCGAAGGCCGAGCTGGCCATCATCCGCCTCATCGACGGCGCGCGGCAGGACATCGAGGACGTGCTCGGCTCGCGCCGCCGGCTGCCGCGCCTGAGCCGGCCGCCGCCCAGGCTCAAGGCCAGCTAGCAGCTTCGGCGCCGACCACGCGTTTTCCCGCAGTTCGCATCCGGTTCTTTCACCCCTGGCTCGCGCCCGAGCCGATTCCACCGAAGAAGAGAAGGAGACAACAAGCATGAAACTCGTCAAATCGCTGATCGCGCCGACGCTGGTCGCGTTGGGCCTCATAGCGGCGGGCAATGCCGCCGCCCAGGAAAAACTCACCGTCTGGTGGGTCAAGGGCTTCTACAAGGCGGAGGACGACGCACTGTTCGCCGCCATCAAGAAGTTCGAGGAGAAGAACAAGAACGTCAAGATCGAGCTGTCGCAGTACCCGATCCAGGACATGATCCCCAAGACCGTGTCCGCGCTCGACTCGGGCAGCCCACCCGACGTGGCCTACGCCGACGTGTACGACTTCCAGGTCACCGGCAAGTGGGCCTACGACGGCAAGCTCGAGGACATCAGCAGCGTGCTCACGCCCATGAAGGACCGCTTCGCGCCCAACACGCTGGAAACCACGTACCTCTACAACGACCAGACCAAGGCCAAGGCGTACTACGCGTTCCCGATCAAGCAGCAGACGATGCACATCGAGTACTGGCGCGACATGCTGGCAGAGGCCGGCTTCAAGGAGTCGGACATCCCGGCCACCTGGAAGGAGTACTGGTCGTTCTGGTGCGACAAGGTGCAGCCCGCCAGCCGCAAGGAAAGCGGCAAGCGCACCTTCGGCATCGGCCAGCCCATGGGCGTGGATTCGAGCGATGCCTTCTATTCGTTCCTGACCTTCATGGATGCCTACAACGTCAAGCTGGTCGACGACAACGGCAAGCTGCTGGTCGACGATCCGAAGGTGCGCACCGGCCTGATCGGCGCCATGACCGACTACACCGCGCCCTACACCAAGGGCTGCACGCCGCCTTCTTCCACCAGCTGGAAGGACCCGGACAACAACGTCGCGTTTCACAACAAGACGACCGTGATGACGCACAACGCGACCATCTCCATTGCAGCCAAGTGGCTCGACGACTCGACCAACGCCTCGCTCACGCCGGAGCAGCGCGAGGAAGCGCGCAAGAACTACACCGAGCGCATTCGCACCGCCGGCTTCCCCAGCAAGCCCGACGGCAGCAAGATGGTGTATCGCACCGCGGTGAAGACCGGCGTGGTGTTCAAGGACGCGAAGAACAAGGCGCGCGCCAAGGAGTTCGTCGCCTTCCTGATGCAGGAGGACAACCTCACGCCGTACGTCGAGGGCTCGCTGGGCCGCTGGTTCCCCGTGACCAAGGCCGCGCAGCAGCGTGATTTCTGGAAGGCCGACCCGCATCGCCTCTCGGTCTACAACCAGTACGCCGCCGGCACCGTGACCTTCGAATTCACCAAGAACTACAAGTTCACCGTGCTGAACAACGAGAACGTCTGGGCCAAGGCCATGAGCCGCGTCGTGACCGACAAGGTGCCGGTGGACAAGGCCGTGGACGAGATGATCGCGCGCATCAAGACGGTTGCGGGTCAGTAGGCCGCGCACGCACGGCACCCGTCAACACCAGCAGCTGCACACCATGAGCGCCACTGCCACCGCCGCCGCGTCGACCACACCGGCGCCTGTCGTCAATCCCGGAGCGCGGCATGCGCGCTGGCAGTTCTGGGGCGCGGTCATGGTCGTGCCCTACCTGCTGGTGTTCGTGGTGTTCGTGCTGTACCCGGTGGGCTACGGGCTCTGGCTCGCCCGCCATCCGCAAAGCTACGTGAAGCTGGTCGAAGACCCGATCTTCTTCCGCTCGGTGATCAACACGGCCATCTTCCTGGTCGTGGCGATCAACCTGAAGATGGTCGTGGCACTCGTGCTGTCGGGCTTCTTCGTCACTTCGCGCTGGTGGATCAAGATCGTCGCGGCGATCTTCATCCTGCCGTGGGCCATGCCCTCGATTCCCACCATCCTGTCGATCCGCTTCATGCTGAACCCGGAGTGGGGCGTGATCAACAGCACCATCTTCCGCCTGACCGGCGCCGACGGTCCCAACTGGCTCAACGATCCCTCGCTGGCGCTGGCCTTCGCGATGATCGTGCACATCTGGAAGTCGCTGCCGTTCTGGACGCTCATCCTCGTGGCCGGGCGCCTGGCCATTCCCACCGAGCAATATGAAGCGGCTTCGGTCGACGGCGCCTCGTCGTGGCAGAAATTCCGCTTCGTGAGCTGGCCCGCGCTGAAGACCCTCTACATCACCTCGCTCATTCTCTCGATGATCTGGACGCTGGGCGACTTCAACAGCGTGTACCTGCTCACCGGTGGCGGCCCCGCCGACCTGACGCACGTGCTCGCAACCCTGGGCATCCGCTACCTGCGGCTCGACCAGGTCGACCTGTCGATGGCATCCATCGTGGTGGCGCTGCCTCTGGTGCTGCCGCTCGTGTACTTCATGATGAAGAGGCTCTCGAAATGAAACGCTGGACCCCCAAGGCCATGGCGACCGAGGCCAAGCTGCTGCTCATCGGCATTCCGGTGCTGCTGTGGACGCTGATACCGGTCTACCACATGGTGCTGTTCGCGATCTCGTCGAAGGACTCCGCGACCTCGGGCCACCTGTGGCCCAAGAACCCGACGCTGGACAACTTCCGCATCGTGTTCCAGCAGAAGCATTTCTACCTCGACCACTTCTGGCTGCAGCTGTGGAACTCGCTGGTGATCGCGCTGTCGGTGGGCGCGCTCACGCTGTTCGTGGCCACCACCGCCGCCTTCGCCATCAGCAGGCTGCGGGTGCGCGGCGGCCGCACGGTGATGAACCTGGCGCTGTTCACGTACTTCATTCCGGCGGCTTTCCTGGCCGTGCCCATGTACAAGACCATGGGCAACTACGGCCTGCTGAACAGCCAGTGGGCGCTCATCCTGGCAATGGTGACCATCGCCTCGCCTTACTGCATCTGGGTGCTCAAGCAGGCGTCGGACAAGCTGCCCTATGAGCTCGACGAGGCCGCGCGCATGGACGGCGCCTCGCCGCTGCAGCTGTTCCGCCTGGTGTACCTGCCGCTGATGGTGCCGTCGCTGGTGGCGGTGGGCACCTATTCGCTGCTGCTGGCGTGGAACGAGTACCTCTACGCGTTCCTGCTGCTGTCCAACGACAAGAGCGTGACGCTGGCCGTGGCGCTTGGCAACTTCCTATCGGCCGACGACTCGCCGTGGGAACTGCTCATGGCCACCGGCCTCATCTACGCGCTGCCGCCCGCGGCGATCTACTACACCTTCAAGCGCTACATGGTGGGCGGGCTCACCGCCGGCGCCGTCAAGAGCTGAACGAACGACTCAGGGACAACACGATGGCATCCGTTTCCTTTCGCAATATCCAGAAATCCTTCGGCAAGGTCCAGATCATCAAGGGCCTGGGCTTCGACATCACCGACGGCGAGTTCGTGGTGCTGGTCGGCCCCTCGGGCTGCGGCAAGTCGACCTTGCTGCGCATGCTCGCGGGTCTGGAAGACATCAGCGGCGGCGAGATCATGATCGACGGCCGCGTGGTCAACGACCTCGAGTCGAAGGACCGCGACATCGCCATGGTGTTCCAGAGCTACGCGCTGTATCCCCACATGACGGTGGGCGAGAACATGGGCTTCAGCCTGCGCCTGCGCAGCGCCGAGAAGTCGGTGACCGAAGAGCGCGTGGCGCGCGCCGCGAAGATCCTCAACCTCGACGCATTGCTCGGCCGCTATCCGCGCGAGCTCTCCGGCGGCCAGCGCCAGCGCGTGGCCATGGGCCGTGCCATCGTGCGCGACCCGAAGGTGTTCCTGTTCGACGAGCCGCTGTCCAACCTCGATGCCAAGCTGCGCGTGGCCATGCGCGCGGAGATCAAGGCGCTGCACCAGCGGCTGAAGACCACCACCGTCTACGTGACGCACGACCAGATCGAAGCCATGACCATGGCCGACCGCATCGTGGTGATGCACGACGGCATCGTCGAGCAGATCGGCACGCCGCTCGACCTGTACGACCGGCCCGACAACCTGTTCGTGGCCCAGTTCATCGGTTCTCCGTCGATGAACGTGATCGAGGGCACGGTGCGCCGCGCGGGCGGCGAGTGCTGGGTCGAGGCGCAGGGCGCGCGCTGGCCGGTGCCGGCCACCACATCGGCGCCCGACGGCCAGCCGGTGCACTACGGCGTGCGGCCCGGCGACATCACGCTCGGCGGTGGAGCGCAGTCGGTGGCTGCCAAGGTGATCGTGGTCGAGCCCACGGGCGCGGAGACCGAACTGCTGGTGCAGGTGGGTGAGTCCCGCCTGGTGCTGGCGGTGCATGGCCGCGTCGATGCCCGGCCCGACGAGATCGTCAACCTGGCGATCGACACGCCGCGCGTGCACCTGTTCGACCGGCAGACCGGCCGCCGCATGGGCTGAGCGCGCGGCCCGGGTTCAGCCCGTGCGCAGCCTGAGCAGGGCGCGCACGAAGCCGTGGTCGGAGCGCGAGCGGTCGCGCCCTTCGTGCAGGTGGTCGTTGAAATAGTCGACACGCCGCACGTCGCCCAGGCTGCGGCGGCTGGTGGCGACGAATTCCTCGCTCACCAAGATCTGGTCGAGCACCTCCGGATAGCCCTGGTGGATGTGCGAGTACGCCACGTCCTTCTTGAGCGCCGACTCGCCCTGCATCTCGTAGGCGTTGAACAGCGCCACGTCGCGCGCGGCCTTGTCGTAGGCCACTTCGGAGGTGGCCGCCACGAGCTGCGTGGTCACGCTGTGCGGGTTGTCGTTGAAGTCGCCCATCACCACGAGCGGCACGTCCGTGCCCTGCAGCAGGTCGATGACGATGCAGCGCAGGGCCGCGGCCTCCGCGCCGCGCATCAGCAGCGAGCGCAGCGACGCCATCACGCCCACCTTGCGGTCGTCGCGGTCCTCCAGGTGGTTGCCTTGGGCGTCCTGCAGGAACTTCGGGCGCTTGGATTTCAGGTGCACCGTCAGCACATGCACCTGCTGGCCGTGCTTCATGCGCACCGTGACCAGCAGAGGCGGGCGTTCGAAGCGCGTGTGCGCGCCCAGGCCCGGCACCTCGACGCCGAAGCCTGGCGGGAAGTCGACGAAGGAGCGGACCTCGTCCACCTTCAGGCGGGTCGCGATGCCCACGCGCGGCGTGCCCTGCGCCCCCGGCCTCGCGGGCGTGCCGGCGGAGCTGCCGGGCGGCGGCGTGTTCTCGGCGCCGGGCGCCGACACGAAGTCGTAGCGCAGGCCGCTGCGGGCGATGGCGGCCTTCAGTGCCGCCTCGTCCCACACCTCCTGCACCGCCAGCACGTCGGCGTTGAGCGCTTGGAATCGCTCGCCGGTCCAGTCGATCTTTCGCTCGTACTCACGCTCGTTGTAGGCGTCCTGGTTCTCGTAGTACGCCCGGTTCGGGTTCGCGAGGTTGAGAAGGTTGCAGGTGGCGACGAAGAGGGTGGCGTAGTTGGGCGGGATGTATTGCATGGCGTAACGATTGTGGCCCGGGCGAGGGCGGTGCTGCGCCACCAATGAAAAAGGGCACCGAAGTGCCCTTGCTCTGTTTCCGGACAGGCGTGCCGCCCGGATGCGTGTGCTTTCTCCAGTTTCAGCGGCCGAAGGAACGGCCACCGCCGCCACCGGAGCGGCCGCCACCGCCGCCATAGCCACCACCGCCGCCACCCGAGCGGCCACCGCCGCCCGAACGGTTGCCGCCGTAGCCACCGCCGCCGCCGCCCGGACGACCACGTCCGCGGCCGCCACCCATGTGGTCGACGCTGGTGCGCAACGGATCCGGCTGGCCTGCGCCGCCTGCGACCGCTTCGGCACGCAGGTGCGCGACCTGGTTGGCTTGCGTCGGGCTGTGGCTGTTGCCGTGATGGCGCGGCTGGCGCTCGTCATGCGGCTGGTGGGCTTGCTGATGCTGATGCGGTGCATGGTGCGGTGCGCGTGCCGGACCTTGCGGGCCACGGCCTTGCGGTGCGCGGGCACCCGGGCCGCGCGGGCCCTGGCCTTGTCCGCCGCCGTTGGCATTGCGGGCCTGGCCGCCGCCCTGGCCCTGGCCGCCGCCGCGGCGCTGACCGCCGCCATTGCCGCCGCCACCGCCGTTGCCGCCACCCTGGCCGGCCTTGTTCTCGCGGATGCGTTGCAGCATCTCGGTGCGGGCGGCCTTGGCGGCTGCCTGCATCACGTCGCGGCTCGGCGGACGGCCGGCGCCGCCCCAGATCGTCTGGCGGCCCATGGCGATAGGCTCGGCGCGCTCGCCTTCTTCAGGGCCGAAGCCCTCGACGATCTGCACGGGGATCGTCTGCTTGGTGAAGCGTTCGATTTCCTGCATGAAGCCTTCTTCGTCCAGGCACACGAAGCTCACGGCCTCGCCGCTCGAACCGGCGCGGCCGGTACGGCCGATGCGGTGGACGTAGTCTTCGCTGACGTTCGGGATCTCGTAGTTCACCACGTGCGGCAGCTCGTCGATGTCGATGCCGCGGGCCGCGATGTCGGTGGCCACCAGCGCGCGGATGTCGCCGCTCTTGAAACCGGCCAGCGCTTGCGTGCGGGCGCTCTGGCTCTTGTTGCCGTGCAGCGCCATCGCCTCGATGCCGTTCTTGGTGAGGAATTCGGCCACGCTGTTGGCGCCGAACTTGGTGCGCGTGAACACGAGCACCTGGCTCCACTTGTTCTCGTTGATGATGTGCGCGAGCAGCGCCTTCTTCTTGCCGCGGCCCACGGGATGGATCACCTGGGTGATGCGCTGCACGGTGGTGTTGCGCGGCGTGACCTGGATGCTCTGCGGGTTCTTCAGCAGCGTGGCTGCCAGGTCGCGGATCTCGTCGCTGAAGGTGGCCGAGAACAGCAGGCTCTGCTTTTCCTTGGGCACCAGGGCCAGGATCTTCTTCACGTCGTGGATGAAGCCCATGTCGAGCATGCGGTCGGCTTCGTCGAGGATCAGCATCTGGACCTGGCTCAGGTCGAGCATGCCCTGCTGCTGCAGGTCGAGCAGGCGGCCGGGGGTGGCCACGAGGATGTCGACGCCCTTCTTGAGCTTGCTGATCTGCGGGTTCATGCCGACGCCGCCGAAGATCACGGTCGAGTCGAGCTGCAGGTACTTGCCGTACGTGCGCACCGACTCTTCGACCTGGGCCGCGAGTTCGCGGGTGGGGGTCAGCACGAGGGCGCGGATGCCGACGCCGCCGAACTTGTTGGTGGCGCTGCGGCTCATGCTGAGCTTGTGCAGCATCGGCAGCGTGAAGGCGGCGGTCTTGCCGGTGCCGGTCTGTGCGCCGCCCAGCAGGTCATGACCTTCGAGCACCGCGGGGATGGCTTGCGCCTGGATGGGGGTGGGCGAGTCGTAGCCGTGCTCGTGCACAGCCTTCAAGATGGCGGGGGCCAGCTTCAGTTCGTCAAAATTCATTGGAAACAATAAGCGCCATACACGGCGCAGTGGCATCGGCCCGCTTGGCGTCTTGTTGACGCCGAGCCAGTCAAGGCAGATGAAGGTCAGGGGTGGGAGCCGGAAAGTCCGCCCTCGCGAAAGGGTTGTTGGATGGAGCTTTCTTCGTCCCCGGCAGAGAGCCGGTGTTGCGGGCAACTGGACCCGGCAACGGTGGCTATTGTCGCATGAGTCGATAATCGGTGGTTTGCCGCGCCCGAACGTGCTTTTCTGGCGCCCGCGCTTTCCCCCGAATCTTTGTACCCAAGGTAACTACTCCCAGATGGCTCAATACGTCTATTCGATGAACCGTGTCAGCAAGACCGTGCCGCCCAAGCGGCAGCTCTTGAAAGACATTTCGCTGTCCTTTTTCCCCGGCGCCAAGATCGGCGTGCTCGGCCTGAACGGCTCGGGCAAGTCCACGCTGCTCAAGATCATGGCGGGTGTGGACAAGGAATTCGAGGGCGAGGCACTGCCCATGCCGGGCATGACGATCGGCTACCTGGAGCAGGAACCCAAGCTCGACCCCGAGCACACGGTGCGCGAATCGGTCGAGGAGTCCATGGGTGCGGTGTTTGCCGCCAAGGCGCGCCTGGAAGAGGTGTACATCGCCTATGGCGCCGAAGACGCCGACTTCGACGCGCTGGCGGCCGAGCAGGCCCAGCTCGAAGCCATCATCGCCACCGCCGGCACCGATTCCGAGCACCAGCTCGAAATTGCCGCCGACGCCCTGCGCCTGCCGGCCTGGGACGCCAAGATCGGCGTGCTGTCGGGCGGCGAAAAGCGCCGCGTGGCGCTGTGCCGCCTGCTGCTGAGCAAGCCCGACATGCTGCTGCTCGACGAGCCGACCAACCACCTGGACGCCGAATCGGTGGAGTGGCTCGAAGTGTTCCTGCAGCGCTTCACGGGCACCGTGGTGGCCATCACCCACGATCGCTACTTCCTCGACAACGCGGCCGAGTGGATCCTGGAAATGGACCGCGGCCGCGGCATTCCCTGGAAGGGCAACTACAGCACCTGGCTCGAGCAGAAGGGCGAACGCCTGGCGCAGGAGCAGAAGAGCGAAGAAGCCCACGCCAAGGCGCTGAAGAAGGAACTGGAGTGGTCGCGCCAGAACCCGAAGGCGCGCCAGGCCAAGAGCAAGTCACGCCTCGCTCGCTTCGAAGAGCTGAGCGACATGGAATACCAGAAGCGCAACGAAACGCAGGAAATCTTCATTCCCGTGGCGGAGCGGCTGGGCCAGCAGGTGTTCGAGTTCCACAACGTGAGCAAGTCCTTCGGCGACCGCATGCTGATCGACAACCTGAGCTTCACCGTTCCGCCGGGCGCCATCGTCGGCATCATCGGCCCCAACGGCGCCGGCAAGTCGACGCTGTTCAAGCTGCTCGCAGGCAAGGAAAAGCCGGATTCGGGCGAGGTCGTCATCGGCCAGACCGTGAAGATGGCCTTCGTCGACCAGCACCGCGACGAGCTGGCCAACCAGAAGACCGTGTGGGAAGACATCTCGAACGGCCTGGACATCATCAACGTAGGCAAGTTCCAGATGGCCAGCCGCGCGTATGCGGGCCGCTTCAACTTCAACGGCGCCGACCAGCAGAAGAAGGTCGGCACGCTGTCGGGCGGTGAACGCGGCCGCCTGCACCTGGCCAAGACGCTGATCGCCGGCGGCAACGTGCTGCTGCTCGACGAACCGTCGAACGACCTGGACGTGGAAACCCTGCGCGCCCTCGAAGACGCGCTGCTCGAGTTCGCCGGCACGGTCATGGTGATCAGCCATGACCGCTGGTTCCTCGACCGCATCGCCACCCACATCCTGGCCGCCGAAGGCGACAGCCAGTGGACCTTCTTCGACGGCAACTACCAGGAGTACGAAGCCGACAAGAAGAAGCGCCTTGGCGAAGAAGGCGCCAAGCCCAAGCGCATGCGTTACAAAGCCCTGAAGTAAGGCTCAGGCGGCTTCGGCCGCTTCGGCAAGAGCGCGCGGTTCCGCAAGGGGCCGCGCGCTTTTTTCATCGTCCGCGGCAAACACATCGCGTGCGGCGAAGAGGCCGTTCAATGCCGCCGGAAAGCCCGCATACACGGCCATCTGCATGATGATCTCGACCACTTCGTCGCGCGTCACGCCGACGTTCAGCGCGGCCTGGATGTGCACCTTCAGTTGCGGCGCGGCATTGCCCATGGCGGTGAGCGCGGCCACCGTGGCGATCTCGCGGGCGCGCAGGTCGAGGCCGGGGCGCGAGTAGATGTCGCCGAACGGAAACTCGATCAGCAGGCGGCTGAAGTCGGGCGCGATGCCGGCCAGGCTCTCGACCACCTTGACGCCGCCTTCACCGTCGATCTCCTGGAGCTTGGCCAGGCCACGCGTGTAGCGCAGGTTGTCGTCGTGGCCCTGGTTCTGTGTGTTCGTCATTGCTCGTCTTTCCTTCCCGGGCTTTGCCCGATGGAGGAGGACGCCTCTTCGTCTTCTCGACCTTGCGGTAGTGGCCGATCTTGAGCGACAGCGCCTGCATGGATTGCTGCAGCGCCGCCACCCGGGCCTGAACTTCGGCAAGGTGCTGCTCGAGCATCTCGCGCCGCTCGCCGACGCTGGCATCCCCCTGGCTTCGAAGCCTGACGAAGGCCTGCATGCCCTGGATGGACATGCCGGTCTCGCGCAGGCGCAACAGGAAATCCAGCAAGTCCATGTCGGCGCTCGCATAGCGCCGCTGACCGCCCGGCGCACGCGGCACCGCGGCAATCAGCCCGATGCGCTCGTAGTAGCGCAGCGTGTAGGCCGTGAGGCCGGTTCGCTTCGCGACTTCCGCAATGGTCAGGCTGGTTTCCATGGCGTTGATTCTCGAAATTAGAGTGCGCTCCAAGTCAAGCGCTTCGTTGAAGCCCGCACGCAGGGCGGCGGTGTCGTTGATCTGAGAGGGCCACCAGCAGGCGCGACGGCCCGAAACCGCCTTGCCGTCACCCGGCATCGTTCGTTGCGGCCGCCGCCGGTTCGGCTTCCGGTATGCCTCGCGCGAGCACGCGCTTGCGCACCGCGTAGATGTTGTTGCGCAGCGCATAGAGCTCGTCGGCATACGACAGCGGCACGGCTACCTTGTTGACGGTGCGGTCGAGCTGGTCGAGGTCGTCCAGCAGCGCCTTCTTTTCGCCCTTGTGCGCATCGACCTTGGCCTCGATGTCGCGCAGCCGCGCATACCAGCGGAACACGCGGCGGCGCACTCGGAACTGGTAGAGCGGCGGCACCACGCGGCTCAGCGGCAGCATCAGCACCAGCAGGCCGCCGAGCACCAGCCACATGCGCTCGATCAGGTTGCTGGCCCAGAACGGCAGGTAGCGCTGCCAGGCCGGCGGCGTGCCGTTGATGGCGCGGTCGCCTTCGGGGCTCACCGGCAGCTCGCTGGTGCGCGTGTTGGGAAAGTCGCGCGCCCGGTTGAACCAGCCGGCGCCGCTGTGCAGCGTCTGCGCCGACTGCGCGAACAGCTGCCGCAGGGCGGGGTGCGTTTCGTCGCGCGACAGCAAAGAGGTGGTGGCCGCCAGCAGCGACACGTCGTGCGGCGGCAGGTCCTTCGACAGGTCGACCACGCCGCGCGGCAGCGTCACGGCCGACAGGAACGGGAAGCGGCGCGAATAGGCGTCGGCCTGGCCGAAGTCCATGAGCTTGATGTCCTCGGAGCGCAGCAGGTGCTGCACCTGCGGCGACTGCGGCGCCGACGACAGCACGATGGCGTCGAGCAGCCCCGCCTGCAGCGCCTCGGCGGCGGCGGCCTGCTCGAGGTTCGACAGCAGCAGGTCGCCGGGTCCGAGCTTGTTGGCCTTGAGCATGCGCTCCATGATGTCCGGCAGGCCGCTGCCCGGCAGGTCGACGTTCACGCGCAGGCCGCGCAGTTGCGTGAGCGATGTCAGCGTGCCGGTCTTGCGGTCGATCTTCTGTGCCGAATCGGCGCGGTAGAACAGCCAGATCGGCTCGTAGAACAGGCTGCCGAGCGATGTCAGGCCGGCCTGCTCGTCCGCCACCGGGTCGGCGCTGCCGCCGCGCACGAAGCCCACGTCGGCGCCGCCGGTGCGCAGCAGCTGCAGGTTCTCGGTCGAGCCCGAGGTGGGCTTGAGCTCCACCTCGATGCCGGCGCGCTTGAGGGCTTCCGCATAGTGCTTGCCGAACTGCGCATAGGCGCTGCCCGTGGGGCCGGTGGCGAGCGTGACGTGCTTGGGCGGTTGCGGTTGCAGCCACCAGTAGGCGGCGACCAGCAGGCCGATCACGATGAACACGATCGGCCCCGCCGAGGCGATCAGGTCGCGGATCGACAGCAGGATGAGCTTCAAGGTCCGGGGGAACGCCATGGTGGTCTTCTCGTGAAGTGTCAGCCGCGCGTTGCTGCCATGTCCGCCGCGCAGGGAACGTGCAGCTCGCCCACCGTCACCGCGCGCGCCGCCTGCACCGCGCGCAGCGTGGCGATGGCGACCGCCTCGGCGGCCATGGTGCTGAGCACCGTCATGCCCGGGGCGTTGCCTTCCAGCGGCACGCGGCCGGTGGCCAGCGCGAACAGCGTGTCGCCGTCGCTCATGGTGTGCACCGGGTTGATGGAGCGCGCCAGCCCGTCGTGCGCGACCATGGCGAGCCGGTTGGCCTGCACCTTGGTCAGCACCGCGTCGGTGGCGATCACGCCGATGGTGGTGTTCGTGCCCGCCAGCAGCGGCTTGGGGCTGTCGCCGCGCAGCAGGGCACGGCGGGTGTCAAGCAGCGACTTGCCGTCTTCGGTGCGCGCGCCGGCCACGGGCTGGCCGGTGTTGTGGTCAATCACGTCGCCCAGCGGATTCACCGCGATCAGCGCGCCCACCGTGACGCCGCCGACCTTGACCGACGCGGTGCCGATGCCGCCCTTCATCGCGCGGTGCACGCCGAAGAGCTTGCCCACCAGCGCGCCGGAGCCCGCACCCACGTTGCCTTCGGCGGGCGGCGCCGTGCTCGCGGCCTCGCAGGCGGCATAGCCGGCCGCGGCGTCGGGGCGGATGCGCGCATCGCCCATCGGCAGGTCGAACAGCACGGCGGCGGGCACGATGGGCAGCGTGCCGAAGCGCACGTCCATGCCGATGCCGCGCTCTTCCATCCAGCGCATGGCGCCTTCGGCCGCGGCCAGGCCCCAGGCGCTGCCGCCCGCGAGCATCACCGCATGCACCTGCTGCACCAGGTTGCCGGGCGCGAGCAGGTCGGTCTCGCGCGTGCCGGGGGCCGCGCCGCGCACGTCGACACCGCCCACGGCGCCGTCGCGCGCCATGATCACGGTGCAGCCGGTGGGGCGGCGGGTGTCGGAGAAATGGCCGACTTCGATGCCGGCGACGTCGGTGATGGAACCGGCGGAATGGGAAGAGGCGAAAGAGTTGGAAGAGGAGGCTGGCATGGCGGCCGATTATGAGACCGCACCCTCTACGATCAGCACCATGACAGTTGCAAGAAGTTTCTCCCCCGACGGCGGGAGCCGTCATGTCGTGGTGATCGGCGCGGGCGCGGTGGGCAGCGCCACCGCCATCGAAGCGCTGCGCGCGGGTTTGCGCGTGACGGTGGTCGAGCCCGGCGAGCCGGGCGGCCCGCATGCCACGAGCTACGGCAACGCCGGCTGGCTGTCGTCGCATTCGGTGGTGCCGCCCGCGTTGCCGGGGGCCTGGCGCAAGGTGCCCGGCTGGCTGGCCGACCCGCTCGGGCCGCTCGCCCTGCGCTGGCGCTACCTGCCTCGGGCCCTGCCATGGCTGCTGCGCTACCTGGCCTCGGGCTGGACCGAGGCGCGCGTGCAGCGCACCGCCGACGCGCTGCGCACGCTGCTGGCCGACGCGCCCGCGCTGCACGCGCAACTGGCCGCCGAAGCGGGCGTGCCGCAGCTCATCGAGCGGCGCGGGCTGCTGCACGCCTACCGTTCGCGCGCGGAGTTCGACGGCGATGCGCTGGGCTGGCGCGTGCGCCGGCGTGTCGGCATCCAGTGGGAAGAATGGGCGGAGGCCGAACTGCGCCGCCGCGAACCCGATCTCGATGCGCGCTACACCCTCGGCATCTTCGTGCCCGAAGCCGGCCACTGCCGCAACCCGGGCGCCTACGTGGCGGCCCTGGCGCAACATGCGCTCGATGCGGGCGCCGAACGGGTCGCCGCCCGCGCAACGGGGTTTCGCATCGAGGGCGGCCGGCTGCGTGCCGTGCGCACCGAGGCCGGCGAAATCGCCTGCGACGGCGCCGCCATCTGCGCCGGTGCCCGTTCAGGCGCGCTGGCCGCGGCCGCCGGCTCCGCGGTGCCGCTGGAGTCGGAGCGCGGCTACCACGTGGTCATCGAAGACGCCAAGGCGGGCCCGCGCACGCCGACCATGGTGGCCGACGGCAAGCTCATCGCGCACTGGATGGACGGCGGCCTGCGCGCGGCAGGGCAGGTCGAGATCGCGGGCCTTGAAGCGGAGCCCGACTGGCGCCGTGCCGAAATCCTGCATGAGCATCTGCAGTCGATGTTCCCCTCGCTTGCACGGCCAGCCCCGGGCGCGCCTTCCGTGAAGCAATGGCTCGGACACCGCCCGAGCCTGCCCGACGGGCTGCCCTGCATCGGCCCGTCGGGTGCCAGCGCCGACATCGTGCTGGCCTTCGGGCATGGCCACGTGGGCCTGTGCGGCTCGGCGCGCACGGGGCGGCTGGCGGCGCAGCTGCTCGCTGGCGCTGCAGCGGAGATACCGCTCGCGCCCTTCGATCCGGGGCGCTTCAAGTCATGAAGCCGGCCGGCGAATCAGTTCGCCGGCGCTATCGAAAGCACCGTGAGCGCACCGTCGACCTTGTCGGCCGTGAACTGCACCTTGTCGCCGGGCTTCACCTTGGTGAGCAGCGCGGGGTCGCTCACGCGGAAGACCATCGTCATGCCCGTCATGTCGAGGTTGGGAATGTCGCCGTGCTTCAGCGTGATCTTCTTCGCATCGGTGTCGATCTTGCGGACCTCGCCTTGGACGGAAGGCAATGCAGCCTGCGCGAAGGCGGCTGCGGCGAGCAGGGCGGCGGAGAGTGCGGTGAACAGTTTCTTCATGATGAGTTCTTTCCTTGGCAGGCGGTTGGTTCAGCGATAGCTTTGATAGACGCGCGTGCTGCCCTCGGCCAGCACCAGCAGCACGTCGTAGGGATCGCGCCGGTCGCCATAGGCCGGGCCGTCCATGCCGGGCGATCCGACCGGCATGCCGGGCACGGCGAGGCCGACGGCCTTGGGCTTTTCCTTGAGCAGCCGTTGCACCTCGCGCGCGGGCACGTGGCCTTCGATGGCGTAGCCGCCGACGAGGCCCGTGTGGCACGAGCCCAGCTTGGCGGGCATGCCCAGGCGGGTGCGCGCGGCGGTATTGCCTTCGTCGTGCACGCGCGTGGCGAAGCCGCTCTTGTTGAGGTGCTTGACCCAGTCCTGGCAGCAGCCGCAGTTCGGGTCTTTCCAGATCTCGACCATCGGCGCCGCGGCCATCGCAGTCGTCGCGGCAAACGGCACGGCAGTGGACGCCAATGCCAGCAGCAGCTTTCTTCTTTGCATGATTTCTCCTTCAGGATTTGCCGGCGGCGGGCAGCACGCGGACGCGGCCGGCCATGCCGAGTTCGTAGTGGTCCTTCACCAGGCAGGCGAAGTCGAAATCGCCGGAGCGGTTGAAGGTCCAGACCATGTCGCCGGTCTTGCCCGGGGGCACGTGCACCATCCACGGCTCGTCGTGCTCCATGCCCGGGAATTTCTTCATCATGGCCGCGTGCGCCTCGATCTCGGCGGTGGTCCCCAGCACCAGTTCGTGCAGGTCCTTGCCGCGGTTCTTCAGGCGCAGGCGGATGGTGTCGCCTTCGCGCACTTCGATGACGGAGGGCGTGAAAGTCATGTCGTCGGCCATCGCGATGTCGATGGTGCGCTTCACCGCGCCGGGCTTGCCCGCGATGCCCCAGGGCTTCTGTTCGGGGGCGGGCGTGGCGGCGCCTTGCGGCTTGGCGACGTGGGCCTCGTGGGCCTGCGCGGCGGTGGCGACTGCCGCAAGGGCCAGGCAGGCGGCGATGGATGCGAGTGTCTTGTTCATGAGGTGGGTTCCAGGAAAAGAGATCAGTGGTCGTGCGCGCCGTGGCCCGAAGGCTTGCGCACGCTGGCGTCGGTCTTGTTGCCGCCGCCCTTGGCGGCAGGGGCGCTGCGCGTGGCCGGCGGCACGTTCGCCCCCGGTACTTCGCGCGCGACGGTGCCCGCCGGGTGCCTGAACCAGCCCGGGTCGCGGTAGTCGCCCGGCTTCTGGTCGCGCCGCACCTTCAGCAGCGTGAACATGCCGCCCATCTCGGCCGAACCGAAGGGGCCGGTGCCGGTCATCATCGGCACGGTGTTGTCGGGAATGGGCATCTCCATCTCGCCCATGTCGGCCATGCCCTTGTCGCCCATCACCATGTAGTCGGGCACGAGCTTGCGGATCTTCTCGGCCACGCCCTTCTGGTCGACGCCGATCATGGTCGGCACCTCGTGGCCCATCGGGCCCATGGTGTGGTGCGCCTTGTGGCAGTGCAGCGCCCAGTCGCCTTCCTCGTCGGCAATGAACTCCATCTGCCGCATCTGGCCCACCGCCACGTCGACCGACACCTCGGGCCAGCGCGCGGTGCGCGGCACCGGGCCGCCGTCGGTGCCCGTCACCTCGAACTCGTGGCCGTGGATGTGGACGGGGTGGTTGGTCATCGTGAGGTTGCCCACGCGGATGCGCACCCGGTCGCCGCGGCGCACGTTCAGCGTGTCGATGGCCGGGAACACGCGGCTGTTGAAGCTCCAGATGTTGAAGTCGGTCATGGTGTTGACCTTGGGCGTGGCGCTGCCGGGCTCCACGTCGAAGCTGCCGAGCAGGAAGCAGAAGTCGCGCTGCACCGGCTCGATCAGCGGATGGCTGCGGGCCTCGCGCGGATGCGTGACCCAGAAGCCCATCATCCCCATCGCCATCTGGACCATCTCGTCGGCGTGCGGGTGGTACATGAAGGTGCCGGGCCGGCGCGCGGTGAACTCGTAGACGAAGGTCTTGCCCGGCGGGATGTGCGGCTGCGTGATGCCGCCCACGCCGTCCATGCCGTTGGGCAGGCGCTGGCCGTGCCAGTGCACGGTGGTGTGCTCGGGCAGCCGGTTGGTCACGAAGATGCGCACGCGGTCGCCCTCGACCACCTCGATGGTCGGGCCGGGCGACTGGCCGTTGTAGCCCCACATGTTGACCTTGAAGCCGGGCGCCATCTCGCGCACGACGGGTTCGGCGACGAGGTGGAATTCCTTGACACCGGCGTTCATGCGCCAGGGCAGCGTCCAGCCGTTGAGCGTGACGACAGGGTTGTAGGGCCGGCCGTTGGGCGGATCGAGCGGCGGCGCGGTGGCGGTCGAGCCTTGCGACACCGGCTCGGGCAATGCGGCCATGCCCACGCGGCTCACGGTGGTGGCGGCAACGGCCGTGGCCGCGCCCGCGAAGAAGTTGCGACGGTTCATGTCAGTGGCCTCCCGCCGCTGGCGTCTCGCCGGACGCGGCGGTCTGCAGCGCGGTCATGCCGCCGGGCGAACTGCCGGTGAGCACCAGTTGCAGGTCGGTGTCCGCCAGCCAGAAGTCGCGCTGCGCCTCCATGCCCGCGTTCACCGCGAGCACGCTGGCGCGGGTTTCGCCGAGCAGCTCCCACACGCTCGCGAGCATGCCGTTGTAGCGCAGCACCATTTCCTCGTTGACCTGCTTGCGCAGCGGCAGCACCTCGTCGCGGTAGCGGCGGGCGATGGCATAGGCGGTGTTCCAGCCCTGCCATGCCTCGCGCGCCTCGCTCGCGGCCAGCACGCCCACGTCGCGCACGCGAGCGGCCGACTGCAGATACAGCGCCTCGGCGCGGCCGTTGCGCGCCTGGCCCCAGTCGAAGACCGGAATCGGCAGGTCGAGCTCGAAGCCGCGCTTGGTGCTGCGCGAGCGGTCCGCGCCGTTGTCGAACTTCGTGTTGCGCACCACGCCGAGCTCCATCGCGTTGATCACGCTGGTGGCGTGCGTGAGGCCGAGCGAGCCGGCCACCGCCGCGTTCTGCGCCGTGGCCGAGCGCACGTCGAGCCGGTCGCGCAGCGCCAGCGCCTGCACGTCGCCGAGTTCGGGCGCCGTATCGGGCAGCGGCGGCAGGCGGTCGGGCAGGGTGTAGGCGGTGTCGCCGCCGCTCAGGCCGAGCAGCCGGGTGAGCTGTTCGCGCGAGGCGACGGCCGACTGTTCCGCGCGAGCGAGCTGCGCCGAGGCGTCGGCCAGCAGCAGCTGTTCGCGCGTGCGCTGCAGCGCGCTCCAGTTGCCGGCCCTGGCCATGCGATGCGCGAGTTCGGCGCCGGCTTCGGTGGCCTCCTTCGCGTCGCGCAGGTAGGCCACGCTCTGCTGTGCGGCCACCGCGCGCACCCAGGCGCGGCGGGTGTCGGCGGCCAGCACCAGCACGCTCTGCGCGGCCTGCAGCTTGGCCGACTCATGCCGCTGGCCGGCCCAGCGCGCCTGCCACGGCAGCGTGAGCAGGCCCACCACGTTGAAGCTCAGCATGCGCTCGAACTCGCGCTCGCTGCCTTCGCGCAGGCGGCTGAAGGCGAGCACCGGGTTCGGCAGGCTCGCGGCCTGCACGCGGTCGGCGTCGCTCAGTTGCAGCGTGGCGAAGGCGTCCTGCACGCGCGGGCTGTTGACCAGCGCGATGCGCACGGCCGATTCGGCATCCAGCGGCCGTGCGAGCAGTTCGCCGATGCGCTTGCGCGAGGCCTCGTCGGGCGCACGCTGGGCCGCGGCGCCGGCCACGAGCGGATTGCCGGCCGTCAGCGCCTGCACGTCGGCGCTGCCGCCGTCGGACGAGAGGCTGGCGCAGCCGGCCAGCACCAGCGCCGCGGCCAGCGCGGCCGCGGTGCGGACGAATGAAGCGGAAGAAGGGGAATCGCGGCCGGCAGGCGGCCGGCCAATATTGGGGTTCACGCTCGATCTCCATGAGCAATACGACGGACGCCGCGAGCCGGGACAGGCTCACTGCGGACGGACTACGGGCAGGGAGATCAGGAAATGGGCGGCTTCAGGCCCGGGGCGGGCTCCGCGCTGGCGAAGCGGGTCGCGTGTGCGGCAGGCGGCGCCTGGGGCGCGCTGTGCACGATGTCGACGAGGGGCATGCCGCCGAGTGCCACCGTGTGGCAGACCTGGCAGGCGGTGCAGGTGCCGCAGCCCTGGTGGCCGGCGTCGTCGTTGTCGCTGCCGTTGTGCTGCGAGCCGGCGTGGTGGTCGGCCATGGACATGGCCATGTGGTCCATGCCGTCGCCGGCTTCCACCGCCTCCATCGCGTCATGGCAATGGGCTTGGGCGGCCGCCGTTGCCATCGCCGCTGCGGAGGCCGCCGGCAGCGAGTGCCGCACCATCTCCACCGCCATGGCGTCGCCGAGCCAGCCGCGGATGGGCAGCAGGGCGATCATCAAGGCGAGCAGCAGGGTGCGCATGGGGCGGGATGATAAACCGGCGACTCATGCCACCAGCTGGCCACGGGCCTTGTCGGCCCACACCTTCAGGTTGTCGAGCAGGTCCTTCTGGCTGAAGGAGCAGCTTTCCTCGCTGAAGAGCGCGCTCGACTCGAGCCGGTCCAGCAGGTTCAGCAGCACCTCGCGGTAGCGCGGCGGCAGTGCGGCAAGCAGCTCGGCGCTGCCGCGTGCCTCGTTGGACAGCGCGGTGACCGGGCCGCCACCGCTGCCGCCGAGCGCCGCGATGCGCGCGGCCAGGGCGTCGAGCTGGGCCGTGGCGATTTCGCGGCTCATGGCGCGGCCTTTCCGGGCGGCGGCAGCGCCAGGCCGCGTTCGCGCATCAGGTCGCGCAGCATGTCGGGGTAGTCGGTGATGATGCCGTCGGCACCCCAGTCCATCAGGCGCTGCATGTCGGCGCGCTGGTTCACGGTCCAGGGCAGCACGGTCATGCCGAGCTTCTGCGCCTCCTTGATGACCGCGGGCGACAGGTCGGCGTAGGCCGGCGACCAGATCACCGGGCCGGTCCCGTTGGCCGACGCGGCCTTGACCATCTGCGGCACCGAGGCGAAGTTCGAAAGTGCCAGGCCGGCGGTCCAGCGGGGGTCCTGCAGCGTGCGCGGCGTGGTGAGATAGGCGCGCGGCAGCTGCGGCGCGAGCTGGCCGACCAGCGCCAGCGTGCGCCAGTCGAAGCTCTGCACGGTCACCCGGCCGGCCATCTTCGCCTTGTCGATCTCGGCCAGCAGCGCGCGCACCATCGGCTCGGGCGCCGCCGTTTCGCCGGGCTTGTTCGGATCGATCTTGGTCTCGATGTTGAAGCGCACCGTGGCCGCATTGGCGCCGCGCGCCTGCACCCGCTCGAACAGCGAGGCCAGCGTCGGAATGCGTTCGCCGTCGCGCGGCTGCTGCAGCGCGAACTGCTTGCCGTAGTTGCTCGACGGGTTCAGCCGGCCCACGTCGTAGGTCTGCAGCTGCGCCAGGGTGAGCGAGCGGATCGCCGCGCCGCTCCTGGGCGCCAGCCAGGCGCCGCTGGCGTCGCGGGTGTGGTCGGGGTTGAGCGAGGTGTCGTGCGAGATCACGACGACGCCGTCGGCCGTGAGCCCGATGTCGAGCTCGAGCGTGGTCACGCCCAGGTCGATGGCGTTGTCGAACGCGGCCAGCGTGTTCTCCGGCGCCAGGCCCCGGCCGCCGCGATGGGCCTCGAGGTCGAAATGCTGCTTGGCGGTGGGCAAGATGGCCGCGCAGCCGGCGGCGAGCAGCGCGGTGGCGGCGAGGAGGGTGAATTTCATCTTCATTTGAGTTGCACCTTGATGCCGTTCTCCGACACGGTGATGTCGCCGATTTCGTAGGTCTTGCGCCCGACCGTCAGCTCGTCGGCCGTGAAGCTGCGCAGCACCTGGCCTTGCAGCAGTTCCTGCGCGACCACCGCGCTGATCTTCTGCAGCCGCTCGGCGTCGCGTCCCTCGACGCCCTGCAGCTCGAGCCGCTCGGCCTTGGGCTGGTCGAGCCGCAGCGCGCGCGTGGCGGCGTCGTACTTCAGCGCGCTGCTGACCGACACCACGCCCTGCACCGGCGATGCGGCCAGCAGGGGGCTCGCGATGGTCAGCGTGGCGGTGATGGCCGCGCGGTTGTTGCGTGCGTCCAGGCCCAGTTGCGGATCGCGCAGGCCGACCATGAAGATCTCCGCGTAGCGCTCGGCCACCGGAAAGCGCCTGGCGATCTGCGCCTGCAGCTCGTCGCGCGTGGCGGTGTATTCGCTGGTGAAGAAGTTGAAGCCGGCCAGCGCCGCGAAGGGCGCCTGCAGGGCCGCGGCGCCCAGCAGCGCGCGCAGCATCCGGCGGCGCGCGGGCAGGGGCGGGAACGACGGGGAGGGTGGGAAGCGGAATGTCATACGGTTCGTCATGCGGCTCGCGAGCTTGCCACAGCCTGGGCGGGCCCGGGTGCTGTGCCGGCAGGGTTCAGCGCTCGATCATCTCCTGCACCTTGGCCACCAGCGCGGCCACGTCGAAGGGCTTGGTGATCACTTCCATGCCGTATTCGAGCAGGCCGTTGCCCACGGCCGCATTCTCCGCGTAGCCGGTGATGAACAGCACCTTCAGCCCGGGGCGGGTCACGCGGCCCGCGTCGGCCACCTGGCGGCCGTTCAGCCCGCCGGGCAGGCCCACGTCGGTCAGCAGCAGGTCGATGCCCTCGTCCGACTGCAGCATCCTCAGCGCGGCGGCGCCGTCGGCCACCGAGACCACGCGGTAGCCGGCGTCTTCCAGCTCCTCGGCCACGATGGCGCGGATGGTGGCCTCGTCCTCCACCACCAGCACCACCTCGCCTTCGCCGCGGTGATCGGCCGCCGGCTGCGGCAGCGGCAGGTCGGCCTCGGCCTCGCCGACGAAGCGCGGCAGGTACAGGCACATGGTCGTGCCCGCGCCGGGCTCGGAATAGATGCGCACCTGCCCGCCCGACTGCCGCACGAATCCGTACACCATCGACAGGCCCAGCCCGGTGCCCTGGCCCATGGGCTTGGTGGTGAAGAAAGGGTCGAAGGCGCGCGCCGCCACCTCGCTGGTCATGCCAGTGCCGGTGTCGCTGACGCATACCGAGATGTACTGCCCCGGCGGCAGCTCGCGCTCGGCCGCGCTGCGGTCGTCCAGCCACTTGTTGGCCGTCTCGATGGTCAGGCGCCCGCCGTGCGGCGACATGGCGTCGCGCGCGTTGATGCACAGGTTGAGCACCGCGTTCTCCAGCTGCGAGGCGTCCACCCGCGTCAGCCACAGCCCGCCCGCGCCCACCACCTCGACCACCACCGAGGGGCCCACGGTGCGGCGCACCATCTCCTCGATGCCCGCGACCAGCCGGTTCACGTCGGTCGGCTTGGGGTCCAGCGTCTGGCGGCGCGAGAAGGCCAGCAGCCGCTGCGTGAGCGATGCGGCCCTGCGTACCGCGTCCTGCGCCATGCCGATGTAGCGGCCGGCGTTGTCGAACTTCTGCAGCTGCAGCCGCTTTTCCAGCACCTGCAGGCTTGTGCTCATGCCTCCCAGCAGGTTGTTGAAGTCGTGCGCGATGCCGCCGGTGAGCTGGCCGATGGCTTCCATCTTCTGCGCCTGGCGGAACCGGGCCTCGACCTCCATCAGCTCCTGCGTGCGCTGCGCCACCTTCAGCTCCAGCGACTCGTTGGCCTCGCGCAGCGCGGCCTCGCTGCGCACGCGCTCCGCGGCGGTGCGCGTGCGCGCGGAAATCTCGCGCATGAAGGCGCCTTCCTCGGGCGTCCATTCGCGCACGTGCAGGTGGTTGACGAACAGCAGCGCCACCAGGCGACCCTGCTCCACCACCGGCACGTTCATGAAGGCGCGGGCGTGCCGTGCTTCCAGCGCGCCGGCGGTGGCGGCCGTGCGCGGGTCCAGCCGCACGTCGGGCACGGCCACGAACTCGTCGTTGCGCAGGCTGTCGACGAACGAGCCGTAGTCGCCCAGGTTCAGCACGCCGACCAGCGAGTCGCAGTCGGGCGAGTGCCAGTCGCGTTCCACCCGCAGTTCGCCGGTGTCGTGGTCGACGCTGCCGTAGCCCGCGCGGCTCACGCCGAGCGTGGCGGCCAGCATTTCCGCTGCCGCCAGGCCCACGTCGGCCGCGCTGCGCAGGCCCCGCAGCTTGTCGGTGAAGTCGGCGAGCGCCGCGCGCCGGGCCTCCGCGGCCATGCGCGCGGTGACGTCCACGCCCTCCACGAAAATGCCTGACACCGCGCCCGACGCATCGCGGATCGGCTGGAACACGAAGTCGACATAGCACTCGCGCACCGGCCCGTTCGCCTCCACCTGCACGTCGTAGCGCGAGCCGTGCGCGGTGAAGGCCTCGCCGTCGCGGTACACCTTGTCGAGCAGCGCCACGTAGCCCTGGGCCGCCGCGTCGGGCAGCGCCTCGGCCACCGGCAGGCCGACCACCGGCCGGTTGCCGACCAGCCGCAGGTAGCCCGGGTTGGCCAGCACGATGCGGTGCTGCGGCCCCTCCAGCATGGCCATGAAGCTGGGGGCCTGCTCGAACAGCTGGGCGAAGCGCGCGCGGTCGTCCTGCAGCCGGCGCTCGGCCTGCACCTTGGCGGTGGTGTCGATCACCAGCGCCCACACGCCCACAGGGTTGCCGTGGTCGTCCAGCAGCGGCGAATAGTTCAGGTTCATCCACACCTGCTCGGCCACGCCGCGGCGGTTCAGCACCAGCTCCTGGTCCTGGAAGCTCAGGGTGCGCCCGGACAGGCCGACCTTCAGCACATGGTCGTTGAAGGCCGCCGCCTCCGACCAGGCCTCGCGCACGCGCATGCCCAGCACCTGGGGATGCCGGATGCCCGAGAACGCGGCGTAGGCGTCGTTGTAGATCAGCACGCCGTGCTCGCCCCACAGGGTGGCGATGGCCACGTCCGACCTGAGCATGATGGCCACCGCGCTGCGCATGTGGCCGGGCCAGGTCTCCAGCGGGCCGAGCCCGGTGGCGGCCCAGTCGAAGCCGGCGATCAGGCCGGCGAGTTCGCCGCCGCCCGCCAGGAAGGGATATGCCGTTGTCGATGTGCCGTTGAGCATGCGCGCTGCTTTCTACCGCCTGGGGCCGTTCGCCCGTTGTCACCCGTTTTGCCGCCACCCCGGGAAGCTAGCAGAAGTCGGGCGGGGCATCGGTCGGACAAATCCGCCATGGCGCGGCGGCGCGCAGCCAGACAGGGCGCCGCGCGGCGCCGGTCGAAAGGCTATTCGGCGAGCGGCGGCACGGCCAACTCGAAGCGGGCGAACGCGCGCTCGCCCTTGTGGACCACGCTGTGCAGCGAGAAGCCGAAGCCTTCGTACAGCGCACGCAGCGGCGCACGGTCGGCCACGCAGTCGAGCCGCAGCCAGGGGCGGCCGAGTCGGCGCGCATGCTCGCGCGCAAAGCCCAGCAGCGCGACCGGCACGCCTTGCCCGGCCCACGTCCTGCGCACCGCCAGCTTGTGCACGAACACCGAACTCCCGCTTTCGATCTCGGGCCAGAAGTGCGGGTCTTCGAGGTCGAGCCGGACGACGCCGGCCACGTCGCCGTTCTTGCGTGCGATGAAGTAGCCGCCGGCCTCGGTGTCGCGCCGGATGCGCTCGGGGGCGATGTCGCCGGCCGTCCACAGCGGACGGCCTTCGGCGGCGATCCACTGCGCGGCTTCATTCAATACGGCCGCGACGGTGGCGGCCTCCTCGGGGCGGGCTTGCTCGATCTGCATGGAGCCTGAGCTTAGCGGCTCAGGCATGGCGCACCACCTCCAAGCCTTCGTCCGGCGAGGGCGGCACGAAGTGGCTGCTGATCAGCTCGAACTGGGCGTCCGAAGTCTCGAAGGCGTGCGTGCCCGACGCGTTGCGCGCCCGCAGCCGCTGCTTGCAGACCTCATCGGGCACGTCCAGAAAATGCAGCTTGTGCGCTGCGCCGGCCTTCTCGAAGATGCCGCGCGCCCAGGCCCGGTTGGCGACAGTGTTCGCGGGAAAGTCGAGCACCACCGACACGCCGGCCGCAAGCAGGGCCGCCACGTGGTCGGCCATCGCCGCCTTCAGCCGGCCGGATGCGCGCACGTAGTCGGGCAGCTCGCGGATCTCGCCCGGGTAGAGCGCGGCGAGCCAGGTGTCTTCGCTGATGAGCACGGTGTCTGGCTCGGCCGCGAGGCGCTGGGTGAGGGTCGACTTGCCCGCGGCGATCTTGCCGCAGACCATGTGAAGCACGGTACGAACTACGGGACGGGTGGGGTTCGATGGCATCGTTCGATCTCCTGTCGTGGTCTTGAAGAAAACCCCAGGAGACAAAAAACCCGCCTCGTGGGGCGGGTTGCATGGCGTGAAGTCTGTAGAGGAACCGCGCGCTAACCCACCATCTTTCGAATGGTGCGAATAATCGACGCGATGTGCAGGCAGGCCATGGGCGGAGGATAGCCCATGGCGCACGGCGCCCCTCGATCAGTCAGTCATGCAGCGACGACAGGAACTGCTTCAGCTCGGCCGTCTGCGGGTTGCCGAACAGCTCCGCCGGCGGTCCCATTTCGTGCACGCGGCCCTGGTGCATGAAGATCACGCGGTCGCTGACCTTGCGCGCGAAGCTCATCTCGTGCGTGACCATCAGCAGCGTCATGCCCTCGTCGGCCAGCGACTCCACCACGCGCAGCACTTCGCCCACCAGTTCGGGGTCGAGCGCCGATGTGATCTCGTCGCACAGCAGCACGGCCGGCTCCATCGCCAGCGCGCGGGCAATCGCCACGCGCTGCTGCTGGCCGCCGGAGAGCTGGTCGGGCATGGCGTCGAACTTCTCGGCCAGGCCCACGCGCGTGAGCAGCTTGCGCGCCTGCGAGGCGGCGTCGAGCCCGGCGCGCTTCTTCACCAGCGTGGGCGCGAGCATCACGTTCTTGCCGACCGTGAGATGCGGGAACAGGTTGAAGCTCTGGAAGATCATGCCCACGCGCTGGCGCAGCTCGCGCATGGCCATGGCGCTTTCATGCAGCAGCGGCTTGCCGTCGACGGTGAGCGAGCCTTCCTGGAACACCTCGAGCCCGTTGATGCAGCGCAGCAGTGTGCTCTTGCCCGAGCCGCTCTTGCCGATGATGGCGATCACCTCGCCGCGCTTGACGTCCAGATCGATGCCCTTGAGCACCTCGTTGGTGCCGTAGGACTTGCGCAGCGCGGTGATGCGCACGATGGGCGCACCCACCGAGGTGGCGGGCTGTTGTTGCGATTCGTCAAGCACGGCGGCCATGGGTTTTCCTCTCGAGGGTCTTGGCGTACAGGCTCACGGGAAAGCACAGTACGAAATAAAGCAGGGCCACGCAGCTGAACACCACGAAGGGCTTGAAGGTGGCGTTCGAAATCATGCTGCCGGCCTTGGTGAGTTCGACGAAGCCGATCACCGAGGCCAGCGCCGTGCCCTTGATGACCTGCACCAGGAAGCCGACCGTCGGCGCGATGGCGATCTTCACGGCCTGCGGAAGAATGACGTGGCGCATCTGCTCGCCGAAGCTCAGCGCCAGGCTGCCCGAGGCTTCCCATTGCCCCTTGGGAATCGAGGCCACGCAGCCGCGCCAGATCTCGGCCAGGAAGGCGCTGGTGTACAGCGTGAGCGCCACGCTGGCGGCCGTCCATGCCGACACGTCGATGCCGAACAGCGCAATGCCGAAGTACGCCAGGAACAGCTGCATCAGCAGCGGCGTGCCCTGGAAGAGCTGCACGTACAGGCCCACGGCCTTGTTCGCGAACCTGCCGCCGCGCAGCCGCAGGAACAGCAGCAGCGCCCCCACGATGCCGCCGCCGATGAAGGCGATGAGCGACAGCACGACGGTCCAGCGCAACGCCATCAGCAGGTTGCGCAGGATGTCCCAGAGAGAAAAATCGACCATGGTGAAAGGGCCCGTGTTCGGTCAGCGGCCGAAGAAGAACTTCGGCCCCGCCCAGTCGAGCAACCGGCGCAACGCGACCGACAGCGCGAGATAGATGAGCGTGGCGACGATGAAGGCTTCGAAGGCGCGGAAGTTGCGGCTCTGGATGAGGTTGGCCGCGTAGCTCAGCTCCTCGGTGGAGATCTGGCCGCACACGGCGGAGCCCAGCATCACGATGACGATCTGGCTCACCATCGCGGGCCACACCTTCTTCAGCGCCGGCGGCAGCACCACCCGCAGGAACACCTGCGACTTGCTCAGCGCCAGGCTCACCGCGGCTTCGATCTGACCCTTGGGCGTGGCCTCGATGCCGGCGCGGATGATCTCGGTGGAATAGGCGCCGAGGTTCATCACCATCGCGATCACCGAAGCCACCTCCGGCGAGAGCTTGACGCCCGCCGCCGGCAGCCCGAAGAAGATGAAGAACAGCTGCACGATGAAGGGCGTGTTGCGGATCAGCTCCACATACGTGCCCACCACGATGCGCAGCCATGCCGCCCCGTTCGCGCGCGCCCATGCGCAGAAAGTGCCGACGATCATGCCCAGCACGGTGCCCACGGCCGTGAGGCCGATGGTCCACGCCACGCCGCGAAGCAGCAGCGGCCACTCGGAGAGCACCGCACCGAAATCAAACTCGATGTTCATAGGTCAGTCTGTTCGTGGAACGCCGCGGAACCGGCTTCGCCGGGCCGCAGGCGTTGCCCCCGGCGAGGGGGTGTGCGCAGCGACACGAAGTGCGCGAAGCATGGGGGAGTGCCTATTCAGACGGGCAGATCGCCTGCGGCTTTGCCGAGCCATTTCTTCGACATCGCGTCGAGCGTGCCGTCCTTCTTGGCAGCGGCAATGATCTCGTTCACCTTGGTCTTCAGCGCGGTTTCGCCCTTGGCGACGCCGACGAAGCAGGGGCTGTCTTTCAGCAGCAGCTTGAACTCGGCGCTCACCTTGGGGTTCTTGGCGAGCATGTCGCCGGCGACCGCCGCGCTGGTCGCGATGGTCTGCGTCTGGCCGGCCACGAAGGCGGCGATGGTCGCGTTGTTGTCCTCGAAGCGGCGATAGTCGACGTTCGGCGGCGCCACCTTGTTCAGTTCCTGGTCTTCCATCGCGCCGCGCGTCACGGCCACGGTCTTGCCCGCCATGTCGGCGAAGCTGGTGAGCTTCATGCTCTTGGCGGCGTACACGGCCTGGAAGAAGGGCGCGTAGGCGGAAGAGAAGTCGATCACCTTCTCGCGCTCCGGGTTCTTGCCGAGCGTGGAAATCACCAGGTCGGCCTTGCGGGTCTGCAGGTAGGGAATGCGGTTGGCGCTGGTCACGGGCACCAGCTCGACCTTCACGCCCAGCTTGGCGGCGATGAGCTCGGCCATTTCCACGTCGAGGCCCTGCGGCTTCATGTTCTTGTCGACCGAGCCGTAGGGCGGGTAGTCGGTCGGCACGGCGATCTTGATGGTCTTGGCCTTGAGCACGTTGTCGAGCGCGTTCTGGGCCTGCGCCGCGCCGGTGGCGGACAGCATGGCCGCGGACACCATGGCGAGCGCGAACTGGCGTTTGGACAGGAAAGAGAAGGTCATAGCAAGGCTCCTAGGTAAGTCGAAGAATCGGAATCGGGAGGCGTGGCGCCCGGCTTGCGGCGCTTGGCCTTTGGCGCCGCAGCTGGGGCGGCCTGGGTGTTCTGCAGCGGCGCCAGCGCGTCGCGCAGCTGCGCGAGCGGGTCGGTGGGCGCCTGCACGCGCAGGGCCGACTGCACCGTGCCGATGTGCTCGGCCATCAGTGCCTCGGCGGCGGCATGGTCGCCGCGCTCCAGCGCCGCGACGATCTGCACATGGTCTTCGCACGACTGCACCGCGTCGTGCGTGGACTGGTAGAGCATGGCGATCAGCGTGGTGCGCGCGGTGTAGTCGCGCAGCGTGTCGGCCAGCAGCGTGTTGCCCAGGCATTCGGCCAGGCAAACGTGGAAGTCGCCGAGCAGGAAGCTGCGGTTGCCGACGTCGCTCTCTTTCAGTGCGGCTTTTTCACGCTGCAGGTGCGCCTTCAACTGGCGCAGGGCGGTCTTCTCGATCTTCCCGGTGCGGCCCGCGCTGCCTGCGCTCCGAATGAGCCCCAGTTCGATGACGCGCCGCGCCTCGAAGGCTTCGCGCGCCTCGTCCTGCGAAGGCTCGATGACGAACCAGCCGCGCCGCGCGCTCACCGTGACGATGCCGCGCGCCGCCAGCCGGGTGAGGGCCTCGCGCACGATGGTGCGGCTGCAGTCGAACAGCATCGCCAGCTGCTGCTCGCCCAGGCGCGAACCCGGCGCGAGCTTCTGCGCCATCACCGCTTCGACGATGCGTGCACTGATTTCGGATGCGGAAATGGCCATATGCCTGCATACCAGCAGCTTCTGTGCCAACTGGTATGCAAGCTGTGTGCACCTGAATGGAGCGCAGGCCCGGTGCGGAGGCCTTGAACGGAACCCTCAGTCCATCCGCGCGCCGGACGCCTTCACCGCCTTCTCCCAGCGTGGCGTTTCCGTTGCCAGGAAGCGAGCGAAGTCCTCGCTGCCCAGGTAGGCCGGGTCGGCGCCCTGGCTCACCATGCGGTCGCGCACTTCGGGGTTGTTCAGCACCTGCCTGAAGGCGTCGCCGAGCCTGGCGACCACGTCTTTCGGCGTGTCCTTAGGGGCGAGGAAGCCGTAGAAGCCCACCACCTCGAAGCCCTTGACGCCCGACTCGATCACGGTCGGCACCTCGGGCAGGGCGGGGTTGCGTTCGCGGCTGGTCACGGCCAGCGCGCGCACCTTGCCCTGCTTGTGATAGTTGGCCGCCTGCGGAATCGATTCGGCCATGAACTGCACCTGCCCGCCCATCAGGTCGGTGAAGGCCGGCGCGCTGCCGCGGTAGGGGATGTGCACCATGAAGATGCCGGTGGCGGTCTTGAACATCTCGGGCACCAGGTGGCTGATGCCGCCGTTGCCGGCCGAGCCGTAGTTGACCTGGCCCGGCCGCGCCTTGGCGTAGTCGACGAACTGCTTGAGGTTCTGCACCGGCAGCTTGGGCGTGACCAGCAGCGCCAGCGGCTGCATGGCGGTGCGGGCGATGGGCACGAAGTCGCGCTGCGTGTTGTAGGGCAGCTTGCTGTAGAGCGCGCCGTTGATCACCGCCACGCCGGTGTTGGCGAGCATCAGCGTGTAGCCGTCGGCGGGGCTCTTGGCGACCGCGTCGGCGCCCACGGAGCCGCCGGCGCCGGGCTTGTAGTCGATGATGATCGGCTGGCCGAGCACGGCCTGCAGCTTGTCGGTCAGCAGGCGCGCATGCTGGTCGAGCGGGCCGCCGGCCGGAAAGCCGATGACGAGCTTGATCGGCTTGTCGGGGTAGGCGGCCAGCGCTGCGGTGCCGAGGCCGAAAGAAAGGACCGCCAGGGCGGTCCGGATGGGCTTGTTCATGATCCGTCTCCTTGTTGTGGAGACGATCATAAGCAGCCCGGTCAGCCGGCCAGCGTGGCTTTCAGCGTGATTTCGGGCACGCTCGCCAGCGCCTTCGACAGCGGGCAGCCGGCCTTGGCGGCGGCGGCGATCTGCTGGAACTTCGCTTCGTCGAGCTTCGGCACTGCGGCGTCGAGTTCGAGCGCGATGCGGTCGATCTTGAAGCCCTCGCCATCCTTGGCCAGCCGCACGGCGGCACGCGTGTCGATGCGGGTGGCGGTGAAGCCTTCCTTCTCGAGCGCGAAGGCAAAGGCCATCGTGAGGCAGGCCGCGTGGGCCGCGCCGACGATTTCCTCGGGGTTGGTGCCGCGCTTGTCGTCCTCGAAGCGGCTGGCGAAGCCGTAGGGATGGTCCTTGAGGGCGCCGGTCTCGGTGCTGACCAGGCCCTTGCCGGTCTTGCCGGCGCCTTCCCAGTGAACGCTTGCGTGCTTGTCTGCTGCCATGTCGACTCCTTGGTGCGGTGGGTGGGGGGAAGGGCAGGTATCGCCGATGGGCGGCCCGTTGTCTGTAGTCGCATGGCGCAAGCGTGTGTTTCGGCGGTGTCAGAAAAATTGGCGTCACCTAGGCGACGCTCCACGGGCTTCCCCGATGGGAGCGGCGTGATTGGCGGCTTAGGCTGCGTGCAGCCGCTTTTTTCGTCTCTCCCCTCTGCTTTCCCCGCCTGTTCTCACCATGCAACAACGCCCGCATTACAAGTTCTGGCCCAAACGCCTTCCGCATTCGATCACCGTCCCCGCCACCTCGCTCTGGCACAACCTGGCCACCTCGGCCGCCCGCTACCCGGACAAGCCGGCGCTCGTGTTCTTCGGCCGTGTGCTCAGCTATCGCGAATTCGCCGAACAGGCCGAGCGCCTGGCCGGGGCCCTGCATGCGCTGGGCGTGCAGCGCGGCGACCGCGTGATCCTGGACATGCAGAACTGCCCGCAGCTGGTGATTGCGCATTTCGCGATCCTGCGCGCCAACGCGGTGGTGGTGCCGGTCAACCCGATGAACCGGGCCGAGGAGCTCAAGCACTACATCACCGACCCCGACGCCAAGGTGGCGATCATCACCGGCGACCTCGCGCCCGAGCTTGCCAAGGCCAGCAACGCGCTGCCGCCCGAGCAGCGGCTGTCGCACATGATCGTGACCCAGTTCACCGACGCCTTCGACGCCGACATCTCCGGCGAGGACGCCCCGGCACCGGCCTGGAAGGAATGGCTCACTACCCGCCATTCGCTGCCCGCGCTGGCCGGCGGCGAGGCGCTGCCCTGGACCGACGTGCTGGCCGCCGGCCATCCGCCGCCCGCGCACGTGGTGGGCGCCAACGACATGGCGCTGCTGCCCTACACCAGCGGCACCACCGGCCTGCCCAAGGGCTGCGTGCACCACCATTCGAGCCTGATGCACAACGCGATGGCCGGGCAGCTCTGGGGCTGTTCGACCTCCGAGACGGTTGTGCTGGCAGTGGTGCCCATGTTCCACATCACCGGCGTGGTCAGCATGATGCACACCGCCATCCTGGCGGCGGCCACGCTGATCATCATGCCGCGCTGGGACCGCGACGTGGCCGGCCGGCTCATCTCGCGCTGGAAGGTCACGGCCTGGACCAACATCCCGACCATGGTCATCGACCTCATGGCCAGCCCCAACTTCGCGAGCTACGACCTGTCGAGCATGACCTACATCGGCGGCGGCGGCGCGGCCATGCCGCAGGCCGTGGCGCAGCGCCTGTTCGAGCAGTACGGGCTGAAGTACCAGGAAGGTTACGGCCTCACCGAGACCGCCGCGCCCTCGCACACCAACCCGTCGGACCACCCCAAGCAGCAGTGCCTGGGCATTCCGTTCATGAGCACCGACGCGCGGGTGGTCGACCCCGACACCCTGGCCGAAATGCCCATCGGCGAATCGGGCGAAATCATCATCCACGGCCCGGAGGTGTTCCAGGGCTACTGGAAACGGCCTGATGCCACCGCGGCTGCCTTCGTCGAGTTCGAGGGCAAGCGCTTCTTCCGCTCGGGCGACATGGGCCGCATGGACGAGGACGGCTACTTCTTCATCACCGACCGCCTCAAGCGGATGATCAACGCCAGCGGCTTCAAGGTGTGGCCGGCCGAGGTCGAGCTGCTGATGTTCCGCCACCCCGCCATCCAGGAGGCCTGCGTCATCTCGACCAAGGACGACTACCGCGGCGAATCGGTCAAGGCGGTGGTGGTGCTGCGCGCCACGCACAAGGACACCACCGAGCAGCAGATCATCGACTGGTGCCGCGAGAACATGGCGGTCTACAAGATCCCGCGCAAGGTGCAGTTCGTGGATGCGCTGCCCAAGAGCGGCAGCGGCAAGGTGATGTGGCGGCTGCTGCAGGAAGACGAGAGCCGCGCGAACTGAGCAGGGCGGGCTTTACTTCGTGAGGCCCAGCGACTTCAGCAGCGCCCCCGCCTCGGTGCGTCCGTTCGGCGTGATGGACTGCGAGGCCACCGCCTTGCCCAGATAGTCCACCACCTTGTGCCGGTTCTGGTTCGGACCTTCCCACAGGAAGAGCCGGCCCAGTTCCAGCGCCGCGTCGCCGTCGCCCTGCGCATAGGCCTTCTCGAACCAGAAGCGCGCCCAGCGGAAGTTGCCTTCGTCGCGATAGCAGATGGCAAGGTTGGCGCAGCCCGCCACGTCGCCTGCCTTGGCCGCTTTGCGATACCAGTCGCGCGCCGCCTCGGGATTCTTCTTCACGCCGATGCCGTGGTCGAGGAAATAGCCGACGCTGTTCAGCGCGTGGGTCTCGCCCGCCGCTGCGGCCTTGAGGAACAGCGAGAGAGCCTTCTTGTGCGCGCCGGCGTCCCATGCGTCGTTGGCCGCGAGGAACCAGTCGTCCTGGGTGGGTTCTTGCATGGTGCGTGCTCTCCTTCGAAACGTGGTTCAAAAGAAAAAGTCTGTGTACCGGCCGGTTCCGGCGAGTGGATCACTTAGCCTCGATCGGTCCTGCATTCTGCCTATCTCCCGCTTCTTCATGCATTCGCGCGCGCTGCTGCTTTCCTGCCTTCTTGCCTTCTTTCCCCTCCTGACCCAAGCCGCCCCGCGTTCCTGCCTCGTCGTGGGCATCAGCGACGGCGACACGCTCACCGCGCGCTGCGGGCGCATCGGCGCCTACGAACGCGTGAAGGTGCGCATCGCGGCCATCGACGCCCCCGAGAAGGCGCAGCCCTACGGCCAGCGCAGCCGGCAGGCGCTCGGCAGCCTGTGCTTCAGCGAAACCGCGCTCATCACCGAGGTCGACACCGACCGCTACGGCCGCACGGTGGCCGACGTCAGCTGCAACGGCGAGGACGTCGGCAGCCGCATGGTGTCCGACGGCTGGGCCTGGGTCTACGACTACAACAAGCTCGCCACCAGGCGCGGCGGCGGGCTCTTCAAGCTGGAGGCCAGGGCCCGGGGCAAGCGCCTGGGCCTGTGGGCCGACCCGAGGCCGACGCCGCCTTGGGAGTGGCGCCGCAGCGAGCGCGACTCGCGGCACCACGGTTTCTTTTTCTTCTGAACCTCAGCGGGCGCCGCAGCCCTGGCAACACAGCGCCGGCTGCATATCGGCGCCCGGATCTTCAGGATTCGCCCTTGCCCTGCACGTCGGCCACCACGCGCGCATTGCGCTGGAAGCTCCAGTAGGCGCCGGCCCAGTCCATCATCACGACGATTCGGTTGCGAAAGCCGATCAGGAAGTACGCGTGCGCGAACAGCCAGAACAGCCAAGCCAGGCGGCCGCTGAAGCGCAGCGGCCCGAAGGGCGTGCCCAGGTCGACCACGGCCGAGTTGCGGCCGATGGTGGCCAGGTTGCCGTAGTCGGCGTAGCGGAACGGCACCGTCGGCTGGCCTGAAATGCGGCGCAGGATGTTGGCGGCCGCCGCGCGCCCCATCTGCTTGGCGCCTGGCGACACGCCGGGCACCGGCTTCGGCGGCTTGCCGGGCGCATGGCTCATGGCGGCGGCGAGGTCGCCCACCACGCTGATCGCCGGGTAACCCGCCAGGCTCAGGTCGGGCTCGACCTTGATGCGGCCCGCGCGGTCGCATTCGACGCCGGTGGCGGCGCCCAGCATGCGCCCCAGCAGCGAGGCCGCGACGCCGGCGGCCCACACCACGCAGCTGCTATCGATTCGGTAGCTGGCCGCGGGCGCGCCGTCAGCGCCGCCACCGGTCTGCACTTCGAGGCCGGTGGGGTCGATGGCGGTGACGCGGGCGTTCAGCCGCACCTCGACGCCCAGCTTCTCCAACTGCTCCAGCGCTTTCTGGCTCAACGACTCGGGCATGGCCTGCAGCACGCGCGGGCCGCCCTCGACCAGCAGCACCTGCGCGCTGGCCGGGTCGATGTGGCGGAATTCGCCCGACAGCGTGTGCTTGGCGATCTCGGCCAGCGTGCCGGCCATCTCGACGCCGGTCGGCCCGGCGCCGATCACCACGAAGGTGAGCAGCGCGCGGCGGCGGTCGGGGTCTGTGGTGATCTCGGCCGTCTCGAACGACAGCAGCACGCGGCGGCGGATCTCGAAGGCATCGGCCAGCGTCTTCAGGCCGGGAGCGATCGGCGCCCACTGGTCGTTGCCGAAGTAGCTGTGCGTGGCGCCGGCCGCGACGATCAGGTGGTCGTAGGGCACGCTGTCGCCGTTGGCCAGCCGCACCGAGCGCGCGGCGGGGTCGATGCCTGTGACCTCGCCCAGCAGCGTGGTGATGCGCGGCTGCTTGCGAAAGAGCGCGCGCACCGGCGCTGCGATCGACGGTGCCGCGAGACCGGCGGTCGCCACTTGGTAGAGCAGGGGCTGGAACAGGTGATGGTTGGTCTTGTCGATCACCGTCACGTCGACGTCCGCGTGCTGGAGCTTGCGCGCCGCTTCCAGTCCGCCGAAACCGCAGCCGACGATGACGATTCGCGGCCTGCCCGATGTGCCCGATGGGTTGGTCGTTTGCATCCGATGGATGATACGCAGCCCGTCATGCAAGCCCGCGCGTCTTGTGCCACAGTGCCTGTCCGCCGATTTTTCGGCTGCGAGCCCGCGGCGTTTTGTCCTACGCGCCTTCTTCACGCGAATGGGCTACAAAGTGCGGCTGACCCGACTGGAGACCCCATGACGCTTTCCCGGCCGATCACACAGGCGGCTAGCGCACTGCGCGACAAGTTCCGCGATGTGCGCGCCACCAGCCTGGCGCTTGCCGCGCCGCTTTCCGCCGAAGACCAGTGCGTCCAGTCGATGCCCGACGCCAGCCCGACCAAGTGGCACCTGGCGCACACCACGTGGTTCTTCGAGACGGTGCTGCTGCAGCCGCATGCCACGGGCTACCTGCCCTTCGACAAACGCTTTCACTACCTCTTCAACTCGTACTACGAAGCGCTCGGCCCGCGCCATCCGCGGCCGCAGCGCGGGCTGCTCACCCGGCCGTCGGTGGACGAGGTGCATGCTTACCGCAGGCATGTGGACGAGGCAGTGGTCGCGCTGCTCGAAGCGGGCGGCGGCGACTGGGCGGCCATCGAGCCCATCGTCACGCTGGGGCTCAACCACGAGCAGCAGCACCAGGAGCTGCTGCTCACCGACATCCTGCATGCGCTGTCGTGCAACCCGATGCTTACCGCCTACAAGCCCGCGAGCGGGCCGGCGCTGAGGCTGGCCGCCGTGCCGCCCGCCATGCGCTGGATCGAGCAGCGCGGCGGCGTGGTCGAGGTGGGCTTTGGCGGCAGCGAGTTTTCTTTCGACAACGAGACACCGCGCCACCAGGCGCTGGTGCAGCCGCATGCCATTGCCGACCGGCTGGTGAACTGCGGCGACTTCGCCCAGTTCATTGCCGACGGCGGCTACCAGCGGCCCGAGCTGTGGCTGTCCGACGGATGGGCGGCGGTGCAGGCGAACGGCTGGCGCCACCCGGCCTATTGGCTCGCGCCCGACGATCCGCGGCTGGGCTTCGGCCTGCAGCAGCCGCAAGGGCCTTCCGCCGGCTGGCATGTGTTCGGCCTGCACGGCGTGCGCCCGTTGGAGGCCGACGCGCCGGTGTCGCAGCTCAGTTTTTACGAAGCCGCCGCGTACGCCGAATGGGCCGGCGCGCGGCTGCCGACCGAGTTCGAATGGGAGGCCGCATACGACGCGCCCGGCATCACCCAGATGACCGGCCACGTCTGGCAGTGGACGCGTTCGTCGTACGACCCATACCCCGGCTTCCGGCCGATGCCCGGCATCGCGGCGGAATACAACGGCAAGTTCATGGTGGGGCAACTGGTGCTGCGCGGCGGCAGCGTGGCCACGCCGGCCGGGCACACGCGGCCCAGCTACCGCAATTTCTTTCCGCCGGCAGCGCGCTGGCAGTTCTCGGGGCTGCGGCTCGCGAAAGACATCTGATCATGCGAAATCCGACTTCCTCTTCCTCCCTGTCGTTCGCGCCCGCCAAGGCGCGCGCCGCTGCCACCGCTTCCGAATCCGCGGCGCCGCTGTCGGAGTTCGGGCGCGAGATGCAGGCGGGGCTTGCGCGCTCGCCGCGCAGCATTTCGCCGAAGTTCTTCTACGACGTGGCGGGGTCGCAGCTGTTCGACCGGATCTGCGATCTGCCCGAGTACTACCCGACGCGCACCGAACTGCGCATTCTTGGCGAGTGCGCGGGAGAGATCGCCCAGCAGGTCGGCCCGAATGCGGAGATCGTCGAGTTCGGGGCCGGGTCGCTCACGAAAGTGCGGCTGCTGCTCGATGCGCTGGAGACGCCCAAGCGCTATCTGCCCATCGACATTTCCGGCGAGCACCTGGAAGCGGCCGCGGCGCGGTTGAGGGCGGACTATCCGGAGCTCGTGGTGCAGCCCATTGCGGCTGACTACACGATGCCGATGGTGCTGCCCGCGCCCATGCCCGGGGCGGGGCGGCGAGTCGGCTTCTTCCCGGGGTCGACGATCGGAAATTTCGAGCCCGACGAGGCGCTGGCCTTCCTGCAGCTGGCTGCGCGCATGTTGCGCGGCGGAGGGCTGCTGATCGGTGTCGACCTGGTGAAAGACCCGGCGCGGCTGCATGCGGCATACAACGATGCGCAAGGGGTGACGGGGGAGTTCAATCTCAACCTGCTGCGTCGTGCCAATTCGGAGCTGAACGCCGACTTCGATCTGGACGGGTTCTCGCATGCGGCGTTCTACAACGCGCCTCGGCGGCGGATCGAGATGCATCTGGTGAGCCGGCGGGCCCAGAGCGTTTGCTTGAATGGTGAACGGTTCGGGTTCGAGGAGGGCGAGACTATTCATACGGAGTACTCGCACAAGTTCACCGTTGAAGGGTTGCGGGCTTTGGCTGCTCGGGCGGGGTTTCGTCCGGGGGCTGTCTGGACGGATCCTGAGAGGCTTTTTAGCGTGCATTGGTTGGCTGCCTAGGTTTTTTCTCGGGGCCGGGACTCGCCCCGGCGGGCGACTCACTTTCTTTTGCTTCGCCAAAATAAAGTAAGCAAAGAAAAGGCGACCCCGCTGTCTGCGACCCCTTCGCTGCGCTACGGGGCAACCTGCGGTGCTCGCGTTTCGCGGGGTCTCGCAGAACTCGCTTCGCTCAAACAGCTGCGAGCCCTTATCCGCGAAACGCTCCGCTCCTCGGCGCAGCCAGAGGGGA